>Ga0075423_10003979_pt1 | contig 13637 bp, 9 predicted proteins | sample SoiMethybrSBSTD2_FD_80114 | JGI IMG/M metagenome (GOLD analysis project Ga0075423, IMG submission 80114) | Bulk soil microbial communities from a Populus tree surrounding site in Tennessee, USA - Soil MetaG P. TD hybrid SBSTD2 | ecosystem: Environmental > Terrestrial > Soil > Tree plantation...
AAGCTCACCTGGCATGATCATTCCAACGACTCCAACCAACCGATGATCTGGCTGGATGGTTTGGATTTTCCGCTCATCACCGCGCTCCATCAGGTCATGCAGGAGCGTTATCCCGAGCGCCGCCAGCCGATCGAGAAAACCAGCGAAGCGGTGATGAGCCAATTGGGGAGTTCCCTTCGCCACGGACTTCCGCTGAGAGATTTGTTTCACTATAAGTGGCGCGATACCGAAGCGGCCCTGCGTGCATTGGCGCAGGATACATCCAGAAGGAATCCCTTCGACGGTTATTTACTCGAATACCGCAATCCACTGACCGGCGGGCCGACGATGACGACCATCGAATGCGCCGTCCAGCTGCTTCCGCCCGGCCAGCGCACGAAAACGCATCGGCACACGAGCACGGTCATCTACCATGCCTTTCGCGGCGACGGCGCCACGCAGATCGCCGACCGGTGCTTCGAATGGGAGCAGGGCGACTCTTTTGTCGTGCCGCTCTGGCATCAGCATTGTCACCTAAACCGATCGGCTTCTGATGAAGCGATTCTCTTTTCCATGAGCGATGCTCCCGTGCTCAGAGCGCTCGATCTTTACCGGGAGGAGCGCGCGAGCGATTAGTGCTTGCGCATTTCGGATGGCAAATCTCACAATGCCCATTCTTTTCCTGCTCACGACCCTGGCGTTGATTCGCCCCGCGGGGTCGTTTGCGCTCGAAGAAGTGATGGCTTCTTTTGCCGGCCCGACGGTAACTTTCCTTCCCGCAGAAGTCGCGCGGCAGCGGGGATTCATGCGCGAGCAGAATCTCGATGTCAAATTGCTCCTGACCCGTTCGGAGGTCGACCGGGCTGCGCTCGCAAGCGGCAACGTCGACTACACCCTAAGGGCAGGGTCGAGCTTTGTATCGGCGGCCCGCGGATTGCCCATCAAAATCGTTTTGCTTGGAACGATGCGGCCGTTCTGGGGATTGGTGGTACGGCCGGAGGTCAAATCGGTAAGCGAGCTCAAAGGCAAATCGATGGGCGTGCCCGGTCTGCTCGGGTCACAGCAGATTTCGGCGAAATTCATTCTGAAACATTACGGTCTCGATCCCGACCGGGATGTTATCTACCGTGTGGTTGACACCGGTAGCCGCATTGCGGCGATGCAGGCGGGAACCATCGACAGCTCGATGATGGATTACGGTGAAGCGTTTCGCGCCAAGAAAGCCGGCCTCAAGTTTCTCGTGAATGCCGCGGATCTTCACGGGCTGATCGCGGGCGGTCTCGCTGTCAATTTCAAGAAAATGAAGGAGCAGCCGGATCAGGTGCGACGCATGCTGAAAGCAATGACGCAAGCTTTAACCTATATTCAGGAAAACCCCGTGGGCACGCAGCAGATCATGATGAGTTGGCTCAAGCTGGATCGCGACATGGCGGCCGATATCTACCAGATGGCAAAAAACAACTACACGAAGAACGGCATGGTGGACGAACCGACTCTTAATTCGCTGGTCGGTACCATGTTGGCCGAAGCGGGCATCAAGAACGTCCCGCCATCGCAGCTCGTGGATTTCACTTTGCTGCAGCAGGCGCTCAAATAAAGAAAAAGGGTCGCACGTAAATCAGAATCAACAATTCGCCATAGCGATTTGTAGGGGCGACCGGCGGTCGCCTCTGGGTGCGCAAGGCGTTGGTAGCGATGCGAGTTCCTAAGCCGAAAAACGCAACAAGACTTGGTCACCTATGGGTGTTCGTCTTCCCGATGTATCTTTTTGCCGCGGCAGCGCTCGACAATACTGAAGTCATCAATAGCGAATATCTGAAATTCATCCTGGCCACGCGCTATACCGCGCCGGAGAATTGGAGTCACGGCCGCATCCCCGCCGGAACAGAAAACGAGCCGGTCGTTTTGGTGACATTTCACGACGCTCTGGCCTATTGCAGGTGGGCAGGTCGACGATTGCCGACAGTCGACGAATGGAAATCAACCTGCGAAGGCGGCACGCTCAAAAAGCACGGCGATATTTGGGAGTGGACGTCAACGGACGTAGAGATTGGCGGGCAAACATACAAAGCGCTTTGCGGGCCGGCCAACACCTGTGAATGCACGCATCGATATCTGCCCGAGTGGAAAAACGCAGTGAAAGGATTTCGCTGCGCGCAAGAATCCAAGCCGGTGGCGTGGTTATCGGCATTCGACGTTTTTCTGTAGTTTGCCCAACCGTGATGTGATTTGAACCGAAGAAGGAGAGAAGCGATGACGAAAATCGTTGCGTTGGCCGCGATCATTTGTCTGTGCTCGTCCGGATCGCTGTGGTGCGCGGATCTTCCTGCGGAGCAGCAAAACAAAGTGATCAAAAGCGTGGACTCCTACGCTATGCGGATGTCGGAGGTTGCGCTAAAGATTTGGTCGATGCCCGAGCTTGGCTACCAAGAGACTAAAACATCGGCGCTGCTTCAAGACGAGCTCAAGAAGGCAGGCTTTAGGATTGAAGCGGGGGTCGCTGATATTCCAACGGCTTTTGTTGCACGTGCGGGAACAAACGAAGGACCGGTGATCGCGATTCTGGCCGAGATCGATGCGCTGCCAGGAATGTCGCAAAGCGCGACGCCGGAACGCCAGCCTATTCCCAATCAACTCGCCGGTCATGCGTGTGGTCACCATCTCTTTGGTTCCGGGTCGGTGGCCGCGGCGATTGCGATCAAAAACTGGCTCGCGGAGACCGGAACAAGAGGACAAATCCGGCTCTACGGCACGCCGGCGGAAGAAGGTGGTGGCGGGAAGGTTTACATGGTGCGCGCCGGGCTTTTTAAAGACGTCGATGTGACGCTTTACTGGCATCCTTCGGACGCGAATAACGCTTCGCAGGATCGCAATTTGGCGAACACCAGCGCAAAGTTCCGTTTCCATGGTCAAGCATCGCATGCAGCCGTGGCACCCGATCGCGGTCGTTCCGCGTTGGATGCCGTGGAAATAATGAACGTCATGGTGAACTATCTGCGCGAGCATGTGCCGCAAGAAACGCGCATCCACTACGTGATAACGAACGGCGGTGCCGCGCCGAATATCGTTCCCGAATTCGCCGAATCCTATTATTACGTCCGGCACCCGGACCCAAGGATTGTCGCGGAGGTATTCGAACGGGTCAAAAAAGCAGCCGAGGGTGCGGCCATCGGCACGGGCACGACGTTCGATTACGAGGTCGTGAATGGTGTTTACAGCATCCTGCCTAACGACGTGCTCGGCAAAGTCGTGGATTCAGCGCTGCGCCGCGTCGGAGCGCCCGAGTGGACCGCCGACGAGATGACTTTCGCCGCGAAGTTGCAGAAGACTCTTCCGGGACGGAACTTGCCGCCGCTTGCCAGCGCGAAGGAAATTCGCCGCTATCAATTCAACGCGCAGAAATATTCGTCCACCGACTCCGGCGACGTGAGTTGGGTTACACCGTTGGCGACGCTCAACACCGTTACGTGGGTACCAGGGACCTCCGCCCATACGTGGCAAGCGACGGCCGCCGGTGGCATGAGCATCGGTTTGAAAGGGATGGTTGTTGCCGCCAAGACACTGGCCCTTGCTGTTGCGCAATTATTCACCGATCCGCGCCAAATTACGGCGGCGAAGGCAGAGTTCAACAAAAATCGTGGAGCGGACTTCGTTTACAGAACACTCATCGGCGATCGTCCGCCACCGCTGGACTATCGGAAAAATTCGACTGGCCCAGACGCCGGATGAGCATCGAAAAAGGAAGCTTGGAAGAGGTGACGGGTTTCGCTCCGTGCCGGACCAACTCGCGGGGAGATGCTTTCCGGTTCTTTTACGTTTACTTGTTCAGAGAAACAACCTGTTAATAAATAGAGTGTCGTATTGCGTCCGGCGTTGATGCGAGATCGATGTTATAGCAGACGTGCATAGCTTAACCATAGAGGAGCAGCCTTCATGACAATAAAAGAAACGGTAACTATTCCGGTCGAGACCGTCGGCCAGGCTTATCTGGAAATCCTGAGCGCGCGCGGGATCAAGTATTTTTTTGGCAATAGCGGTACGGATTTCGGGCCGATTATCGATGGGCTGGCGAAGTTTGCGGCGGAAAAAAAGGAATTTCCCAAGCCGATCACGGTTCCTCATGAATTTGTTGCCGTGAGCATGGCGCAGGGCTACGCGATGATTACCGGCGAGCCGCAAGTGGTCATGGTTCACGTGATTGTCGGAACCGGAAATGCATCGGCGGCGGTGATGAACGCTTCACGGCTCAACGTGCCGATGATCTTCTCCGCCGGGCGGACACCGCTCACCGAGGAGGGTCTCAGAGGCAGTCGCAGCAACTTTATTCATTGGGGTCAGGAATCTGTGGATCAGGGCAGCCTGGTGCGTGAGTTCACGCGTTGGGATTACGAGCTACGCAATGGGGATCAAGTTGAAACCGTCGTCGATCGTGCGCTGGAAATGGCTCTTGGTAATCCACAAGGCCCGGTTTATTTGACGTTGCCGCGGGAAGTACTGGCGCAAAAAATGGAAACGGTCACCATTCATCCGTTTCGCAAACAGCGAGAAGAAGCGTTACGGCCAAGCGAGGAAACGATCAGACGGACTGCGGAAGTGCTACGGCGCGCGAGTAATCCGGTGATCATCACCGGTCGGTTGGGTTCCGATCCATCGGCGGTGCACGCGATGGTCGCGTTTGCCGAGGCGCTGGTCGCGCCGGTGGTCACGCCGGCGAGTCCATTCGTGAGTTTTCCCAACACCCACGATTTTCATCTTGGCGTCAGTTCCGCGCCCTATATCAAGGATGCCGACGTTGTTGTCGTGGTCGAATCGGACGTTCCCTGGTATCCGGTCCAAGGTAAGCCGTCCGAGAACTGCAAGGTCATTCAGATCGCTCGAGATCCCAACTATAGCGCGATACCCATTCGCAATTTTCCGAAAGATATTTCCATTGGTGGCGATCCGAAACTAGCTTTGGAGCTGCTCGCCCAAGATTTGAAATCACGAAGCGGCAATGAGAAAGCACTGGCGGATCGTGCCGAGAGTATTCGTCTGCGGCACCGGCAAATTCGTGAACGTGCGAAAGATAGGGCGGAAAAGACGAGCCGCCAGCGGCCGATCGATACGGCATGGTTATCGTATTGTGTCGATCAAGTCAGGGATGCGAATACGCTGATTGTCAATGATCATGGAGTTTCGCAGGAACAGTTGAGCCTGAGCGAGCCGGCCAGCTATTTTGGCGGCTCTCCGGCCGGTGGCTTAGGCTGGGGCATGGGCGGCGGCCTCGGAATGAAGCTCGCACATCCCGAGAAGACGGTGATTGTCAGCTGTGGCGACGGCACTTACATGTTCAATAACCCGACCGCATGCCATTTCGTTTCGCAGGCGTACAACCTCCCTCTGCTGACGATTGTCTGCAACAACGCGATCTGGCACTCCACCAAGGCGGCGACCCAGCAAGTGATGCCGGATGGCTGGGCAGTCAGCACTGAGAATTACCCGCTCTGCGATCTAACGCCGTCGCCGCGCTACGAGAAAATCGTTGCCGCGCACGACGGGTACGGAGAAATGGTCGATGATCCGCAGCAGCTCCCCGCCGCTCTGCGGCGCGCGCTCAAGGTTGTCAAAGAGGAAAAGCGCCAGGCGGTGCTCAATGTCATTTGCGGCACGCACTGAGCCGGCTCGCATGAAAAAACCGATTATCGAGCTGGTGCTTCTGTTGTTCAGTTTCGCGCTCGGTTTTGCTCCGTCTGGCGCGCAGGAAAAAAAACTCGAAAGGATTCGAATCGGCGGTGGCTCGGTGGGAGCGCCGCAGATGACCATGTGGTTTGCCAAAGAAGCGAACCTGTACGAAAAACATGGTCTCGCCGTTGAAGCGATATCGATTCCGGGAAGCTCCATGGCGCTGCAGGCGATGCTCTCGGGCGAAGTGCCGATCATCCAGCTGGGCGGGACAGCGTCAACGCTGGCAAATTTCGCTGGCGCAGATACCGTGATCGTCGCGACCATTATAAAGAAGTTCGTCTTCTCGATATTCAGCCGTCCGGAAATCGCTCGCTTCGCCGATCTGAAAGGCAAGCTCTTCGGAGCGACCCGCTTTGGCACGCTCTCGGATTTTGCGTCGCGGTTTGCTTTGGAGCGAAACGGGCTCAATCCCGATCGGGACGTCGCGATGGTGCAAACCGGCGGTCAACCCGAGACCCTGCTGGCGCTCCTTACCGGAAAAGTTCAGGGCGCGGCACTTTCGGTTCCGGCGATCTTACGCGCGAAGAAGGCCAATATGCGGGAACTCTTGGATATGGCCAAACTGGAAGCCACCATCCATCAAAACGGTGTCGTCACGACGCGAAAATACCTCAAAACCAATGAAGACACCGTGCGGCGCTTCCTGAGAGCCTACATCGAAGGCGCGGCGCTGGCCAAAAAGACAAAACGTTCGCCACGCGCGTGATGGCCAAGTATCTCGGCACCAATGACCGTGAGCTCCTCGATGACGCGTACGAATGGGTGACGCTCCACCTCGAGGTGCCGCCTTATCCCACGGTAGAGGGAGTGGGTGTTTTGCTGAAGACATTGGAAAAGGCGCAGCCCAAGGCGCGCACGGCGAAGCCGGAGGATTTTATCGACTCACGGCGCTAGTCCGTGAGCTCGATGAAACGGGCTTCATGAATCGATTGTGAAAAGCCGAGGAAGACTGCAGGGTTTTCGGCCGATGTGATTGGAATCTCGAGATCCGTGCCCGTTAGCTTAGGCGTGAGAGCAGTACCCGAACAGAGCGCAGAGTTATTGCAGCCGACGATGATTGCACCTATCAACTTCGCGGAGATTCGAGAACGGCATCGAGCTTTTCCAAAACCTCATTGAGCAGATAAGGTTTATGGATGCAGTCTCTGACGCCGGCGCGGAGAAGTTCGGCCTTCACTTCCGGCTCGAGATAGCCCGTGGCAATCACTATATTGACGTGGGGATTTTGCTCCCTCAATTTCGGGATTACATCCATTCCGGTCATCTTCGGTAACCCGAGATCCAACAGCACGACGTCGATTTCTGATTTGTGATCCTGATAGACGTCGATCCCTTGCTCTCCATCCGTAGCGGCGAAAACCTGATATCCCTCGCGAGGCAAAACTTTGTTCAGCAGCCGGACGAGAGGTTCTTCGTCTTCCACGACCAGGATTGTTCCGCGTCGATGGTCCAGCTTCGCAGAAACAGCGCGTCGGTTCTCATGTCCCCTTGCGACGGGTGTTTCTGCCAATTCCAGCACGGGTAAGTAAACTCGAAACGTCGTGCCTTTTCCGGGCTCGCTTTCGGCATCGATAAAGCCGTTATGGTCTTTGACAATGCCATAGACGATCGCCAGACCGAGACCGGTTCCTTCGCTTACGCCTTTAGTTGTGTAGAACGGCTCGAACATCCGGGCACGCACTTCTTCTGTGATCCCGGTTCCTGTATCGTCGATTGTAATACATACGTACGCTCCCGATCCCGCGTCGACGTCGTGGCGCTCGTGCAATTCCATTGCATCAATTTTTTCTGTCTGAATCGTGAGTTTGCCACCGGCGGGCATCGCGTCACGGGAGTTGAGGCAAATATTGAGCAGCACCTGACTCATTTGATTGCGATCCGCCAAGACCGGCATTAGCCTCGTGTCGAGGTTCAGCGACACGCTGATGTTTTTAGGAAAAGTTTTGATGAGATCGTTGAGGGTGAGAACGATGTCGCTGATATTTGTCGGCGCCAAATGCGTGTCGGACTTGCGTGCAACCGTCAAGAGTTGGCGCACAACCGAAGCGCCCCGATCGATTTCCTTGTCGATGACTCTCAAGCTTTCTTCGAGCTGCTCCGCGCTCAAGGGTTGCTGACCGATCAGCGTTGCGTAACCGCAAATTATATTCAGAATGTTGTTGAAATCGTGAGCGATCCCCCCGGCGAGTGTGCCAATGCTTTCCATTTTTTGTGCCTGGCGCAACTGCTCTTCGAGTCGCTTTTGTCCCGCAATGGTTCGGAGCAGAGCTGCATTGGCTTGCTCGAGATCGGCTGTCCGCTCGAGCACCCGCCGCTCCAGGTCCTGGTTTGCCTTTACCAATTCATCTCGCGCTTGGCGCAGGAGGTCGCCGGCGCGTTTGCGATCCGAAATGTCACGCAGAATCGCAATAAAGACACGATGATCGCCGATTCGAGTCTCACTAACCGCGAGATCGAGTGGAAAGGGCGTACCGTCCTTGCGCTTAGCTTCGACTTCGCCAGCCATGCCGATAAAGTTCTTTTTCCCTCCGCTCAAATCGTTTGCGACCAGTGAATCTCCTCCGGTCGCAGATGAGGTCGGGATGAGCTTGCGCATGTTTTGACCGACCATCTCGGCCGCGGAATAGCCGAAAATGCGCTCCGTCGCGGGATTCACAGTCGTAATCGTTTCGGCTTCATTGATGGTAATGATGCCGTCCACTACCGTTTCTATCACGGCCCGAAGATGCTCTTCGCGTTGCGCGAGTTGGTGATTGAGTGCGGCAATCTCATCTTCCGTCCGTTTGCGTTCGGTGATGTCGCTCATGGAAGCGATCCAGCCGCGGACTTGTCCTTGCTCATCGGTAACGGGCGTGTCCACCACGCGCAAAAAACGCGGCCCGATCCGCGCAAATGGAATCTCCGCCTCGTACTCCACGGTGCGGCCGCTCAAAGTAATTTCAATATAAGGCCGTATGATTTCCAAACCTTCGGCACCGATCACGTCCCAAATTGATTTGCCGATGATTTCTTCCGGAGTGGTGCCCAGCAGGGCGGCATAAGCGCGGTTGACAAACTCATAGGTGAAGTCTCGAGTGCATTGCGTCAAAAGAAGCGGTGTCACGTCCGTAATGGCTCGAAGTTGGAGTCGCTGGGCGCGCAGGTCGTCTTCGGCATGCTTGCGGTGGATGAACTGCCCAATCTGCGCTCCGATGTCACTCACCATTTCCAGGAAATGATCGTCGATCTCGCGCACCTCACGACTGAAGCATTCCACTACGCCCAAGGTTTCCTGACCCAATTTGATGGGGAATGCAAAAGCCCCGTGTAGTCCTTCTTTCTCGGCCAGCGGTGCGCGCCGAAACTCCGCGTCCGTGGTGATATCGCTGATCCAGATCGCCTTGCCGCTGCTCAAAACGCGGCCAGGTAAACCGGTGCCGCGCTTGATCCGACCGTGACTGGTGACCTTCTCGAATTCGGGTGCTTCCGAGCCGGGTACATGCCAAACATTGACGTATTGGAGCTCGCTGGCGGAACGATCCATGATCCACACGGCGCCAATATCCCAACCAGCCCGCCGGCAGAGCACCTCGATAATCAACGGAGCCGCCTCTTTGATCGCAGGCGATTCGGCGAGAACACGGCTGATCGATTCTTGCACTTCGAGACGTTGCTCGGCCCGTTTTGCTTCAGAAAGTACGGATGCGAGCACCAATGCCGCAATTTCCAGGGTACTCATGAAGCTCTGCAAATGCAGCAAGGATTCGTTAGGATCAGCTTCGGCATATGGGCTCACGCCATATAACGTTCCAGCCAATGCGATCACCGACATCAATAATGCGGAAGTCACGGCGCCGCGTTGTCCGAAGCGGAAAGCCGCCCATAGAAGCGGCAGCATTACCAGATATTCCGGGCTGGAGACATCGCCCCGCATAAACACAAAATGGCCGATGATGCTGAGGAAGGTCAGTAGACCCGCGGCTTCGATGACTCGCCCCGGTTTAGTCCGTGGAAGAGGCTGCGTGAGCCAAATGATAATGAATGGGGCAAAGATGAGTTGGCCGACGGCATCGCCTAACCACCAGGTCAACCAAATTGCGTCGAACTGCTCAGATCGAGCGAAGCCGGTCAGTATTAGACTCGTAACACCCACGGTCGCGCTCACAATCGTGCTCAGAACTGGTGCAAGCACGACAAAACGGAAAGTATTTCGCGCGCGCTCGAAGGCTTTGAAGCCGCTGGCGAAAGTATCGACTGCCCAGGCCGCAAAGAGTGCTTCCAGGCTATTTCCGGTCGCTATGCCGAGCGATGTCAGCACCGTCCCTTGCGTAGTGAGGTTCAAAAAAAACGCGCCGGCAAAAATGCCGGGCCATAAACGCAAACCCCAAAGCAGAAGCGCCGCGAGTGCGACTCCGCTCGGCGGCCAAACGGCGGAAACGCTGATATGGATGTGAGCCCAAGAAAGCCCCAGCTTCCCGGCGGCGAAATAGATTCCGGCGAGAAGCAGGATCTTCGTAAAATCGCGGCGGATCAAGCGCGTTACAGGTCCAACGATCCCGTTTGCTGATGGATTTGTCATTAAGGCATACGGACCATAATCGCCGACTCTCGAGTTTGTCAATGACATTTAAGAAGCTTTTCTTCGCGATCAATGAGTCGAGCGGACAATGGAATTCCCGCGCAATTGTTGCGGCTGAAATCCGTTTCAGCGCGAGTAAAATAAATCCTAAAATATTGTTTTTGTTGATTACCTGAGGCCTATGGCAAAGTCACTGCACGTCTGAAAGATATCGCGGGCGGCGTGCGTGCGACCAGGAAAAGTTCAAGAGCGTCTATCGCCTTGACACTCAAAGAAGATCTCAGATATTTCTGACTCCGAGGAGCCGCTAAACTGGCATTCCGGTTTTTGCGCGCGGAATTCTATGGCGCTAAGCAAGGAAGAAAATGAAATGTTGACTCGGGTCGGACCGGGAACGGCGGCAGGCGAGATGTTGCGCTGCTACTGGCATCCGATCGGGTTTGCCGCGGAGCTCCGCGGCAAACCATTGCGCCGAAGGATTTTGGGTGAAGATGTCGTGCTCTTCTGTGACGAGGGGGGTCGATTCGGGGTGTTGGGGTTACGCTGCGTACATCGCGGTACCTCATTGGAATTCGGTCATGTCGAGGAGGGAGGGCTCCGCTGCTGCTATCACGGCTGGTTGTACGATGTTCAAGGAAAAGTTCTTGAAACACCCGGTGAGCCGCCGGAGAGCACGTTCAAAGAAAAATTGCGCCAGCCGGCATACAGGACTGAGGAGTTGGGCGGCGTGATCTTCGTTTACATGGGACCGGACCCAGCGCCGCTGCTGCCAAACTACGATGTGCTGGTCAGAGAAGACGGCGCACGCGCGCGTCGAGCGCGCACGGTCAACTGCAATTTCTTTCAGATGATCGAAAATTCGGTGGATCAAAACCATTTGAAATGGTTGCATAGGACCGCGAAAACACCTCAGTGGGACGACGGTGAGATCGATCCTCAGCCTTTCGAACATGGCATTCTCAACACGTATACGCGCCGGGTTGCCGATAGAAAATGGGCACACTGCAACTTTTTCGTGATGCCGACGATGAACAAGACCGGCAACGTCGAAGAGGGCCATCCAACTGAACACCGTGCGAGCAGCGCGGGTGAGGTCATGCGCTGGCGTGTGCCGATCGACGACACCCACACGATGCATTTTACCGTGGAATTCGGCGCGGTGGTCGACGGCCGGCCGGCGGCCAAGATCATGAAGGATGAATCTGCGGCAGGTCTCGTCGAGAGCCAGTTCGGGGTTTACAAGTGGGACGATTCCATCGGTTGGTTCGCAAGGGGCGATCAAGATCGGCTCGCGCAAGAAAGCCAGGGGCCGATTTACGACCGAACCACCGAGCATCTCGCCTACACCGATCGTGGTGTAATTCTTTTGCGCCGCCTGTACAAAGAATCCATTGAGGCGGTGGAACAGGGACGCGATCCGGTCGGAGTGATTCGCGATCCGGCCAAGAATCAGATCATTCGGTTGATTCCGCATGAAGATTTACTGGAGTAAAAAACATTGTTCAAGGCGTTCAAAACGTTTAGGCCGTTCAAAAAGTTGCGAGGTTCAGTTCAAGCGTGTGATTCGATTAGTGAATCTTTGAACATTGGACCTTGAACGAGCGCGAGGAAATTATGTTATCGCGTGAAGACAATGAATTTTTGACCCGGGTCGGGCCGGGCACGCCGGCTGGGGAGATGTTACGGCGCTATTGGTGGCCCGTTGCGTTCAGCCAGGATGCAAAGTCCAACGGTTCTCCACTGAAGATAAAAGTGTTGGGTGAAGAATTCGTGCTGTTCCGTGATGGAACGGAGCGGCTTGGGCTCATGGCGCTTCATTGCTCCCATCGCGGCACTTCCCTCGAATACGGACGCATCGAAGAACGTGGCATCCGGTGCTGCTATCATGGTTGGCTGTATGACATTCATGGCAATTGTATGGAACAACCGGCGGAGCCTGCCGACAGCACTTTCAAAGATCGGGTGAAACATCCTGCCTATCATGCGCAAGACGCCGGTGGGCTGATCTTCGCCTATGTCGGTCCCGAGCCGGCAGCGTTGCTACCGAGCTACGATCTCCTGGTAAGAGACGATGGCTGTCGCGTCGTGGGGGGAGATATAGAGAATTGTAACTGGCTCCAGCGAGCCGAGAATTCGGCTGATGGCGCGCACTCCATCGCGCTTCATGCCGCAGGCTATCCCAACATGGCCCTCAAACGGCCGAGGATCACATGGGAGCCGACCGCCTTCGGCATCAAAGAGACCACATGGATCGAAGATGTCTCGAGGCCGCGAATTTCGCATTATGTTTTTCCGTCCCATGTGCGTCATTCCGCCGCCCGCGTCGGCGAATCACCGCGCCAAGTGATCCGTTTCCGTGTCCCGACCGACGATTTTACGACGACGACTTTTTGGATCGATTTCTATCCCCACAAGGATGGTCAGCCGACACAACCGGTTCCGTTATTCGTTAAAGGATTCCGCAAAAATCAACCCGGAGTTTACGAACGTGTTTCAGATGGGTGGTGGAACCTTCCCAACCGGGAGCAAGATCGCGTCGCTCAGGAAACCCAAGGTGCGATTGCTGACCGTACAAAGGAACATTTGGCAACTTCGGATCAGGGCATTTTGATGCTGCGCACAATGATCAGCGACTCGATCCACGCCGTGCAGCAGGGTAGGGATCCAATGGGTGTGATTCGGGACGCGAAGGATAATGGTCCGATAACTTTTGATTCGAGCCGTGATGCTGTGGAAGCGCTGGTTTGACGATAAAGCGGTTCAGACATGAAACATCTTCTTCGAGCACCTTCGCCTCATTCCTGTTTCGGTATGGGAGAGAAGATCGGCAGCGATCTATGGGGAAGCAAAGCGCTGCGGTCGATTTTCATTGGCCTAATATTACTCACGGTTTTTTATGCGGCGCTGACGCAGGCGCAGACACTCGAGCAGATCATCAGCGAGGCAAAAAAGGAAGGAGAGGTCACGCTGGTCGCTAGCGCGTCGACCTTTGGCGGCAAAAAGGGCTTTGCCGAGCTGGAGAACTTGTTTGCCAAAAGATACGGCTTCAAAGCCAAAGTTTCTCTCACCGGCGGACCGAGCTTTCCTCAAGTCGCTGCGAGGATCATCGCCGAGGAAAAGGCCGGCGCAAAGTCGTCGACGGATTTATACCTCGGCTCCGATGGTACGTACGTGACCATGGATCAGGAGAAGGCGCTCGAGAAAGTAAACTGGTCAGGAGTCTTTCCCTGGATCACCAAACCGATGGAAATTTTTCCGCAGCAATCCGTACTGATCTACGCATCGTTTCACGGCATTATCTACAATTCCAATGCGATCCCAAAAAATAGAGCGCCGAAGAGCTATGAAGATCTTATCGATCCGGCGCTCTCCCCCA
>Ga0075423_10003981_pt1 | contig 13633 bp, 12 predicted proteins | sample SoiMethybrSBSTD2_FD_80114 | JGI IMG/M metagenome (GOLD analysis project Ga0075423, IMG submission 80114) | Bulk soil microbial communities from a Populus tree surrounding site in Tennessee, USA - Soil MetaG P. TD hybrid SBSTD2 | ecosystem: Environmental > Terrestrial > Soil > Tree plantation...
CGGTCCACCAGGCGCTCACCGCGCGCCGCGTGCGCCAGGCCGCCCAAGGTGAACAGCAGGCGCGGCAGCTCGCCACCGGGCCGCGATGCGTCGAAGTACGCGCCATGGGTGCGCGAAGCGAGCTTGCGCAGCAGCTGCTCGTCGAGCCGGCTGCGCACGGCGGTCCCGGAGTCGTCGCGCTTGATGTCGGTGGCGCGCCCCTCGGCGTCGAGCACCGGCACCACCTCGCCGGAGCGGGTGCCGACCCCGACCGCGAACACCCGCACGCCGCTGCCTGCGACCTCCTCGATCGCCGCGCGCGCGCCCTGCTCCAGGTCCTCGCCGTCGGTCCACAGCACCACGGCCTGCTCCTCACGGCTCCCCGCGGGCATGAGGCGGCGCGCGACCCGCAGCGCCTTGCCGACATCGGTGCCGGGCTCGCTCACCGATCCGCTGGTGAGCGACTCGAGCGTGAGCCGCACCGCCGCCAGGTCCTGGGTGAGCGGGCAGAGCCGCACGGCGTCGCCCGCGAACGCCACCACCGCCACCCGGCTGCCCGCGACGCGGTCGAGCACCGCCAGCGCCTCGCGCTTGGCCTCGTCGAGGCGGCTGGGCGGCACGTCGCGCGCGTCCATGCTGGCGGAGACGTCCACCACCAGCGCCAGATCCGACCCGCTCGATGTGCGGCGCACCTGCTCGCGCCCCCACTCCGGGCCGGCTGCGCCCGCGATCAGGAGGAAGAGCGCACCGAGCCGGAGCAGGAGGCCCACGACGCGGCTCTTCGGCCTCAGCTGCTCGAGCAGCGGATGGGTCTCGCGCTCCCCCACCAGCCGCGTGAGGCCGCGCGCGGCGCCCGCGACCGCGCGCCACTCGAGCAGGACGAGCGGCGGGATCGCGGCGAGCCCCCACAGCCAGCGCGGATCGGTGAAGGTCATGGCGTCGGTCCGGTCAGGGCAGGCGGAAGGCGAAGGTGGAAGAGAACAGCAGGTGGATGCCGAACACGGCGGCGGCGAGCGCCAGCAGCTGGGGCCCAAGGTCGCGGTACTCGCGAAACACGATCGAGCGGATCGGCGCGCGCTCGAGCCGATCGATCTCACCGTAGATCTGGCTCAGCGCCGCGGGATCCTGCGCGCGGAAGAAGCGCCCGCCGGTGGACTTCGCGATGTCGCGCATCACACCCTCGTCCACGTCCATGCGCACCATCTCGATGCGCTTGGCGCCGGCGGCGTCCGTCACCGGCACCGGCACGACGCCGCCGCGCCCCACCAGCACCGAGTACACCTTGATCCCGAAGGCGCGCGCCAGGTCGGCCCCGGTCATGGGATCGATTGCGCCGCGGTTGTTCTGGCCGTCGGTCATGAGCACCACCACCTTGCTCGGGGTCTTGCTGGTGCGCAGTCCCGAGACCGCGCTCGCGAGGCCCATCCCGATCGCGGTGCCGTCCTCGGCCAACCCCAAGTCCAGCCCCGAGAGCAATTCGATGAGAGCGTCGTGATCGAGGGTGAGCGGGCACTGCGTGAACGATGTGGCGGCGAACGCCACGAGCCCGATGCGATCGTGGGGCCGCTGGCGGATGAAGTCGCGCGCGGTCTCCTTGGCGACGTAGAGCCGGTTCATCGGGCGAAAGTCCTCCGCCGCCATGCTGGGCGAGATGTCGAGCGCGAGCACGATGTCCACGCCGCGCGTCTCGGTCTCGCTCTGGCGGATGCCCTGCTGCGGGCGCGCCACCGCGAGCAGGGCGAGCGCGAGCGCGAGCCACGGCAGCACGGCGTTCATGCGCAGGAGCCATGCGCCCCATGGCGCTCCCCAGCGGCGCGTGCGCACCCACAGCACCGCCGCCGGGCGCGCGGTCGGTCGCCGCCCGAACACGAACAGGAGCGGGAGCGCCAAAAGCAGCAGCAGGAGCCACGGGTATTCCCAGCGCATCAGCGGCACGCCTCCTTGAGGGTTCGCATCATGCCGCCTGCTGCGGCGGCGTGGCGCCGCCCGGATCGCCCGCCGGCTTGCGCGCGCCGAGACGGCGCACCAGGCTCTCGACCGTCTGCTCGGCGCGCCCCGCTTCGTCCACGCTCTCTTCGGCCTGCGCGAACTTCACGCGGTCCCAGAAGCGCATCAGCGTCTCGATGCGCTTCAGGTCATCGCCCGCGAGCCGCGCGGCCTCGAGGTGGCCCACGAACTCGGGCGTGGTGTCTCCCGGCAGCGGAGTACCCGCGGTCGCCTCGAGGAAGCGCCGCACGATCCGTCCGAGCTGGAACGCGTGATCCCCGAAGCGCCCGCGCGCCGGCAGGCCGAGACGCTTCAGCGCGTCGAGCTCAGCGAGCGCCTGGGTCGCGGGATCGCGCGCGACCGCCGGCGCCGCGACGATCGGCGCGGGCCGCCGGCGCATGATCGTGATCACGGCGGCCGCCACCGCTAAGAGCGCGAGCACGACGAACGCCACGATCTTCCACGGCACCCGCTCCCACCAGGGCGCGGCCAGCGGCCCGCGCAGCGCGCGCAGCCGGGCCGATGTGTCGGCGGCGGTCAGCATCGGCGCCACGATCAGGCGCGTGAGCGGGAGCCGTCCGGAGCGCGGACCGCTGCCGTCGTCGAGCTCGAACGCCAGCCCCGGCACGGAGAGGTCGCCGGAGGCGAAGGCCTGGACCTCGGCCTCGACGAACACGGTGTCGAAGTCGGCAAACGCGATGGGTGAAGACGGGTCGCGCTCTGCCGCCTTGCCGCGCGGCGCGCGCACCACCGCCTGCAGCCGCCCCCAGGTGAACGCCCCGCCGGAATCGGGTGCCAAGAACCGCACCCGCGCCGGATCGCCGCCCGTGATCCACGCGCGGTAGAGCACCGGCTCGCCGATCTTGACCACGCCGCGCGCGAGCCGCGACCCGATCGAGTACGGCCGCCGGCCGGTAACGGAGGGCGCTGCGCCGCGCTGGGCGCCGGCCTCCGGGATGGCGGCGGAGAGGATCAGGAGCGCGAGGGCCGCCGCGAGGGCCGCAGCGCGCGCCGGCCCGCGCGGCGTGCGCGCCGGGCGCGCGCTCATGCCTTGCGGCCGCGGCGCCGGCGCCGCGAGAAGTAGCGCATCAGCACCGGCAGGTAGGAGCGCTCGGTGCGCAGCTCGATCCACGAGCAGCGTGCGCCGGCGAGCGTCTGCTCGAGCGCGCGCCGGCGCTGCGTCGCCTCGCGCATGTACTCCTTGCGCACCGCGGCACTCGAGGTGTCGACCAGGGTGCGCTTGCCGCTCTCGAGATCCTCGAGCTCCACCCAACCCACGGCCGGCAGCACTTCGTCGCGCGGGTCGCGCAGCACCATGAGATTGAGATCGTGGCGCCGCCCGAGCACGCGCCAGTCGCGCGAAGCGGGCGGATCCTCGAAGTCGGAGATCCAGAAGATCAGACTGCGGCGGCGCGTGGTGCGGAGCACGAAACGGACGGCTTCTGCGAGCCGCGTGCCGCCGCTCTCCGGGACCACGCCGAGCACGTCGCGCAGGAGCCGCAGCAGGTGGGTGCGCCCGCGCGCCGGCGGAACGAAGTGCTCGACGCGCTCGCCGGCCAGCACCAGCCCGACGCGGTCGTTGTTGCGCAGCGCCGCGAACCCCAGCACCGCGCACAGCTCGGCCGCCAGCTCGCGCTTCTCCGTGCCCGTGGTGCCGAAACGCATCGAGCGCGAGATGTCCACCACCAGCAGCACGGTGAGCTCGCGCTCCTCGACGAAGCGCTTCACGTAGGGGGCGCCGAGGCGCGCGGTGACGTTCCAGTCGATGTCGCGCACCTCGTCGCCCGCGACGTAAGGGCGCACCTCCTCGAACTCGACGCCCCGCCCCTTGAAGATGCTCGCGGTCTGGCCGGAGAACAGGTCCTCGACCAGATGGCGGCTCCGGATCTCGAGGCGGCGTACCTTGCGCAGCAGGTCCGCGGTCTGCATCTCGGGACGGGACACTACGGCACGCGCACCTGCTCGAGGATGCGGCGCGCCACCTCCTCCCCGTCCACCCCTTCGGCCTCGGCCTCGTAGGTCACGTGGATGCGGTGGCGGAGCACGTCGGGTGCGATGCGCTTCACGTCCTCGGGGAGCACGTAGGGCCGGCCGTCGAGCAGCGCCAGCCCCTGGGCGCCGCGCACCAGGAACAGCGTGGCGCGGGGCGATGCGCCGAATGCGATCAGGTTGTCGAGCGCGAGCCCGAAGTCACGCGGGCGACGGGTGGCCGACACCAGGTCGAGCACGTACTCCTGGATCTTGTCGTCGACGTAGACCGTGGCGAGCGCCTCGCGCAGCTCCATGACCTCTTCGCGCTGCGCCTTGGGCGTGAGTTCGGGCAGGCGGGTGAGCCCGGCGCGCTTCAGGATCTCCTTCTCCTCGTTGCGCGAGGGGTAGCCCACCTTCACCTTGAGCATGAAGCGGTCGCTCTGCGCCTCGGGCAACGGGTACGTGCCCTCCTGCTCGATCGGGTTCTGCGTCGCCATCACCAGGAACGGCTCCTCCAGCGGGTAGCTCTGGTCGCCGAGCGTGATCTGCCGCTCCTGCATGGCTTCGAGCAGCGCGGACTGCACCTTGGCGGGCGCGCGGTTGACCTCGTCCGCCAGCACCAGGTTCGCGAACAGCGGCCCGCGCTTGGCGCTGAATGTGCCGTCGCGCGGGCTGTAGATCAGGGTGCCGGTGAGGTCGGCGGGCAGCAGGTCGGGGGTGAACTGGATGCGGTGGAACGTCAGCGACAGCGAGTCGGAGAGGCTCTTCACCGCCAGCGTCTTGGCGAGCCCGGGCACGCCTTCGAGCAGAACGTGGCCGCCGGACAGCAGGCCCACCAGCAGGCGGTCCACCATCATCTGCTGGCCGACGACAGCGCGGCCAACCTCCTTGCGCACCGCCTCCAGCACCGCGCCCGCGCGCTCGATCTTGCGCGCGGTTTCCCTGGTGTCGACCGTCATCGGATCCTTCCTGGGACGAGCCTGATGTGAGAAGTCGGGTGAGGCTTCGGCCGCTAGACCTTCGGCGGCCGGAGTATAGCCAAGGCCCCTAGACGGTCCAATCATGGGTGCCCTCGATCGGCGCCCGGCCCGCGCGTGCGTGCGTGAACCGTCGCGTCAATGGGTTTTCGGCAGATGCGGTGAGCGAACTGACACCGGGAAAACGGCGTACTTCCGCCAGCGGAGCGGCCCGCGGCGGGGGGCATGGCGCGTTCGAGCAGGAACGGTGCCACGAGCATGCGGCGCGCGCGCCTGCGGCCCGCGCTGCGGGAGCGCCACTTGCGCCCCACGCGAGAAGGCCTCCGTTGCAACATGTCTCGGGCGGCGTTTCAGGCTGCAAAGCGCGTTTTGCAACGAGGCAGATGCTGCGCGAGGTGGCCCGCGGCTTGATCGCGGCCGGCGGCGCCGTCAGCATGGCGGCGCAATGACAGCCGGAGAGCACGGACGATCGTTCATTCGAAGGAGGCGACGATGAGCCCCACCCTCACCGGCGGCGATGCGACGCTCTCGCCGGATGAACTGCAGGAAGCGTGGCCGCTGCTGGTCCCCGAGGACAAGCTGGTGGCGTTCCGCTCGCTCGATTCCTCGGTGGCCGACGACTTCTTCCTGAGCCTCTCGAGCCGCGACCAGGCCCGTCTCCTGCTGCTCCTGCCGCCCGGGGAGCGGCGCCTGTGGCTGCGCCTGCTGCCGCCCGACGACGCCGCCGACCTGGTGCAGGCGCTCCCGAACGAAGAGCGCGAAGGCGCGCTCGCGCAGCTCGAAGACGTGACCGCCCGCGAGGTCCGCGCCCTGCTGGCGTATTCGGACGATGCTGCGGGCGGTCTCATGAATCCGCGCTACGCGGTGGTGCGGCCGGACATGACGATCGACGAGGCGATCAGCTACCTGAGGCGCCAGCTCAAGGACCGCCCGGGCGGCCTCCGCTACGCGTACGTCATCGATCCGGACCAGCGGCTGATCGGCGTTGCGTCGTTTCGCGAGCTGCTCACGGCTCCCGCCCAGCAGCACGTGCGCGAGATGATGCAGACCCAGATCGTCACGGTGCTGGATACCATGGACCAGGAGGAGCTGAGCCGGCTCTTCGCGCGCCATCACCTGATCGCGCTGCCGGTGGTCGATGCCGAGGGTCGAATGAAGGGCGTCATCACCGCGGACGACATCGTCGAGGTGGTCCAGGAGGAGGCGACCGAGGACATCCAGAAGATCGGCGGCAGCGAAGTGCTCGGCGCCCCCTATCTCCAGATCGGGCTGCTCTCCATGATCCGCAAGCGGGCCGGCTGGCTCTCCGCCCTGTTTCTCGGCGAAATGCTCACCGCCACGGCGATGGGCTACTTCGAGGAAGAGATCGCCCGCGCGGTCGTGCTCGCGCTGTTCGTGCCGCTGGTCATCAGCAGCGGCGGCAACTCCGGGGGCCAGGCCACGACGCTGGTGATCCGGGCCATGGCGCTCGGCGAGGTGCGGCTCATGGACTGGTGGCGCGTGATTCGGCGCGAATTCCTGTCCGGCGTCGGTCTCGGCGCGATCCTCGGAACCATCGGCGCGCTGCGCATCGTGCTCTGGCAGGCGCTCTTCCACACCTACGGCGCCCACGCCGCAGCGGTCGCGATCACGGTGGGATTCTCCCTGGTCGGCGTGGTGATGTGGGGAACGCTGGCGGGCTCGATGCTGCCGTTCCTGCTGCGACGCCTGGGCTTCGATCCGGCGAGCGCTTCTGCCCCCTTCGTCGCGACGCTGGTGGACGTGACGGGGCTCGTCATCTACTTCACGACCGCGAAGGTCGTCATGACCGGCGGGCTGCTGTAGAGGGTGCTGGGGCGGCCCCTCCCCGTGCGACGCGCGAACCGGCGGGGCGCCGGATCAGGTGCGGACGGCGGGCTCCGAGGCGAAGAGCGGGAAGCCCGCGGCGAGCTCCATCACCTCGCGCTCCACGGCGCGCGCCTCTGCGACATCGTCGGGCTTCGCGAGCACGCGCGCGATCCACTTCCCGATCTTCAGCATCTCCTCGCGCCCGAAACCGCGTGTCGTGAGGGCCGGCGTGCCGATGCGGATCCCGCTCGTCACCCACGGCTTCTGCGGGTCGTTGGGCACCGCGTTCTTGTTCACCGTGATGCGCGCGCGATGGAGCGCCTCCTCCGCGGTCTTGCCGGTCATCCCGCGCGCGCGCAGGTCCACCAGCATGAGGTGGTTGTCGGTCCCGCCGGTGACCAGATCGAAGCCGTGGCCGACCAGCGCATCGGCCAGCGTGCGCGCGTTCTCCACCACGCGCCGCTGGTAGTGACCGAAGCCTTCCGTGAGGGCTTCACCGAAACAGACCGCCTTCGCGGCAATGATGTGCATGAGCGGGCCGCCCTGCATCCCGGGGAACACCGCCTTGTCGAGCTTCTCGGCCAGCGCCGCGGTCGAGAGCACGAAGCCGCCGCGCGGACCGCGCAGCGTCTTGTGCGTGGTGCTGGTCACGAGCTCCGCGTGCGGCACCGGGCTGGGGTGGAGCCCCGCCGCCACCAGGCCCGCGATGTGCGCCATGTCCACCACCAGCGTTGCGCCCACCTCGCGCGCGATCGCGGCGAAGCGCTCGAAGTCGAAGATGCGGGGGTATGCGCTGGCGCCCGCCACCAGGATGCGCGGGCGGTGCTCCTTCGCCAGCCTCTCGACCTGGTCGTAGTCCACGCGCCCGTCCTCGGGGCGGACGCCGTACTGCACCGAGCGCCAGATCTGCCCGGTGAGCGACACCGGATGGCCGTGCGTGAGGTGGCCGCCGTGGGCCAGGCTCATGCCCAGCAGCGTGTCGCCCGGCTTCGAGACCGCGAAGTAGGCGCCGAGGTTCGCGGAGGCGCCGCAGTGGGGCTGGACGTTGGCGTGCTCTGCGCCGAACAGCAGCTTCACGCGCGCGATCGCCTGCTCCTCCGCGATGTCCACGAACTCGCAGCCGCCGTAATAGCGCTTGCGCGGCAGGCCCTCTGCGTACTTGTTGGTCATCACGGAGCCCGCCGCCTCGAGCACGGCTTCGCTCACGAAGTTCTCGGAGGCGATCAGCTCGAGCTGGTTCAGCTCGCGCTCACGCTCGTCGGCGATCGCGCGGTGGATGACGGGATCCTGATCCTTCAGGTTCGACATGGGGCCTCGCTGCGCCTAGCGCTTCAGGGTGTGATGGTTCTCGTAGTCCTCGATCTTGTTCACGCGCCGCTCGTGGCGTCCGCCCGCGAACGGGGTCTCGAGCCAGATCTTGAGCCAGCGCACCGCATCCTCGGGGTTCGCGGTGGTGCGTCCGCCGAGCGCCAGCACGTTGGAGTCGTTGTCCGTCCGGGTGAGCCGCGCGGTCTCGTCGCTGGTCACGACCGACGCCCGCACGCCGTTCACCTTGTTGGCTGCGATGCTGGCGCCGATTCCGGTGGCGCATATCACGACGCCCCGGTCGGCCTCGCGGGCCGCCACCTTCTCGCCCACCGGGATCGCGAAGTCCGGATAGTCGACGGACTCGGTGCCCGAAGTGGTGCCGACGTCCGTCACCGTGTGACCGAGCGCTTCGAGCTCGCGCTTGATCCGCTCCTTGAGCGCGAAGCCCGCGTGATCGCTGCCCACTGCTACCTTCATGTTCTCTATGTTCTCTTTCCGAAGCCGAAGGCTATCGTTTGACCCGGGTGCATCATGAACGGTCGGCCGGAAATGTACCACCGACGCGGCCTCTGCACCCCGCACCGCCGGTTTCCGTGGAATCACCCGGCAAGCTGCATCACTTCAACACGACCCACAGCAGCACCGAGACCGTGGCGTCGACAGCGTTCGCCACCGTCAGGTCGGGGGTGCCGTTTCCGCTCAGGTCCGCGATCGCCACCGAGCGCGGAGCGGCCCCGGTCGGGAAGTCGGACCTCGACCGGAACCCGCCCCCGCCGCTCCCCAGCAGCACCGACACCGTGTTGGCTCCGTTGTTCGCCACCACCAGGTCGGGCCTGCCGTCGCCGTTCAGGTCCCCGATCGCCACCGCGATGGGATTCAACCCCGTCGCGAAATCGGTCTTCCGACCGAAGGCGCCACCGCCCGTCCCCAGCAGCACCGACACCGTGTTGGCGCCATTGTTCGCCACCACCACGTCGGGCCTGTCGTCGCCGCTCACGTCCCCGATTGCCACCGAGTAGGGAGACACGCCGGTCCCGAAGTCGGTCTTCGCCTCGAACGCGCCCGACCCGGTTCCCCGCCACACCGACACCTTGTTCGCGCCATGGTTCGCCACCACGAGGTCGGGCGTGTCGTCGCCGCTCACATCCCCGATCGCCACCGAGTAAGGCTGCAACCCGGTAAAGTAGTCGTTCCTCGTCCCGAACCCGCCCGCGTCCGCCCCCAGCAACACCGACACCGTGTTGGAACCCGCGTTCGCAACGGCCACGTCGAACCTCCCGTCTCCGTTTACGTCCCCGATTGCCACCGCGACGGGAATCAAGCCGGTCGCGAAGTCGGTTTTCACCCCGAACTCACCGACTCCGTTCCCCGGCAGCACTGATACCGTCTGCCCACCGGAGTTCGCCACCACCAGATCGGGATTGCCGTCGCCGGTCACGTCCCCGATCGCCACCGATCGCGGCAGCGCCCCGCTCGCGAAGTCGGTCTTTGCGCCGAAGCCGCCGGATCCTGTCCCCAGGAGCACCGATACCGTGTTGTCGGCGTAGTTCGCCACCACCAGGTCGGGCTTGCCGTCGTTGCTCACGTCCCCGATGGCCGCCCACACGGGGCTCCCCCCGGTCGCGAAGTCGGTTTTCCGCCAGAACCCGCCCGCCCCTGATGGGATCGCCGGCGCCGTCGGGCCCGCGGAGTTTCCTCCGCAGCCGCCGAGGGGGATCGCCGTCAGGCCAAGCGCCGCGAGCGTCTGCACGAGATTCCGATGGAAGAGCATACCCGGCCTCCCTCCCGGCATCCGGGATTCTGCATCGCCGCATGGAGACGGGTCCACGGTTTTCCTGGTGACTCCCGGGAGGTGGAGCGCGCCCGTGACGCGAAACCGGCCGCCCGCACTCGGCGGACGGCCGGCATTCGCATCGTTCAGCCCCGGCGCCAGCCTCGCGCCGGGCTCGATCGGGTCTTGTGCCTCCTACGGGTTCCGCACGGCGGCGGCCGTCGCGACGCTCGCGCGCTGCGGGACCGGCGTGAGCCACTTGTAGCGGTCGGCGGTCTCGCCGCGCACGATCGCGAAGAAGGCGTCCTGGATCCTCTTGGTCACCGGTCCGCGCTCGCCCTTACCGACCGGGATGCGGTCGACCGAGGAGATCGGCGACACCTCGACCGCGGTGCCGGCGTAGAACAGCTCGTCGGCCGCGTACAGCATCTCGCGCGGCATGACCTCCTCGCGCACCGGGATCTCGAGGTCCTCCGCAAGCTTGATCACGCTGGCGCGGGTGATGCCCGCGAGGATCGAGCTCGAGAGCGGCGGGGTGTAGAGCGTGTCCTTGATCACGGCGAACACGTTCTGCCCGCTGCCTTCGCTCACGTAGCCGTTCACGTCGAGCGCGATCGCCTCGACGTAGCCGTCTTCGAGCGCCTCCATCTTGAGCAGCTGGGAGTTCATGTAGTTGGCGGAGGCCTTCACCATCGCCGGCAGCGTGTTGGGCGCCATGCGGGCCCACGAGCACACCTTGACCGGCACGCCCTTCAGGAGCGCGTCCTTGCCCAGGTACTTGCCCCACGGGAACGCTGCGACCGCGATCTCGACCGGGCTGCCGAAAGGATTCACGCCCAGGTTCTCGAAACCACGGTAGATGAGCGGCCGGATGTAGCACTCGTCCAAGCGGTTCTCCGCGACCACCTCGAGGCAGACGTCGCGGATCTGGTCGCGGGTGTACTGCAGCCCGACGTTGCGGATGTCCTCGCCCTTGCCGGTGGGCGCCGCGATCGTGAACGTGCGGTCCATGCGGTAGACGCGGGCCGACAACATGAGCCGGTCCATGTGCTCTTCGAGCCGGAAGATCGCGGGCCCGCGCGCCGTCTTGTAGCAGCGGATGCCCTCGAACACGCTCGAAGCGTAGTGCACGACGTGGGAGAGCACGTGGATTTTCGCATCGTCCCACGCCACCCACTTCCCGTTCATCCAGATCTTGTCGACTTTCTGCATCGCCATGACTCACCTCACCATCGGGAATGGGCCGTGGGTCACATCGAACGCGTCCGCAATGCCTCGCGGACGCTGGGCAACAGCCGTTTCACGTGATGCCGGATGCGCCGCCAGCACTCCTCGTACGCCTCGCGCGACGCTCCAAACGGATCGGAGACCGGCAGGCCGGGCTCCCCGGGCTCGGGCCACTCGCTGAGCACGTGCGTGTGGCTCTTGTCCGCTCCGAGCCCCAGCACCGTTCCCGCCTGCCCCTTTTCCATCACCAGCACCAAGTCCGCGCCCTCGAGCATCTGCGCGGTCACGCGGCGCGAGCGATGCGCGCCGAGGTCGACGCCGTCTTCCGCCGCCACGGCCACCGCATCCGGCGTCGCGGGTTGGCCCTCCCACGCGGCCGTGCCCGCGGAGGAGATCTCCACCTGTCCGACTTCTCCTCCCAACTCCTTGCGCAGCGCCCCCGCGGCCATCGGACTCCGGCAGGTGTTCCCGGTGCAGACGAACAGGACGCGAAATGCTTGTGAATGCATGTGCCGTGAAGGATAGGCGGCGCCGCGGATTCGAGTCAACCGCCGGGCGTCGTTCTTGCTTGGGATCCCGCCGGCGCGGCCGCCGGGCGCTGGGGTCTGCGGCGCTCAGCTCGCGTTGGCGGTGGCGTCCTCGAAGTCTCCGAGGTCCGCGACCACGTCGAGCGCCCCGCGCCTCAGCAGGCGCGGGCGCTCATCGCTCACGTCCACCAGCGTCGAGGGCAACCCGCCGCGGCGCGGCCCGCCGTCGATCACCAGGTCGAGCTGGTTGCCGAAGATGCGCACCACCTGCTCCGCGGTCTCCGCCGGCGGCTGGCCCGAGAGGTTGGCGCTGCTCGCGACCACCGGTCCGCCGATGTGGTCGAGCAGCCGCTGCGACAGCGTGTGGCGCGGGCAGCGCAACGCGACCGTCCCGCCCGCACCACGCACGCGCTGCGGAACGATGGGCGCGGCGCGGAAGATGAGCGAGAGCGGCCCGGGCCAGTACTTGCGGATCAGGCGCTCGGCCGCAGCGGTCACTTCGAGCGCGAGCCCGTGGGCCTGACGCGGCTCGGGGATCAGCGAGATCACCGCCAGCGACGGGTCGCGCCGCTTGAGGCGCGCCACCATCTCCACCGCGGAGACGTCGAACAGCGAGCAGCCCAGGCCGTAGAGCGTGTCGGTGGGAAACGCGATCACGCCGCCGCGCAGCACCGCCTCGGCCGCGGCCATCAACGCCTGCTCGTCCGGATTCTCCGGGTCGATCTTGAAGATCTCCATCGTCAGCGCTTCCTTCCGCCGCGCGCCATCTCCGCCGCGCGGGCTTCGAGCCGGGACGCGATCCCGGGATCGCCGAGGGCCAGGATGCGGAGCGCCAAGTGTGCGGCGTTGCGCGCGCCCCACGAGCCCACGCCCAGCGTGCCGACCGGAACGCCCGGCGGCATCTGGACGGTCGAGAGCAGCGCGTCGAAGCCCTGGAGCGGCGAGCTCGCGAGCGGCACGCCCAGCACCGGCAGGCGCGAGTGCGCCGCCATCGCGCCCGCGAGGTGCGCGGCGCCGCCGGCCGCTGCGATGATCACCTGGAGCCCGCGCCTGCGCGCGCCGTGCGCCCACTGCCGCGCCGCGTCGGGCGTGCGGTGGGCCGAGCGCACCGCGATCTCGCTCGCCACGCCAAACTCTTCCAGGATGCGGGCCGCCTCCTCCATCACCGGGCGGTCGGACTCGCTTCCCATCACGATGCCGACCCGCGCGGCGCCCGAGCCTCGACGTCGCTCCGGTGCAGCGCGGCGCGGAGATGCAGCGCGGCGCGCGTGAACGCGCGCTGGCGGCGAGCTCGCTGCACGCTTCACGCGCGGGACCTGCCCGGAGAAGTCGCAAGCGTGCGCCGGCGGCCTAAGGCGCGCATCACGAGCGCGGGCCTGCCGGGCCGGCGTGCTGTGCGGCGCGCGCCGCGGGTGCTGCGATGTCGCTCCGGAACCGCCAGTTGCTTCCGGAGAGCGATGCGATTGCCGCGTAGGCGCGCGCCCGGGCCGCATCGACGTCCCGGTCCTGCGCCATCACGTGCGCCGCGCGGCCGCCCTGCACGCGCCACCGATTGCCATCGCGAACCGTGCCGGCATGGAACACCGCGACGCCGGGCTGCCGCTCCGCGGCTTCCAGGCCTTCGATCACGCCCTCGCCCGAGACCGCATCCGGGTAGTCGCGATCTGCCAAGGCCACCGTCACCGCCGCGCCGCCGCCGCGCGTGACCGCGCCCTTGTCGAGCGTGCCGTGCGCCGCCGACTGCAGCAGTCGCCCGAGCGAGCCCTGTAGCAGCGGCATCACCACCTGGGTCTCGGGGTCGCCGAAGCGGACGTTGAACTCGAGCACGCGCGGCTCGCCGCCCACGATCATCAGGCCGCAATAGAGCACGCCGCGGAACGGTGCGCCGCGCTGCGCCATGGCGTCGAGCACCGGTCGCACCACGCGGCGTCCGATCTCGGCCTCCTGCGCCGGGTCGAGGGACGCCGCCGGCGCGACCGCGCCCATGCCGCCGGTGTTCGGACCGCGGTCGCCGTCCAGGGCGCGCTTGTAGTCGCGGGCCGGCGGCAGGAGCAGGAAGC
>Ga0075423_10003982_pt1 | contig 13630 bp, 10 predicted proteins | sample SoiMethybrSBSTD2_FD_80114 | JGI IMG/M metagenome (GOLD analysis project Ga0075423, IMG submission 80114) | Bulk soil microbial communities from a Populus tree surrounding site in Tennessee, USA - Soil MetaG P. TD hybrid SBSTD2 | ecosystem: Environmental > Terrestrial > Soil > Tree plantation...
CACACGCTCGAGACGCTCGCCGAGGGCAAGGTGCTCAAGGGCGTCGTCAAGAACATCACCGACTACGGCGCGTTCATCGATCTCGGCGGCATCGACGGCCTGCTCCACATCACCGACATGTCGTGGGGCCGGGTGTCCCACCCGTCCGAGCTCTTCAAGGTCAACGAAGAGATCGACGTGATCGTGCTGAAGTACGACCCCGCGACCGAGCGCGTCTCGCTCGGCCACAAGCAGCTGATGAACGATCCGTGGTCGAACGTGATCGAGCGCTACCCGGTAGGGGCGCGCGTCAGCGGCAAGGTCGTGAGCCTGACCGACTACGGCGCGTTCATCGAGCTGGAGGCGGGGGTCGAAGGGCTGATTCACGTCAGCGAGATGTCGTGGAGCAAGCGCGTGAAGCACCCGTCGAAGGTGCTCAACGTCGGCGACAGCGTCGAGGCCATGGTGCTCGGCGTCGATCCCGGCGCCCGGCGCATCTCGCTCGGCCTGAAGCAGGTCGAGAGCAACCCGTGGCACGAGCTCACCGACAAGTACCCGATCGGCACGACGATCACCGGCAAGGTGCGCAACCTGACCGAGTTCGGCGCGTTCGTCGAGGTGGAAGAGGGCATCGACGGCCTGATCCACATCTCCGACATGTCGTGGAGCAAGCGGCTGAAGCATCCCTCGGAGGTGCTGAAGAAGGGCGACACGGTCGAGGCGATGGTGCTGAACATCGACGCCGAGAACCAGCGCCTGTCGCTCGGCCTGAAGCAGCTGCAGACCGACGTCTGGGACGAGTTCTTCACCCAGCACCATCTCGGCGACGTCGTCGAGGGCAAGGTGGTCCGGCTGACCAACTTCGGCGCGTTCGTCGAGCTGGCCGAGGGCATCGAAGGGCTGATCCACGTGTCGGAATTCGACGACTCGCAGCACGCGGGCAAGGACGAGAAGCTGGAGCTCAAGGTGGGTGAGAGCTACCAGATGAAGATCATCAAGCTGATCCCGTCCGAGCGGAAGATCGGGCTGAGCATCCGGGCGCTCAAGAACGACGAGTTCAGGGCGGACTGGGAGGCCTACACCGAGACGACCGGCCGGCCGGAAGTGACGCTGGGCGATCACTTCAAGCATCAGCAGTAAAACACGTGCTGCGTGCTACGTGCTGTTCCTCGCGTGGCACGCCGCACCCGGCACGCAGCACAGCACGTAGGACGTAGCACGCAGCACGTAGCACGTGACTGAGAGGCGCCTATGAACACCACCGGCAGCATGACGAAGGCCGAGCTCGTCGAGGAAGTGTCGCGGGTGTCGGACCTCACCAAGAAGCACTCGGAGGTCATCGTCGACACGGTGTTCAAGAGCATCATCGATGCGCTGCACCGGGGCGAGAAGATCGAGCTCCGCGGGTTCGGCAGCTTCCGGCTGCGGCGTCGCGAGCCGCGCAAGGGGCGCAATCCCAAGACCGGCGACAAGGTCGACGTGCCGCCGAAGAAGGTGCCCTACTTCAAGCCGGGCAAGGAACTGAAGGAACTGATCAACCGCGAGCCCGATGCGCCGTCGGGCGCGATCCCGGTGAACGGGGACGTCGCAGGCGTGTGACGCTCGAGCGTCTGTATACCCCCTGGCGCCTGGCCTACGTCACCGGCGCCGCCAAGTCGAGCGACTGCGTGTTCTGCGCGGCGCTCACCAGCGAAGACGCCGATCCGCTGATCGTGCTGCGCGGATCGACGTGCTTCATCATCCTCAACCTCTTTCCCTACAACAACGGCCACCTGATGGTGGTGCCGAACCGCCACATCGCGACGCTGGTCGACGCGCATCCCGACGAGCTCGACGAGATGATGGCGCTCACCCGGCTGTCCGAGATGGGCCTGCGCGAGGCCTTCAACCCCGAAGGGGTCAACGTCGGGATCAATCTCGGCAAGGCGGCCGGCGCCGGCATCCTCGAGCATCTGCACATCCACCTGGTGCCGCGCTGGACCGGCGACACCAACTTCATGACCGTCGTCGGCCAGACCCGGGTGCTGCCGCAGGAGCTGCCGGTCACCGCGGAGCGGCTGCGGCCGATCTTCGAGCGGCTGGCTTCCGGACGGTAGACATCAACTCCCAACTCCCAACTCCCAACTCCCAACTGCCAACTCCCAAGGAGAGCCGTTCGAACACCTGGGTGAAAGCCGCGGCAACAAGCGTGTTGACGGACTTTCACCCCATTGTTCGAAGGGCTTCCCTTTGGGAGTTGGCAGTTGGGAGTTGGGAGTTGACGTAAAGTCTCCGCATGCGCCTCGAACTGAACCCCGCGCAGCTCGCCTTTCAGCAGCAGGTCGCCGCATTCACGGCCGCGGAGGTGGCGCCCCGCGCGGCCGCCATCGACGAGAGCGGGGCGTTCCCGCGCGAGGTGATCGCGGCGGCGGCGAAGCTGGGCCTGATGGGGGTCACGATTCCCGCCGACCAGGGTGGCGCCGGCCGCGACTACGTCAGCTACGCGCTCGGAGTCGAGGCGCTGGCGCGTGCCAGCGCAGTCGTCGCGGTCATCGCCGCCGTGAACAACTCGCTGGTCGCGGAGCCGCTCGCGCAGTTCGGCAGCGACGCGCAGAAGGATCGCTGGCTTCGCGCGCTCGCGTCGGGCTCGGCGATCGGCGCGTTCGCGTTGTCGGAGGAGCATGCGGGATCGGACGCCGCCAATCAGCAGAGCGTCGCGCGGCTCGATGAGAACGGCTATGTTCTCAGCGGCCGCAAGGTCTGGGTCGCGAACGCGGAAGTCGCGACAGTCCTGATCATCTTCGCCGCCACACAACCGGGATTGCGCGGACGCGGGGTCAGCGCGTTCCTGGTTCCGGCCGACACCCCCGGCCTGACGCTGACGTCCAGCGGCGAGTCGCTCGGGGTCCGCGGCCTGGGCTGCATGGACGTCGCGCTCGACGACGTGCGGGTTGGCACCGATGCGCTGCTCGGCGCGCCGGGCGAGGGCTTCCGCATCGCCTTGTGGGCGCTGGTCGGCGGGCGCGTTGCGATCGCCGCGCAGGCGCTCGGCGTCGGCCAGGCGGCGCTCGACGAAGCGCTGGCGTACGCCAAGACGCACGAAGCCTTCGGCCAGCCGATCGGAAACTACCAGGCCATTCAGTGGATGCTCGCGGACATGGCCACCGACCTCGACGCGGCGCGAATGCTCACCCTGAAGGCCGCCGACACCCGCGGCCGCCGGAACGAAGGGGTGTCATCGGAAGCGGTGATCGTCGATTCGAGCATGGCGAAGCTGTTCGCGTCCGAAGCGGCGCACCGCGCCGCCGACAAGGCGATGCAGATCCTCGCCTCGCGCGGCTACCGTCGGGGCTCGGTGGTCGAGCGCCTCTTTCGCGACGTCCGGGCCACGGAGATCTATCAGGGCACGTCGGAAGTGCAGCGGATGGTGATCGCGGAGCACATTCTGTAACAGAGGTGAGCGGACCCCGCGCACGTCCACGACCAGAACGGTCGAGCTCACGACTCCCGGTAACGGCCTCACGTTTGCTCCCGCCTGCAGCGGAGCCACGGATGGTCGAACCCCGCTATGCGTCACGATTCCGTTATCTCGATGCGGCCGATATCGATCCCGGCATGGTGAGGTTCGCCGGCCTCGACGTGATCGGTGCGGATGGCGAAAGAATCGGCAGCGTCGAGGGTTTTGTCGTCGACGTGGACCTGCCGCGTGTCAACCATATCGTCATCGACTCGGGCGGCTGGTTTTCGTCCCGCCGCCTGCTCCTTCCAATCGGACATGCCGCGCTCGCGGAGGACCGGAAATCTTTACGCACTGATGTCAGGCGTGATGCACTTCGCTGGCTCCCCGATTTCGATGCCGCCCGCTTTGGGGCCTTCACCGATGGCGAGCTTCATGCGTTCGAGCGGAACACGGTACTCGTCTGCTGTCCGGACGAGCCACTGGAACAGGTCGCCGGCGCGGCCTGGAGCTACGACTCGGAGCCGCACTACCGGCAGCCGGACTGGTGGGTGGCCGGGTGGTACGCGTCCGAGCGGCTGCGCCCGCTCGGCGCCAGGGGCATGACGAGGAAGACGGTCCCTTCGAAATCCGGACGGCGGCGCGCCGGTTAGCCGAGAACCTGTTTCGCGATCGTCTGGAGCTGAAGGTTGGAGGTGCCCTCGTAGATCTGGCCGATCTTGGCGTCCCGATAGAACTTCTCGACCGGGTACTCCTTGACGAAGCCGTTGCCGCCGAAGAGGTTCACCGCGAGCGAGGCCACCCGTTCGGCGACCTCCGACGACAGGATCTTGCAGACGGCGGCCTCGGTCAGGAACGGCTTTCCGGCATCGCGCAGTCGCGCCGCGTTGTAGACCGTCAGCCGCGCCGCCTCGACGTCGACGACGGCGCGCGCGATCTGGTGCTGCACCGCCTGGAACTCGCCGATCGCCTTGCCGAACTGCTTCCGCTCCTTGACGTAGCCGATCGCGGCGTCGAGCGCGCCCCTGGCCAGGCCGATCATCTGCGCGCCGATGCCGATCCGTCCTTCGTTGAGCGTCTCGATCGCGACCTTGTAGCCCTTGCCGGACTCGCCGAGCAGGTTGGCGCGAGGCACCCGGCAGTCGTCGAACAGCAGCTCGCACGTGCTGCTCGCGCGGATGCCAAGCTTGTCCTCCTTCTTCCCGACCGTGAACCCCGGGAAGCCGCGCTCGACGAGGAAGGCGGTGATGCCGCGATAGCCCGCGGCGGGATCCATCGTCGCAAAGACCACGAACAGATCGGCCTCGTTGGCGTTCGTGATCCAGAGCTTCCGGCCGCTGAGGACGAAGTGGTCGCCATCCTCGCGGGCGCGCGTCGTGAGGGCGAAGGCGTCGCTGCCGGAACCGGCCTCGGACAGCGCGTACGCGCCGACCGTGTCCGCCGACAGCCGCGGCAGGAACCGCTGCTTCACGTCATCGGTGCCCCAGCGGAGGAGGGCGTTGATGACCAGGGTGTTCTGAACGTCCACGAGCACGCCGACGGAGGGGTCGACGCGTGACAGCTCCTCGACCGCGAGGACGGCGTGGAAGAAACGGCCACCGCCCCCGCCCAGCGCTTCGGGGATTTCGATCCCCATCACGCCCAGGTCGAACAGCTGGCGGAGCAGGGGGGCCGACATCTTCGCCTGTTCGTCCATCTCGCGCACGAGCGGCCTGACGCGGGCGTCGGCGAAGTCGCGGACGCTCTCCTGGAACAGGCGCTCGTCCTCGGCGAGCACGGTGAGCGGCGGGGTCGGGTCGATGGTCTCCTGCGCCACGGCGCGCCTCCTGACTCCAGCCCAGACCGGGGCTCTGCCCCGGACCCCGGCTTCGGTCGCCTGCGTCCTTCGACACGGCTCAGGACGCCCCGAGCATCGTCGAGGGGCGGGGGCCCCATGCCCCGCGCCGCTCCTCGCGGGCGCGCTTTGCGCGCCGCCGTTATGCGCTGGGCAACCGCGGACTCGATCCGCAAAGCGGGCCGCATAACGGTCGAAATCGCCAATGCTATCATTGGGCCTCGTCTAGGCCGCGCCGTGCAGGGGACGTCAATCGATATGCGTGCATACTCCCGGATCGTCACGCTGGCCCTGGTGGTAACCGCGATCGCGGCCGGGTCTCCCGGCCCCTCGCTCAACGCCCAGGATCCCGCGCCGCAGCCGCCCGCGACTCAGAAGCCGGCTCCGCCGCCGGGCGATCAAACGCCCGTCCGGGCGCAGCAGCCGCCGATCCGGACCGGCATCAACTTCGTCCGCGTGGACGTGATCGTGACCGACAACAAGGGCGAGCCGGTCCTCGACCTCAAGCCGGACGACTTCACCGTCACCGAGGACAACAAGCCTCAGAAGGTCGAGCAGTTCACGATCGTCAAGATCGACGCGGTCGAGCAGAACGCCGCGCGGCCGACGACGGCGATCCGCAGCGACTTCGACGAGGAGCGCGAGGCGGCCCGGGCCGACGTGCGGCTCTTCGTGCTGCTCCTGGACGACTACCACGTGCGCCGCGGCAACGACATGGCGGTGCGGAAGCCGCTCATCGACTTCATCCAGAATCAGCTCGACCCGGCAGACATGATTGCCCTGATGTACCCGCTCACGCCGGTGGCCGACATCCACTTCTCGCGCGATCGGGGCATCATCTCCGGCGCGATCGAACGCTTCGAAGGACGGAAGTTCAACTACCAGCCGCGGAACGCCTTCGAGGAGCAGTACGCCTACTATCCGGCGCAGACGGTCGAGCGCGTGCGGAACCAGGTGACGATGGGCGCCCTGAAGGCGGCGGCGGTGCGCCTCGGCGGTCTCCGCGAGGGGCGCAAGTCGATCATCTTCGTCAGCGAAGGCTTCACCACCACGCTGCCGGCGCAGCTGAACGATCCGATCGCCGCGATGCCCGGCGTGGGGAACCCCAACGCGCGGCGGCCGACGACGCCGACGCCTCAGACGGACATGGCGCAGCAGCGCGCGGACTTCATCAATCAGACCGACCTGTTGAACGACATGCGCGATGTGTTCGACACGGCGAACCGCCAGAACACGTCGATTTATCCGGTCGACCCGCGGGGTCTCGCGGCGGTCGAGTACGGCATCAACGAAGGCGTGAACCAGACGACCGACCGCAACCATCTGAACGCGTCGCTCGACACGCTGCGCACGCTGGCCGGCAACACCGACGGCCGGGCGATCATCAACCGCAACGATCTCGCGGCCGGCATGAAGCAGATCATCCGCGACTCGAGCGGCTACTACCTCCTGGGCTACAACTCGACGCAGGCACCCACCGACGGCAAGTTCCACGAGATCAAGGTGCGCGTGTCGCGCCGCGGCGTCGACGTCCGGGCCCGCAAGGGCTACTGGGCGCTGACGGCCACCGAAGCCGCGCGCGCGTCGGCGCCGCCGAAGCCCGAGGCGCCGGCGGCGGTGAGCGCCGCGCTGAATGCCATCGCCGAGCCCGAGCGTGGCCGGCCCGCCAGGTTCTGGATCGGCACCGCCCGCGGCGACAACGGCATGACGCGCGTGACGTTCAGCTGGGAGCCGATCGCGCCGCCGCCCGGCTCGACGGAGCCCGTCACGCAGGCCGCCCGCATCGCGTTGACCGCGAGCAGCCCCGATGGCAAGCAGCTCTACAAAGGACGCGTGCCCGAGGACGCCGCGGCGTCTGCGCCAACGCCGACCTCGCCGGGCGGCGGCTCGGTGCAGTTCGACGCGCCTCCGGGTCAGGCGCAGCTCCGGATCGTCGTCGAAGGGCAGAAGGGCCAGGTGGTCGATTCGGTCGCGCGCGAGCTGACGCTGCCGGATTTCACCCGCGTCCAGGTCTCCTTCGCGACGCCGCGGGTCTTCCGGGGCCGTACCGTGCGTGATCTCAACGCCATCAAGGCGAACGTGGCCGCCGTCCCGACCGCGGATCGGGACTTCTCACGCACCGACCGTCTCCTGATCCGCACCGAGGCCTACAGCCCCGGCGGCGCCGTGCCGGCGGTCACCGCGCGCCTGCTGAATCGCGGCGGCGGCAAGATGGCCGATCTCCCCGTGCAGGCGGGGCAGGGCGGTGTCGGCGATATCGAGCTGCCGCTCTCGTCGCTGGCCGCCGGCGACTATCTGATTGAGATCAACGCCAAGACCGAGTCGGGCACGGCGCAGGAGCTGATCGCGTTCAAAGTCGGCCGATAGATCGGGGCTCGGGACTCGGGGCTCGGCGGAGCCGGTGGTACTTAGGGGCAATTAGCTGCTGAAACGGCGCCGGTTACCTCTGATGACCACCAGGCTTGCGAGCCCCGAGCCCCGAATCCCGAGCCCCGACGCTATCTCCCCCAGAACCCCGTCACACTCTCGATCTTTCCCTCAGACGTCAGTGTGAACACATTGGTCCCGCGGCTCCGCTCCTGGCCGTCCGGACCGCGCGCGATCCAGTTGGCGACCGTCATGCCCTGGCAGTGGCGCACCTCGCCGTCGCGTGTCATGGTGATCCCCGGCATGAAGCGCTGCGCGGCGGCGAGATGTTCGAGGAGATCCGGCAGACCTTCGATGGCGCTGAACTGATCGCGCATGCAGATGCCCGATCCGGCGAGGCTCTCGATCGCCGCCTGCCGTTTGCCGCCATCCGGCTCCGACCACGCGGCGAACCACCGATCCACGACGGCCGCCACCCCGGCGTGGAGCTCGTTGGCCACCGCGTTCGCGAAGAGCGAGAGCTGATAGCGCCAGCCCTGCACGTGCTGATCGCGCACCGAGGGCTCGGCGAAGGCGTGCGACAGGCGCACCCGCGTGCCCGCCGGCTCCGCGTCGAGCTCGATGGTCACCAGCGACGAGCCGGGCGGGATCGGCGTGCCGTTGTTGAAGCCATAGGTGAAGATCATGCGCTCGGGCGCGACGATCTCGACGACCTCGCCGCTGGCTTCGGTGCCGCCGGGATAGCGGATGTAGACACGGCCGCCGGTCCGCGGCTCGATGGAGGAGCCGGCGCCCCACCACGACGCCCAGCGGGCGCTGTCGGTGAAGAAGCGGAAGACCACCTCGCGGTCGGCGCGAATCAGGACGGTGCGGTCGAGAGTGTGCGTGAGCGTCGTATCAATCATGGCTTTCTCCGTCGGAGGCCCTTCGACAGCCTCAGGGCATGGCCCGGCTTCGGTCCGCGCCGGGATTGTTCGAGCTCGGCCTGCAATTTCAACCGCAACAACGCGTCCCCCCACATCCGCTCGAGCATCCGGCCGACCGGGCCGAACGCCTCGCGCCGTGCGAGATAGAAACGGTTGCGGCCTTCGCTGCGGACGTCGACCAGCCCCGCCTCGACCAGCGCGCGCAGCTGCAGCGACACGGCGCCGAACGTGACGTCGGGCATGGCGGCGTGAATCTCGCCGGCCGCCCGCTCGTCGCGCCAGACGAGCCGCAGAATCTCGCGGCGCCGCGGCGACGCCATGGCGGCGAGGGCAGCGGTTTCGGTCATGAGGTGTAGTTTAGTTAAAACTAAAATATTGTCAAGCCCGCGACGCCGGTCATTGTTCCGCGAGCCTTCGCATCATCGCTCTCAGTGTGCCGCCGGGATCGCGGGCGACGCCGCGGCCGACCTCGCCCAGCAGCCGCGCCGCCTGGGCGGCGTTGCCGCCGGTTCGCTTCAGCGCCTCCTCGATCGCGATCCGCTGCAGCGTCATCACTTCTTCCTTCAGGTTCATCGCGCCGCGCTCGACTTTGCGTGACACCGCCGCGCGATCGATCGCCGTGTCGCGATCCGGCTCGGCGCCCCGCGTCAGGATCCGCCGGGGCAGATCCGAGAGCAGCAGCTCGGTGCCGGCGCGCTTGTAGACCAGCGTCTCGTAGATCACGTTGCGCAGCTCGCGGATGTTGCCCGGCCAGGGATACGCGAGCAGGGCGCTGAGGGCGTCGGGCCCGATGTCGGTGACGGCGCCGCGTCCCTGTTCGCGGGCGAAACGCTCCATGAAGTGCCGCGCGAGCGGCGGCAGATCCTGGGGGCGCTCCCGGAGCGGCAGCAGGTGAATCGTGACGATGGCCAGCCGCTCATACAAGTCGGGCCCGAACAGGCCGGCCTGGATGAGCGGCCGCAGATCGCGATTGGTCGCGGCCAGGAGTCGAAAGTCCACCTCGTGCCACGCGTTCTCGCCGAGCCGGCTGACCACGCGATCCTCGAGCACGCGCAGCAGCTTCGTCTGTGTCGCCAGCGGCGTGTCGTCGATCTCGTCGAGGAAGACGGTGCCGCCCGCTGCCGCCATCAGCTGGCCGTCGTAGCGCTGCACCGCCCCCGAGAACGCTCCGCGCGCGTACCCGAACAGCTCGGCCTCCATCAGCTCGTCGGGGATGGCCGCGCAATTGATCGGCACGAACCGCTTCTGCTGGCGCGGCGACCAGGCGTGCAGCAGCCGCGCGGTGACTTCCTTGCCCGTCCCGGTTTCGCCGGTGATCAGCACCGGCATCGACGTCGGCGCGACGCGCGCGATCTGCGCCAGGATGCGTTTCGAGGCCTCGCTCTCGGTGACGATGTGCGCCGGGAGCTCGGGCTCCGGATCCGAGACGAGCAGCTCCCGCAGGCGCGCGACGAGCGTCGCGCCCGCGCGCGGCTCCGTCAGGGCGATCACCGCGTACGCCCCTTTCAGCACCGCCTGCCGTCGCCGCCGGTCGTCGACGGGGCTGGCGGTGACCCAGATCCACGGACCGGACTGCGTGGGTCCCGAGGGCATCCGGCCGGTCGGCGTGAATACGATCGAGGGCACCGAGGCGGACCCCGGCTCGCGCAGAATGTCGAAACCCGCATCGCGCAGCTCGCGCACGATTCCCGCTGGCAGGCGCCCGCCGTTCAGCAGCACTCCAGGCATATCCGTCATTGTAATAATGAACGGCTCGTGAGCACAATGACGTCACGACGTCCCTTCGAGCTTTTTTGGCCGGAATTCCGAGGTCGCGCCGGGCGGGGTTGATGCAGCTCTTTTCTCCGGTGCGCGAACGGCACGGACGTTCGCGCCAAGGAGACGTCAATGACGACCCTGTCTATTGCGGTGCTGTACCAGCTCGCGGCGCTTGTCGTCGCGGTGCTGGTCGTGGGAGTGCTGCTGGCGAGCACGCGGATCATCGGCGAGGACGAAGCCGGCCTCGTGATCAACCGGTTCGGGCGGCCGCTGCCGTCGGGGCGCATCATCGCGCTCGACGGGGAAGCCGGCTATCAGGCGCGGTTGCTGCCGCCGGGATGGCATTTCGGCTTCTGGCGGTGGCGGTACAAGGTCACGCGCGTGCCGCTGGTCGTGGTCCAGCCGGGCGACATCGCGGCGGTCGTCGCCGCCGACGGCGCGCCCATTCCGTCGGATCGCGTGCTGGCGCGTGACGTGCCCTGCGACCGTTTTCAGGACGCCGAGGCCTTCCTTCGCAACGGCGGCGAGCGCGGACGTCAGATTGCGATCCTGACGGCGGGCACTTACCGCATCAATCCGGCGCTGTTCGAGGTGGTCACGCCGGCCGTGGCCAAGGGACACGCGATGAGCGCCGCGGATCTGCGCGTCTATTACGTGCCGCCCGATCGCGTCGGCATCGTGACGATGCTCGACGGCCGCCCGATTCCGGCGGGCGATCTCGCCGGTGCGGTCGTGGCCGGACACGAGAGCTACCAGCGCGGCCAGGCGTTCATCGACGCCGGCGGCTGCCGCGGTCTGCAGGAGGAGGTGCTGCTGTCGGGCTCGTGGAACCTGAACCCCTGGCTGGTCCAGGTCGAACAGGTCTCGCTGACCGAAATCCCGATCGGCTACGTCGGCGTCGTGGTCAGCTACGTCGGCCGCGAGCACCTGGACGTGTCGGGCGACACGTTCACGCACGGCGACCTGGTGGAGCGTGGCCGGAAAGGCGTCTGGGTCGAACCCTTGCTCCCGGGAAAGCACCCGGTGAACGCGCGCGTGATGAAGGTGGAGCTCGTGCCGACGACCAACATCGTGCTCAACTGGGCGCAGCGGACCGAGGCGCACCACTATGACGAGCGGCTGTCGTCGATCAACGTGCGGTCGAAGGATGGCTTCTCGTTCAGTCTCGACGTGTCGCAGATCATCCACATCGGGATGAAGAACGCGCCGCGGGTCATCTCGCGCGTGGGCTCGATGCAGAACCTCGTGGACCACGTGCTGCAGCCGACGGTCGGCAACTATTTCCGCAACTCGGCGCAGCAGGTGACCGTGCTCGACTTCCTGTGGGCGCGCTCGGAGCGCCAGCAGGAGGCGTTTCACAACATCAAGAAGGCGATCGAGGCCTACGACGTGGAGTGCATCGACACGCTGATTGGCGACATCGCGCCGCCGGCCGACCTGATGAAGACGCAGACCGACCGGAAGATCGCGGCGGAGCTGCAGCGCACCTACGATGCGCAGCGCGAGGCGGAGGTCCAGCGCCAGACGCTCGAGCGCGAGACCGCGGTCGCGAACCTGCAGAAGGACGTCGTGCGCTCCGAGCAGATGGTCCGCATCTCGCAGCAGAACGCGCTCGCGGTGGCGGAAGCCGCCCGGGGCGAGGCGAATGCGACCCGGCTGCGCGCGGAAGGCGCCGCGGCGGCGGTCCGCATGGCCGGCGAGGGTGAAGCCGCCTCGGTCCGCGCGGTCGGCGCCGCGAAGGCCGAGGCCTATCGCCTGGGTATCGAAGCGGTGGGCTCGGGCGGCTACACCGCCATTCAGCTCGCGTCGATCCTTGGCGAGCACAAGGTCAAGCTCGTCCCCGACATCGTCGCCGGCGACGGGGGCGGCGGGCTCGTCAACGTGATGATCGCGCGCATGCTGGCGGCGGGTGCGCCAACTGAACAGCCGAAGCAGTAAACAGTCATTTCCGGACGCGCCGTCCCGCTTCCGGACAGTGAGGCGATGGTCGCGGGACTCCGGCAACGGAGTCCCGCGGCATTCCGCGGGAATCACGCCGGCGATTGCGGCACGCTTTTCTCTTACGCCGTCACCCGATGCTGTTCGTCCGCAATCTCCGCTTCGCTCTCCGGGTCCTGCGCCGCAATCCGTCCTTTGCGATATCCGCCGTCGCCGTGATGGCCCTCGGGGTCGGCGCGTCCACCGCCGTGTTCTCGGTGGTGAAGGGCGTCCTCCTCACGCCGCTGCCGTATCGCGAACCGAACCGCGTCGTCCTCTTTCGCGTCAACGCGCCAGGTTACGTCCATCAGGCCGCGTTGAACCGTGAGGAGTACTACTCGCTGCTCGACCGCCAGGATCTGTTCGAGTCGGTCGCGGTGATCAACGAATCGCCGGCGAGCTTGACGGCTCCGGACGCCATGGCCGCGATCAGCGCCGCGTCCGCGAGCGACAACTTCCTCGAGACACTGGGAGTCACGCCGATCCTCGGACGCGCGGCGTCCCGCAAGGACATGGGCCGTGAGTACGTCAACGGGGTCACCATCGGCTACGACCTCTGGCAGCGGCAGTTCCGGGGCGATCCACAGGTCGTCGGACGTGCGATTGAGGTCAACAACCGGCCGATGCGCATCCTCGGGGTCCTGCCGAAGCCGTTTCGTCTCTACCTTGGACCCGGCGTCATCATTCCCGGCGTCGACCTCTGGTTTCCGCGCCCGTTGTCGTACGACAGCGACGATCCGTTCCGGGGCCGCATTGTCATCGCGCGGCTGCGGCCGGATGTCACGCTGGAGCAGACACGCGCGGCGGTGAACGTCATGGCGGCGCGGCTGATGGTGGACTATCCCTCGACCTACGCGGCCGGACCGCTCCGGCTCTCCGTCTCGACGCTGGACGAGGAAGTCGTCAGCGAAGTGAAGCCGGCGCTCACGGCGCTGGCAGGCGCGGTGGGATTCGTGCTGCTGGTCGCCTGCGCGAATCTCGCGAATCTCCTGCTGGCGCGGGCCTCGGCGCGCAGCCGCGAGCTGGCGGTGCGAATCTCGATCGGGGCCTCGCGCGCGCAGATCGTCGGGCAGCTCGCGGCCGAAGGTCTCGTGCTCGGCATGCTGGGCGCGGTCGGCGGGTTGCTCATCGCGAACTGGTGCGTCGACGCGCTGCTCGTGCTGGCGCCCGCCACGCTGCCCCGGCGTGAAGTCATCGGTATCGACGCGCCGGCGGCATGGTTCGCCGTTGGCGTCGCGGTGGTCTGCGCGCTGCTCGCCAGCCTGGTTCCGGCCTGGCACGCGACGCAGACCGATGCCGCCGGCTCGCTGAAGCAGGACCCGGCCACATCGCGGCGCGCGGCGACGGTCCGCG
>Ga0075423_10003983_pt1 | contig 13630 bp, 9 predicted proteins | sample SoiMethybrSBSTD2_FD_80114 | JGI IMG/M metagenome (GOLD analysis project Ga0075423, IMG submission 80114) | Bulk soil microbial communities from a Populus tree surrounding site in Tennessee, USA - Soil MetaG P. TD hybrid SBSTD2 | ecosystem: Environmental > Terrestrial > Soil > Tree plantation...
AGCCGACTCGCGCCCGCACCCGCCGATCACGATCTCCGACGATCCGTCCCGCGTGGATCTCGCGCAGCTCGCCGAGCTGTTCGACGTCACGTGGTGGGCGAAGGACCGCCCGCCCGATCAGGTTCGCCGCGCGCTCGAGCACTCGCATCCGATCCTCACGGCTTGGGAAGGCGACCGGATGGTGGGCTTCACGCGCGTCATCAGCGACCGCACGTATCGCGCGACCATCTGGGACGTGATCGTTCGGCCGGGAAACCAGGGGCGAGGCATCGGAGCCGCGCTCGTCCAGGCGGCCCTGAATCATCCCGATCTCAAGACCGTCACGCTTTTCCTGCTCCTCACCAAGGACCAGCATCGGTTTTACGAGCGGCTCGGCTTCACGACCGACCGCGACATGTCCATGATCTATCGGCGCTGAGCCGGCCGCCGGGGCGGAACTCCCGAACGACTCTCACGCAGGAAAGGAACCAACGCGTATGGAAGGCTTGAAGACGGCGCGCGACGTCGTGAAGTTTTGCGAGGAGCGCGACATCGAACTGATTCAGCTCTGGTTCGTGGACATCCTGGGCCAGCTGAAGGCGGTGACGATCACCAGCCAGGAATTGGGCACCGCCCTCGAAGAGGGCGCGGGCATCGACGGCTCGTCCGTCGAGGGCTTCGCGCGGATCTTCGAGAGCGACCTGATCGCGATGCCGGACGTGAGCACCTTCCAGATCCTGCCGTGGAAAGTGAACGAACAGCCGGTCGCCCGATTGATCTGCGACATCCTGAATCCGGACGGCTCGCCCTATCCCGGCGACACGCGCGGCGTGCTCCGCCGCATCGTGAAGAAGCTCGACAAGCAGGGCCTGACCGCATACATGGGGCCCGAACTCGAGTACTTCTACTTCAAGAGCCAGAAGGACCGCACGCTCCTCGACGCCGCCGGCTACTTCGACCAGGTCCCCGACGACATCGGCACCGAGCTGCGGGGCCGAACCGTCGAGGCGCTCCAGGGGATGGAGATCGCGGTCGAGGCGGCGCACCACGAGGTGGCGCACAGCCAGCACGAGATCGACCTGCGCTACGCCGAAGCGCTCAAGATGGCCGACCAGACGATCACCTACCGCTACGTCGTGAAGGAGATCGCGCGGCAGGGGGGCTACTACGCCACGTTCATGCCCAAGCCGGTGTACGGCCAGAACGGAAGCGGGATGCACGTCCACCAGTCGCTCTTCAAGGCCGGCAAGAACGTGTTCCACGACGCCAAGGACAAGAACCACCTCTCGAAGACGGCGCGCTCGTACATGGCGGGCCTTCTCCACCACATGCGGGAGATCGCCTCGATCACGAATCAGTGGGTGAACTCGTACAAGCGCCTGGTGCCGGGCTTCGAGGCGCCGGTGTACGTGGCGTGGGCCCAGCGGAACCGGTCGGCCCTGATCCGGGTTCCCGTATACAAGCCGGGCAAGGAGAAGGCCACGCGGGTCGAGCTTCGGTGTCCGGATCCGGCCTGCAATCCCTACCTGGCGTTTTCGGTGATGCTGGCCGCCGGGATGAAGGGAATCGCGGACGCCTCGACCCTGAGGCCGCCGGTGGAAGAGGACATCTACGAGATGAACGCCGAGGAGCGGAAGAAGCACGGGATCGACAGCCTGCCGGGCAGCCTGATGGAGGCGGTCGATCTGACGGCCGGCTCGAGGCTGGTCCGGGACGCCCTGGGCGAGCACGTTTTCGAAAAATTCATCGAAAACAAACGGATTGAGTGGGACAATTACCGGACGTATGTCACCGACTACGAACTCAACGAGTACTACCCGATCCTCTAACTCCGATCGGAGCCATGGCGGCGGAGCCCGCGCCCTTCGGGGCGCGGCGCTCCCGCTCGCGTTGCTCCTCACGACGCTGCTCTTCCTGTCCGCCGGCTGCGGGGGCAAGCAGGAGGAGAGCGTCGGCATGAAGTTCGACGTCGGCAGGCCGGCGCCCGAGTTCACGCTCCCCGATCTCGAAGGAAACCAGATCGAGCTCTCCTCGATGAAGGGGAAGGTCCTGATCCTGGACTTCTGGGCGACGTGGTGTCCACCCTGCAAGGAAGAGGTCCCGCACCTCATCGCGCTCCAGTCCAAGTACCGCGACCAGGGACTCCAGATCGTCGGCCTCTCGCTGGACCAGGGCGGCGCCAGCCTGGTGAAGCCCTTCGCGGACGAGCACGACGTGAACTACACCATGTTGATCGCCAACGACGAGACCGCGAAGTCCTACGGCGGGGTCTCGATGATCCCTACCACGTTCGTCGTGAATCGAAGCGGCGTGGTCGTGAAGCGTTTCCTGGGGTACACCACGCCCGAAGCCTTCGAAGAGGCGATCCTGCCGCTGCTCGGGGCGGCCTCCTAAGCGGGGCGCGTCTCCTCGCCGGACCGCCCGACGCATGTTCGAGACAAAACTCCCCGAGGTATCCCTGATCGCGGCCTTCCTGGCCGGGGTCGTCTCGTTCGTCTCCCCGTGCGTGCTGCCCCTCGTGCCCTCGTACGTCACGTTCATCACCGGCGTCTCCTTCGACGAACTGACCACCGGCCAGCAGAGCGCGCGCATCCGCCGGCTCACGATCATTCACTCGCTCGCCTTCATCGTCGGATTCTCGCTCGTCTTCATCTCGCTCGGGGCCACGGCCACCGCGACCGGCCAGTTCCTGCGCGACCATCAGGACGCGCTCCGGATCGGCGGCGGGGTGCTCATCGTGCTCTTCGGCATTTACCTGACAGGCGTGATTCCCATCCCGGCGCTCTCGCGCGAACGAAAATTCCAGCTGACCCGAAAGCCGCTCGGGATCCTGGGCTCCGTGCTCGTCGGCATCACGTTCGCCGCGGGGTGGACGCCCTGCATCGGGCCGATCCTCGGGTCCATCTTGCTGTACGCGAGCACCGCGAAGACCGTCGGCACCGGGATCGTGCTCCTGAGCGTCTACTCGCTCGGGCTCGGCGTTCCCTTCTTCCTCGCGTCCCTCGGAATGAACTCGTTTCTGGCCGCATCGAGCCGCCTCCGCCGTTCACTTCGCACGATCGAAGTGGTGAGCGGCATCGTCCTCATTGCATTCGGCATCGCGCTCGTCACGAACGTGTTCGAACGCTTCGTGGGCTTCATGGCGCGGTTCCTTCCCGCCCTCGGATAGCGCTCCCGCGCTAAACATTCGCCGTTCAGGCTCCGATCCTTCTCCTCACGGGGGGACAGGGAGGGGACCTTCGCGCAGGCTCGATTCCGACGACAACCGACAGATCCCCGGCGGAGAGCGCGAAGGCGGCGCCTCCGGCAGACGAGGCGATGGCGACCAAGACCCGAGCACCCAAACGAACCGACGCCGCCGAGCCCGAATCGCATGGGCTCCCGAGCGCGCTCGCGCTCCTGACCGGCCTGAACGACGTGGCACGCGCCCTCACGCCGCTGCACGGCGACGACTCCTCCCTGAAGCAGGTGACGGAAGGGACGAGGCGCCTCCTGCGGGCCGACGGCATCGCCATCCTCGCGCGCACCCGCCCCGGAGAGTGCGTCTTCCGATCGGCGGACGGCGCGCTCTCCGAGTGGAACGGGTTCGCGCTCTCGGGCGTCTCCTCCGAACTCATGGATGCGCTCTTCCTGCTCGACTCGGTGACGATCTTCCACCGGAAGCAACGCTCGCCCTGGACGCGCGAGTTTCTCTTCTCCGACGCGATGAACTGGGGCGCGATCGCTCCGATCCGCGCGCACGGCGAGAACCTGGGCGCCCTTCTCATCAATCATGCCTCCCCGCTTCGGTTCCGGACCGAGCACGCGGCGGGATTGCAGAGCCTGGCGACGCTGGCCGGCGTGGCGATCCTCGAGGATCGCCACCGCGCGCACCTCGAGGATCTTTTCATGAGCGTGATCGTGTCCTTGACGATGGCGCTCGAAGCGAAGGATCCGTATACGGAGGGGCACTCGGTGCGCGTCGCGGCCTACAGCGAGGCCATCGGCAAGCAGCTCGGGCTGCCCGCCCGCACGCTCGACATGATCCACCGGTCCTGCCTGGTGCACGACATCGGCAAGATCGCGGTCGACGAGACGATCCTACAAAAGGGCGGGTCGCTCGATTCCGACGAGCGGGAGAAGATGGACATGCATCCCCTGATCGGCGAGAGCATCCTGCGGCCGATCGCGCTCCTCGAGCCTCTCCTGCACGGAGTTCGGAGCCATCACGAGCACTTCGACGGCAGCGGCTATCCGGACGGGTTGAAGGGGGAGGCGATTCCGATCGAGGCGAGGGTGATGGCGGTGGCGGACGCGTTCGACGCCATGACGTCGAACCGCCCGTATCGTCCCGCGATGCCCGAGGAGGAGGCGCTCCAGGAGTTGCGGCGGAATGCTGGCGCGCACTTCGACCCGCGGGTCGTAGCGGCCTTCGAGGAAATCTATCCGGCCGTGAAGCGAACGCTCGAGCACATGCGCCCCCGAACGGCGGCGGCGCTCGACCGCCTCAAGTAACGCGCGACTTCCGAAGCCGGACGCGCGTTCCGTGATCGGGGCGCGTCTCGAACGTTACCTCGTCCACCAGCGATCGCATCAGATAGAGCCCCCGCCCATGGGGGTTCAAGAGCGCCGAATCATCGGTGGGATCCTTCACGCGATTCGGATCGAATCCGGAGCCGTGGTCCTCGACCTCCACCACGACGCCCTTCGGGTCCACGGCGAACTCGAACGTGACCGCCTTGTCCTCCGCGAAGACGTTGCCGTGCTGAATGGCGTTCGTCCCTGCCTCGATGACCGCGATCTGGAGCGCGCCGGTCAGCTCTTCCGTGAGATCGTACTGGCGGCCCAGGCCCTCGATCAGAGCGTGGACCAGTGCGAGCAATTCCAGGCGGCTTCCGATGGTGAGGCGGATCGGGGCGCTGGAGTCGGAATCTGGGATCATGGCGGGCGCGCCCATAGACTACCTACTGTAACAAATCCGGAATCGGGCGGGCAGGGTGGCTCTCACTGCGCTTTGAGGGCCACGAGCGTGATGTCGTCCGCCTGTTCGGCCCCTCCGGTGAACAGGGAGACGTCCGCCGCCACCGCCTGAATCAATTCCTCGGCGTTCAAGCTCCTCGGGAGGGCCTGGGCCAGGCGGACCAGCCGTTCCTCGGTGTAGTCGTCCCCCGCCATGTTCCGGGCGTCGGTGATCCCGTCCGTATAAAGGAGGAGAGAGTCTCCCGCCTCGAGCCGGGTGGAGACCTCGCCGTAGAGGAACCCCGGCGTGATCCCGAGCGGAATGCCGCCATCCTCGAGGGGGCGGCACCCGCCACCCGCCGGAAGAAGAAGCGGATAGTTGTGGCCGGCGTTCGCGAAGGAAATGGACAGCTCCTCGCCCCCGACGAGCGCGAGGAAGCACGTGGCGAAGCGGTCGTCGGGCGTGGCGTCGTACACCAGGCCGTTCAGCCGCCGCATCATCTCCCCGACGGGCTTTCGGTCCTGCGCTTGCGTGCGGACCGACGCCTGCACCATGGACGCGAGGAGCGCCGCCGGCACTCCCTTTCCGGCGACGTCCGCGATCACGACCAGGTGGTTGCCGTCCCCTGCGTCCATCAGATCGTAGTAGTCGCCGCCGACCTCGCGCGACTGCACGTTCAGTCCCGCCAGGTCGAGGCGGCTCGTTCGCGGCAGGCTCCGCGGCAGGAACTGCCGCTGGATCCGGCGCGCCACCGCGAGCTCCTCCTCGAGGATCGACTTGGCGAGGTTCTCCCGATAGAGGAGCGCGTTCTTGACGGCCACGCTCGTCTGGTTCGTGAGCGTCTGGAGAAGCGAGATCTCCTCCGGCGTGTATCGGGTCTCGGTGATCTTCCGGCCGAGCGCGACGACGCCCAGGAATTCGCCCGCGTGCCGGAGCGGCAGGATCAGGAAGGGCTCGGTGCGCAGGAGCGGCTCGGCCACCAGGGCCAGCCCCTTCTCCTCGGCCAGAGGCCGCGCCTCCTGACGGCGCACGATTGCCACACCGTCGAGAAGGCGCGCCAACGCTTCGCGTGGAATCGCGGCGATCAGGTCCAAGTCCACGCCGCCTCCGAAGCCACGCACCACGGTCGCCCGTTCGCGCGGCGTGACGAGAAGCACCGTGGTCCGCGCCGGCACGCCCTCCCGGAGCGTGTTCAGCACCTTGTCCGCCAGGTCGTTCAGATCCAGCACCGTGAGCACCTCGCCGCTCACGCGCCGGAGCAGCGTCCGATGGTCGCCCTTGTCGCGAAGGAAGAAGCGCTCGAGCGTCTCCTCCAGCCACGAGAAGATCGGCTGGAAGAGCACGAGTGCTAAGAGGAGCATCGTGGTCTGGAAGATCGTCGGGTCGAACCCGGGGACCGTCTCCAGCAGGGCGTCGATCTGCCGTACGATCGTGAAGTAGACCGCGAGCAGGAATCCCGAGGTCACGGCGTAGAGGATCGACTTTCGCGCGATCAGGTTCGCGTCCAGGAACCGATGGCGCACCATGGACCAGGCGATGGAGCCCGATCCGAGGATGAGCGCCGCCACGATCAGCGTGGATCGGACGGGCGCCGACCACGAGAAATTGAGGATCGTCGGGATCGGCACCGCCAGCGCGTAGAGGCCGGCGCAGGACGCCATCCCACCGAAGATCGTGATCACCTGCCGGCGGATCACCGTGTTTTGCGTTCGCCGGTAGGACAGCCAGAGGAGCGTGAGCCCGGCCGCGATATAGAGAAGGTTCACCAGCGAGAACAGAATCTGGTGGAAGCGGAAGATCATCTCGAACGGAAGGCGGCCGTATTCGATGACCAGCCGGCCGGTCGCGTTCTTCGCGGCCGAGGCGGCCACCCGGCCCCACAGCGCCCCCTGGGACTGCAACAGCATGAAGACCAGGTGGAACGCGTGCGGCGCGAAGATCCAGGCCGCGGCGAAGGGAACACGGCGAATCAGCCGGTTCTCGGTAGGGAAGACGCACGCGAAATAGAGGAGCGACGGGAAGAAGAGTTCCCAGAGATAGTTGAAGGAACGAAGCACGTCGTTCGAGCCGGCCCGGGGGCCGGTGATGGACTCGAGGCTGAAACCGATGGCGCCGAGCACCGAGCCGAGGCCCGCGACGAACAGCATGAGGGCCGTGGCGCGGTTCGTCCGCTCCCGCGGCGACTCGCGCAGGATCACGAGGCCGAGGATGAACACGAGGCCGCCGACGAGCAGGTAGAGGGTGCCGATCGTTACGTTCGACATGCGTTCTCAGCGCGCGGGAGAGCCGCGCGCGGTCGGGGACTTAGGGAAACGCCGATTCGTCGGACGGCAAGAGCGTGCCCGGCGTCATCAGAAGCGGCTGGCCGGGGCGGTCCAGGATCCATTGGAGGGTTCGCGCCTCGTACGTCGGAAGCACCGAACCCGCGTCGCCCCGTCCCGCGTCGGCCGGGCCGGGTGAGCCGAGCGTGCCCACCGGGCCGCCCGACCCGATCCTCGCGCGCCCGAGGAAGGACGGCAAGCGAAGGAGGGGGCGGCGCGGGTATTCCACGACCCGCACCCGGGCTCCCTTAGCGAGGCCGGCGCGACGCTTCGCCTCGTCGATCGTCTGATCGAGGGTCGCGATGCGATCCACCAGCTTCAGGGTGGCGGCCGCCCGCCCGTCGTAAACGCGGCCCTCGGCGATCCGGCGCACCTCCGCCAGGTCGATTCCCCGCCCCGCTGCGACGCCCTTCGTGAAGTCGTCGTAGATGTCGGCGAGCGTTCTATCGATAAGACGTCGCTCCCCCCCGTCCAGGTTTCGCTCGGGCAGGGTAACCCCGAAGATCGGGATGCGGAGTCCGCCCAAGAGGTCGGCGCTCTTCCCGATTTGCACCTTATCGGAGGTCAGCCCCAGCTTCTTCCCCAGGCCGTCGTTCCAGACCCACCCGCCGATCACGCCGATCGAGCCGGTCAGGGTGAACGGGGTCGCCGAGATTTGATCCGCGTCCATGCTGATCCAGTAGCCGCCGCTCGCGGCCACGCGTCCCTGGCTCACGAGCACGGTCTTGTGCGCCGCGCGCGCCCGTCGACTCTCGTCGGCGACGACGTCGGACGCGAGCGGGTCGCCTCCCGGAGAATCCACACGCAACACCATCGCCTTGACGCCCGAATCCTCGCGGAATCCCCGCATCGCGCGCGACGACTCGCGCGCGCGAATGCCCTCGTCCATCGAGCAATCGCCGACCAGGTAGACGAGCGCGATCTCGGGTGCTCGGCCCCACGTCTCGTCCGGCATCTCCCGGCGCGCATGGAGCGAGGCGTAGGTGGCCGGCGCGGCACCGCGGCCGCGATCCTTCGCGGCGGACTCCACGTCCTCCCACCGGCCCAGCTCGTCGACCCACTTCAACTCCAAGAGTCGATTCGGCGAGAGGTACGGCTCCTCGTTCACGACGCGGTCGAATTGTTCCGCGGTCGCGCGGCCGCTCTCGACGACGCCCCGCTTCACCTCGTCGTACGCGGCGCCGACGATCGCGGTCCATTGCTCGCGGTCGGCGTCCGACATGCGGTCCCGCGAGAGCGTCTCGGCGGCGGACTTGTACTTGTAGAGACGCCACTCGTCGAAGCCCAGGCCCACCTTGCCGAGGAGGTCGTGCAGGTAGGTGCGCGAGACCAGAACGCCCGGCATCAGGAACGAACCGCGCGGATCGAGCACGATGTGGTCGGCCGCGGTGGCGAGGTAGTACCCGCGCGCGTCGAGGCGGTCGGCGATCACGGTCACGCGCTTGCCGGCGTGGCGGACCTCGAGGATCTTCTCGCGAAGTTCCCACGTCAAAGCACCGTTCGCCCGGAATCCCGAGATCTGGATCGTCACCGCGCCGACCGTCGGATCGTCGATCGCGAACTGAAGCTCTCGGGTCAGATCGCGGAGCGGAAGGGATCCGTCGTCGAAGAACCGATACGATTGATAGACGACGCGCCCGTTCCAGTTCAAAGAGAGCGTGCGGCGCCCGTGGTGCAGCAGGCGATCCAGGTCGAACCCTCGGACGGGAGCGCCGTTTCGAATCGCGTACTGCGTGGCGCCGCGATTTCCGTCTCGATCGAATCGAGGCGTGGCGCGGAAGCCGCCGCGGCCGATCGTGACGCCGACCGTCACCTGGAGGCGGTCCTCCTGGCCCCACCGCGCGGACGCGAGGAGGCCCGGCACGGGCCTTAGCGCGACGCCGCCCGCGAGCGCTCCCTCGTCCCACCGTTCGCTCCGTCGAAGCGCGTAGTCGGCGAAAAGCAGGACTCGCGGGTCGGCGAGCGGCCGAATGCCGACGTCCGCCACGCCCTGGATGTCCTCGTCGCCCAGGGCGAATTGCGTGGACGTTCCGTAGGAGAGCCAGCGCGTCGGCCGCCAGATGTCGCCAAGCGTCACGTGATTCACGCGGCCAAACGCGGCCTTGCCGGGTCCGGAGAACCCGAGCGCCAAGCCGCCGTAATGCGCTCCCGAGCCGAATCCGGCTCCCAGCTCGTAGTCGGTCACGCGTCGCGGTCCCGAGGGTGTCCGCACCTCGGTTCGCCGCATGGAATAGCCGAGGCCCTGGCCGGCCGCCAAACCCCAGTTCTCGAGCCCGCCGCCGGCCGCGTGCGCGTCGGACCAGAAGAAGGTGAATTCCGGACGATCCGGGACGCCCCACTGCGCGGGGTTGTACAGCGCGCCGATCGCGCCGTCGTCCGTCGAGGGCGTCGTGGCGAGCAAGTCGGACGACTCGGTGTAGGGCCGCAGGGATTCTTCCGCTCGAGCCGCCGGGGGCGCGAGCACGAAGAGGGCGGCGACGAGAATGGCGGCCAACGCGGCGCCTACCGCCCGCCCGCCGGCGAGCGCGCCCCTCATTTCAAAAGCTCCGTTGGATCGTTTCGCGAGGGAGGCAGCGCCTTCGGCTGCTTCAGGCGCGCGTACACGGCGCTCCCCGCGAAGAGCGCGAGCATCACGCTGATCGAGACTCCCCGCGGCAGCTCCCACGCGAGCACGTGCACCGAATGCAGGTATTCGAGCATCAGCTTGAGGCCGACCCACGCCACGATGACGTACGCGCCGTGCACGATCGCCGGGTAGCGGCGCACGAGGCCGAGAAGGGTGCCGATCAGGATCCGCATCGCCAGGATGCCGAGGATTCCGCCCGTGATCACGACCCAGATCTTTCGCGACATTCCCACCGCGACCAGGATCGAGTCGATCGCGAAGACCACGTCGGTCAGCTCCACCCGCACCACCGTGCTCCAGAAGATCGAGAGCCCCAGAATCGCGGTCGCCGCCGCGCGCCCCTTCTTCGATTCGTCCGGGTGGGACGTGAAGTGCTTCACCGGGAGATAGAGCAGGTACAGGCCCCCGATCAGCTTGATCCAAGCCCAGGAGATGAGGTTGACCGCGAAGATCGTCGCGATGATCCGAAACGCGAAGGCGCCGAAGATGCCGTATCGGAGCGCCTGCTTCTGCTGCGACTTGGGGAGCGGCAGGACCAGCACGGCCAGCACCAGGGCGTTGTCGGCGCTGAGGATGGCCTCGAGCACGACCAGGAGGCCGATCGTGACGAAGTCGGAGCCTTCGATTTGGAAGGGCATAGACGGTGGAGATTACCGCAAACGGGGCTGCTTAGGGGGTGGTCCGGAGTTCGCCGTGGAGCGCCCCTTCCGAGGCGGGAACGTACATCCGCTCGACGTACTCCTTCATCATCCGGCGCGCGGAAAAGGCCGGCGTCACGGTCTGAATCGCGCGCCGGACGACGCGCAGCCATCCGTGCGGCATGCCGTCGGACCCGCGCGCGTAGTAGAGGGGCACGATGGTCTCCTCGAGCGTCCGGTAGAGCGATTCGGAGTCGATCTGGTCGAGCGCGCCCGCATCGATCGCGGCACCCGGCTCCCCGGCCGACGCGTCGGCGCCGAAGGCCCAGCCATTTCCGCCGTCGTGACCCTCCTCCCACCAGCCGTCCAAGATGCTCAGGCTGGGCACGCCGTTCAGCCCCGCCTTCATGCCGCTCGTTCCGCTCGCCTCGAGCGGAGCGCGCGGGCTGTTGAGCCAGAGATCGACTCCCGAGATGAGCCAGTGCGCGGAGTGCATATCGTAGTCCTCGAGGAACGCGATCCGCCCGGCCAGCTCGGGGTCGCGCGCCGCGCGGTAGACCGACTGGAGCAGGGACTTGCCGTGCTCGTCGGCCGGATGCGCCTTGCCGGCGAAGATGATCTGCACGGGCCGCCGCTTGTTCCCCAGCAGGCGCTTCAGTCGCGGGAGATCGCGAAGGATCAGGTCGGCGCGCTTGTACGTGGCGAAGCGCCGCGCGAAGCCGATCGTGAAGGCGTCGGGATCGAGGAGCGAGCCGAAGGCCACCGTTTGGCCCGGGTCGACGCGCTCCTCCGCCCAGCGGTGGCGAATGCGCTCGCGAAGGAACGAATGAAGATCCGCCTTGAGCGCGCGCCGCGTTTCCCAGAGAGCGTCGTCCGCGAGCGCCGCCGCGTGCGCCCAGAGGTCGGGATCGTCGTTCCGCGACAGCCAATCCTCCGCCAGGCGGCGCCGGAAGAGGCGATCCATCTCCGGGGCGATCCAGGTCGGGACGTGAACGCCGTTGGTGATGGCGCGAATCGGGATCTCCTCCTCGGGGAGGTCGGGCCAGAGCGGCCGCCACATGCGGCGCGAGACCTGGCCGTGACGGCGGCTGACGCCGTTCACGCGCCCGGCCAGGCGCATGGCCAACACCGTCATGTTGAAGGCGCCGTCGTACGCCGCCAGCGCGAGAAGGCGCGACCGAATCGCGTCGAGCCACGGCCCGAATCCTTCGATCTTCGAAAGATGCGATTCCACGAGCGAGAAGGGGAACGCGTCGTGCCCCGCGGGCACCGGCGTGTGCGTGGTGAAGATCGTCGCCGCGCGCACGTCGGCCAGCGCCGCTTCGAACTCGCTCCCCGCCTCCAGGCGCTCCCGCGCGCGCTCCAACATCATGAAGGCGGTGTGACCCTCGTTTCCGTGCCAGACCGTGGGGGAGAGCCCCATCGCCCGGAGCAGGCGGACGCCCGCGACGCCCAGCACGATCTCCTGGAGCACCCGGACCGTTTGGTCCCCGCCGTAGAGGCGGCCGGTGAGCTCGCGGTCCCAGGGCGCGTTGCCGTCCAAGTCCGTATCGAGAAGGTACAGCGTGGTTCGTCCCGACCTTACCCGCCACGCCGCGACGCGGAGGACGCGGTCGGGCAGCGTGAGCGCGATGGTGAGCAGGCTTCCGTCCTGCGTGAGGACGCGTTCCACGGGAACGCGGTCGCGATCGATGATCTCGTAGATCTCTTCCTGGCGCCCTTCGACGTTGATCCGCTGGCGGAAGTAGCCCTGCGGATACATGAACCCGACGCCCACCATCGGCACGCCGAGGTCGCTCGCCTCCTTGGCGATGTCGCCCGCCAGGACGCCGAGTCCTCCCGCGTAGAGCGGGAGCGTCGAGTGGAGTCCGTATTCCGCGGAGAAGAAGCCGACGAGGCCGCGCGCGAAGTCCGGGTGCGCGTCCGAGCACCACGTGCTGGGACCGGTGAGGGCGCGGTCGAACGCGGCCGTGACCCCGTCGTAGAGGCGCCGGATCTCCGGATCGGCGGCGGCCTCGGTCAAGCGGTCCGCGGCGATTTCTTGAAGCAACGCCACCGGATTGTGCCGCGTCGCGCGCCAGAGCGTGGCGTCGAGGCGGCGGAAGAGATCCCGCGCTTCCGCGTTCCAGGACCACCAGAGGTTTCGGGCCAGCTCGGGGAGGCGGGCGAGAGTCGCGGGAATCGGAGGGATCGGGTTCACGGATTCGTTCGTCGCGTTCGGGCGCTCATCCAGGGAAGTCTCCTCGTCACGTGCCCTCGCTCGCTTGTACACTCGCGGCATGCGCCGCGAAGCGGGCCTCCTGCTCCACCCCACGTCCCTTCCGGGGCCCTACGGCATCGGCGACTTCGGCGCCGCGACGACGCGCTTCCTCGACTGGTCCCGCTCGGCGGGCCAGTCGCTGTGGCAGATTCTCCCGCTCGGCCCGATCGCCTTCGCGAACTCCCCCTACGCGTGCGTCTCCGCCTACGCGGGGAATCCGCTCTTCGTTCCGCCCGATCGGCTCCGGGACGAAGGCCTCCTGCCGCCCGACGCGATTCGCGATCTTCCGTCCTTCCCCAGCGGGCGCGTCGACTATGACCGCGTGATCCCGTGGAAGGACTCGCTCCTCCGCGCCTCGTGGGCGCACGTTCGCGCGCGCGGGCCCGCCTGGGTGCCGGAGGCGATCGAACGATTCCGCTCGGCGCCGGAGCAGGACGGCTGGCTCTCCGATTGGTCGCTCTACATCGCCGTGAAAGGCGCCCACGAGGGCGCCGACTGGACAAAGTGGGAGCCTTCGCTTCGCCGTCGCGATCCGAGCGCCCTCGCGAAGGCCGCCGTCGCCCTCCGCGACGAGACCGACTACCAAGCGTACCTCCAGTGGCTGTTCTTCCGCTACTGGGAAGAGGCGCGCGCCGCCGCGCGCGAGCGCGGGATCTCGATCGTCGGCGATGCCCCGATTTATGTGACCATGGACAGCGTGGACGTGTGGGCGAACCCCGAGCTCTTCCAGCTCGACGACTCGCTTCATCCGATCGACGTCTCCGGCGTGCCGCCCGATTACTTCTCGAAGACCGGCCAGCGATGGGGAAGTCCGCTCTATCGCTGGGACCGAATGGAGGCGGACGGCTTTCAGTGGTGGATTCGGCG
>Ga0075423_10003984_pt1 | contig 13628 bp, 12 predicted proteins | sample SoiMethybrSBSTD2_FD_80114 | JGI IMG/M metagenome (GOLD analysis project Ga0075423, IMG submission 80114) | Bulk soil microbial communities from a Populus tree surrounding site in Tennessee, USA - Soil MetaG P. TD hybrid SBSTD2 | ecosystem: Environmental > Terrestrial > Soil > Tree plantation...
CCCCCAGCCCCAGCATGAAGCCCGATTTGGTCAAGGGCGCTCCCATCTCCTTCGCCTGGCGCAACAGGGAGAGGGAATGCGCGTAGACCGAGCCGGGCCGCACCATGCGGTAGAGGCGCGGCGCCGTCTCGATGTTGTGAGCGAAGACGTCGGGAGAGGCCGAGAGCACGATCTCCAGGGCGCCTGCGGCCCCCTTGAAATCGGGAGTCAGGATCTCCACGGCGCAGCCGCTTACCCGCTGGCGCACCGCCCGGATGACCGCCGCGAAGTGGGAAGCCCCTCCATCCGCGAGGTCGTCGCGATCCACCGAAGTGATCACGGCATGGGCCAGCCCCATCTTCTCAACCGCCTCCGCCAGATGCGCCGGCTCCTGCGGATCCACCCTGCCGGGGGTGCCGGTCAAAACCGCGCAGAAGCCGCAGCGCCGGGTGCAGACATCTCCCAGGATCATGAAGGTGGCGGTTTTTTCGCCCCAGCATTCGTAGATGTTGGGGCAATGGGCCTCTTCGCACACCGTGTGCAGATTCAAGGTCTCCATGGTGCGCCGCACCGCTTTGTACTGGTCGTTGGTCCGCAGGCGGATCTTGAGCCAGGGCGGCTTGGGGGAGCGCGCCGCCGGAGGGACCACGGGAAGCTCCACCGGGAATCGCCGGCGCGTCGGGGCTCGCTTGGCCGGGCTCTCAGCTTCCGACATGGGCCTCCCCTTGGATCTCGCATTGGAACACGCGAGCGAAATGGCTGAGCGTCGCGCCAACCGCCTCCTGCAACTCGACGGGTCGTCCCAGGAGCCGGGAGAGCGAGGTGACGCTACGACCGCGGATGCCGCACGGAACGATGAGGTCGAACCCGGAAAGGTCGGTCGAGACATTGAGCGCGAAACCGTGGGAAGTGACCCAGCGCGCCACACGCATCCCGATGGCAGCCAGCTTGTCGTTTCCCACCCAGACCCCGGTGAGCCCCTCCACCCGTGTGGCCGGAATGCCGAAATCCCCCGCAACGCCGATGAGAACTTCCTCGATCATGCGCATGAGCAGGTGCAGGTCCCGGATGGGCTCGGGCAACAGCAGGATCGGATACCCGACCAGCTGCCCCGGGCCGTGATAGGTCACATCGCCCCCTCTGCCCGTTTCGAACAGCTCCACTCCCCGGGCGCGAATCGCCTCGGGCGAGAAGCGGAGGTTCGACGGGTCGGCTCCCCGCCCCAGCGTCACCACCGCGGGATGCTCGAGCAACAGCAAGGTGTCTTCTCCCGCGCCGCTCTGGCGCTGCTGGACGAGCCGTTCCTGGAGGCGCAGCCCTTCATCATAGGCAACCCGGCCGAGCCACGAGGCGCGCAAGCCGGAGAGCCGCGGGAGAGCGCCGCCGGGCGACGAAACAGCGGGGGAGAGAGTCTGCATCGATTCTCAGACCAGGCGCGGGTCGAAATTCTCCAGCGTCTTCTTCACGTGCGACATGAACTGATCCGCCACGGCGCCATCGATGATCCGGTGGTCGAAGCCGATGGCGAGATAGCCCATCGTGCGGATGGCGATCGCCTCGTCCAGAACCTTGAGCCGCTTCTCGATTGTCCCGACCCCCAGGATCGCCAGCTGCGGCTGGTTGATGATGGGAGTCCCGAACAAGCTGCCGAACACGCCGGGGTTGGTGATAGTGAAGGTTCCGCCCTGGACCTCGTCCGGCTGCAGCTTCTTGGTGCGGGCCCTCTCCGCAAGATCCACGGTGGCCTTGGCGAGCCCGGCCACATTTCGCTCTTCGGCGTTCTTGATCACCGGAACGATCAGGCCCCAGTCGAGCGCCACCGCCACTCCCAGGTTGATGTCCTTCTTGTACACCAGATTCTCGCCATCCACGGAGGCGTTCATGACAGGGAACGCCTTCAGCGCCTCGACGGTGGCCTGAAGGATGAACGGCAGATAGGTCAGCTTGACGCCGTGCCGCTCCAGGAATGCTTCCTTCTTCTCCTTGCGAATCCGCTCCACCGCGCTGTAATCCACCTCGAAGAAGGAATGCACGTGGGCGGAGGCGCGCTTGCTGGCCACCATGTGCTCGGAGATCTTTTTGCGGATGACGCTGAGCGGCTCCACCTTGAGCCGCTCGCCGGGCTTGAATGCCACGGCCGGCGCCGCGGCCGACGGCGCAGGTGCTGCCGCCGCCCGGGGACCGGAGCCTTGCAGGTAGCTCAGGAAGTCGTTCTTGGTGACGCGTCCCGAAATGCCGCTGCCGGTGAGCGCGGCGATGTCCACGTTGGCCTCTTTCGCCATGCGCCGCACCAGCGGTGAGGAGCGTGTCCGGATGCGCTCCTCCAGAGTTCCGGGAGCCGGCCGAGGGGGCTCGGGCACGGCCGCCGGCTTGGCAGCGGTGGAAGCCGCGGGACGCGCCGGCTCGGCGGAGGCCTCGGGGCGGGCGGGAGCGGCTTCGGGCTTCGAGGCTCTTTTCTCTGCTTCGCCACCGGGAGATGCTGCGCCGCTCTGAGCCGGCGCCGCGCCGGCAGAGGCGGACGAGCCGGCTTCCACGGGCGCGGAAGCCGTGGCGCCCGCCTGGCCTTCCGTGTCGATCGTGCCCAGCACCGTCTTGATCTCCACCGTCTTGCCTTCGCCGATCTTGATTTCCGTCAGCACGCCGGCGGCAGGGGAGGGGATCTCCGCATCGACCTTATCGGTGGAGATTTCCAGGATCGGCTCGTCGCGCTTCACCTTGTCGCCGGGCTTCTTCAGCCACTTGACGACGGTGCCTTCCTGGATGCTCTCGCCCATCTGCGGCATGATCACTTCGACTTTCATCTGCGCTCCTTAATGAGCTTTAGTAGGAGAGGAGCTCGCGCGCCGCCTGCAGGACCTTCGTTGCGTTCGGCAGGAAATAGTCCTCCAGGGGGGCGCTGTAGGGGACCGGCGCGTCGGGAGAGGTGACCCGCCTCACCGGCCCGTCGAGGTACTCGAAGGCACGCTCGTTGATCAGAGCGGTGACTTCACCTGCCAGACCGCCCGTGCGCGTGTCCTCGTGGACGATCAGGACTTTGCCCGTTTTCTTAGTGGTTTTCTCGATGGCATCGGCATCCAGGGGAAGCAGGGTGCGAAGATCCAGGACCTCGGCGCTGATCCCCTCCTTCTCCAGCGCCTCCGCGGCATCCAGGCAATGCAGCTGCATGGCGCCATAGGTGATCAGAGAGATGTCCTTGCCCTCGCGGCGCAGCGCGGCCTTGCCGATGGGCACCACGTAGTCCTCCTCGGGGAGGACTTCCTTGATGCGGGGAAGCCGGTACAGATATTTGTGCTCCAGATAGATCACCGGATCTTCATCGCGGATGGCCGCCTTGATCAACCCCTTGGCGTCGTAAGTCGTTCCCGGCGCCACCACTTTGAGGCCGGGAGTGTGCACGTAGTACATCTCCGGATTCTGCGAGTGGAAGGGGCCGCCGCGCACTCCTCCTCCCGCCGGGCCACGGATCACGATGGGGACTCCGGCGCCGTAGCGCCAGCGGCTCTTGGCGGCGAAGTTGGTGATCTGGTTGAAGGCGCAGGCGATGAAATCGATGAACTGCATCTCCGCCACCGGGCGCATCCCCATGAGTGAAGCGCCGATGGCGGCGCCGACGATTCCCGATTCGGCGATGGGGGTGTCGATGATCCGATCCTGGCCGAACTTCTCCAGGAATCCCTTGGTGACTTTGAAGGCGCCCCCGTAGACGCCGATGTCTTCCCCCAGCATGAAGACGCGCTCATCGCGCTCCATCTCTTCCCAGAGCCCCTGGCGGATCGCCTCCAGGTAGGTGATTGGCTCGCCCATCAGCTTCTCCTCACGGCCCGGGGGGCTTCTTCCCCCGGAGCTTCGGCTGCGCCGCTCTCGGGCGCGTAGACATCTTCCACGCAGGACTCCGGGCGCGGAGGCGGGGCGGCCTCGGCGACCGCCAGATCGGCGTCGATGCGCGCGGCGCAGTCGGATTCGATGCGGGCGAGATCGGCCTTGCTCCCGACCCCCGCGGCCACGAGATATTTTTCATACAGCAGGATGGGATCGCGCTTCTCCCAGAATCGCCGCTCCTCCTCGGGAACGTACCAGGCGTCGTCGTGCTCCGAGTGGCCGCGCATGCGCATGGTCTTGGCTTCCAGGAGCACCGGGCCCTGCCCGCGGCGCGCCAGATCCACCGCCCGGGAGGTGGCTTCGTGCACCGCCAGGACGTCGTTGCCGTCCACCACGCCTTGGGGGATGCCGTAGGCCCGGGCCTTGTCCGCCAGATCCGGCAGAAGCGACTGGGAAGAGACGGGAGTGGAGTAGGCCCAGCGGTTGTTCTCGATGATCACGACCAGCGGCAGCCGCTTCACGGAAGCCAGCGACATCCCTTCGTGAAAATCACCGGTGCTGGTGGCTCCGTCGCCGACGTAGGTCATGGCCACCAGGTTTTTCTGCAGCATTTTTCCGGCCAGGGCCACGCCCGAGAGCACCGGAACGAGCGTGCCCAACGGGCTGATGGGAGGGACGAAGCCGCGATCGATTCCCCCGAAGTGCAGGGAGGTGTCGCGCCCCTTGCAGGGACTACCTTCCTTCTGCATGTACTGCAGGAAAAACTCCACCGGCTTCACACCGCGCACCAGCATGGCACCCAGGTTCCGGATCATCGGCGCGAGCACATCCTGGGGAGCCAGCGCAAAGGCGGTCCCCACCGAGATGGCTTCCTGCCCCTTGCTGCTGTAGAGACCCCCCTGAACCTTCCCCTGCCGGTACAGCGCCGAGAGTCGCTCCTCCACCATGCGGTTGAGCTTCAGGTAGTAGTAGAAGTCCAGCAGCTGCGCCGTGGAAAGCGCCGTGGCCGGCTTCGTTTCTGCCGGGCGCTTCGGGTGGGAGTCCCCGGCGGATTTGCCCCGCTTGGGGGTTCTTTTTGCGGCGCTTCGGGAGGTTCGCGGCATGGAATCAGCGATTCAACGAGCGGCCCAGGACATCGAGGGCCGACTCTCCCATGGCTTCCGAGAGAGTGGGATGGGCGTGCATCGTGGCGATGATGTCTTCGGTGGTCGACTCCAGGTGCAGGAGCGCCGCTCCTTCGGCCACCAGCTCGGTGGCCCTGGGCCCGATGATGTGGACTCCCAGCACCTCCCCGTATTTCTGCTCGGAGACGATTTTCACGAAGCCTTCCGTCTCGCCCAGGATCTGGGCGCGCGCCAGGACGGCGAAGGGGAACTTGCCGCTCTTGACCTGATGCCCGCGCTCGGCTGCCTGCTTCTCGGTGAGCCCCACGCGCGCCACCTCGGGCTCGCAATAGGTACACCAGGGAACCTGATCGTAATTAATAGGATGCGGCTTGCCGCCGGCCATCGCTTCCACCGCCGCGACCGCCTCATGGGAGGCCACGTGGGCCAGAGGCGCGCGGCCCACCACGTCGCCGATGGCGAAGATCCCGGGCTCCGCCGTCCGGTAGTCGGCATCCACTTTCACGTATCCTTTTTCGATCACCGCCCGGGTCTTTTCCAGGCCCAGCGAATCGCTCTTCGGCCGCCGGCCCACACCCAGCAGAAGCATCTCGGCGCTCATCGACTCGGTTTTCCCGGCATCGCCCGCGGTCAAGGTGACTTCCACGCCCTTCGGACCTGGAGAGGCCTTCTGCACCTTGGCTCCGGTGCGGCTGGTGATGCCGCGCTTGCGGAAGCAGCGCTCCAGCTCCTTGGAGATTTCCTCGTCCTCGGTGGGGACGATACGCCCAAGCAGCTCCACCAGGGTCACCTGGCTGCCGAAGCTGGAGAAGATCGACGCGAACTCCACCCCCACGGCGCCGGCGCCCAGGATGATGAGCGATTTCGGGACCGTGCCCAGCTCCAGGATGTGATCGGAGGTGAGGATTCTCTTCCCGTCCGGCTCCATGCCCGGCAGCCCTTTCGCCTCGGATCCGGTGGCGATCAAGATGTTCTTGGTCTCGAGGGTCTGACTCTTTCCCGATTTGGCCTGCACCGAGACGCGCCCCGGGGCCTCGATTCTTCCCGTTCCCTCGAACACCTGGACGTTGTTCTTCTTCATCAGGAAGGCGACCCCTTTGGACATGCGCTCGACGACGCCGGCCTTGCGTTTCTGGACCGCCTGGAAATCCATCTGCACCTCGCCGATCTTGAAGCCGAACTCCCCGGCGTGCCGGAGGGTCTGGCCAAGGGCGGCGCTTTGCAGCAATGCCTTGGTGGGAATGCAGCCGCGCAACAGGCAGGTGCCCCCCAGGTTCGGGTCTTTTTCCACCAGTGCCGTCTTCAGTCCCAGCTGACCGGCGCGCACGGCTCCGATGTAGCCGCCGGGCCCCGACCCGATGATGACCAAGTCGAAGCGCCCGCCTGCCTCGGAAGGGGTGGTCACGCTCGTTAGCCTCCGCATGAAGAGCCCGCACCCGCGAGGCTCGAAGCTGCCCTCTAAACCCAGATCGGGAGTGGGAATATTCTCTGAATCTGCCGGTGAACCGGCGGCAATTTATCATTTTTGCGCGGCCCTTATCAAACGGGCGGCGCGGCGGTGGGACGGGCCCTATTCCCCCTGGAACTTGGGTTTGCGCTTCTCCAGGAAGGCGTTGATCCCCTCCTTCTTGTCCTTGGTTTCGAAGAGGACGGTCTGGGAGAGGACCTCGAAGGCGAGACCCGAGTCCATGGGGACCCGGGCGGAAAGATTGAGGGCGGCTTTCGCCAGTCTGAGCGCGACCGGAGCCCGGGACGCCAGCTTTTCCGCCAGCTCCCGGGTCGCTCCCGGGAGCTCCTCCCGCGAGACGACCCGGTTCACCAATCCCAGGGCCAGGGCCTGCTCCGCATCGACGGGATCGGCCGTGAGAATCAGCTCCTTGGCGCGCCCGAGTCCGACCAGCCGCGGTAGCCGCTGGGTGCCGCCGGCGCCCGGCAGAATTCCCAGCCCCACTTCGGGAAACCCCAGCTTGGAGCCGGTCACGGCGATCCGGAAATCGCAGGCGAGCGCCAGCTCCATCCCGCCCCCGAGGGCGTGCCCGTTCATGGAGGCGATGGTGGGCTTGGGGCTGTCGTCGATACGGGCGAAGAGGTGATTCAGGCAGGCCTCCAGCACTTGCTTCGACTTGCGATGCTGCAGATCCCGCAAATCGGCGCCGGAGACGAAGACCTTGTCGCCACCGCCGGTGAACACAATCACCACGACGTCGCGATTCTGCTCGGCATCGTCCAGGGCCCGTTGAATCTCCGAGGCGGTGGCTTCGTCCAGCGCATTGCGCACGTCGGGACGATCGATGGTGATGGTGGCGATCCGATCCTGCACGGTGAAACCGATGTTCATGAATGCCACGGGTTGACCTCGAGAGGTTTTCCTCATCCCTTCAGGGGGTAAGGAGAATTTTTCCGAAGACTTGGCGCTCTTCCAGGAGCCGGTGCGCCTCGGGAGCCTGGGCCAGCGGCAGGACCCGATCCACCACGGGCTTCAAGCGGCCCGCCTCGACGTGCCGGAAGATGGCGGCGAAATGGGCCCGGCTCCCCATGGTGGAACCCAGAATGGAGAGATTCTTGAAAAATACCTGTCGCAGGTTCAGCTCGACGTCGGGGCCGCTGGTGGCGCCGCAGGTGACCAGGCGGCCTCCCCAGGTGAGGCAGCGAAGGGCCTGCTCGAATACGGCCTTCCCGACATGCTCGATCACCACGTCGGCGCCGCGACGAGAGGTGAGCCGTTTCACTTCCTCGAGCAGATCGGAGCGCGATAGATCGATGCCTTCCTCCGCCCCGAGCTCCACCGCCCTGTCCAGCTTCTCCGCGCTGCTGGAGACCGCAATGACCCGCGCGCCGTGCAGGCGGGCGATCTGAATGGCCGCGGAACCCACACCACTGCCGGCGCCGAGCACCACCACAGTCTCGCCGGGGTGGACTTTGGCCCTCTCCACCACCATCTGCCAGGCGGTGAGAAAAACCAGCGGGACGGCAGCCGCCTGCTCGAAGCTCAGACCGGGGGGCTTGGGAATCAAATTCCTGACCGGGACGACGACTTCCTCGGCGCAGGTTCCGTCGCGATGCTCGCCCAGGATTCCGTACTGGCGGCACAGGAAATCGCGCCCGGAAAAGCAGGCCTCGCAGAGTCCACAGGACACTCCCGGCGCAAGGACCACCGGGTCGCCGGGCTTGAAGCCCCGCACCGGGGCGCCGATCTCCAACAGGACTCCAGAGCCGTCACATCCCGGGGTGATGGGAAGGGGATAGCGCACCCCCGGGATGCCGCGGCGAACCCAGAGATCCAGGTGGTTCAGCCCGGCGGCGTGGATGCGGATCCTCGCCTCGTGAGGGCCGATGGGAGGCGCCTGGATCTCCTCCAGGAGGAGCTTTTCGGGGCCCCCATGCTCATGGATCCGGATGGCGCGCAATGAATTCCTCCCGATGCAAAGCTTCTCGGATCGGCAGGCAGTCTAGGAGAGTGTGGGGACGAGCGTCAAGGCGTCGGGACGGCTTGCCTTGAGACGCGTTGGAATAGCTGCTCGAAGCGCCTGACCATGGCTTCAACACTGAATTCGCGGCGGATGCGGTCCTTTCCGGCAACTCCCAGGGAGCGGCCCCGATCCTCGAGCGACAGCACTTCGATCATCTTCCTCGCCAGGGCGGCTGGGTCGCGCAGGGGCACCAGAAAGCCGTTTGTCCCATCCACCACCAGCTCCCGGCAACCGCCCAGATCGGTTGCCACCACCGGCCGGCCGGCAGCCATCGCCTCCATCACCACGTTGGGCAGGCCCTCGAAATCCGATGACAAGGCCAGCAGATCGATGGCCGCCAGGACGCGATGCATGTCGTCCCGCGCCCCCGTGAATCGAACCTTGCCGTCCAGTTCCAGCTCCGTCACGAGGCTTTGCATCGGCTGCATGAGCTCCCCGGCTCCGACCACCAGAAACCGGCAATCCGGAAGCGCCGAGGTGACGCGCCGGGCCGCCTGCAGAAACAGATCCACCCGCTTCTGCGCCGTGACCCTCCCGACCAGTCCCACCACCGGCGCCGTTGCGGGGAGATCCAGAGCGAGTCGGGCATCCTCCTGTCCGCCTGGATATTCGAAGCGGGCCAGGTCGACTCCGTTGAGAATCACCTCGATTCGAGCCGGGGAAACGCCGTAGATTCGAGCGGCCGATTCGGCTCCAAACCTGGAATTGACCACCATCCGGACGCTGCGGCGATAAACCAGCCCGTTGACCCTGCGGCGCAGCCCCGACTCGGGCAGTTCCGCGGCCCGGCTGGAGGTCAGGAAATATCCCCGCCGGTAAAGTTGCAGGGCCAGGCAGGAATAGAGGTTGACCGGCTGGGCGAAGGAGAGAACCACATCGATCCGATCTTCCCGCAGGACGCGCGCCAGTGCGATCACCCGGCGCAGCTCGAAGCTGTGCCGCCGGGGCAGCGCCCGAAGCGGCACCCCGGCTTTTTGCAGAATCGGTCCGAACGGTTCGATGACTTCGGACAGGCAGTAGACGTGAGGAGCGCAGCTTCCTCCCTTCATTCCCATCGCCAGCTCGGCAAGCTGTCGCTCCGAGCCTCCGGCGTGGAGCTGCCCGATGACCAGGGCGACGCGCAGCGGCGGCGTCACGGCGCGACCAGCTCCCGGTACAGCTTGATGTGCTCCGCGGCGCAGCGCTCAAGGTCCAGTCCCGCCGCCAGGCGCCGCGCCTCCTCCCCCATGCGCATTCTGGATTCCGGCTGGGTGGCGAGAATGGCCAGCTTGCGGGCGAGCAGCTCGGTATCGAAGGGGGGGAGCAGGAAACCGTGCACCTGGTCCGTCAGCGAGTAACCGCCGTAATCGGGAAGATCCCACATGACGAAGGGAAGTCCGCTCGACATGGCTTCCAGCAGCGCGAAGGGAAAGCCTTCTCCGCGTGACATCAGCGCGAAGGCGTCGGCGGAGCGCAGGTATTCGGGAACGTTGCCGACCCTGCCGGTGAAGATCACCGAATCGGCGGATTGGCTCCGTGCCAGACTCTCCTTCACCTCTCTCACGAAGGAATCGTCCACGCCGGAACCCGCATCGAGGGAGCTTTGCGGGCCCACCAGGACCAGCTTTCCCTGTCCTCCGTCGGCACGGAAACGACTCCATGCCTGAGCCAGAAGATCCATCCCCTTGCGATGGATGATCGCGCCGATGCTCAGCAGAATGAATTCATCGCGCGGCAGGCCCAGCTTTTCCCTGAGTGCCGCTTTGGCTTCCGGGCTCCCGGCCGGGGTGAATCTGGAGGTCTCGATGCCATTGAGAATGAAGCGGACTTTTTCCGCCGGGTAGCCCGCATCGCGATAGGCCCCTACCTGGTAGCTGTTGCAGCAGATGAAACGGTCGGCCCGGGAGAACAACCAGTTCTTGAGACGGCCGAAGCGCTCCCTCAGAATGCCGCCCGGATCGTCCTGCCGGTTTTGGATCGAGGCGATGACCACTTTCTTTCCCAGAAGGCGGGCCGTCAGGATCGAAGTGTAGACGGAGTGGGTGTTTCCCAGAGTATGAATAATGTCATATCGGCCCGCGTGCGCCAGCAGCACCGCGGGGGCGAGCGTCGCGAAGCTGTAGGCCCCCAGCCGGGAGAATCGCTCGCCGCCCGGCGAGGGCACGCGGGTGATGCTCGACTCCAGCTCGCCCGCGATGCCGCGGTTCCCCGCCACCACTTCCGTCTCGAATCCCTGACGCCGCAGGATCCGCCTCAAGTTGGCGAGGAACAGCGCCCCTCCACCGAACACCGGCGGATACAACTGAGTCAGGAAAAGAATGCGGGGCTCCGGCGAGGCTTCGCTCATGGTCTGAGGTGAAGCTCCCGGCTGTGGCGACGGATGGGAGCTCACCGTGCCTTGAATTCGGCAATCCGCTTTTCCATGTAGGCGGAGAGACCTTCCTTGGCGTCCTCGCTGGTGAACAGCTGCTGCTGGAGCTCCCGCTCGAGGGAGAGCGCCTCGGAGAAGGAAACCTCCGCGCCGGATTGCACGGCTCGCTTGATGGCGCCCACCGCGAGCGCGGCTTTGCCCGGCGGGCAGAACTCCCGCGCGTAGGCGAGAGCGTTCTGCTGAAAATCCTCCGCCGGTAGGACCCGGTTGACCAGGCCGATTTGGGCCGCCTCTTCGAAGGAGAACGTCTTCCCCGTCACCATGAGTTCCAGCGCCCGGGACTTTCCCAGCAGCCGCGCCAGCCGTTGCGTTCCTCCGGTGCCGGGCAGCACGCCCAGGGCGACTTCCGGGAGGCCGATTTTCCCCGGACCCTTCCGGGCGATGCGCAGATCGGCGGCCAGCGCCACCTCCAGCCCGCCACCTACGGTGTGGCCATTGAGCGCGGCGACGACCAGCTTGGGAGTCTGCTCCAGGCGATTCAGCGTCTCGTTGGCGTGCAGGCAGAAATAGTATTTGTATCGCGGTGTCACTTCAGTGAGGCGGCGAATGTCGGCCCCGGCACAGAAGAATTTGTCCCCGGCGCCCTGGAGCAGCAGCACGTGGACCGACTCGTCGAAGCGGGCGCGCAGGATGCAATCATCCAGCTGGCGCATCATTTCATAGCTGTAGGTGTTGGCCGGCGGGTCGGACAGCTCCAGCAGAGCTACGCCTCCCTCCGAGCGGTAATTCACCAGATCGTTCGACATGAGGGCCTGCCTCCTCGAGGTCCCCGGGGGGTGGTCCCGCGGGCAAGGCCCGATCCTAGCGGCGAGGCAAGGAGCGAGTCAAAGCGGGTTAGAATCCCCGCAGGAGGCGAAGGGGGTGAGAGCATCGTGAATGCGCTGCACGAATTCAATCCCGCCGCCGCGGCGAAGCGGCTGGTCGCCTGGTACCGGCGGCAGGGCCGGGATCTTCCCTGGCGGCTCACGCGTGACCCGTATCGCATCTGGATCTCGGAGGTCATGCTGCAGCAGACGCAGGTCTCGACGGTGATTCCCTATTACCGGAAATTCCTGGTCCGATTTCCCTCGCTGGCGTCCCTCGCCGAGGCGCGGGAGGAGGCGGTACTCGCCGCCTGGTCTGGTTTGGGCTACTACCGCCGGGCCCGCAACCTACACGCCGCCGCGCGCCTAGTCCGCGCGGAGCATGGCGGCATTCTGCCGCGACAGGTCGATGGGCTGCGCCGCCTGCCCGGGATCGGGCGCTACACCGCCGGGGCCCTGGCCAGCATCGCCTTCGATCTTCCCGAGGCCGCGCTCGACGGCAATGCGGAGCGGGTGCTCTCGCGCCTGCTGGCGAAGCGCACAGAAGTCGGATCGAGCCGGGCAAGGCGGGAATTCGAAGCCGCGGTTCTGGCCATGATGCAGAGCCGCCCTCCATCGGAAATCACCCAAGGGTTGATGGAATTAGGCGCGCTGGTCTGTGCTCCGGTGCATCCCGCCTGCGCGCTCTGCCCGCTGTCACGCGATTGCAGGGCTCATGCCGCGGGGCTCCAGGATCGCCTGCCCGAGACAAAATCCGGCCGGCCCATCGAAAAGAAGCGGGCGGCGGTGGCCATCCTGCGCAGAGGAAGCACATTCCTCATGCTGCGCCGGACGAAGGGCGAGCTGATGGCCGGGCTGTGGGAATTCCCCGGAGATTTCCTTCTGCCCCACGAGGCGGCCGGCGAAGGACTGGAGCGGGTGGGTCGCGAGCGGCTGGGCCGTCCCATCACGGCGCATCGCAGCGTCGCCCGATTCAACCAGAGCATCACCTACCGACGTATCCGGGTGAGCGCGTACGAAGCAACGCTGGCGGAGCCCCCGAAACCGGATTGGAGGCTGCCTCAGGATGCCCGCTGGCTGACACCGCGTCAGGTGGAGAAGCTTCCCCACGGCTCGGCCACCGGGCGGCTGCTCGGCCTGCTGGTGGATGCGCCCAAAGCGAAGCGCTCCCGCCGACGCGGCAATGCGGGCGTGGCGAAGTGACCCCGACGGCGCCGCGCATCGAGTCGCTCAGCATCCAGGGTCCCGCGGGAATTCTGGAGGGGATTCTCAAGCTCCCAGGCGCGGCCATCGGCGGGGCGGCATTGTTGTGCCATCCCCATCCGCTCTACCAGGGCTCCATGCATTCCCCCGTCATCTTCCGGGCGGCCCGCGCCCTGCACCTCAAGGGCTATGCGACGCTGAGGTTCAATTTCCGGGGCGTGGGAAGATCGGCGGGAAGGCATGACGGTGGCCGCGGGGAAAAGGGGGATGTCCTGGCTGCCCTTGACGCGCTCATCGCAAGAGTGCCCGGGGCTCCGGTGACGCTGCTCGGATATTCGTTCGGCTCCCGGGTGGGCTGCGAGGTGGGGGCGAAGGACGCACGGGTGAGCCGGCTGATCGGTATCGGTGTGCCGCTGGCGCTTGGGTCGATGGATTTTCTAAAGCAGGCCGGCAAGCCCCTGCTGGTGATCCAGGGAGAGCATGATGAGTTCGCCGCACTCGGCGCCGTGCAGGATCTCGTTCGATCCGCGGGAGCGGACGCGCGCCTCGTGGTGATTCCCGGGGCTGATCACTACTTCAGCGGCCGGCTCGATTCCCTTGAGGAAAGCCTCGCCGCCGCACTGGGGGAGCCGCCCTTCAGTGAGACATCTGTTTGATCTGCTCCGCGGCAGCCTCCAGAGCCTCCCGTCCTACCAGGTGCCGGTGAGCTACGTAGTCGAACAGTCGGGATTGGAGCAGCTTCCTTCCGCGATGCAGCCGTGACATGACGGTTCCCATGGGGATGCTCAGCTCGCGGGAGATGTCCTTGTAGCTCTTCTCG
>Ga0075423_10003988_pt1 | contig 13621 bp, 17 predicted proteins | sample SoiMethybrSBSTD2_FD_80114 | JGI IMG/M metagenome (GOLD analysis project Ga0075423, IMG submission 80114) | Bulk soil microbial communities from a Populus tree surrounding site in Tennessee, USA - Soil MetaG P. TD hybrid SBSTD2 | ecosystem: Environmental > Terrestrial > Soil > Tree plantation...
CTTGGAGGGCAACCTCCTGGGAGAGTAGGTCGCCGCCGGTTTTTCTCGACTACAGTGCCGCCCAAGGGCGGCCTTCGTCGTTCCGGGCGTTCCGGGCGGACTAGGAGCGCGTGGCGAAGTGGTCGATCGCCGCGTTCCAGGAGCCGATGCTGCCTGGCGCCGCCGAGCGCCGACGTCCTTCGCAGGATCGGACTGGGGGATCAACAGGCTCGAGGCCGTACTCGCCGAGGGTGGCGAAGTCGATCATCAAGTCCGCCGCGTCGGCGACCTGGGTGCTGAGGGATTTCTTCGTATCGAACATAGGTTCGAATCTACGGCTGCTTTCGGACGGCCTTCCGATTCTGCAGGCGTTTTTGCAATTCGTGCCTGGCGGTGGCCTTTTCCGCGGCTTCCGCGGGCTTGTCGAAGGCGAGGACGAGGGCCGCGGTCTCGACCGGTTTCTCGACGTTGGGGGAGTGGCCGGCACCTTGGATCAGATTGGTTTTGGTGCCCGGATAGATCTGGCGGTATTCGGCCAGGCGCGCCGCCGGCTCGTCGATGATTTGCTCTTCTGCGCCCATGATGACCAACAGGGGCTTGCCGCTTTCCTTCATCCGCTGCGCGAGGTTCTCTTCCTTGCTGTAGTCCTGCGAATCTCGCGCCGACCGATCGTACGCCGTGTAGGTCATCGTGTTGACGTCTTCGACAAAGGCGTCGGGGACGTCGAATCCCGGCGCGAACGCCACCTCTAGACCCTTCCGGGTGGCGAAGTCCGGCTTGATCCGCCAGAGGGCATCTCCGAGCACCGGGACAAAGACGAGCTTGGCGAGCAGTCCCAGATCGCCCTTTTCGTGGGTTGCCCCGGTGTCGATTATCACGACCCGATTGACCAGCTGCGGAGAGCGTTCCGCCAGCGCGGTAACGACCCCGCCGCCGAGCGAGTGGCCGACGACCTCGGCATCGCGCACCCCGAGCCGTCCGAGCACGCCAGCTACGAGATCAGCCTGGTTCTCGATCGAATAGCCGGAGCGGGGCTTTTCCGAGCCGCCATGGCCCAGCAGGTCGACCGCGATCACCCGGTGCGTGCTGGCCAGACGAGGGATCATCCCGTCCCACCAGTTGATCGCGCAGGTGAAGCAATGGATCAGCACGATCGGCGGCGCGCCGCGAGGGCCGCGTTCGACGACCTGCATTTCGCCCCCGGGCAGCTTGAGGATCCTGCCGCCGGGCTCGTTCACTTCTGCCGGCTTGGTCTCGTCGCTGACGACCACGGCGTTCACCGCGATCAGGGTGACGAGCACCGCGACGACCGCGATCAAGATCTTCCATCCTCGTCTCATCGCGCCAGTACCCTAACCGGAACATGGAGAAGTTCGTGATCGACGGTGGCGTGCCGCTCTCGGGCGAGCTGACGGCCGCCGGGAACAAGAACGCCGCGCTGCCGATCCTCGCCGCGTGCCTGCTCACCGAGGAGGAGCTGCTCCTGCACCGGGTGCCGCGGATCCGCGACACCGAGGCCCAGATCGCCCTGCTCGAACGCCTCGGCGTCGAGGCCGCCTGGATCGCCGACAACAGCCTTCGCCTGAGCGCCGCCACCGTCTCGGACGTCACCGTCGACGAGGAGCTCTCGAACAGGATCCGCGCATCCTTCCTCCTTGCCGGCCCCCTCCTGGCTCGTTTCGGCGAAGCGCGCATGCCGCCGCCCGGTGGCGACTTCATCGGCCGGCGCCGCCTCGACGCGCACATCGACGCGTTCGCCGACCTCGGCGCCCGGATCGAGGGCGATCGCTGGATCGAGCTGAAGGCACCGCCGGCAGGCCTGTGTCCCTGCGCGATCTTCATGGACGAGCCCTCGGTGATGGGGACCGAGAACGCGCTGATGGCCGCCGCGTTGACGCCGGGGCCGACGACGATCTCGAATGCCGCCTGCGAGCCGCACGTGCAGGACCTGGCGCAGCTGCTCACGGCGATGGGAGCCGAGGTCACGGGGATCGGCTCGAACGTGATGACCGTTCACGGACGCGACCGCCTTGGCGGCGCCGAGCACACGATCTCGCCCGACCACATCGAGGTCGGCAGCTTCATGGCGCTCGCTGCCGCCACCGGGGGGGAGCTGCGGATCCGCGACGCCGCCCCGGCCGACCTGGTCATGGTGCGGCGCCAGTTCCGCCGCCTCGGCCTCGAATCGAGCGTCGAGGGCGAGGACGTGCTGGTGCCGCCTGAACAGCGGCTGCGGATCAAGACCGACGTCGGCGACGCGATCCCGAAGATCGAGGACGGGCCCTGGCCGGCCTTCCCGGCGGACCTGACCTCGATCGCGCTGGCGCTTGCGACGCAGGCCGACGGCGAGATCCTGATCTTCGAGAAGATGTTCGAGAACCGCCTCTTCTTCGTCGACAAGCTGGTCGCGATGGGCGCTCGGATCACGCTGTGCGATCCCCACAGGGCGATCGTCAGCGGTCCGAGCCGGCTTCACGGCGAGCGGGTCGAGAGCCCCGACATCAGGGCCGGGATGGCGATGCTCATCGCCGCCCTGGCGGCGCAGGGCAGCTCGGAGATCGGCAACATCCGGCAGATCGACCGTGGCTACGAGTCGATCGACGAGCGCCTGCGAGGACTCGGCGCCCGCATCGAACGCGTCTCTGCAGAGGTCCCTGCGTAGCAGGCTTTCCCGCGACGCTCTCGTAAGGTCCCTCCGATGATTCACCCGATTCCCCCCGGAACGCGCGACATCCTGCCCGAAGAGATGCGGGAGCTGCGACGCCTGCACCGGGAGCTGGTCGACGTCTTCGAGAGCCGCGGCTACGGCGAGGTGGCGACGCCGGCGATCGAGTACGACGAGGTGCTGGCGCGCGGCGACGGCCGTACCGCCTCCTCCGCCTACCGCTTCTTCGACGAGCGGGGCGACCTGCTGGCGCTGCGCTCTGACATGACCGTGCCGATCGCGCGCCTGGTCGCCTCGCGCTATGCCGACGCCGAGCCGCCGTTGCGCTTCTGCTACCTGGCCAACGCCTTCCGCGCCGTGCGACCGCAGCGCGGCCAGATGCGCGAGTTCGCCCAGGCGGGGGTCGAGCTGATCGGCGCAGCGGCGCCGGGCGGCACCGTCGAGATAATCGAGGTGCTGGAGGCGGCGCTCGACGCCGCCGGGCTGGACCGCGCCGTGATCGGCCTCGGCGACGCCGATCTCTACCGCCAGCTGTTGACCGAGCTCAGGGTCGAGGGCGAGGGACGCGACGCCATCCTCGCGCGCTTGGCGATGCACGACCTCGTCGGCCTCGAGGTCGAGCTCTCCCGAGCCGGGATCGGCGACGAGCAGGTGAGCACCTGCGTCGCCCTCTCCCAGCTGCGGGGTGGCCGCGAGGTGCTCGACCAGGCGCGCTCGCTCGGCGGCGAGGCGGTCGAGCGCGCAACCGCACGGCTGGGGGAGACCTTCGAGGCGCTGGAGGAGCGCGGCGCCGCCGATCGCGTCCAGGTCGACCTCGGCCTGCTGCGCGATCTCGGCTACTACAGCGGCGCGATCCTCGAGGTCTACGACCCCGCCCTCGGCCACGTGCTCGGCGGCGGCGGCCGCTACGACGGGTTGCTGAAGCGCTTCGGCGTCGATCTCCCCGCGGCCGGATTCGCCCTCTACCTGGAGCGGGTCCACGTCGCCCAGACGGAGGAGGAATCGCGACAGAAGGGCGGCTCATGACCGTCGAGGTCGCCGGCACCGCAGCAGCCATCCCGGAGGGCCCGCTGAAGCTCGCCGTGCCCCGCGGCGCGCTGCTCGAGGGAACGCTGGACGTGCTCGACGCGGCCGGTGTCGATACCGCCGCGGCCCGTGGTGAGTCACGGGCGCTGATCTTCCCGAACGACGGAATCACGCTGGTGACCATGCGCCCCTCTGACGTGCCCACCTACGTCGAGGCAGGCGCCGCCGATGTCGGCATCACCGGCAAGGACGTGCTCCTTGAGCAGTCCGACCGCATGGTCTACGAGCTGCTCGACCTCGGCTACGGGCGCTGCCGCATGGTGCTGGCCGGGCGCCGGGGCGACGAGCGACTCGGCGAATCGCAGCGGCGGCTGGGGATGATGCGGATCGCGACCAAGTACCCGCGCGTCGCCGAACGTCACTTCGAGTCGACCGGCCGCCAGGTCGAGACGATCGAGGTCAAGGGCTCGGTCGAGCTGGCGCCGCTGATCGGCCTCGCCGACGGCATCGTCGACCTCGTCGCCACCGGCCGCACCTTGGAGGAGAACGACCTCGAGGTGCGCGAGGAGATCGTCGAGTGCAGCGCCCGCTTCGTCGCCAACCGGGTCGCGCACAAGCTGCGCGCGGCGGAGATCGACGAGCTGACGGCAAAGCTGCGGGAGGCGACGGCGCGATGAGGGTGCGGCGATTCGAGTGGGAGGGGGCCGCGCAAACCGCCGCGAGGATGCGGGGCTGGTCATCCAAGCTGGAGCCACAAGTAGCTGTCGACGAGATCTTCGACCAGGTGGTCGGGAGGGGAAACGAGGCGCCGCGGGAAGGCGGCGCTGACGAGGGCGTGATTCTCGGGTTGACCAACCGCTACGACGCCACGAAGCGGGCGCGAACCTCGCTTGAGGTCGACCGCGGCTTGGCCGACGAGGCCTTGACCGCCCTCGAGCCGGGGCTTCGCGAGGCACTCGATGCGGCCGCCGCGAACGTCCGTACGGTCGCCGAGGCGCAGATCTCCAAGCCGGGCCCGATAGAGCTCACGCAGGGACAAAGGGTGACGGTGCGAGACGTACCTGTCGAAGCGGCCGGAATCTATGCGCCTGGGGGTCGCGCCGCCTACCCCTCCAGCGTGTTGATGTGCGCGATTCCGGCACGGGTTGCCGGAGTCGGACGGATCGCCCTCGCTTCACCGCCCGGCGCCGACGGGGATCTGAACGCCCTGGTGCTGGCCGCCGCCGCCCTCTGCGACGTGGACGAGATCTACGCGATGGGCGGGGCCCAGGCGATCTTCGCGCTCGCCTACGGGACCCAGGCGATCGCGCCGGTCGACCTGATCGTCGGGCCGGGCAACGCCTGGGTTCGGGAGGCCAAGCGAGCGGTCTATGGCCAGGTCGGGATCGACTCACTTGCCGGTCCTTCGGAGCTGATGGTCGTCGTCGGCCACGATGCCGATGCGGAGTGGATCGCCCTGGACCTCTGCGCCCAGGCGGAGCATGGTGCCGACAGTCCGTTGGTCGCGGTGGCGGTCGAGGAGCGTGTGCTCGCGTCGGTTACCGCGGCAGCGGAAAAGGCCGCCGGCGAGCGCCCCGGGGTTGAGGATGCGCCGCTGGCCCTGGTCCTCGTCCCCGACCTCAGCGACGCGATCGACCTCGCCAACGCCTACGCGCCCGAGCACCTCGAGCTGGTCGAGGAGGATGCCGCCCTGCTCGCCGGCCGGGTCACCACTGCCGGCTGCGTCTTCGCTGGTCGCTACAGCGCCACGGCCTTCGGCGACTACGTCGCCGGCTCCAACCACGTGCTGCCGACGGGTGGCGCCGGGCGTTTCTCCGGCCCGCTCGGGCCCGGTGTCTTCAGTCGCAAGATCGCGACCGTGGAGGTTCCCGCCGAGGCGGCGGCGAAGCTGGCTCCACACGTCGACGCGATCGCCCGGGCCGAGGGATTCCCCGTCCACGGCGAGTCGGCGATGATTAGGGGCGAGGACGGTTAGCCATGGCACGCACCGCGCAAAAGAGACGCAGCACCGCCGAGACGCAGATCGAGCTCTCGCTCGACCTCGACGGGGGAGATTCGAGCGCGCAAACCGGCGTCGGCTTCCTCGACCACATGCTCGACCTCCTCGCCCGCCACGGCAGGCTTGGCCTGGTCGTCGAGGCGAGCGGCGACCTGGAGACCGGCGCCCACCACACGGTGGAGGACGTCGGCATCGTGCTCGGCCAAGCGCTCGACGAGGCGCTGGGCGATCGCGCCGGCATCCGCCGCTATGGCTCCGCCCTGGTGCCGATGGACGAGGCGCTGGCCGAGTGCGCGATCGACGTCTCCGGACGGCCACTTTGCGTCTTCGACGCAGAGCTGCCGACGACCTCGATCGCCGGCTTCGACAGCGAGCTCGCCGAGGAGTTCTTCCGCGCCGTCGCCAACGGCGCGAAGCTGACCCTGCACGTCTCGGTCCGCTACGGCGCCAACGTCCACCACACCATCGAGGCCTGCTTCAAGGCCTTCGCGCGAGCGCTGCGGGTCGCCGTCTCGGTCGACCCGGAGGAGAGCGGCGTGCCCTCGACCAAGGGAACCCTGAGCGAATGACGGCGCGGATCTGCATCTTGGACTACGGCATGGGCAATCTGCGCTCGGTCGAGAAGGCGCTTGAGCACATCGGCGCGACCGCGACGATCGCCAACGACCCCGAGACGGTTCGCGCCGCCGACGGCTTGATCCTGCCCGGCGTCGGCGCCTTCCCGAAGGCGATGAAGCGGGTTCGCGAGCTGGGTCTCGACGAGCTCGTCGCCGAGCAGCGCGATACCGGCGTTCCCATCCTCGGCATCTGCCTCGGCCTGCAGCTGCTCTTCGAGTCGACCACCGAGCTCGGCGGGGCAGCCGGCGTCGGCCTCTTGCGCGGCGACGTCGCGGAGCTGGACGCCGACGCGCTCAAGGTCCCGCACATCGGCTGGTCGCCGGTTCGCTGGGAGAAGGAGTCGGCGCTGACCGACGGGATCGAGAGGGAGACGCCCTTCTACTTCGTCCACTCCTTTGCCCCCTCGCCGGCGAGGGAGGACCTGCTCGGCACCGCCGCCTACGGCGCCCGCTTCGCCTGCGCGGCGGAGCGGGACAACGTCTTCGGCGTCCAGTTCCACCCCGAGAAGTCGAGCGCGGCGGGGCTGCGCCTGCTCTCCAACTTCGCCGGGGTCTGCGCCAAAGCGCCCAGCCCAGCGTGATCCTCTACCCGGCGATCGACATCCGCGGCGGCCAAGCCGTGCGACTGCTGCAGGGCGACTACACCCGCGAGACCGCCTACGACGCCGACCCGGTCGACGCAGCCAGGCGCTGGGCCAACGAAGGCGCCGAGTACCTGCACGTGGTCGACCTTGACGGCGCAAAGGCCGGTGAGCCAAAGAACCTCGATGCCATACAGCGGATCGCCGCCACGGTCGACTGCCCGATCCAGGTAGGTGGCGGACTGCGCGATGCCGCATCCGCGAAGGCCGTCCTCGACGCCGGCGCCGAGCGAATCGTGATCGGCACGGCAGCCCTGCGCGATCCCGACTTCCTCGACGCGATGCTCGAAGCGCATGGCAAGCGAGTCGTCGTATCAGTGGACGCCAAGCAGGGCCGAGTGGCGTTTGAGGGATGGACTGAAGCAGGTAGGGAGGGGGTGGTCGAGGCAGTAGCGGCCCTCGGCGAGCGAGGCGTAGAACGTTTCCTCTGCACCGCGATCGAGGTCGACGGGACGATGGAGGGCCCAGCTATCGACCAGCTAAACGAAATCGCTGGCGCGACAAGCTCCAAGGTCCTGGCCTCAGGCGGCGTAGGAGAGCTTTCCCACCTCGCATCCCTCGCCAGCTCCACGCCCGCCAACGTCGAGGGCGCAATCGTGGGCCGCGCCCTCTACGAGCGCCGCTTCACCGTGAGCGAGGCCATCGTGGTACTTAGGGGTTAGGAGCCGGGTGCCCCTCTCCAGGAGGCTCCCGGACAAGCGCCTGAAGCAAGTACGCGATCAGCTGCGCAACGGCCTCATGGAGAGGGGTACCCGGCTCCTACCACTACGCTTCTCAAATGGTCTTGAAGCGAGTGATCCCATGCTTAGATGTCGACGCCGGCCGAGTCGTCAAGGGCACCAACTTCGTCGGCCTCCGCGACGCCGGCGACCCGGTGGAGCTGGCCGAACGCTACGACGCCGAGGGCGCCGACGAGCTCGTCTTCCTGGACATCACCGCCTCGCACGAGAAGCGAGACACGATCGTCGAGCTGGCCCGCCGCACCGCCGACAACGTCTTCATCCCCTTCACGATCGGCGGCGGCATCCGCTCTGTGAAGGACGCCCAAGCCGTGCTCGACGCCGGCGCCGACAAGGTCTCGGTCAACTCCTCGGCGCTGGCCCGCCCCGAGCTGCTGACCGACCTGGCCGACCACTTCGGCGCACAGTGCGTCGTGGTCGCGATCGACGCCAAGCGCGAGGACGGCGGCTGGGGCGTATACGTCAACGGCGGCCGCAAGAAGGTCGACGGCCGCGAGGCGGTCGCCTGGGCAAGAGAGGCGGTCGAGCGCGGGGCGGGGGAGGTGCTGCTGACCAGCATGGACCGCGACGGCACCAACGACGGCTACGACATCGCGCTGACCCGCGCCGTCGCCGAGGCGGTCCCGGTGCCGGTGATCGCCTCCGGCGGGGCGGGCACGCTCGAGGACCTCAGTGAGGCGATCGCCGACGGTCGAGCCGACGCCGTCCTCTGCGCCTCGATCTTCCACTACGGCACGTATCGGGTGCGCGACGCGAAGCGGCATCTCGCCGCCGCCGGCATCCCGGTGCGCGCCTAGGACCGAACAACGGCCAGCCATCCGCGACCGCGATCATGGTAGGGATGGTGGATGGCGCCGATCTCCGCCGACAACCTCGCTAAGGCGCTTCGGCGTGCCCACCCGGAGCTGGACTCCGTGCGTGCCGCGGCGACCGCGCCCGTCTACCTCGTCGGCGGCGCGGTGCGCGACCTGCTGCTCGAGCGCGCGCGCTCCGACGTCGACCTGACCGTCGTCGGCGACGCCGGGGCGCTCGCCGCCGCCCTCGGCGCGGAGCCGGTCGAGCACGAGCGCTTCGCCACCGCGAAGGGGCAGCTCGACGGCCATGAGGTCGACATCGCCGCCGCACGGGCCGAGATCTACCCGCGACCGGGGGCGCTGCCCGAGGTCGAGCCCGCGGATGACATCGGTACCGACTTGAAGAGGCGCGACTTCACGATCAACGCGATGGCGATCCCCCTGCGGGGCGAGCCGGAGCTGATCGACCCCTACGGCGGCTTGGCCGACCTCGAAGCGGGGCTGCTGCGGGTGCTGCACGATCGATCGTTCGTCGACGACCCGACGAGGGCGCTGCGGGCGGCGCGCTACGCGGCCCGCTTCGACATCCGGCTGGAGCCCGAGACGGAGGCGCTGTTGCGCGAAACCGACCTCGAAACCGTCTCGGCCGACCGTCGCCGAGCCGAGCTGCTGCGCGTTGCCGCCGAGCCCGAGGCGGCGCGCGGCTTCGAGCTGCTCGCCGATTGGGGCCTAGTGAAGACCCGCCCTGACGGCCCCGAGCTCGCCGGACGGGTGGGAGGGCTGCTCTCCGCATCGCCGTGGCAGGGCGTCGCCCCTCGCGATCGGGCGGTCCTGGCGGCCGCCCTCGGCCCGCCGGCGGGCGAGGAGAAGCTCGCCGCGGCTCACCCGCAACGGCCCTCGCTGGCGGTCGAATTGGCGAGCCGGCGCGACCCGGTGGAGCTCGTCCTCGCCCGCGCGCTTGGCGCCGAGTGGCTCGACCGCTACCTGCTCGAGTGGCGGCAGGTCGCCCTCGAGATCGACGGGGAGGACCTGAGAGCGGCCGGCGTGCCGCAGGGCGTGGCGATCGGTCGCGGGTTGAAGGAAGCGCTGATTCGCAAGCTCGACGGCGAGATCGCCGGACGCGAGCAGGAGCTCGAGGTCGCGCTGGAGGCGGCTCGGTGGTGAGCGTGTGATGGAGTGGCAGGAGGTCGAAGGGGTCGAGTGGGTGGAAGCGCGCCTGCCCCGCGCCAGGGTCGTCTTCTCCACCCGCTCCGCCGGCTCGATCAAGGAGAGCCCCCGGCTGCTCGCCGACGCGCTCGACATCGCCGAGGAGCGGATCGTCAGCGGCAGGCAGGCGCACGGCGCCGAGCTCGCCTTCCACGACGCTCCAACCGCGGAGACGCCCACCGTCGATGGTCACGTGATGCGGCGGCCCGGGCCGATCGGGCTCGTCTACACCGCCGACTGCCTGCCCATCGCCGTCGCGGGCCCGGACGGGGTAGCGATATTGCACTGCGGCTGGCGCGGCTTGGCGGCGGGGATCATCGCCCGGGGCGTCGAGGCGGTCGGCGCCACTCACGCCGCGGTCGGTCCTGGAATCGGACCGTGCTGCTACGAGGTGGGGAACGAGGTGACCGCAGCCTTTGCCGACCTCGGCGACGGGATCGCCGAGGACAGCATGCTCGACCTGCCCGAGATCGCCCGTCGGCTGTTGCGTCGGGCCGGCGTCGACCGGATCGAGTCCGAAGACATCTGCACCCGCTGCGAGCCCGAACTGTTCTTCTCCCACCGCCGCGACGGCACGCCTTGGCGACAGGCGGGGCTGGCCTGGATCGAGGAGGAGGAGGAGGAGGAGGAGTGATGCCGGGACTGATTCACGGCCTCGACCCGGCAAAGATCGCCGCCAATCTGGCGCGGGTGCGCGAGCGTGCCGGAGAGGGGGTCGAGATCCTCGCCGCCGCCAAGTACGTACCGGTGGAGGAGATGGGCGCGCTCGTCGAGGCCGGAGTCCGGCTCGTCGGCGAGAACCGCCTGCAGGAGCTGGAGGCAAAGCACGCGCGCTGGGGCGACGCCTTCGCCTGGGACTTCATCGGCAACCTGCAGAGCCGCAAGGTGAAGCGGATCGTGCCGCTCTGCCGCCTGATCCACTCGGTCGCCACCGACTCCGCCCTGGAGCAGCTTGCTCGCCACGGCGGTCCCGACACCGAGGTTCTCGTAGAGGTCAACGTCGCCGGCGAGGAGGGAAAGGGCGGCATCGCGCCCGCGGACCTGGCCGCCTTCGTCGAGCGCTGCCCGGTCCGAGTCGGCGGCCTGATGACGATGCCGCCCTTCAGCACCGACGCGGAGGACTCGCGGCCCCATTTCGCCCGCCTGGCCGAGCTCGCCGCCGAGCACGGGCTCACTCGGCTCTCGATGGGGACCTCGCAGGACTGGCCGGTGGCGGTCGAGGAGGGGGCGACGATCGTGCGTTTGGGTACCGACCTCTTCATATGAGCGATAATCCCTGGAGGATTCGGCTGCGAAGAGCCGAAAGACGCACGCATGGCACTACGCGACAGCTGGCATAAAGCGCTGGTCTACTTCGGACTCGCCGAAGAGCACGAGTACGGCCCCGAGTACGAGGAAGACTTTCCCGAGACCTCCGAGGAGGAAATCGAGGCTCGGCGCGAATCGGGACAGGTGCGCCGCCTGCCGACCTCGCGACGCTCGCGGCGCGACGAGATCGACGACATCTTCGCCGACGACGAGCCGATCTCGGCGTCGCGGACCCGCACGCTGCGCTCGGTCGGTGAGGACTCCGACGTCAAAGTCCATCTCGTCATCCCACGCAACTTCAACGACGCCCAGCAGGTCGCCGACCAGTTCAAGCGCTCGGTGCCGGTCATCCTCAACCTGCAGACCACCGACCACGAGCTCTCCAAGCGGATGATCGACTTCTGCTCCGGCCTCACCTACTCGCTCGACGGGGGCATGCAGCGGATCGCCGAGAAGATCTTCTTGCTCACGCCTCGCAATGTCGAGGTTTCGGCGGAGGAGAAGGCTCGGTTGCTCGACAAAGGGTTCTTCAACCAGTCGTAACTGGTGGGGAGGGGCGGGTGTCCCTCTCCCGGAGGCCGTCGCGCAGCTGGGTCGCCCGCCAGGGCTCATTTGCCTGTCCTCGAGCCTCCGGGAGAGGGACACCCGCCCCTCCTCGCTACACGACTAGTCTCCGCAAGATGATCGTTGGTTTCTGTGGGGCGGGGAATATGGCTGCGGCCATTGCCAAAGGCTGGAGCGGGCAGTGGGAGCGGATGCTGTTCTTCGATCCGGACTCCGAGAGGGCCCGCAAGCTGGCTGCGGAGCTTGGGGGGGAAGCTGTCGAGTCCAATGCCGAGCTGGCGGAGCGGGCCGATGTCGTCCTCCTTGCGGTTAAGCCGGGTGCCCTTCAGCAGGCGGCCGGTGAGCTGGCCGGCGCAGAATCGGTCATCTCGATCTTGGGGGCCACTCCCTTGGAGAACGTCCAAGCCGCATTCCCCAACGCCGAGGTCGGGCGGGTTATGCCCAACGTCGCAGTGGAGCTGGGCGGCGGGGTGCTTTGCATTGCCGGGGAGTTCAGCTCAGAGGTTCGAGGGAAGCTGAGCGTTCTCGGGTCTGTCGTTGAGTTGCCCGACTCGCAATTCGATGTCGCGACTGCGGTGATGGCCTGCTCGCCCGCGTACTTCGCCTTGGCAGCCGAGGCGCTCGCTGACGCCGGCGCCGGCGCCGGCCTAGACGAGAAGCTGGTCGAAAAGCTGGTTGTCGAGGCCGCCGCGGGCACTGGATCGCTCATGCAGATCCGCCGGCCCGCCGATGTTCGAATCTCGGTCACCTCTCCCGGGGGCAGCACCGAAGCCGGGCTGGACGCGCTCGAGCGCGAAGGCGCTCGCGAGGCGTTCGCGGCCGCCGTGCGGGCTTCGCTGGAGAGGATGCGGGGATGACCCTGCTTGCGCTGACGCGCAACGACGTCGCCGACTACGTCGCGGCGCTCTTCCTCGTCTACATCATCCTGATCCTGCTCAACATCCTCATCTCCTGGGTGCCGCGCATGCCCTACAACCCGTGGCTGCGGGCGGTGCTCGACTTCGTCACCGAGATGACCAACCCCTACCTCAACCTCTTCCGGCGGGTGATCCCGCCCCTGGGGGGAGGCGGCTTCGCGCTCGACCTCAGCCCGATGATCGGCATCATCGTGCTCCTCATCCTGCGCGGGGTCGTCGTCGCCCTGATCGCGGGGTGAGAGCCGCGGCGACCCGGGCCTGGCGCCTGGCCGGGGCGCTTTGCATCCTGGTCATCGTCCTCGACCAGGCCGTCAAGGCCGTGATCGAGGCCAACATGGTCCCGGGGGAGCACGTCGACGTGCTCGGCCCGCTCGGCTTCACCCTGGCCCACAACCGCGGCGTCGCCTTCGGGCTCGCCAACGGCGGCGGCGCGGCGCTGATCGTCCTGACGATTGCCGCTCTCGTCTTCGTCGGCGTGCTCTTTGCCCGCAACCCCAGTCGGCGGGGGATGTGGATCGCTGTTGGCCTGCTCGCGGGCGGGGCGCTCGGCAACCTCATCGACCGCGTGCGTGTCGGCGAGGTCACCGACTACGTCGACCTGCTCGGCTGGCCGCCCTTCAACCTGGCCGACGTCGCAATCACCCTCGGGGTCGCGGTCCTGGCGCTGAGCTACGTCTACGAGGCCGAGGGATGAGCGAAAGGCTGCGAATCGTCCACATCGACGGCTCGCTCGCCGTGGTCGACAAGCCGGCCGGCCTCGTCGTCCACCCGGCCGCCTCGCACCGCGGCCCAACCTTGGTCGACGAGCTGGCGGAGATCCTCGGCGGCGGTGGCGACCCCGAGCGCCCCGGAATCGTCCACCGCCTCGACAAGGGCACCAGCGGCCTGCTCGTCGTCGCCCGCGATGAGCAGACCCATGCCGCCCTGCAGGAGCTGGTGCGGCGGCGCGAGGTCGAACGGGCGTACCTCGCCCTCGCAACCGGACGGCTCGCCTCGCGCACCGGGACGATCGACGCGCCGATCGGCCGTGCCTCGCGGCGGCGCACCAGGATGGCCGTCTCCGGCGCCGCCTCGCGCCAGGCGCGCACGCACTTCGAGGTCCTCGAGCTGCTCGCCGCGGATACCTACCTGGAGGCCAAGCTGGAGACCGGGCGCACGCACCAGA
>Ga0075423_10003993_pt1 | contig 13612 bp, 11 predicted proteins | sample SoiMethybrSBSTD2_FD_80114 | JGI IMG/M metagenome (GOLD analysis project Ga0075423, IMG submission 80114) | Bulk soil microbial communities from a Populus tree surrounding site in Tennessee, USA - Soil MetaG P. TD hybrid SBSTD2 | ecosystem: Environmental > Terrestrial > Soil > Tree plantation...
CAGGCCGGCCGCCACGCGCTTTTGGCCACCCTTGGCCGCCGCAACGCCGCGCTCGAACAGCCGCGCGGCATCGCGCTCGTTTGATTTGATCCCCGATTCAGTCATGTTCAATGTTCCGGCAACACCTGATTTACCATTCGCTGCGACTCGAACGGATCCTCGATCAGCTTACGGCGGATCACCTTCCAGCTTTCAGGATCCTCGCCGCCCAGCCGCCAGATCGCGATGCCGGCCAGATCGAGCTGCTGCACCAGGCCGAGCTTGGCATCCAGGCTACGGCTGGTCGCGAACCAGACGGTACGACGGCCCTGACGCGAATTGTAGTTGATCCAATTTTCCTGCACCAGGCCGTTGGCATCGCTCTCTTTCAAGTTCACTTCCAGGCGATTCGCGTTGATCAGATCGTTGATCGTATCCCAGGTCTGGCCGACCGCATCCCCATTTGGTGGCCAGTTGTAGCCATAGAACGGCACGCCGATCACCACTTTCGCGGGATCGACCACCGACTTCGCATACTCGGCGACCGCGCGCACCCAGTAGATCGGCGCGACCGGGCCAGGCCCGCCGCCGCGCCAGTGATAGTCGTAGGTCATGATCCGCAGCCGATCGACTACCTGGCCAAGCAGCGCCCAATCCTGGAAGCCGCCATTCCCGCCATAATCGGCGGTCTTGGCGTGAACGGCGATCGTCACGAGTTTGCCCTGGTCGTGCAGCGCCTTCGCCAGATCGGTGATGAAGGCTGAGTACTCTTCGCGCAGCCCGTTGCCGATGAACTCATAGTCGATATCGATGCCATCATAATTATTCGCCAGCACCTCGTCTACGATGTTATGGATGTGGTTCTTGCGTCGCACTGCGCTACTGAGCAGCGCCGGCACCGGATCGACGGTCAGGACGTTGTGGATGGTCGGGATCACCAGCACATTTTTGCTGTGGGCCAGCTCGACCAGCGTTTTGTCGCGCGCATCCGAGCCATGAGCGAGATTGCCGTATGCGTCGGTGCTATACCAGAACGGGCTGACCTCGTCGAGAATATCGGCGTTGGCCTCGAACGACTGGCGGTTGACGGCATCGAACGAGTCGGGCAGCCATGCCGAGATATAGCGACCGGTTTTCGGATGAAAGCCAGCAACGCGCTGATTGGCGTCTGAGACGATGTCTTGCAGAACCTCGGCGGGCGGTGCGGCTGCGATGCGCGGCGATGTCGTTGGGCGCAGCGGCGCGGTCGTCGGCGGCGCGACCGTCGTCGGGTAGACCGGCGGCGAACCGGCCTGACGCGCTAGGTCGGCCGTATCGGCGACAAGCGCCAGCCAGACCAGCAGGGCCGAGAGGTAGATCAGGCCGAGAAAAACATTACGGAGCGTAGGGCGGATTCGGCGCATCATGGCCCTTAAGTGACTATGAGGATGTTAGTAAGCGTCGAGTTCGTGCAGTCGTGCATCGCTGATTCCAAAGAAGTGCGCGATCTCGTGTAGGATGGTCCGGCGCACCTGGGCGCGCAAGGCATCGCGGTTGGGGAAATCTCGCGCGAGCGGCTCTCGAAAGATCGTTATCAGATCGGGCAGAAACGGCCCGCTGCCCGCGCGCTCGGTTAATGGGACTCCCTCGTACAGGCCATAGAGCGTCTGCCAGGGTCGCAAGCCGAGTGATCGCCGGTGTTCGCGCAGCGGGCGAGGCTCGATCTGGACCTCGACATTGACCATGTAACGCGCGAACTCTTCCGGCAGCGAGTCGAGTGCTTCGACGACGATCTCCTCAAACATATGCGCGTTCATAGACCGCTCCTTCTGAACGCCATTATACGCGCCTAAGTCAAGCGGTGTCAAGGGTTTTATGGTCGAATATGCCAGAAATGCGGGGAAAATCGACCCAGAGGTAGTGACAAGATGACACGCAGACCGGCAGACACGCAGACCGGGCGACACAGAGATCGTATTAGCGACCTCGTCACCCGATCAGCTTGTGCGGTCTGAACAGTACATTACGGCTGAAATAGGCCGATAGTTTTAACCACCAAGACACCAAACCTTTGTGTCTTGGTGTCTTGGTGGTATTTGGGCCAAGCTGTACTAGGTTGGGTCAGACCGCAGCGACGGTATAGCCGACCTGCGCGGTGAGAACCTGCGCGAGGCGTGCTAGGCCACGATGCTGGAGCGCTTTGACCGAGCCGATGCTGCGGCCAAGCGACTTCGCGATCTCGGCCAGGCTGCGATCCTCGTCGAAGCGCAGCCGCAGCACGAGCCGCTGCTCCTTGGTCAGCACACTCATCACGCCGGTGATCTCGTGATAGGCGATCTGGGCTATAATCGCCTCGTCGGGTGGTTCGAGCGCTCCAAGCAGCGCCTCGTCGAGCGGGAGCGCGGGCCGGCGGCGGGCCTGGCGTAAAACGTCCACCGTTCGCGCATAGGCGATCCGATAGAGCCAGGCCGAGAAAGGCCAGCCACGGTCCTCATAGCGATCAATGCTTTCGAGCACCTTCACAAACACATCGCCGCAAATATCTTCGGCCAGCGCCGGATCGCCCACCCGCGACGTGATATAGCGCCGAATCTGCGCTACATAGCGTTCGTACAGCGTGCTGATCGCCTCGCCATCGCCCGCCTTGGCGCGCTCGATCAGCGCAGATTCGGGTTCGGCAGGGTGCGGCGGCTCATTCATGCGCTTTGTTGGCGACATCGGATCAATCTGTTGCAGCATGATCTGTCCTCGCTAGAGCAACTGATGACGGCGTGGCAGGGCACCATCCTTCGGCGGGCTCAGGCAAGTGAGCACCGGTGGGATTGCGGTCCAAGCTGGATAGGTAGATGAGGTAGGACCGTGGCGCTAATAAATTTTGCGATCTGGGGCTAGTATAAAAGGAGCAGATGAACGAGAGGTGATCAGCTATGTGCTGTGCGTGACAGAACAACAAGGCGACACTAGCGCAATTGACGCCGGTGGCGGGGCGTGCTGACCGCATGTGCTCGCAGGAGGGCGCGATTCTATCAGCTAGCTGTCAGATTCGTTGCGGGGCCGACGCAGGCGATCGGCAGTTCGCGATCGCCTGCGCCAGCGCTGTGGCGGGGACGTGGATAAGACAACGGTCATCTACGGGTATAACAATGTCTTAATCTCGGATGGCCGCAGCGCTACTCCGATGTCGGTTCGCGGAACAGGCATGCCACCTCGAACTGGCACGCTTCGCCGGGCTGGCTGTACCAGATCTCGCGTGGCGGCTCGCTGGGCTGGTAGCCATTCTGACGAATCCAGTCGTACACGCTGTCGTAGCCTCCCAGCACGGCCGGGAAGTCGCACTGCTCGCCATGGAGCATGACATAGGCGACTGTGCCGCCCGCCAGCTCGCGCGCCACGACATCGCCCGCCCCGGCCACCGCGCCTTGCACCGGCAGACACACCTCGATCGGTCCATCATCGTCGTGATTGATCGGCCCATGAAAGATGCCGAACGGCGCGCCGCTCACAACAGCGCCTTGCGCTTCGGCCAGCGCATACAGCCGCCCCAGGCTGTTGCCAATATGGCTGTCCAGCTGCTCTACTTTCAGCCGAGCGGTCACACTTATGATCGGCTGTGGTTCCACTGTTTTCACGTTCACTTCAAGCGCCATCGTCGCTACCTCCTTGCGTAGAAACGCTACAACTTCATGCACGACCTGTCGAGCCTCCACCATGCGCTTTTCGCGCGCCTCCCAGTAGCCACGCACCAGCGTTTCGGCATCCGCTGGCGCAGCCGCAAGCACCTGCCGAATGGTGGCAAGCGGCATATCCATCTGACGCATCATGCGAATCAGACGCGCGATATAGAGTTGATCGACGTGGTAGTAGCGATAGCCCGACGCGGAATCGACGTAGCTGGGCTTGAGGAGGCCGAGCTGGTCGTAGAGCCGCATCGCCTTGAGCGAAAGCCGGGCTGCGCTCGCGAAGCCGCCGATCGTGAGCATGTCGTCTCGCTGGTAATGCATAGGCTCAGTATACGGCCTGCCCAAGGGGCCGAGTCAAGTGGTCGCGAAAAGTTCGTTGCTGAAACATGAAGCGCGGGCTGAGGTCACGTTTCACACTTCACGCTTCACGCTTCACGTTTCATGGATAGGGTGTATACTAACCGCCAACATTGTCTAGCAGCAGCTGTACAACAACTATTATGAGGAGTCCGGCCGTGTCCGCAGGACCAATCACATGCTATAGTGTCGAAGGCGGCGCGCGAATCTACCGCATCCCCGTGCGCGCCTTCCCGATGCTGATCGCAAACATTCACATCGTGATCGTCGATGATTATATCGCTCTGATCGACACCGGCACCGGGATCGAGGAGAGCAACGACCATCTGCGCATGGGGCTGGCGGCGTTGCGCGATGAATGGAACGAGCGATTCACATGGGACGATCTCAAGCGCATCGTTGTGACGCACGCGCATATCGATCATTACGGCGGCCTGGGCATGGTCCGCAGCCAGACCAACGCGCCGATCGCCGTTCATGTGCTTGATCGGCGGGTGCTGACCAACCACGAGGAGCGGCTGCTGCTGGCGAGTCGCGCGCTCGCGGGCTTCCTGTGGCGCGCGGGCATCTCGGAAGCGAGCCACGCCAGCCTGATGAGCATGTATAATTGGAGCAAGGATCTGTTCCGCTCGGTCGAGGTCGAGACGGTGCTCAACGATGGCGAGTTGCTCGACAACCTGTTCCTGGTGCATCACACCCCCGGCCACTGCCCCGGCCAGGTCTGCCTGCAACTCGGCGATGTGCTGTTCAGCGCCGATCATGTGCTGCCCTACACCTCGCCACATATGGCACCCGAAAGCATCACGCCATCGACCGGACTGGATCATTATTTGCAAGCGCTCGATAAGATCGCCGCTGTGCCGGGCATTCGCCTGGCGCTTGGCGGGCACGAGGAGCCGATCGACAATCTGTATGCGCGCGTGGCCCAGATCAAAAGCTCGCACATGCGCAAGTTAGAGCGCATCCGCTCGGCTTGCCGCGAACCGCATACGATCAACGATCTCGCCAGCGCGATCTATCCGACCGTGCGCGGCTACGACGTTCTGCTGGCGCTCGAAGAGATCGGCGCGCACGTCGAGTACCTCGATCAGCGGGGCGAGCTTGAGATCGCCAACCTGGCCGAAGTCGCCGAGCATCATCAGGCGGCGTTGCAATACCGATTGATCTAGCCCAGTGCGATTGCAGATTGCAGATTGAGGAAGCGATGACCGATCAGCGCATACCAGCCTTGGTCGCCCCCGAATGGCTGGTGGTTCGGCTCGACGATCCAGTGGTGCGGACGATCGACGTCCGCTGGTATCTGGGCGAGCCCGGTCGTGGCTGGAACGACTATCAGGCCGAGCACATTCCCGGCGCGACCTACCTCGACATCGATCAGGATCTCGCCGCACCACGCGGCCAAGGCCCTGGCCGGCATCCATTGCCGACAGCGGCGGCGTTCGCGGCGGCGGCTGGGCGTGCCGGCATCGGCAGCGCCAGCCACGTCGTCGCCTACGATGCGAGTGGTGGCGCATATGCGGCGCGGCTCTGGTGGCTGCTGCGCTACTTCGGACACCAGCGCGTCTCGCTGCTCGACGGCGGCTGGCAAAGCTGGTGCGCCGGCGGCTATCCACTCGCAGCCGGCATCGAGACGGTTGCGCCGGCCCAGTTCACAGCAGTGCCACACCCGGCGATGGTGATCGACGCGGCAACTGTCGAGACCCTGCGGCGCGATCCACATGCGCTGTTGCTCGATGCCCGCGCGACTGAGCGCTACGAGGGGCGCGTGGAGCCGATCGATCCACGCGCAGGCCACATCCCTGGCGCGCTCTCAGCCCCCTATGCCGAGCATCTGCGCGCCGACGGCCGCATGAAAAGCCCAGACGAGCTACGCGCACAGTACGCAGCGCTCGGCGTCGATGCAGCCGAGCGCGTTGCCTGCTACTGCGGCTCCGGCGTCACCGCCGCCCACGACATCTTCGCGCTACACCTCGCCGGCTACCCCGACGCGCTGCTCTACGAAGGCTCCTGGAGTGATTGGAGCAGCGACTCGGCGCGGCCGATCGCGGTCGGGCCGGCGGCTGGATGAGACGCGACAGCAGATAGCATGCTGGCGTTGACGGTAGCGCCGATGCTATGGTATGATAGCGACCATTCACTAGCGACCAGTCATGATCTGGGCAGCACGTAAGCACATTTCCGAGTCGGTCGGCTGCGCGCCACCGCACTCTTGAAGGAGTATCGACGTGGGTACGAAGATGAAAGTCTTGTTGACAAAGGATGTCGACAAGCTGGGCACATCGGGTGAGGTCAAAGAGGTCTCTGGCGGCTATGGTCGCAACTACCTGATTCCGCAGGGCATGGCGGTGCTAGCAACGCGCGGCCAGGTCAAGCAGGCCGAGGAGCGGCTAGCCGCCCAGCACAAGCGCGATCAGGCTGCGCGGCGCGATGCCGAGGCGCTTGCATCGCGGATCGGCGGCCAGACCCTACGCTTCACCGCGCGCGTCGGCGAGCTCGACCGGCTCTACGGCTCGGTCACCAGCGCCGACATCGCCGAGAAACTACAGGTGCAGACGGGCGTCGAGATCGACCGGCGGCGGATCGACTTGGACGAGCCGATCAAGCGCATCGGCATCTACCCGATTAAGGTGCGAATCATGTCGGGGCTTGATCCGCTCATCACCGTCGTGGTCGAGGGCGAAGCAGGTGCCATCCAGATCCCAAGCGACCCGGAGGCGACCGCCGAAGAGACCTAAGCACGGCAGCGTGTCGTAGCAGTTGATCTATAATAACATAGCACAAATGATCAATAATGTGTCATATCCAGAAGGGTATGACACATTATCGCATCTAGGGGCCATGTGGATTACTTCGGGATTAGGTGTAGACGACGGCCATATTTTTGGGGATAAGCAATGGAAAAGACGCTCCCTGCCAATATTGAGGCCGAACGCGCAACGCTAGGCTCGATCTTGCTAAACCGCGATGCGATCATTGCGATCGCCCCATGGCTGCTCAGCGATTACTTCTATTTGGAGAAACACAACTGGATCTACGAGGCCATGCTGACCTGCTACAACGCGCGCATCCCGCCCGATACCAGAACCGTCTCCGAAGAACTGCGCCGCCGTGATCGGCTCGATCCGATCGGCGGCATCCCCTACCTGAGCGAGCTGGTCGACTCCGTCCCCACCTCATATCACGTTGAATACTACGCCCGAATCGTCGAGCGCACCGCGCTGCTGCGCCAGCTGATCGGTGCAGGTGGCAAGATCGCTGCGCTCGGCTACGACGAGCAGGACGATCTGGAGGCCACACTCGACAAAGCCGAGGCAACGCTGTTCGAGGTCTCGCAGCGCCGTTCAACCCAGGATTTCATGCATATCGGCCAGGTGATCGATAGCTACTACGAGCAGATCAACTACTTCCAGGAGCATCGCGGCGAGGTCGTGGGCGTGCCAACTGGCTTTCGCGATCTCGACGAAATCACCGGCGGGCTGCAACGCTCCGACCTGATCATCCTGGCCGCGCGGCCCTCGGTCGGCAAGAGCAGCTGCGCCCTCAGCATCGCCTACAACATCGCCACGATCCACCAGGCGACGGTGGGCCTCTTCAGCCTGGAGATGAGCCGCGAGCAGCTGGTGCAACGGCTGCTGTCGATGGATACCAAGATCGACAGCCACAAGCTGCGCACCGGCGACATCCGCGAGGCCGAGCTACAGCGGGTTATGGAGGCGATGGGCCGGCTCGCGGCGGTGCCGATCTACATCGAAGACACGCCCGGCCTGAGCGTTATGGAAGTGCGCAGCAAAGCGCGGCGGCTCCAATCGCAGGCCGGCGTCGATCTGCTGATCATCGATTACTTGCAGCTCATGCAGGGCCGGCGCTCCGACAACCGCGTCCAGGAGGTTAGCGATATCTCGCGCGGGCTCAAGGCGCTGGCGCGCGAGCTGAACGTTCCGGTGATCGCGCTCAGCCAGCTCTCGCGCGCGGTCGAGGGGCGCACATCGCATGTGCCGATGCTCAGCGACCTACGAGAGTCTGGCTGCCTCGTGGGCGAGACGCTGATCTATCTCCCCGATGAAGGTATCTACCGACGCATCGACGAGCTTGTGGGGCAAACAGGCGTTCGGGTTCTAGCGATTAACCCCGAAACCTGGAAGCTTGAAGCACGCCCGATACTGAACGCCTTCACAACAGGAAAAAAACCGATCTATCAAATGACCACGCGTCTGGGTCGCTCGATCAGAGCAACAGGAAACCATCAATTTCTGACAATCCATGGTTGGCGGCGAATCGATGAACTCGAGCTAGGGACACGTCTAGCCCTTCCACGCCAACTCCCTGGCCCCATGGAGGCGACATTGCGCGACCAGGAGTTAGCGCTACTCGGTCATCTGATAGGCGACGGATGTACCCTGCCACGCCAGCCAATTCATTACACAACCAACGACCTAACGCTCGCTCAAATGGTCGCAGATTTTGCCATCGAACTGTTTGGCGATGCGGTGAAGCCGCGAATCTCGCGGGAACGTCAACTGAATCTGTCGAACAGCGACATTTATTGGGATGAGATTACCTCCATCGATCCATGTGGCGAGGCGGACGTTTATGACCTGACGGTCGAAGGGCTGCACAACTTTGTCGCGGACAATATCATCGTTCACAATTCGATCGAGCAGGATGCGGACATCGTCATCTTTATTTACCGCGAGGAGTTGTACGACAAAGAGACCGACAAAAAAGGCATCGCCGAGCTGCATATCGCCAAACATCGCAACGGCCCGGTCGGCGTCGTGCCGCTGCGCTTCGAGGCCAGCACAACCCGCTTTATGGATTTGTCCTACCGAACACCCGATGGCTATTAGGGACTTTCTAATTTCACGTTTCACGTCTCACATCTCACTATCGTGGCCCAAAAACGGCAACTTGTAACGTTCTAAAAATGGAGTGGGCTTGTTTCCGCTGGCATCGCGGGCGTATAATACGTACAAACATGCGAAAGAAAGACTCAAGACGATGCTGACTCAGCACAATGCGCCATTCAGCAGCACAGACGATCCGCCCGCGCCCGAGCACATGCTCCACGTCACGGGCACTGGTCGGCTGGTGCTGGTGATCAATTTGAGTAGCTTCGTTGACGCAGACGACTCAGACGCCTTTCGCCACCTGCGCGGCTCGCAGGGCTTCGCCGACGCGCTGCGCAAGCTGCACCCACACGCGCCCTTCGGCATCGACCAGGCAACCGCCGACATGGAGCAAGACGCCTACAAATTGCGGATCTTTCGCTCGCGACTGCTCTACAATCACTTTTTCGCCACCTATCGCGTCGCGTGGGATAGCACGATGCGCGCGCGGCTCCAGCAGATGGGCTGCGCCGACATCGATCGCTGGCAGCAGTGGACCGCCCGCGTGCGGCTGACCCGCAACGGATTGGCCGTGATCTCGCTTGAGCGCCCGTTCGAGGACATCTCGCTGATCGGCTGCACCGAGCAGGTGTTGGAGCTGCCCATGCACAGCCGTACGCCCGCCGCCCAGGATCAATGGTCGATCGGCATGATGCTGCTGCACGCCTTCCTCGACGCGCTTGATCGCCAGATCACACTGCGCATTCACGATCAGGATCAGGTGATCCATTTTGCGACCAACGCACAGACCGAGCATACCGTGCGGCTTGATCGCTATGTGATCTACCGCTTTCGGCAGATCACACGCAACGGCGAACTGCTCCTGCCCGACGATCTCAAACGCGATTATGCGCCGACGCTGGCCTCGTTTATGGAGGGCGCGCTTGTCGAGTGCGACGGCAAGCGGCGCTTTCCGCGCTACGCGCTGGAGCATGCCAACGCGCTGATCGCCGGCGATGTCTCATCCTGGGACGAAGAGCTGTGCCTGTTCACCGGCGAGAGCGCGCTGATCTATCACCCGCTGATTGATCGTGGGCTGGCCTACGTCGGCGGGCCGATGGGCCTGAACGCGCAAGCCTACAGCACCTACTGGGCCGGCATCGTGCGCGGAATCGAGCACGTCATCGCGTTTCGCGCCGAGACACAGCAGGCCGAGCGGCGCACCACCGATCTGTTGAGCCGCGTCCCTGGCCTGACCCGCAAGGTCAACGACGGCAACCTGGCCGCCGAAGACCTCGCGCTGATCGACCACCTCGCGGCCGGCCTGTCGGACATCTTCGACAGCTTGCCCGAGCAGCGCAGCATGGCCGTCTCGACCAGCGCGTTCCGCGCCGACTACGCCAGGCGCAAATTCGAGGTGCTACTGCGCGAGCTGGATGTGCGCGAGACGCTCGACCTGGTGAACACCAACGTCGAACAGCTCGATTTCTTCCTATCGTACTACAACGACATGCGGCTCCAGTGGCAAGGGCAGCGCACCAACGACCTGGGGATCATCCTGGGCGCGATCGTGCTCTTTATGGCGATATCGTCGTTCCTAGCGGATACCTTCAACGTCGCCGAGCGCTTCTACAGCCAGACCGACCGCGATTTTGCCATCCGCAGCTTCGGCACCGAGATCGTGATCGGCTTCATCGGGCTACTCATCCTGGGGGTCATGATCTGGCGCGCGCGGAAACTGCTCAACCGTTGGCATCGCAAGACAAAAATCTGAGCCAGGCAAGCCTATGCCCTTCACTGGCTTCTCAACCGATAAGCTCGTTGGTCTGCCGCCGGAGCTATTCAACGAAGTGCTCCCGCTGATTAGCCTGCCGAGCGAGCTAAAGGTCACGCTGCATGCCTTCTACCGGATGAGTCGGCTGCGTGGTGGCGCGCCCCGCCGCGTCAGCTGGGACGAACTGGTAGCCGATAAGCTGCTGCGCCGTGGGCTACGGGCGATCTCGAAGCTGCGTTCGCCCGAAGATCTGTTGGCGGAAGGGCTCGACGCGGCGGTACGCCGAACGACGCTGCTGCATGTCGTGTTGCCCGACGACGGGCGCGCGGTGAACTGGTATGTCATCAACACGGTCGCCAATCAATCTTGGGTCGCGCGGGTTGGGCAAGCCGGCGCGGCGCTGGCCCCGAATGGCACGCTGGCCGAGGAACGCCCGACGCTGATCACGCTGTATGAGCAAAACATTGGTCTGGTCACGCCGCTGCTGCTGGACGAGCTGCGCGAGGCCGAGGAGCACTATCCGACACACTGGATCGAAGACGCTATGCGCGAGGCAGTGCGCGCGAACGCTCGCTCGTGGCGCTATATCAAGAAGGTTCTGGAGAGGTGGGCCGCCCATGGACGACAAGATTCGCAGGATCGGGCCGAACGACCTATTGATGTTGAAAAATACACCAACGGCGCATATGGAGACGTTTTCCGACGCGGAAGTGACACCTCCGACCTCTGAGATCTGTCCACACTGCGAGGGCGCGGGCTATTACAAGGAGGCGGTGCCGTTCGGTCACCCGCACTTCGGTGTGCTGTTCCCGTGTACCTGCAAGCTGCTCGAAAAGGAAAGCCGCGCGGCGACGGAGCTACACCGGCTCAGCAACCTGGAGCCGTTCCGCGATAAAACCTGCGAGAGCTTCAACCCCGACGTGCCGGGCGTGCGACGGGCCTATCTGCGGGCGGTCGAATACGCGAAGCGACCGCAGGGCTGGCTGGTCTTGTTCGGCAACTACGGTGCCGGCAAGACCCATCTCGCGGCGGCGATCGCCAATGAGGCACTGCATCGCCATTACCATGTGCTCTTCACGATCGTCCCCGACCTGCTCGACCACCTGCGCTCGACCTTCGGCCCCTCCAGCGAGGTCGAGTACGACGACCGCTTCGAGACCATCCGCGAGGTGCCGCTGCTGATCCTCGACGACTTGGGCACCGAGAACGCTACCCCCTGGGCGCGCGAGAAGCTCTTTCAGATCATCAATTATCGCTACAACGACGCGCTACCGACCGTGATCACCAGCAATCGTAAACCTGAGGATATCGACCCGCGAATCTTCTCGCGCATGTCCGACCGCGCGCTGTGCGAGGAGATCATCCTGATCGAGGCGGGCGACTATCGCCGCCTGAGCTTGCAGCAGCGCTATCCGCCGATCGGCAGCATGCGGCGGCGGTTCCCCGGCTAGCACTGCTTGGAATCCATACACCAGGGTTGTACCACCAAGGCACCAAGACACCAAGGCTTCGTGCCTTGGTGTCTTGGCGGTGAAAACCTATCGGCATATTTCAGCTCGCGTAAATTCGCGCTAACCCAAGCGAAACTATCGCCTTGCAAACTGTGCTATCATATACATAGCACGTACGCTAACCACAGATGATTTACTCATTGTATGTCGGAGATTGAGCCCCGCAGGGCTCAATCTCCGACATACAAAAACGTAACGTACCATCCTGCCGGAGGCGAAAGCTGCCTTGTGCGTACGTCCTAATACACTATCAACGACTGATCGCGCGAGATCAGCCATGATCCGCGATACGCGCAGATCCTGCCAACAGGGAGAGACGAGCGATGCCAGGCAACCGGGCCCTGTACGACCGAGCGATGGAGCAAAGCCGCGAGGCTGCACGGCAGAAGAGTTGGGAAGAAGCGCTGAAACAGGCGATACGCGCGCTTCAGGAATTTCCCCAGGATGCCGACGCGCGCTCCTCGGTCGCTGTCGCGCTCTTCAACACCGGCAAGTATCCGCAAGCACTCCAGCTTTTCGAGGAATTGCGCGCGAACGACCCAGCCAACCCCTTCTCGCTTGAGTACCTGGCCCACACGCACGAGCGCATGAGCAACACGGCCGCAGCGGTCGCGGCCTATACGCAGCTTGCCGACCTACAGCAGAGCCGGCGCCTGAGCGCCAGAGCGATCGAGGCGCTGCGCGAGGTGCTGCGGCTGCGCCCCGAGGCCGACGACTCGCGTGCGCGGCTGGCGCGGCTGATCGAAGAGACCGGCAGCGCCAGCGAAGCCGCCGGCGAATACCTCGCGCTCGCACGCCGCTACCAGAGTCAGAGCCGAATCGATGAGGCCAACACACAGGCCGAGACCGCGCTGCGACTCGACCCGAACAGCCGCGAGGCAAAAGAGCTGATCAGCATGCTGCACGAGGCGCTGGCGAATGCTGTCCAGATCGCCATCACCGACAGCGAGCCGGCTGGTATCAACGCGCTGCCGCTCTCGACCTCGGGCATGACCGGCGGGCTGCGATCACAGCAGTTCGCGATCGAGAAGATCATCGCGCTCGCGCAAGAACACCAGGAGGCCGGCGATATACTCGGTGCCATCCAGCAGTACGAGCGCGCAATCAAGCTGGGGATGGAGCGTAGCGATGTTTTTTATAGCCTGGGCCTGCTCTATCAGGAGCAAGGTGAGCACCAGCGCGCAGCCGATGTACTCGTCCGCGCCGCTGGCGACCCGGAATACGCGCTCTCGGCGCACTACGCGCTCGGAACGTCGTACCAGACCCTCGGCCAGCTGCCCCAGGCCGCGCAGGAATACGAGCAGACGATCCGGTTGGTCGATCTTCAGTCGATCGGCAAGGCCGAGTCCGACGACCTGGTGCAGATGTACGAAAGCGCCGCCCAGATCTACAGCGAGCTGAACGACATCGCCCGCGCCGCCTCGCTCTACTCGACGCTGGCGAATTTTCTACAGAGCAAGCGCTGGGGCAAAGAGCGCGCCGGAGAGTTCCGCCAGAAGGCCAAGG
>Ga0075423_10003995_pt1 | contig 13610 bp, 12 predicted proteins | sample SoiMethybrSBSTD2_FD_80114 | JGI IMG/M metagenome (GOLD analysis project Ga0075423, IMG submission 80114) | Bulk soil microbial communities from a Populus tree surrounding site in Tennessee, USA - Soil MetaG P. TD hybrid SBSTD2 | ecosystem: Environmental > Terrestrial > Soil > Tree plantation...
AGGGGGCTCGGTAAGTTTCATGATTTTGGTGATTTTCCCGCTCAAGTCGACCTCTATCCTGACCCGATCGCCCTTGGCGATCTGCTCCTTTTTCAAGAGGTTGGAATTGGACAACGCGAGCGCCCAGGTTTGTCCTTCCATTGTCTGGAAGGTGATTGTCCGCTGGGCTTGATCAATACCGACAATGGCACCAGCAAACGTGGTCGCGGCTTCACCGGTGAGGACAGCCACGACTGTCGTCCAGAGCAGATAGATCGTTGTGAGTGCGAACATCGTCTTCTTCATGGTGCACCTCCGAGCTATAACGGTATGGTCATTCTTTTGCGATTAGAAGCCGATGGGATTCCTCCTGCCGCTCTCTGCATCTTCATCGTCTAGATTTCATGTTGACGCGTTCTCACGCGATGATGCCGGTAAAGGTGGCGCTGCTCGCTGCATTTAAGTGCTCAAGACCTAGTCGAGCTTGGGCCGCGTAATACTGATAGCGTGATTGGGGAAAGCGTAAGACGACCAGTTGAAACATATCTCGTGCAACGTTCAGGTGTCCCATTTTCTGCGCGGCCTGACCAGTATGAAGGGTACAGGAGGCAGCCATCGCGCCAGGATCGACTGAGAAGCGGGTGGGCGGCTCTGATGGCGCCGGTATATCATGTTCAGGGGGACTGGAAGCTTCGGCGGAGCCGAACGTGTTTGCAGCCTGGATCAATTGTTGTGCATCGTCGCGCATCTCATCAAGGTCTGCGCTTCGGTAGCAATGGGTATAGGTACGCCACAGATCCATGACGCTGCCTCTGTCAGATAGGGATTGCAGGGATTGTTTGCTCTTGTCGCATCCGCTGAGAGTTATCAGAATGATCAGCACGAACGTGAGTCCCCAGCATATCTCTCGACGCATAAGACCACTTGCTCCTTGTTCCGATCATCACCCCTACCGGTTCAATCGGATGGAGTGTTTACCTCCCTCGCCTACGCGCCTATGCATGGACTGATATTTGAACCGCTGCAGCAAGGATTTCCAGGAGCATGGTGAAATCATTCCCCTTGCGAACCCACGCGAAGGCGTCCCGATCTAGTGCTTCGTGCGCCATATTGTCCTGTTCTGCAGAGTAGACCACAACAGGAATTCCGGGCCATTTCGCGCGGGAGAGAGAGAGAAACTCTAAGCCGTCCATTTTGGGCATATGGTAGTCGGTCAGCACAGCGTCAATGGAATGTTTTTCCATCTGTTCCAAGGCTTCCAGCCCGTTGGTCGCTCCATAGACCATGTATCCGGCGCTGACGAGCCTGACCGAGAGTAGGTAGCGCAAATCGCGATCATCCTCGACGACCAACAGGCTTTTGTTGTTCCGCTCCATACAGTTCGTGCCTCCTTTCCGGCTATCCCCTCTAGTAACAGCAGCGAGCGCTTTCCCCAAAGGGGTGTCCGTCGAACATAAATTAGGCTGGACCGACAATAGAGGATTAGAGAGAGGATGGGAGCAAACAGCAGACCGTGCTGCGCCAAAGGCATTCAGCGGCCGAGATTCTATTGAGAATCAAAGCGATAGCCGATTGGATACCGACGGTATCGAGCGCGGAGATTCAGGGAATTATGGGAACAAGTTGTCGCGAGGCTCAGAAGATATCAGTGAGAATGCGAGGAGGTACGCGGACTTCTGACTTTTTGAGACAAGCTGTCTCGTGCATGAACAGGTTGGCCATTGATTGTTGGGTCAGCCTTGGCCGTATTGGCGGAGCTTGCGGAGGAGCGTCTTGCGGTGGATGCCAAGTGTAGCGGCTGCCTGGCCGTGGTCCTGATGATGGGCCTCTAGCACGCGCAGAATATAATTCTTTTCCATATCCTGAAGAGTGTCCCATCCGCGAGTCCGCGCCTGGTCCTGAACGGAAGTTGTCCGGATGGCCTCCGGCAGATCCTCCGGGGTGATGACTGGGTGCGGGGTCAAGGCAATAGCTCGTTCGATCACGTGCTCGAGTTCGCGGACATTGCCGGGCCATGAATATCGTGTCAGCAAAGGAATGGTTTCCGGTGAGAGGCCGGTCACTGGTTTCTCCCTGGTGCGACCGTACTTCTCGACAAAGTTCTGGCTCAGGAGCGGAATGTCTTCAATTCGATCGCGTAATGGTGGAAGGACAATGGTCACGACCTCAAGCCGGTAAAAAAGATCGTCTCGAAATGTTCCGGCCTCGACGAGTGGTTTCAAGTCTTTTTTCGACGCGGCGATGATTCTGACGTCGATGCCACGAGTCGTCTCGCTCCCGACTCGCCGGACTTCACGCTCTTGAAGTGAACGGAGCAACTTGCTCTGCATGACCGGAGAGAGGTCCGCAATCTCGTCCAGGAAGCAGGTGCCAAGATGCGCTTGTTCCAGCAGTCCCTTCTTGCTTGCGACGGCCCCGGTAAATGCGCCTCGTTCATGCCCAAAGAGCTCGGATTCGAGAAGCGTTTCGGCCAACGAACCCGTATCGATCGCGACGAACGGCCCGTTGCTCCGGGTGCTGTTGGCATGGATGGCGCGCGCGATCATTTCTTTTCCGGTCCCGCTCTCCCCCTGAATCAGAACCGTGCTGTCCGTCTCCGCGACGCGAGCGATAAGTTTATAGACTGCGACCATCCCGGGACTGCTTCCCACGAGGTTGTCGAACCGGTATCGTTCACGTAATTGGTCGCGCAATGAACGATTCTCCCGCACTAACTTCTTATGTTCGAGCGCCCGTCGAACCACCAATCGAATGTCGTCCACGACGAACGGTTTACTGAGATAATCGAAGGCCCCCGCTTTGATGGAATCGACGGCTGTCTTGAGCGATCCATAGGCGGTCAATAGGATCACCAAGATGTCCGGCGCCTTCTCCCGCACGGCAGCCAGTAAGGCCAGTCCATCCTTCCCCGGCATGTGAATGTCCGTAATGACGAGATCCGGCTGCCATTCGCTAAGTTTCTGTAATGCCGTTTCCGCGTCCTCTGCGGTCTCGACCTGATACCCCTCCTTCGCGACGACTTCGCGGAGCAGGCTCAGGGTATCAGCGTCATCGTCCACTACCATTACGCGAGATTGTCGCTGCATCAGCGCGCTCCTCCGTTTGTTGGAAGTACGATCGTGAATCGTGACCCACTCCCCGGCTGGCTGTCGACCTTGATCTGACCTCCATGCGCCCGTACTGTTTCCAGCGCAATAGCCAGTCCCAGACCCGTGCCGCGTCTCGCCTTTTTTGTCGTGAAAAAGGGTTGAAAAATATGGGCCATCTGTTCGGCGTCGATTCCGTGGCCCGTATCGGCGAATTCCACCTTGACCGACGTTCGATGGTGCGGATGTTCCAGTTCGCCATGGGGAGAGGTCCGCACGGTCAGGGTTCCACCAGCCGGCATCGCGTCCAATGCATTTTCAATCAAATTGTTAAACACCTCCTGGAGCTGCTGGACATCGGCATCGACTTTCTCGATGTCCCGGTTCCACTCGGCGACCAGTGCAATCTTCCGGCGCTCAAATTCCGGCCCAAAGAGCGCGAGACATTCGGCGACGCATGCGTTCAGATCGAGTGGAGATCGAATCGGTTCCGGTCTCCTGGCATACATCAACATGTCTTGAATAATTTTCGATGTTCGTTCGATTTGAGTCTCCACCGTTTCTAACCGTTGTCGAGACTCCGCGCTCAGCGTCGGATCTTCGGCCAAGAGTTGAATATGGCCGGAGAGAGCGGTCAAGGGAGTACCGATCTTGTGCGCTACGGTTGCCGCCATATGCCCGATCGCCGACAGGCGTTGAGCGCGCGCCGCATCGCGCTGTGCCGCCGAGAGGAGTTCGTTCGTATGGGCCAGCGTCCGATTTTTTTGCAGCACCTCGGCGGTTGCCTCGCTGACTTTCACCTGCAGGCTTTCATTCATCGCCTGGAGGGATTCTGTCAGTTGGGCATTGTGGTGAGTTGTTTCGAGAATCTTCTTCACCATGTCGTTGAATGTGCCGGCAAGTTCTCCGAGTTCGTCCTGTTCCTCAACCGGTACGGCCGAAGTCATGGTTCCTTTGGAAACCGATTCGACGGCGGTGAGGAGTCGTTTCACGGGACGATGTACCTTGAAGTACAGAAACAGATTGATGGCGATCACAATTGCCGCCCCAGTCAGCAATCGTCTCGTTCTGGAGGCTTGCTGCAATGATTCCAAGGCCTCGTCCATTTGCAGGGTGGAGAATTCGGCATAGGTCGCTCCGACGACGGCATGCCGCAAGACGATCGGGGCGGCCAGAAAGACGCGATGGGTGTTCTGCCGATCCGCATAATCGATCAGGGGCTGCTGTTCTTCGCGCACGCGTTGAACAAGGTCGGGAGCTTTCTCTTGAAGCGGCAACTCCGTGGGGCCCGCGCTTGCGATTGGTACAGGATTCTTTCCCGGTTCGGTCGGGAACTCGTACAGGACGATGTTGAGAAGATCCGGTAGGGTAAGCAAGATCTTCTCAAGTTCTTTCGTTCGCGCTTCCCGATTCGACAACTGGGCAAGACTGTGGACGTTTAGGTCGACGGAATGCCCGACGGCCAGCGCTGCGCCTCGGACGTTGTCTTCCACCGTATGCCGGATTGAGCGGGCCTCGAGCCATTCAGTCGTGACGGCGGAGACGCCGACGATAAAGATGATGATCAGCGTCATCTTGATTTGAAGGCTCAGCCGGTGCCAGCGGTTCAGCATAAGCTCATGGTAGTCCCTCACATTTCCTTGTTCAATCGGAATTCGAGACAAGATGTCTGCCCGGGAATAAGTTGTCTCTCATCTTGGAGAGAAATCCACGATCTTTCACGTCTCCTCGTCACGATCAAACGGATAAAACTTCGAAACTTCCGCGGTCTTGCGGCAGCCGGCGGTATCGGCGGTACAGGATCAATTCTAGGCATCAGGTTTGCTCAGTCTCCATAACAGAACCGTGAGAATTCTGGAGAGATGCATCGTGACTGGACTGATTCTTCTGGTCGAGACCGATGCCGGATTGGGTGCCGTCCTGTCAGAAGTGTTGCGACACAATGGGTATGAGGTGATCCTCGTGGGAACGTTAATGAATGCCGACGTTGAGCGCATCGATTCCGTGAACGCTGTGATTCTGGATCATGATACGACCGCCGCTGAAAAAGAACTGGCCTGGCTTGATGCACTCCAACCGTGCGACGAATCGCTCCCGATCGTGTTGATGGGCCTGCAAGCACCACAGGAACTACGCCAGGAACTACGCCGTCGCCTGGGCGAACATCTGAATCATCAGCAGACCAAATCTCTGACGGTGGTGCAGAAGCCGTTTCGGAATGAAGAATTGCTTGCTGCCGTCCGAGAGGCGAAGGGGAGTACCTCGCCGGGGCGGGCAAACGGAATACGGAATATAGACCACAGGCGGTTTTAAGGCGCGCACAACACGCCGCGGGAAAGTTGAAACCCATGAGATGTGAACGTTGTGCTGGGCTGGTGGTGGCTGAACAGTTTATCGGAGGTGCGACCACCAACGGGGGCTGGGCCTATAGCGGGTGGCGGTGTGTCAATTGCGGTGCGATTGAAGTATTCCGGCAAACAGGTTCGCATCCTGTCCTGCGACCTATTGTAGGAGGCGGAAAACGAGGAGGGCTAAAGTCGAGTGTCGAGCGCTAAGTCCCGTCGACATGCGCCGCCATGGGATCGCGATCACAGTGTGAACGACCCGAACCCTTCGGAGTTTCAAGGGAAGGACACCATGTCCAGAGTACACGGTTACCTGATCGTTCTCTTGCTTAGTATAGGCCTCGTTGTTCCCGGCGCATTCGCGCAGTCTGAGATGACTCTTCAGACGATCAAGGGCGATCTTCTGTCAATCAAGGGCGATAGGTATGTCGTGAAGGACTTCTCCGGGAGGCTCGTGTACCTCCAGGTCGACAAGAATACGAAGCGAGAGCGCATGCTGGTCCCGGGGGAAAGAATCGAGGCAGATGTGATTATCGGCGAGAGAGTCGTTGCACTTCGATCAGCGAACGAATCCATGATGAAAGGAGCAGTCCGATGAGAATCGCCCAGGTTTCACCCTTGTGGGAGAGCGTTCCGCCGAAACTCTATGGAGGGACGGAACGGATCGTGTCCTACCTTACTGAGGAACTGGTGCGGCTCGGTCACGATGTGACCCTCTTTGCCAGCGGAGATTCGGTCACGAGCGCTCGCCTGGAGCCGATCTGTGCTCATGCGCTACGGTTGAATACAGGGATCTTCAACCGCGATGCCCCTATGACGATGCTGATGGAGCAGGCGCTGGGAAAACCCGGCGACTTCGACATCATTCACTCTCATCTTGATTTCATGGGCTTCCCTGTCTCGCGGAGAAATACGACGCCGACGGTGACCACGTTCCACGGTCGGCTCGATCTGCCCGAACTGCAGCCGGTGTTTCGTGAATATGCGGAGATGCCGATGGTGTCGATTTCGGATGCCCAGCGGAAACCTGTCTCTTGGGCAAATTGGCAATCGACCGTCTATCACGGTTTGCCAAGGCATCTGTATGGCTTGCACCAGAATCCCGGAGGTTATCTGGCATTCCTGGGGCGTATTGCTCCCGAGAAGCGACCGGATCATGCGATTGAGATCGCCAAGCGGGTGGGGATTCCCTTGCGGATTGCTGCAAAGGTCGATCCGATGGATCAGAAGTACTTTCAGACCGAAATCGAGCCACTGCTCTCTGATCCGTTAATTGAATATATTGGTGAAATCACGGACGCAGAAAAGGACGAATTCTTGGGGCATGCCATGGCGCTAGTCTGTCCCTACGACTGGCCGGAGCCGTTTGGTCTAGTGCTGATTGAAGCGCTAGCCTGCGGAACGCCCGTCCTGGCCTATCGGCGTGGATCCATTCCTGAAATCATTGAGGACAAAGTCACTGGATTCGTCTGCGAGGGACTCGACGAGATGGCGGCGGCTGTCCAATGTATTCCTGAGATCGACCGTCGGCAATGTCGCGTCACGTTCGAGCAGCGATTCAGTGCGGAGCGCATGGCGCTAGACTATCTCCGCGTATATGAGCAGGTTGTCGGTAACATCTATGAAAGGGAGGAAGTGGCCACGAGTCTTGAATCCTGGCCTACCGTCTCGGCGAGCGCATAGGTGCCGATCAGTTTTGGGGTGAAGGGAGATGGAAAGAAGGCTTTCTTCAGCCTTGGGAAGGAGGTCCCTATGAATATTCTCACGTCGACCAGTCTTGCCGTCGCCCTTGCCGGTACCGGCTTGGTTTCGGTACAGGGGATTTGGGCAGAAGACCGGATGCTTTCGGGATTGTCACCTTCGAAGATCGTGACCGGCGAGGTGGCTCAAGTCGAAGGGGAATTTCATATGGCCAAGGGGCCGGAGGGCGATGTCACGCTCGACATCGTGGATAAGTCCTACGTCATTACCAGTCAAACCGGAAAAGAGGTGCGTCTCGAACTCGACGATCATACCAAAATCCAAAACAGGGTGAATCCAGGGGACAAGGTCGAAGCCAAGATTTCATCCAAAGGCCACACCCTCTCGGTGACGCGACTCGACCGATAACTTACGCGACTGCCTAGGAGAATAACATCATGCCCATTCCCATTCAGACACAGAGGGATGTTGAGCCGTCGGTTCAACCGCTCACACCCGGTGGGCCGGATTCAATCCTGGGGCAAATGTCCGTGTGGTGGCGCAATGTAGGCAGTGGGCGCCGTGAGAACAAGAAGACCGAAGGGAATATTTCAGTTGAGTACGGGCAATACCGCCGAGCGGAGCACATGTATCTTGCCGCGATCGAACAGGCTGAACAGATTGGATCGCTCAATCCACGTCTTGCCGACAGCTTGAACGAATTGGGAATGCTGTACGCCAAACAGCACAACTATGCGCAAGCGGAACAGATGTTCCAACGTGCCTTGGGAGTGATGGTCGCTGCTCTGGGTCCTGATCACCTTGATGTGGCCACTATCCTAAAGAATTTGGGGATCCTGAAAGCTTCCAAGAAAGAATACGTTGAAGCGGACCTCCTGCTGAAGCAGTCGCTCGTGCTGACAATTAGGACTATGGGGCACGAGCACCCAATGGTTGCAGTGACGATGAGAACGATCGCAGTATGCCAGGCCATTCAGGGTCACTATGCCGAAGCCGAGCGGGTCATTCGCCGATCGCTTGAGGTCGGCGAGAAAATGCTTGGGCCTGAACACCCTGAGGTGGCGGCAAGTAGACAAGTATTGGCCCAGGTTCTCCGCAGGGTCGATCGAGAATCCGAGGCGTATCATGATGAGTCACGTGCTCAGGAAATGAGAACCGAATGTGCTGCGACCACCGGGAAGATGTGAGAGGGACGTAGGGCATTCATCAGCGGTATGTAGCTGGCTTGTGAAGTCCACATGTTCGGTTGAAGAATCCTAGAGGTTTCAAGATGGCCAACAACGATAAGGCGATGACAGGGCTGGCAGGGTCAGGGTGGGGCTTGCTGAAGACGAAAAATTTCGGCCTTCTGTTCTCAGGCCAGGTCATTTCCCAAATTGGCGACAGCATGAACAAGGTAGCCCTGCTGTGGTTTGTGTATGAACTGACGGGGTCGGCCTTCAAGATGACGGTGATCGGGCTGCTCCAGACAATTCCGCCGCTAGTCTTCGGGCCACTCATCGGCGTCTATCTCGATCGGATGAAGAAAAAACCGGTGATGATCTGGGTAGACCTCATCCGTGCGGGGTTGGTCATGCTCGTCCCCTTGCTGTATGCGATGGAACTCCTGACGCTCGAACGGCTCTACATACTCGTCTTCGTGACGTCAGTCGTCTCCACGGTGTTCGGTCCGGCGTTGGCATCGGCCGTTCCACTTCTCGTGCCTCGCGCTCGACTGACCTCTGCCAATGCGTTGATTCAAGGCACGAACAATATCGGCCTCCTTATCGGGCCAGCAATTGGCGGAATGAGTATCGCACTGATCGGAGCTCCCAATGTCCTGTGCCTTAATGCGGCCACGTTTCTAGTGTCTGCGCTGTGCCTCATGCCCATCTGCGTGAATGAGACATTGCAAGCGCATGTGCGATTAGCCAACAGACCGACGATTCTTCAAGATTTGTTGGTCGGATTTCGATTTGTCTTCATCCAGCATCGGACCGTATTTCTTCTCATGCTCACCGCCGCCCTGTACAGTTTGGGCGCGAGCGCGTTCGTGTTCTTGCTGCCTGTGTTTGCGACGCAATTGCTCGATGCGAGTGCAGTCGAACTCGGGTGGCTGTGGTCATCACTTGGGATAGGCATGCTGGCAGCGTCTGCCTGGCTGGCCTGGATCAATCAGGGAGATTTCCAAAACCGCCTGCGGTTGATTTCCGCTGCTCTGGCCGTCGGCGCTGTCGCGGTATGTACGCTTGGCATGCTACAGGCACCGGTGATGGCAGCCGTCCTCATCATCGTGTTCGGCGGTAGCACCGCCGTGTTCACGCCGATTGTGTGGGCGATGTTACAAGAGTTGACACCCGAACCCCTGTTAGGCCGTGTCTTTACCACCTTCAGCACCGGTGCCATGGCTTCAGCTATGGCCGGGATGGCAGGGATCGGTTGGGTGGCGGATACCATCGGGCCGGCAGCGGGCCTTGTGGGTATCGGGGTGCTGTTGTTCGGCACTGCAACCGTTGCGGCAGCCTTCAGTCGGCTACACCCCAGGCCGACGGCTCTCGATGTCATTCCAGCGTGAGGTGGTTCCGTTTCGTCGCCTAGGCTGATCTCGATGGAAATGAATGTGAGAGATGTGAAATGCTCCGGGCCCCGGCGCAGCGGACAGGGCGCGGTCCTCCTGGCACTGTGTGCTCTGCTTGCAAGTCAGCTCACGAATCCGATGCGCGCCGAGAGTGATCAGCATTCGACCACATCGGCTCAGTCATCCCCCGATCAGGGCAAAGTCACGGACTCCAAGCCTTCCGCCAAGCCACAGAAAGAACTGCTTCCCGCCCAATCGTCTGCTCAGGAATCGAAGCCGGGTCAACCGAAGACGCAGGTATCCAAGAATAATGAGGAACCAAAGACAAAAAAAGACACAGGAGAAGAGGGAAAAGAGGGGACAGAAAAAGAGGGTACGACCAAAAAGGCGGTTTCTTCTCTGATTCTGACGGTTAAACTCGCGTTGTTGGAAGATCCTCGCCTCTTTCCGTATGACATCGAAGTGGAGACCGGATCGGATGAGGTCACACTCTCGGGGAAAGTGTCCACCGAGGCGGAGAAGGCCGCCGCAGCACAAATCGCGAGTATAATTCCGAATGTGAAAACTGTTGTGAACAAACTGGAAGTGGTCAAAGAACTGCCCGAGCTCATGATGCACAAACAGGACGACATCATTACCCGCCATGTCAAAGACCGATTCGCCAAAAGTGCCACCGTGACCGCCGCCAACTTCGAAGTGAAGACGGAACAGGGGGTGGTTTCGCTGAGCGGCACCGTTCGATTCCAAGTGATCGTGTTCGAAGCAGCAGAAGCGGCCAGGGAGGTTCCGGGGGTGAAAGCCGTGAGGACGGACAAAGTCAGGATCGAGCGTGAGGGATGAGGTCTTGGCAGACTCTGATGATCAAACGAGATGCTGGATGGCACGAGGGGGTTACGCAAAAAAAGGCGCGTACGGTGAGTCAGTGGCGTCTACTCTTTGGTCGAGATTTTGGATTGGTCTGGCTCAGTCAACTGGTGTCCCAAGTTGGCGACGGCATCTCGAACCTTGCCCTCCTCTGGTTCGTGTATTCGATTACCGGCTCGCCGATAAAAACTACCATCATCGGACTCCTTCATACGATTCCACCCATCGTGCTCGGTCCCTTCATCGGCGTCTATGTGGATCGGCTGCCGAAAAAATTCTTCCTCATTGGATCGAACGTATTGCGGGCTGTGCTGATCGGTATCATTCCCTGCGCCATCCAGACCGACAACTTCACTGTCAACCTCTTGTATGCCCTTGTCCTTTTCGACGCAGTGGCGGTGGCGATGTTCAATCCGGCACTGACGTCGTCGGTGCCTCTGATTGTCCCGCGCGCGCAATTCACGGCGGCCAATGCTCTCATCCAGAGCACGACCAGCCTGGGTATCATTTTTGGCCCGGCGTTGAGCGGGATAGGGATCGCCTTTTTCGGTTCGCAGGAAGTGCTCTGTCTGAACGCGGTCACGTATTTTGTGTCAGCGTTATGCCTCTGGTTTGTGCGACTGGGAACTCAGCAGGTATCTGCAGGACCAACGGGGATCGGCGGGTCAGCACTGCAAGATTTCAGGGAAGGCCTGGCCTTCGTTGCGATCAAACAACGTGTCATCATGCTGCTGGTAGTCACCGCGGGGTGCTATGCATTCGGCGCTAGCGCCCTCACGACCTTGTTTCCTGTCTTTGCGAGAAAGCTATTGGGTCTGGGACCGGTCGAGGTGGGCTACCTGTGGTCCGCCCTGGGAGTGGGGCTGTTGCTCATGTCGATGGTACTCTTGCGGTTCACTGAGTGGAATTTGTCGGACCGCATCCGGATCATTGCCGGGGCGAGCGTGGCGAGCGCGTTGGCGATCGGGGTGCTGATCTGGACGAATAATCTATTGGTGGTCGGCCTGCTCATGATCGTGGCCGGTGGGGGCATGGGGGCCTTCACCCCGATCGCCTGGGGGATCGTGCAGGAACTTACCCCCTGGAATCTCGTCGGTCGGGTGATGAGTCTCTATAGCACAGGCGCGATGACTGCCGCGATCAGTGGGATCAGCATGTTCGGGTGGGTCACAGAACGGTTTGGTGAAGCGACGGGAGTTGTAGGTATTGGCACAACCTTTCTTCTCACGGCCTTCCTCGGAGGCTGGTTGAGCTGGTCAATTCGAACTCGATAAAAGGGACTCATGGGACAGATCGACCGTCGGAATAATCAATGCCACATTGCTGCCTCCTCTTCGTTGACCGATGATCCCATCGAGGTGCTGAAGCAAGGCGACACGTTCGGTTTGTTCGATCAATACGGTGACATCCATTCTCTCAGATCTGGCTCGCATGGTCTTTACCATGAAGGGACCCGTTTTCTGTCTCATTTCGAGATGACCATCAATGGGGAGCGACCGTTGCTACTGAGCTCGACAGTGAAGGAGGACAACGTCTTGCTCAATATTGATCTTACGAATTGCGACATGACGCATGAAGGAAAGGTTGAGATTCTGCGTGGGGCGCTGCATCTTTCCCGGGCTCGATTCTTATGGCGAGGCCGTTGTTTCGAACGCGTTCGAGTGCACAACTACAGCCTCATTCCCGTTCCGGTCCGCCTCTCTTTCTCCGTGGATGCTGATTTTGCCGACCTATTCGAAGTCCGTGGGAGGAAGCGAAGCAAACGAGGCAAGCGCTTGGAGTCCGTGATATCCAAGGAGGGGATTTCGCTGGGCTATGAGGGGTTGGATTGCGTGGAACGATGGGTCACCGTTCGCTGTGCACCGACACCGACTGCAGTCCGTCCCGATGAGATTTCCTGCGACACACTCTTACCAGCGGGAGAAGTCGTTCAGTGGGATCTTACGATTTCCTGTGAAGTAGAAAAGCGAACGAGGTGTGATCTCTCCTATGAGGTCGCATTCTTCGAAGTAGAACGAGCACTCAATTCCGCTAAAACTGACGATTGCCTCATCGTGACATCGAATGAACAATTCAATGCCTGGCTGAACCGCTCGCTTGCCGACCTCCACATGATGGTCTCAGACACTCCCGACGGTCCATATCCCTACGCCGGTGTTCCCTGGTTCAGCACCCCGTTCGGACGCGACGGCCTCATCACTGCATTTGAGTTTCTGTGGGTCAACCCCAACATCGCCCGTGGTGTGCTGGCTTATCTGGCTGCGAATCAGGCGAAGGACATCGTGGCGGAACAGGACGCAGAGGTTGGGAAAATTTTGCATGAAACGCGCAGGGGAGAGATGGCGGTACTCAACGAGATTCCGTACGGCCGCTATTACGGCAGTGTCGACGCGACACCGCTGTTCATCATGTTGGCCGGAAGCTATTACGAACGGACGGCCGATCGGGCCTTCATCTCACAGATCTGGCCGAATATTGAGCTGGCGTTACAGTGGATTGACCGTGCGGGAGACCTCGATGGAGATGGATTCGTGGAGTACAGCCGCCGCTCGAAAGGCGGGCTGATCCATCAAGGATGGAAAGATTCGCAGGACGCCGTGTTTCATGCAGATGGGAGTTTGGCGGAAGGGCCTATCGCACTCTGCGAGGTGCAAGGCTATGTGTTTGCCGCCAAGAGGCGTGCGGCTCGATTAGCCCTGGCGCTGGGCCATCCGGAGCAGGCCAGGCGCCTTCTCAAGGAAGCAGACAAGCTACGAACGCAGTTCGAGCGACGTTTCTGGTGCCACGACCTCTCGACTTATGCATTGGCCTTGGACGGGTTCAAGCAACCCTGTCGAGTCAGGACGTCGAATGCTGGCCACTGTCTCTGGACCGGGATTGCCGAGCACAAGCACGGCATGAAATTGGCCAAACTCCTAGTCGACGAAGAATTTTTTAACGGATGGGGTGTCCGCACCGTTGCTGCCAACGAGATCGGCTTCAATCCAATGTCATACCACAATGGATCGGTTTGGCCGCACGACAATGCGTTAATCGCTACCGGTATGGCCTCCTACGGATTCAAAGAAGGCGCATTGA
>Ga0075423_10004001_pt1 | contig 13596 bp, 4 predicted proteins | sample SoiMethybrSBSTD2_FD_80114 | JGI IMG/M metagenome (GOLD analysis project Ga0075423, IMG submission 80114) | Bulk soil microbial communities from a Populus tree surrounding site in Tennessee, USA - Soil MetaG P. TD hybrid SBSTD2 | ecosystem: Environmental > Terrestrial > Soil > Tree plantation...
AGCACCCAGATCCATCCTCCGGGAAAGACGTGGTGCACGGCGGCGTCATCAACGGGGTATGGCGGTGTTTCCATGGTGGGAAACAGTCGATCCCACCGCTCCACTCCCTCGAAGTGTGTGTAGAGGCCCTGGGTTGGTGGAAGCCATTGATGGGGCGCTTCGTCGAGGTGGAGCGCGCGATGCAGGAATCCGCGCGGCCCGCTCGCGTCGATCACGAAGCGCGCGTTGATTCGAACGGCGCGCCCCTCACGATCGCCTTCGAGGATCGAGCGCTCCCCCTCGTGCCGCAGCCGCTCGAGCCGTGTCATGTCCAGGTAGTCGGCCCCGACCCGCTGCGCTTCTTCCACCAGCGCCAGATCGAAATCGGGGCGATACCAATGCGTGTCGGCGATCGCGTCGTGCGGGCTCGCCGCGACCAGCAGCTGCCGGCCGTGATCGCCGGTGTCGGCAAAGCTGCTGCCCGGCTCGTGAAAGAAGAATGTGAACCCGCGTTTGAGGCCGCATGCGACATCGGGACGAGACTGCTGCCATGGTCCCCATTTACAGAACGGGCGCAGCTGCGGCAGGCCGTACCGCTCCGCCAGCTCCTCCAGAAGAAGATTGGCAAGCGGCGTCGACGACTCGCCGATCGCGAACCGCGGATGGCGCCCGCGCTCGATGACCGCCACGCGGTGCCCTCGCGTCAACAATGCCAGTGCCGTCAGCGATCCGCTGAATCCCGAGCCGACAATGGCGATGTCCGTGTCGATATGGAGCACCGGTGCGAGCATCATGAAGGCGGAACGTGACTGCAGCCGTCGCAGGTGGATGGCGGGAGCAGGCACTGGTCGAGATTCATCGCGTGCAGCCGATCGCGTCGCGGTGCGACACAGCGCGCGCACTCCGCAAACCGATCGAGATCCCAGAGGTCGACGAACACGCGCCCCCGATGACACGCGTGCGTGAGGGCCAACGCGAAGCTGCGCTCGATGTCATCGAGGGTTGGAGCACGAAAGAGATCGGCGGCGGACAACGCTTCCATCGCGCCGTTTCCCGACCGGGTCGGCACCAGCGATACGACGGAGGCGCCACAGGAAAACGCCGCGTCCACCGATCGCAGCAGCCAGACGTCCTGTTCGCCGGCGGCAATGAACGGCGGCGACACCAGCAGGAAAACGCGCAGCCCGACTCCTCTCGCGACGAGCGCTCCGGCCGCGCGCTCGAACTGTTCGATTGTGAAGCGCTTGTTCAGACGATCGAGCGCGCCGGGATGGACCGTCTCCAGCCCCATCGCCACCTCGAGCTCGATTGAGGGTCCGGCAGTTCTGCCACGGCGATCGAGGACGGCCAGCAATCGATCGACCCGGGGGCCGACGAGCGCGGGATGCGATTCGACGATGACGCGCGAGAATCCGTCGAGCGCTGCAGCAATCGCCTCGTAGTCCTGGACCGGGACCGCACGAGGGTCGAAGAAACTGCCCGCGTTGTACAACTTGATGCCGCTGGGCCGCATGTTCTCGTGTTGCAGCGCCAGACGCACGGCGGCGAGCTGCGCGGGAATCGCCCCGCGAGGGGTCTCGGTCAGCGTGGTAGCGCGCCACAGATCGCACATGGCGCATCGCCACGGGCACTCACGGCCGGTCAAGAAGACCGTGGCGATTCGTGCGCGGGTTCCATCGGCGGTTCGCTCGTCTTCGACGATCAGCCCCTGGTGTTGCCACGGATCGTGGCGAGGCCTGGGACCGCGACGGTCGAGCACGAACCGATCGCGCGCCGCAGCCTCAGCCGGGTACACACCGCCGTCAGACATAGAGGCGTTCGAAAATGTGGCGGTAATCACGTTCCGAATGGCCGAGACGCTCGCGCATGGTGTCGCCGCGCGCCGCGCCGTCCTGAAATCGCCGCTTCGGGAACACCGGCATGTCGATGCCGGTGACGGCTTTCACGCCTCGCCCGACGATCTCCCCCTTCAAGGCGTACAGCGCGGGCACGTCGTAACCGGTCAAGGCCGCAAACGGAATGGCCTCGGCGATCTCGATGACGTTCGGGCGCGTGTAGGGACTGAAGCCGTCGAAGCCGTATTGCGCCGCCGGCGCATAGGTCCGCACATAGCTCCGGCTCAGGCCGCCGCTGTAGGTCAGTGAGTGCTTGATGCGTCCCACCCCCCATCCTTCCTGATAGAGCATCAGATTGTCGACGACGCTGCGGATGGTGAGCTCCGGGTTGGCTTCGATTGGATAATCCTTCAGGTTCTCGTCGCCGCCGTCGCCATCGGCAAGATAGCGCCAGTCCGGATAGCGCTCGCGAAGGCGCTTGCAGAGCGCCAGTCCCATGGCCGCGCACTCGACGTCGAGCGTCTTGTAGTCTTCGAGCACGCGCAGCGTCTGCTCGACATCGAGATCGTCCGGTGTCCCCGCAATCTCCTCGAGAAAGATCGACAGCCCGATCTCGTGCAGGAATGCCCGCGCCTGCTCGACGTCCGCTCCCTCGCCGAGATCGAGCACGAACGCCTTCAGCCGTGCCGGCGACATCCCAAGCCGCAGCATCGTCCAGTAGGTGACCAGCAGGACGGAGCCGCTGTCGATCCCACCGGAAAAGCTGACGCCAACCGGCGCCGAGCCGTTCGACTCGCGATCGATCCACACCAGCCACTTCCTGATTTCATCAGCGAGCGCGCCAATGTATCGCTGGCCGAGCTGGTCGATATCCTGCGGAAGCGTCCCCCGGGCCGGCGTGAAGAAGCGCGTGTAGGAGGGATCCGGATCGGGACACCCCACCAGCGCGAGCTCGACGATGTGATGCGCGGGGACCATGCGCGTGTAGCTCGGATGGAACTGCTGCTCCAGACCCGCCTCCTCGAGGGCGTGCCGGAGCGTATCGATGCGATCCGCGACGAAGAGCGCCGGCCCTTCGTGCCGCTTCGCCAGAAAGTAGCGCATCGGACGATCCATCGACCGCGCCATCCGGACGGTCACGCCATCGATCGCGATCAATGCGAACGAGCCGTCGATGCCGCGAACCGCCGCCGGGTCTCCACCGAGCACGGCCGCGCGCGCGTCGGTCAGCGACATGTTGTGGATCCGATTCAGTCGAGGATCGAGGAGATCGACGAGGCGTTCGACCGGGCGCAGCATCCGGGCATTGTAAAGCAGTCCTTTCGGCCGGCCAGGCCGGGGATGAGCCGATCGTCACGCCGACCGCGCATTAGGCGTCAGGAGGGTAGCCACGATGTCCCGCCTGACGATCGTTCTGCTCCTTGCCCTGTTCGGCACCGCCCCGGCCGCCGCGCAATCGCCGGCCGAACTCCGCAGCCAGTCGATCGGCGCCGCCGCGCACTGGGCGCTGCCGCACCCGGGAGGCGCGGTCAAACCCGGAGTTCAGGTGTCATGGCGGCGCTGGCGGCCGGCGCGCTTCGGGATCGGCGCCGACCTCCGATGGTGGCGGCGGAACGTCACGGAAGAGATCGATTCGCCCGCGCAGCAGGGTCCGGAGGGCGTCCGGATTCCGTCGATGCAGGGACGGTCCGACGAGAGGATTTCCAGCTACAGCGCGGGTGTCGCGCTGCTCGGACGAACGACCGCTGGCCGCGTGTCCCTCGTCGCCGGAGCGGGGCCCGGTTTCTTCGTCGAAGACCGGAGCCACGAGACCCGGATCAATGCCTCGCACGACACGGGCAGCACGACGCTGCGTTCGTTCGGCGTGCACGGGCTGACCGAGGTCGAAGTGCGCGCGACCCGGCGCCTGTCGGCATTTGCGGGCCTCCGCCTCGAGCTGCGCGATGTCCGCTCGATGGAAAGCAACTCCGGCTATCCGACAGCCGGAGTTCGCTTCGCGTTTTGAGCTTCGTCAGTTCACGATCTGCGCCACCGCGGCGGTGCTGCCCTTGTACATCGAGTCGCCCAGATAGGTGGCGGTCACGTTGTGGTGGCCGTGCGCCAGTCCCACGACCGGGACCGTGGCCTCGACCGTCGTCCCTGACACGAAGGTCACGGCGACGCCCTGCGGATCTCCGACGACCTCGCCGTTGACCATGAACAGCACACGGCCAGTCGGCGCGGCCTGGGAGGATCCCGTCACGGTCGCGGTCAGCGTGACCGTATCGCCCAGGACGGACGGGTTGGCCGATGCCGTCAGGCCGAGACTCGTGGCGCGGTTCTTCCACCCGTTCGATCCCACCGCCTGCACGAGCACCGGCGACGAAGACGGCGGCGCCGAACTGCCCTCGTAGCGCGCGGTGATGGCGTGCGAGCCCGCGGGAAGCGTCGCGGTCGTCAGCGTCGCGCGGCCGGCGCTGATCGCCGCCGATCCGAGCGCTGTCGCGCCGTCGTAGAACGTGATCGTGCCGCCCACCGGACCCGAGGACATCGAGACGTTGGCCGTGAACGTGACGGTCTGTCCCGTGGACGCCGGGTTGCGCGAGGACGAGAGCGCGATGACGGGAGTGAAATTGGCCCCGTTCACCGTGTGAGACGAGGACCCGGTGCCCGTTTCGAACGCCGCGTCGCCGTCGTAGCGCGCCTCAATGGTCCTGACGCCGGGGTCGAGCCCCGCCGTGGTGAGCGTGGCGGTTCCGCCGGAAATCGCTGCCGTGCCCAGCAGCGTCGAGCCGTCGAAGAACTGCACGGTCCCCGCCGGCGATCCCACCGCAGGCGAAACCGCAGCCACCGTGGCCGAGAACGTCATCGGCATCTGGTAGCCGGAAGGCTCGGGCGAGGTCGACACCGACACGGCGACCGATCCCTTGACGATCGCGAGCGTGCCGTTGACGAACGCGATCGTGTAGTTCGGCGACGAGACGCCTCCCGGCACGATCGGGTAAGTGCCGACAACGCTCGCCTGCGTCGCGGTCGTCCCGAATCCGAGCGTTCCGCTCAGGCTCGCGGGCGACTCGCCGTTCACCAGCCCGGCGAACGTCGCGGTGAACGCCGGCAGCGGCGCACCGAACGGCTTCACGGCGTCGCTGGCACGCACGGTGAGCGGCGCCGGCGTGACCGTGATCGAGGTCGATACGGCTGCCACGACATAGTTCACGGGATCGGCGGGAACGAACGTCGCGGTCAGCGACTGTCCGGCCCCGGCGTTCAGCGTTGTCCCTCCCACCGGCGAGTAGGAGAAGGATCCAGGCACGCTGCTGGTGGCGTTCAGGTGTGCTCCGCCGAGCGCCGTGCCGTAGACGATTGGTGCGGGCGCGCTCCAGGTCAGCACCGGGGTCGCCTTGCCGATCACGATCGTGGCGCGTTCGGTTCTCGGCAGGTAATCAGCCGAACCGGGGAACGTCGCGGCGACCTCGTAGGTTCCAGTCGTGACCGGAACCTCGAACCAGCCGAAACCGTCGCGCCAGTAAGTCACGTTCACCGGGGACAGCGCCTCGCCCGAGACGCCCGTGGCGCTCGCCACAGCCGGATGCGGTTGCCCGTCATACGTGAAGGTGCCGCCGGTGACCGACACGACCGCTGCCGCCGGGTTGATCGTGATGGTGGCGCTCTTCGACGCGGCCGCGTAGTTGAGCGACCCGGCGAACGAAGCCTGCGCGGTGTGCGTTCCACCGTTCACGGGCGCCGTGGAGCTGCCGTCGTAGGTGACGACCACCGGACCGACCACTTCGCCTCCGACGCCGGTTGCGCTCACCGCAGCGGCGTGCGGCTGACCGTCATAGGTGAACGTCCCTCCGGCGATCGAGAGCGAGATCGCGGCCTTCGCGATCGTCAGCGTCCCGCTCGCAGTGGCGGCCTCGTAATTCGCCGCGCCGTCGTACCGCGCCTCGACCGTGTAGGTGCCGGCGTTCACCGGCGGATCCGGCAGTCCGTTATAGGTCAGGGTGTACGGCTCGAGCGTCTCGCCGTACTGACCGGCGAGCATGGCGACCGTCGCGTGCGGCTGGCCGTCGTACGTCTCCGTTCCGCCGGCCACGACGAACGTCGGCGTGGCCTTCGACACGGTCAGCGTACCGGTGCCGCTCGCAGCCGCGTAGTTGGCGGAGCCGGGGTAAGCCGCGACCACCGCGTAGCTGCCCGCGTTGAACGGCAGGTTGAACGCACCGTTGTAGCTGACGGCGGCGCCGTTCAGGGGCTCGCCGCCGACGCCGGTGACGGTGACCGGGGCCTGGTACGGCCCATTGCCGTACCCGAAGCTGGAATCGGTGACCGTCACGAGCGGCGTGGCCTTGTTGATGACCATCGTCCCGCTCCCCGATGCCGCGGTGTAGTTGCCCGCGGCCGCGACCGAAGCGGTGACCGCGTAGCTGCCCGCATCGACCGGCACGTCGGCGGCGTTGTTGTAGGTGACGGCGATCGGACCGCCGAGCGCTGCGCCTCCGGCGCCGGTCACGGTGACAACGGCGGCGTGCGGTTGCTTGTCGTAAACGAACGGACCGCCGCTCACGGTCACTACCGGTGTGGCGGGATTGATCGTGAGAGTGGCCGTCGTGGTCCGGCTGGTGTAGCTCGCATTGCCATCGAAGGAAGCCGATGCCGTGTAGGTGCCGGCGTTCACGGGCATCTCGGCCGCACCGTCGTAAGTGACCGGCACCGTCTGCAGCAGCGTGCCGCCCACGCCGTATACGGAGGCCGTCATGCCGTGTGGCTGACCGTCGTACGTATAGATCGCCGGCCACGAAAAGATGATGAACGGCGTGGCCTTGTCGATGGTCACCGTCGCGCTGACCGAGTGCGGCAGATGATTCGCGTCGCCCTCGTACGTGGCGGTGGCGGTATACACGCCGCCGTCAACCGGAACAGCAGGAGAATCGTTATAGGTCACGGTCACCGGCGTCAGCGCCACGCCCCGGTAGTCGGCCGCTGAAGCGGTCGCCGCGTGAGGCTGGCCGTCATACGTGAAGGTGCCGCCCGTGATGGTGATCGCAGGCAATGCTTTGGCGACTTCGAGATTCACCGTGGCGGAGGCAGAGGCATAGTTCTGCCAGTCGGTCGGACTGAAGTTCGCGGTCAGCGTCTGCGTGCCCGCATGCGGCACCGAGCCGGAGCCCGGGCTGTAGCTGAACGATCCGGGCACGCTCGCGGTCGCGTTGAGCTGCGTGGAGTAGCTCAACGCCGTTCCGTACGTGATCCCCGCGGGCGCCGCCCACGAGATCTGCGGCGTCGCCTTCTCCACGATCACCGTCGCGCTCACCCATGCGGAGTGGGCATACTCGAGATCGCCCTCGAAGTACGCTTTGAATCCGTTTGGATAGGTGCCGGCGACGACGTCGAACGGGGCCTCCCAGTGCACGGCGCCGTTTGCGTCCGTCACCATGGTCGTGCTTGCCAGCGGCTCACCGGCGAGATCGGAAGCGCGCTGCTCGAGCCTGAGCGTCTTCCCCGGCAGCGGTGTGCCCTGGCTGTCGCGGAGGAACGCGACCGCCGGATACGTCCCGGCCGCGTAGGTGGCCGAGATCGTCGGCGGCACCTCGAGAACGGTCGGCGCCGGCGCGCACAGGCCCGAGGCGCCCGCCAGGAAGATCTGCTCGACTTCCCCATCGCCGAGCGCCCGGTTGAAGAACTGCAGCTCGTCGAAGCCGCCGACATAGGGCGCGCCGTAGCCCAGATCGGGGCCGCCGATCCGGATGTTGTTCCAGTAGCTCGGTTGCAGCGTCGGACCCGACCAGTTCCAGGTGCGATCGAGCCGCCCGTTGACGTAGATCTTCACCTCGCCGGCGTTGTAAGTGAAAACGACATGCGACCAGACGTTCAGGGGAGCGCGCGCATACGAGGTGCCGAAGCTCGGGGCGGTGCCCGGATGCATCAGCATCCAGTTGATCGTGCCGGTCGCGGTCCGCTCCAGCCGGTATTGATCCTGATGCTTCACCAGCGTCCCGAGCTGCGCGGCTTCCGGCTTGAGCCACATCGCGACGGTCATCGCGGAATCGAAGTTGAGCCGTCCGTCGTGCCAGTGCTCCAGCGCCTGGCTGCCACGGCTCACGAACTTGTAGGCCTGCCCTGACTCACCCGCGACGTAGGTGTCGGGAGGCATGCCCGCATTCAGCGTCCCGTTGGTGCTCATCATGTCGCTGAGATCGCCGTCGAATCGCAGCCACGTGGTCAGCCCGTTTGCGGGTGGCGTGCAGGCGCCGTTGCTGACGGCGTACTCGAGTGTGGCGCCGCCGTAGTTGCCGGCCCGATCGAGCGCGGTGGTCCCGAACCATTTCCAGCCCGGCGAGGACGTATCGATCGGGCTGCCCGACGGCGAGCCGACGCCGCAGGTCTCGATGCCCGAGAGGCTGTCGGTGCAGGTGAAGCTCGACGCGATCTCGCTGTTCAGCTCGACGAGCTGCAGCGGCGTCGGAGTCGCGATCGTCACCGCCGGCGGCGTCGCATCCCGCTTGACCGTCACGGTCCCGGAGCCGGTGCCCCCTTCGCTGGTGGCACTGCAGCTGTACGTCGTGCCGGGCGTGTCGCTCGTGACCGCCAGGTTCGTGCAGGTCGTCGAAGTGACTTCCGATTCCGGATCCCACCAGCCCCAGTTCACGGTCACGTCGCTCGTGTACCAACCGTTCTGTCCCTCGCTCCCCGTGAGCCATCCCATGACCTGCGGCGGCGTGCTGTCGGTGAAGGCGAACGCCTGGTCGAGCCACGCCCATCGTCCGTCGGACGTCCCGACCGACACGGGGACGACCTCGCGCCGATCGAATTCGGCCGTCACGAGTGTCAGCGTGGTCGAATCGACGAACTGCGTGTCGACCCTCTGACCGATGTAGGCGAACATGCCGGGTTCGAAGCCGGTGCCCTTCAGTGTCACCGTTGTCCCGCCTGACATCGGGCCCGAAGCCGGGGACACCGACGTGAGCGACAGTCCGACCTCCTGCGTGAGCGTCGAAGACGCCTGCCCGGCGCGGATGGTGGCGCTCCTGCGCACCGAATCCGGATTGGCCTGCGTGGCGGAGAACTCCATCGTCCCGCTGCCGACGCCGTAGGGCGCGGAGGATGTCGGGCCGAACCACGTCTGGGTCCAGTCCCACTCCGCCCACCAGAGCGTGTGCTGCTGCGTGGTCACGTTGAAGCTGGCGGATCCGCCGCGCCCGGGCACGACGACTTCAGCCGGCGCGATCTCGAAGTGCACGGCGGCATAGAGCTGATCGACGTCAGCGGGGATCGAGGAGGAGACGAGGTTCGTCCCCTGCGACCAGAACAGCACGACCGAGCCGTCGCCCGAGATCTGCGGACGCTGCGCGTCTCGATCGGGATCCTGCCCGTCCGGCCTGACGCTGACGCGGGTGACGTGCTGATCCACGCGATCCACGACGTAGACCTGCGTGCTGCCGGGTTGGGACGGCGGCACCTCGACGTTGCTCGCCTTCGATTCCAGCGCGATGTAACGACCGTCGGCGCTCAGCGACGGCCAGCCGGTCGGACCGTTGCCTGGGACATAGCCCCCGGCGATAGGCGGGCCCCATCCAATGTCGATCCGCGACAGCCCAACGGCCTGGCGGTCGTAGACGAACACGTCGAGCGTGCCATTGGTGTCGTCCATCGAGCCCGGTGCCAGCAGGCCGTCCGCCGATACGAAGGCCACGTATCGTCCGTCGGCGCTCATCGAAATCTGCGCGGAGTCGATCGGAAATGCCGACTGCTGTCCCTCGGGACCGACGTTCAGGCGCCGGGTCTCGCCGGCCTGGCGGTCGCGCAGGAAGAGATCCCAGGTGCCGTTGGTGTCCCCGGGACCCAGGTTCGACGCCACGGATCGAAACGCCACGAAACGCCCGTCGTCGCTGACCTCGGCGGTCTCGCTGTCGCCATCGCCGAGCGCAGTCCCCGACGGCCCGCCGACGCTGATCGTCTCGATGGCCACAGAGCCCGCTTCGTCGAAGATGCCGTTCTCATCCGGATCGCGATCGCGCCAGACGATCTGGCGGGCGCCCGACGGCCCGCCGGTCAGGTTCGACGCTTTCGTGACGAACACCGCGAAGCGGCCGTTGCTGCTGAACACGGCCTCGCCGCTGGCGTCATCACCCAGCGTCCCGTCCGGCGCGGTGCTCAGCGCGGCCCAGGACCAGATGCGGGTGTCGAGCGACCACGCGTCGCAGATCGGAAGAGAGTCCGGCCGCATCCATGGCTCGCAGATGTCGAACGTGACGTGGTTGCCATCCGCGCTGACGGACGCGATCGGGGCGGGGAAACCCAGGAGCAAATCGGTCTGCCCCGTCCGCCTGTCGCGGCGGTAGATGCCGGGGGCCGTGTAGTCCCAGTTGGTCGTCTCCGATGTGAACACGACATAGCGGCCGTCGCCGCTGATCGCGTGGCGCGAGGTGCGGCTCGGCGCTTCGGCGGCGCGCGGCGGGGCGGCCCATGGCGGAGGCGAGTCGTAATGCGCGGTCACGAGCTCGAACAGCCCGTCCCAACGCTGCGCCGGTTCCTGGGCGGCGGCGCGTTCTCGAGGGCCCGATACGAGAGCCAGGGCCAGCACCACGAGAGCCACCGAGATCCGCCGGACAGACACGCGGAGCGACACGCGCATGGATCCTCCAGGAACAGGTCCGAAGAGAAGGATGCAGGCGAGCCGCTGAGCTTGCTGGGGGGGAAACCCATTATGCGGTCAATTGCTGAGTTTGTTGAGGGGTTGGGCGGCGCGGCGAGAAAAAAAGATGTGCGCGCGTGAGCCGTCCGTTTCGTTCTTGTGCGAGAGCAGACGAATCTGTGCGCGGCCGCGCCGTGGTGTGTCGATTTCGCCCGCGTGCGCTCAGAATGAGGCGAGACGTTCGGCGATGCTTGTCAGAGCAACTTGCTCCTCCTGAACTCCTGACCTCCTGTTGTAAGTCAGTACGTCAGCCGCACGCCGAATTCCATCACGCGCCCGGGAGCGGCGCTCGTCACCTGACCGAAACCGCTGGTCGGGTTCCCGGCTGCGTCGAAGCGGACGGTGGTGTTGAGCCCGGTGAACGACGGGTGATTCAGCACGTTGAACGATTCGGCGCGCACCTGCAGCTTTGCCCGGCTTCCGAGGGCGAACCACTTGGCGAGTCCGAGGTCGATACGGCTGAAGCTCGGACCGATCAGCACATTGCGGGCGCTGTCGCCGAACTGCCCGGGCGTCATCAGCGCGGGGTTGAGGAACGCCGCGGTGTTGAACCAGTGCGTGGGCGTTCGCTCGTCGGACGGCAGGCTGGGGTCGCCGATGAGCGTCGCGCGGGTCGAGCTCGTGCCGATCCTCGCGGCGTCCACGGGCGCCGTCACCGTGAATGGGGCACCGCTCTGGTAGACGACGACACCCGAGAGATCCCAGCCGCCGAGCAGACCATGGGTGAGCGCGTTCCCGCCGGCGCGGAAGAACGGCAGCTGCCAGATGAAACTGCCGTTGAAGTTGTGCGCGCGGTGGATCGAGGACAGCCCGTAATCCCGCGCGATGTTGTACGGGTCCTCGGGTGTGCCACTCGACGTGTCCAGCGTTTTCGAGAAGGTGTAGTTCGCCCCGAATTCGAGCCCCGCCTGAAGGCGCCTGGTGAGCGACAGCTGCATGCTGTGATAACTCGACTCGTCGGCATTCTCGGTGATGCTGATGTTGCCGTATCCCGGGTAGGGCCGCAGCGCGTTGATGTTGGTGGTGCTGGCCGGCGGGTTGAGACGCGTGCCCGCCCGAAGCTGGTTGAGGTTCACCGTCCGGGTCAGATACTTGCCGAGCGTGCCCACGTAATTGGCATGCAGGATGGTGCCCGACAGAATCTCGTGCTGCACGCCCAGGTTGAATGAGGTGATCTGCGGTGTCCGCATGCGATCGCGGATGCCGGCGATGTTCGGTGGAAATGCGCGCTGGGTGCCGCCGGTCGGGTTGTCGATGTTGCCGTCGAAGATGCTGGCCGACTGATCGAATGGAGGGTTGGCGGCCGTTGCGCTCAGATAGTCGGTGCGCACCCGATCGTAGAAGATGCCGTAGCCGCCGCGAATGGCGGTGCGGCTCTTACCGAACAGGTTGTACGAAAAACCCAGGCGCGGGCCGATGTTCCCGTACTCGGTCGCCACGCCGCCACGGGGCAGGCCCGCGAACAGGGCTTGCGCCGCGGGGTTGTCGGCGGCGGGGATCACGCCGTGCGCGGCCTCGGGGAAGCCCGATCCGAAGATCACGATGCCGTTGGTCGGGCTTCCGGTCCCCGCGACGAGCGACCCGTCGCTCGCCAGCACCTGGGGCGCTTTCGCCGGGTCGAAGCGCGCCGGATCGAACGTCGAGAAGTTGTTGAGTGCGCTGTAGAGCGGCGCGATCACGTTGTAGCGCACGCCCAGATCCAGCGTCAGGTTCTTCCCGGCCCGCCAGTTGTCCTGCGCGTAGAACTCGTACTGCCAGAACCGCGAGAGCCACTGCTGGTCCTGCGCGCCTTCGGTGTAATTCATGAAGTTTCCGAGCAGCGCATCGGCGACGACGTTGCCGGTGGTCCTCGCCGCCGAGGTCGCGAACGTCACCACGCCGTTTTCGCGCGGGCGCGTGTTCTGGTCCTTCTGGCTGTACGTGATCTGCCCGCCGAACTTCAGCGCATGCGATCCGGTGAGCTTGCTGAGGTCATCGCGCACCTGATAGGTCAGGTTGCGATTCTTGATGTAGTCCCCGGCGTTGTACGAGGTGAAGCCGTTGAGCGTCACGTCCGGACCAGTGGCGAAGCGATTGGTGCTGTAAATCTCCGGGTAGGTCAATCCGAGCGTGCTGCGCGACAACACTTCGTTCTGGGGACCGGCGGCGATCTGGTTCTTGGTAATCGAGCCGCCGAACGAATTCAGGATCGAGCGTGACAGCACCGTCTGCGCGCTGCCGACCGTCGTCCACCCGGGACGCGGCCGCGTACCGGGGACGATCCCGAGATTCCCTCCCTGAAAGGGATTGAAGATCTGAACGTCGTTGTGCGAGAAGCGATAGCTGACCTGCGTCCGGCTGGAGAGCACGTAGTCGAGCCTTGCAACCTCTTCGCGGCTGTGCGTCTGGTTCGTGCCGGTCACACTGAGATTCCCGCCCGGTCCGGCGAAGTTGGGCAGCGGGTACGCGGACAGCAGCGCCCGGCCATTGGCGGAGAACCGGCCCCCCGGCACGATCCGGTCGGCGAAGGGTGCGCCGGTCAGCGGATCCCTCGGGGCCGCCAGCGTCGAGTTGCGGAAATCGCCGTTCCGTTCCTCCTGCGTCGGGACCGTCGCGACGTTGGTGACGCCCTGATCCGTGAACTTCCAGTCCTGGCTGTAAAAGAAGAACAGCTTGCTGCGATCCGGGTTGAACCCCCAGAACGACACCGGACCGCCAATCGTGAACCCGGGATTGTTGAACTTCAGCGGCGCCGGATCGCCACGATCGAAGAACGAGCGCGCATCGAACCGCTGGTTCCGGAAGAACTCATAAGCGCTGCCACGGAATTCGCGGGTCCCGCTCCTCGTCACGACGTTGATGAGCGCGCCCGCGCGTCCGCCGAATTCGGCGCTGTAGCTGGCGGTCAGCACCTTGACCTCGGAAATGGTGTCGAGGCTCGGGCTCGTGATGGTGTTGCCGTTCGCACCGTTGTCCATGTTGTCGGCGCCGTCCACCATGAAATAGGTCGAGGGCATCCGCACGCCGTTGATCGACTGAGCGGTCGTGCTCAGGCCGATCGAGAACGCATCGGTCGAGGTCATCACCGCCCCGGGCAGCAGCTGCACGAGCTGAGCGTAGTTCCGGCCG
>Ga0075423_10004003_pt1 | contig 13595 bp, 13 predicted proteins | sample SoiMethybrSBSTD2_FD_80114 | JGI IMG/M metagenome (GOLD analysis project Ga0075423, IMG submission 80114) | Bulk soil microbial communities from a Populus tree surrounding site in Tennessee, USA - Soil MetaG P. TD hybrid SBSTD2 | ecosystem: Environmental > Terrestrial > Soil > Tree plantation...
ATCTAAAATAGAGGGCTAGGCTTCTACCACGCTGAGTGGGTGGACTTAGCTCACCTTTGTGTGCCACTTGAAAGTCCACAAAGGGTCTCGGCAGCGCCAGCTCGCCGGTGTAGTGCCAGTTGACTATATCGCGATATGGGACACGCCGTGCCGGTGATCCTTGAGTAAAGGAGATCCTACTATGCGCATCGCGCAGGTCGCCCCCATGTATGAAGCAGTGCCGCCGCATCGCTATGGCGGAACGGAACGCGTTGTGTCCTACCTCACCGAAGAGCTGGTGCGGCGCGGGCACGATGTCACGCTCTTCGCCAGCGGTGATTCGCAGACAAGCGCTCGCCTGGTGCCCACGACTGATCGCGCGCTACGGGAACGTTTTACCAACCAGGAGATGCGCGACCTCGGGCTACCATTGCATGTTGCGATGATCGGTGACGTACTCAAATACGCCGACGAGTTCGATGTCATGCACTGCCACATCGATTACTTGCCGTTTCCATTCCAACAGTTCGTCCACACGCCGCTTGTCACAACCTTACATGGTCGCCTGGATGTGCCATCGCTGCCACCGTTCTTCACGAAATATCCCAAAGCCGCCGTTGTTTCGATCAGCTATAACCAGCGCACGCCGCTTGTGTCGCTGCATCCGCATTGGGTTGGGACGGTCTATAACGGGATTCCAGTCCACACGTTCCCTTTCAGCGAGAAGCCCGGCGACTACCTGCTGTTCCTGGGCCGCATCGCGTTGGAGAAGCGCGTGGATTGGGCGGTCGAGATCGCGAAGCGCACGGGGATCAAGCTTAAGATCGCGGCGAAGGTCGATCCCACCGACCGCGAATATTATGAGCGGGAGATCGCGCACCTGTTCGAGGATCCGCTGGTCGAGTATCTGGGTGAAGTCGACGAGCAGGGGAAGCGCGAGTTGCTGGCCGGCGCGTATGGGTTGGTATTCCCAATCGATTGGCCGGAGCCGTTCGGCCTGGTGCAGATCGAGGCGTTGGCCTGCGGGGTGCCTGTGCTGGCGCTGAATCACGGATCGGTGCCGGAGGTGCTGCGCCATGGTGTCACCGCGCTGATTGGCAATACAGTCGACGATCTGGTCGCGTTAGCGCCGGAACTGGGCAGGCTTAATCGGCGCGCCTGCCGGCGTGAGGTCCAGCAGCGCTTCTCTGATCGGGTCATGGCCGATGGCTACGAGCAGGTCTACAAGCGTGTTATGATCGAGCGGCAATCGGAGGAGCTGGCGCTCACGCTTGGCGTCGGCAACGGTCGCGTGCCGATCACGGCGTAGCAGACGGTGAATACAAACTACACTCCTGCTTAAAGATGCCGATAGTTTTAACCACCAAGACACCAAGGCTTGGTGTCTTGGTGGTTAAACCCTCGTGGTATATACGCCAAGTTGCAGTACAGATGCGGATGCGAATACCTGTCAGCCGCTACATTGCGCGATCGTGGGCGTGGGGCCTGAACTGAAGGTCACTGAGAGCGAGGTGCCGTCGCGAAAGATGATCGTGCGAACCGTCCGCGTCACTGCGTAGGTCTCGTCGTCGCCCTGGATGCGCACGCAGGCATCGACGAAGGTGTGCTCTGCGCTTTCGGCGATGCCACTGTGGAGTAACCCGAGCATGTGCTCTTGGGCGAGCGCTAGGCGGGCCGGCGAGAACAGGCCAAAGCCCATCAGCATGCAGATGGCGAGCGCGAAGATCAGCAATAGTGCCAAACGTACGCCGAAGCGACGGCGTGGCTTGATCACGATTGAGTGGTTGCGCATTGGCGCGCTTTTCACCATGACACTTCTCCACAGACCGGCACCCGCAACACCGGGCGCTTATTGTATTGTAGCGTGCCGTGCGCCCGCGCACATTCCCCTATAGGTCCTCATTTGATCTGCGGATTGCTAGGATGCCTCGCACAGTCTCAAAGATGCTTGCGCTGCGACACCAGAGGGGTTTGGGGAGGCGAAGCCTCCCAATATGACTTCCTTGGCGCGAGTTCGCGCGGCGCAGCCGCGCGAACTCGCGCCAAAATATGAATTGCGAGGGGCGCAGCCCCTCGCGCTCCCGACTTTGACGTAGCCCTGGCTTATTCCTGGATCAGGTGTGGCGGCAGGAGGATGATGAATTCAGTGGTCTGCTGCACAAGGACCGAGTGCGGAGCGTCGCCTGGGGCCACGAGGCCGAGCTGCTCGAACACGGCGAAGCGAGCGCGGCGGGCCACTCCATGGCGCAGTTGCAGCCGCTCATGCCAGACGGCGTAGCTGCCCAGCCGCCCATCGCGCCGATAGAAGTAGCCGGATAACGGATGTGTGAGCACGACTGCGGTCTCTTCCGCATCGACAAAGCCGTCCAGGCAGCCGAGCGGCTTGTCGGTGCCGTGCAGATCGACCTCGGCTGCGCCCCAGCGACCGTTGGTCGCAAGCCGGTAGTATTCGCAGCCTGCGTTGCTCCAGCGGGTGTCGAAGCGCATACGCGCGTAGTGCCAGGGCAGCTTCCAGAGGTAGCGCGGGATGAGGACGAAGGGCGTGGCGAGCGAGGTGCCGAAGAACCAGACACCGCGCCGGCCACGGTAGGTGACGTAGGCGCGGTAGTTGGTCTGCCCAAACGAGAAGCGCATCCAGGGTGCCACGCCAAAGCGAAAGTCGAGATCGCGAAATGGCACGGCCGAGACCAGGGCGCGGCGCGATCCATCGGCCATGGTGAAGATGTCGGGGGCGAAGCCTGGGGCGAGCAACCGACTCAGGGCAGCCGGATCGACGGCGAAGGTGATGATCGCGAAGTCGGCGAGCGTCGTTGTGACATCGATCCAGCGCGTGGATGGCCGGCTGAGATCCGACGGCTGGAAGCGGGCCGGTTGCGGCGGCTCGGTCATAGAACCTCGTGCTGTGACGCTTTGGCTAGCGGTGTGGCCGCCAGATTGCGCCCATGATGGCGCTGAGTCCGACCAGAATCAGGAGGCCCGGCCACCAGAGATTGAACTGCGCGATGAAGGCGATGCCGAAGAGCCAGAGCGCGCCCTGTAGCCCCGCCCACGCCCGACCGCCCACGACGCTGCTCACCAGCGCCGCGATACCGATGACCACCAGGATGCCCGGCCACCACCAGCCGGTTAGTGCGAGCATCGCTATGCCGATCAGGAATACGCCGCCGCTGATGCCGCCCCACATCGCTGGGCTATACGGGCGCGGATCGGGCGGCGCTGCGGTTGGCAGCGCTGCTGGCGTCGTTGTTACGACTGGTGCTGCCGGTGCAACCGACGCTGCCGGCGCAGTGGGCACTGCTGCGGTCGCGACGGCTGGGCCGGCGCTGAGCTGCCGACCGCACATCACGCAAAACTGCGCGCCTGGCGGATTGCGCGTGCCACAGGCCGCACAGCGCGGGCCATTCTCGGTCTCGTGAAGTCGCTCGGTCGCACCGGTGGCGGGCTGCATCTGCGCGCCGCACTCAATGCAGTATCGGCCACCTTCGGGTATTACGGCGTCACAGTTCGGGCAACGCATGTCGCCGATCATGTTTCCTCCTCGCGGCGCTGTAGTTGATCCAGATTCTGCTGCTGTACCCAGAGCGGCGGCACTCCGTAGAGCGCGCGTTCGCTGTCGGTCACGCGCTGGTCGACATTGCCCAGCGACCATCGGCCATTCTCACGAATGAACTGGGTGCCGAAGCGCTGGCCACGCCCGCGTGCCAGCAGCGCCCGATCCCAGGCGGCTGCGATGATCGACCAGGCGCGTGGCTCGCCCAGTGTTGCTGCGCGGCGGGCGAATGTGCGCGCCAGCTCGAAATGCGCCACGTCTTCGCCATACAGCATGACCAGCGCGGCGAAGTAGTTGTCTTGTGCCGAGCGCACCGCACCAAGTGCGTAGAGCTCGGCGACGCGCTCGCGCCGCTGCTTGCTGCGCTGAGGGCGATCATTGCTCTCGCTGTCGAGATCGTTGATCTGCTCTTCAGCTAGCCGCTCCAATTCTTTGCTCAGTTCTTCCGGGCTGCGTGGCTCCATTAGCTGGACCTCCTGGCGGCGACTACGCGTCGTTCCGCCTACTTTATAAGAGCCACATTATAGCATGCCGACGCGCTTGGTGAGAGGACGCGAGGCAGAACCGCTGATTATCTGAGGGCGCTGATGACGCTGAGGGGATGGTCTCAGCGCAATCAGCACAATCAGCGCAATCAGCGGTTCTGCGGCCTGCCAAAGCACGTTGTACGATTAGCCCAGCGCGTCCAGCAGCATTTCGCCTTCCTCCGGCGAAATCCGGCCTTCAGCGACCATGCGCAAGATCGCTGTACGGTCGAGTTCAGCGGCCGGCGCTGGTGCATCGCCAGCCTGCGCGGGCGTCTCCGCGCTGGTCGATTCAACGCTCGGCGTGGACGAATAGCCGGGCTGATCGATGTCGATGCGCACGGTCTCGCCGGTGGCTGGATGGCGGGGTGCGGGCGGTGCGCTCGGTGCAAACGGTGCGCTCGGCGCGGGCGGCGCAGGCGGGCGCGGCGTGGGCTGAGAGGCCAGGCCGGCCAATGCGCGATCAACTGCCTCCATCGCGCCGGCGATCCCTTCCTGCGCAGCCTGGCGCGCCCGTCGCTTGATCTGCTCCACTCGTTCCGGGTCGAAATGCCACTCGCGATCATTGATCCGCACCCGGACGCGCTTCGCGCGAGCATCCGCCCGCTGCTCGACGCGCCGAGCCTGTTTCTCGACATGCCGCATCTGCCGCTCAAGTCGCTGGCGCACACGATCGGCCTGCCGTTCGGCTTTGTGCGACCAATCGCTGCCCATGCGCTCGCCCCAGTTGCCAAACGTCGCGCCCAGGCTGCGGCTCAACTCTTCGCCGAGGCGGCCAAGCTCTTCGCCAAGCTCTTCGCCGAAGCGATCCATCTCGGCGCTGAACTCGTCCCAGCCGCTGCCCGATGAGCTAGAGGCGCGTGGTGTGCCGCCGCCCAGTCTGAGGTCGCCGCCGACGATCAGATCGAGCTGGGCCGCGCCCGCGCCGTAGACGATCGTGATCACGCCGCCGCTCGACGAGACGACGCGGTGCCCGCTGACGCTGCCGCCGACCACGGCCTGGATCGTCAGGTCCGGCTCGGCGGGCAGGCTGATCCGCGCGTCGCCGCCGACGGTGATGCGGGTGGTGCTGTTTGGCGAGAAGGCCGTGTGCAGCGAGAGGTCGCCGCCGATGTTGCCGATGCCCAGGTCGGCACCGACATCGCGCAGGTTGACATCGCCGCCGACCTGACCCAGGCGTAGCGCACCGCCAACCTGCTCGGCCATGCAGCTGCCGCCGATGCTGCTCAGATGCAGATCGTTAGCGACACGGCGAATCTGGACATCGCCGCCGATCTCGCCGATCTGGACGCTCAGCGCCTGGTCGATCGCGCAGTCGCCACCGACATCGCCGCCCGCGATCGCCGTGCGTGGGCTGCCCTGAATCGTCATGTCGCCGCCGACGTTGCCGTAGCGCAGCGTTTCGCCGACGCCTTTCAGGGTGCAGTCGCCGCCGACGTTGCCGATCAGCGCGGTCGCGGCGTCGGCGATCACGCAGTCGCCTTTGACGTTCTCGATCTCGACCATGTGGACATCGCGCACGGTGACGTCGCCGTCTGCGCGGCCCGTGAGCACGAGCGACTCGCCGCCGTTGAGTCGCAGATCGCCCGTGATATGCTCCGCTCGCACGCTGGTGGCGATCGCTTCGATCTTGGCATCGCCATGGATATCGGTTAGTGCCAGCGCGTGGATTCCGCGCACGGTGACGTCGCCGTGCTGGTTTTCGATCGTTGCCGACGTATCGCTGGGTACACGCAGGTGCAGGTCGCTCTTGGTGCCTTGGATGAACAGCCCTTCGGCGCTCTGCTCGATTGCGCCAGCGTCGTCGGACTCGATCTCAATCGTTCGCTCGCCCCAGACTTCGATGTGTAGATCGCCATCACATTCGGTCAGGAAGATTCGTGGCTCCTGGCCGACCGGAATTGTTTGGGTTGACATAATCTCCTCCTGTTTATTATTCGACGAAAATCTCGATCCGCTCGCTCTCTTCAAAGTCCTGGACCTCGAAGACGCGGCCAGTCGTCCCTTGTTCGATCGCTTCGAGAATGTCCGCGCCGCTTGCGGTCGCGACGTGCGGCGCGAGCCGAGCGCCTAGCTTCAGCCCAATGCTGATCAGGCTGACTGGGATCGTCACATTGACCTTCTGACGATGAGTGTTGAGGTCGGTGACGCGCACGCGCAGCAGCTTTGGGCGGGCGCGGGCGCGGGACCGATCACGTTCCTGCCCGTCGCCCAGCGCTTCGAGCAGCTGCGCACCTTCTTCGGCCTTGACCTGACCGCTCTCGATCAGCTTCAGGATGCGCATGCGTTCTTCTGATGGTGACATTGGCAACTCCGATCATTCAGCCTACGACGCCGGCTGGCCCAGCTCGGCGCGCTAGCCGCGCAACAGCTTCATGGCGTCTTCAACGGAGATCTCCTTGGCGGCCAGGCGATCCAAGACGATCCGACGCTCGGGCCGCTGATCGTCGGGCGGTGGCGGCGTGTAGCCGAGCGCCGAGACGATGTCGTCCAGGCGGCTGCGGGCGGTGTTGTAGGCCAGCCTCAGTTCGTTGGCAACACTGTTGATGTTGCCACGGTTTTTGACCAGCAGTTCGACGAATTCGAGCTGCTCGCGACTCAGCCGGCCCAGCCAGCCGAGCGTGAATTCGCCCTCGATCGCGACGTGACAGTCACCGCAGGTCAGGCGCGCAACGTGCAGCTCGCCGCCGCAGACCGGGCATGTCGTTAGTAGTGGATACATGACAACTCCTTGTGTACAGTTTGGGACTTTCGACTATATAAGGAACCCGTCGGTCGAATCACGTTTCACGTTTCACAGTGAGATATGCTCGCACAGCCAATCGGCCATGATCGTGAAATACTCTGGGACGAAATGTTTCAGCTGCGGGATTTCCTTGGTTCCGCCGGTATCCGCGACGAGCGAAGAGTGATTGGCGCTGGGCATAACCGCGATCATGTGGTCGGGATTGCGGCTCAAGGCCCGCTCCATGAGCGCTTTGTTCGTCGCGACGGGAACGAGCGTGTCGCGTTCGCCGAACAATGCCAGGATGGGGCAGGTGAGACTCTGGAGCACGGGCATGGGATTATAGTCGTTCGCGCGCCACCAGTGCAGCTCCTCCTCGGTCTCGGGCTGGCTGACGTAGCTGGCCCAGCTGGCGCTGCGCGACTCGTCGGCGCGGGCCTTGAGCTGCGGCCAGCCTTCCCCGCTGCGTACCACCTTGATCACCAGATCGACGTACGCGAGCGCCGCCGCGATGTCCGCCTGCGCGAAGCCATCGGCGCGCAGCTGATATTCGACGCGATCCAGATCTTGTTGAAAGACGCTGACCGCCGGGCCGACGACGCTGATGACGAACGCGACATCGTCCGAGCGCGATGCCGCCAGCGGCCCGAGCCATCCGCCCTGGCTGCGGCCCCACAGACCGATCTGCTCGGCGCGAATGTCTGGGCGCGCGCGCAGCAACCGCAGACCAGCCAGCGCGTCTTCGACCAGATCGGCGAATGCGGAATGCGTCCAATCGCCGGTCGAGGCACCGACACCGCGTTTGTCGTAGATCAGCACAGCGATCCCGAGCTGGGCAAGGAAGTCGGCGACCGGGCGCATGTTTGGGCGACCTTGCGGGCCGGAGCCATGGATCATCACGATGGCGGGGTACGGGCCAGCAGTCGTTGGCCGGATCAGTGTGCCGGCGAGCGTGACATCGCCGTTATGGAAGCGCACTTCCTCGTGGTTGAGCTTGATTTTGCGCGCATGTTCGGCTGGAAGCTCGCCACGCTGCCGGATCAAGGCGCTGATTTCGTGCTGATCGTCTCTGACGAATGTGAATTGTGCCTCGACTGGTTCGGGTACGAAGAGCGCCGGCCCGCAAGAAAACTGGTCGGCCTGCGTTGGAAAGAGCGCGCTGATGCGCCCGGTCGTGCGGTCGTAGTAGGCGATCTGGTCGGATGTCGGCGCGATTCCGATCATGATCTGGCTGCCGTCGTGCAGCTGATAGATGCCCATGTATGCCGTCAGGTCGGGCGCGTCCTGCGGCGCTGCGGTCGCGTCGGGCGCTGTTGTTGGCTGTGTACTCATCGAGCTGTCCTTATTTCCGCCATCCCTCGCTGGGATGGGCTGTTGCTGTCCAAACGAGTCGGACGCGGATAATGGCGATTCAGCTGGCATTATCTGGCTCGGGGATGCGGGTGAGCGTGCGCACCGGCGAGGCCAAAACCCACAGGAACGACAAGAGGCCACCGAATCCGCCGACGATCATCGCGGCGCGCAGGCCGAGCAGCTCGCCGAGCAGCCCGCCGAGCAGCCCGCCGAGCGGCAGGGTGCCCCAAACCAGGAAGCGCATCGTGGCGTTCATACGACCCATGAGTCGATGCGGCACGATCGCCTGGCGCAGGCTGAGCTGATTGATGTTGTAGACCGTACTGCCCATCCCCATGAAAAACGAGCTGAAGATCAGCGCCGGGATCGCGGTAGCGGGGGTTGCGAAGACGATCGGCAGGCCGCCGATGCCGCCGATCAAGATCGCGCCAATGATGATCCGTCCGACGCCGATGCGTGCCGCCAGCCGTCCAGCGAGCAGCGCGCCGCCCAGACCGCCGATATTGCCCAACCCGAAGGCGATGCCGATCGCGGCCGGCGTCAGGTTGAGATCGCGCGTGGCGAACAGGATCAGCAGCGCGCCACCTGCGGCGCCGAAGAAATTGGATGTTGCGGTACAGCCGGCGATCGCGCGGAGGTAGCGATTGCCGAAGACGACGCCGAGCCCTTCGCGAATCTCGGCGATCATTGGCGCGCGCGTCGATTGGGATGGTGCGGGCTCCGTCCGCCGGATCAGCCCCAGGAAGAGCGCAGAAACGATGAAGGAGAGCACGTCGAGGAAGATCGCGATCGGCGCCGTGAGCGCCTGGATGAGCAGGCCGGCGAGGCCCGGCCCGGTCAACTGCGCGGTTGAGCGGCTGACTTCGAGCTTGCTGTTGCCATCGACCAGCTGATCGCGATTGACCAGCACCGGCAGATACGACTGATAGGCCACGTCGAAGAAAACGGTGCAGATGCCGACCAGGAAGCCGACGACATATAGTTGATATATGCTGAGCATGCCGGCGATGGCCGCCAGCGGAATGCTGATCAGCAGCAGCGCGCGACCGATGTCGCCGGCGATCAGGATCGGCCGTTTGCGGCGGCGATCAACCCAGACGCCCGCGAAGAGCCCGATCAGCAGGAATGGTGCCGTTTCGACCGCGCTCAGGACGCCCATCTCAGCCGGCGTCGCCTGTAGTGTGATCGCCGCGATCAGCGGCAGCGCCAGCATGGTAAATTGGCTGCCGAAGAGCGAGATCGTCTCGGCGACCCAGAGTTTCATGAAGTCCCGATGACGCCAGAGCGTTGCCGGGGCGATCTCGCTGCTTGCTACTGTCATTGGGGGTTGCTCCTTTCCAGTACATCCTATCTGCAATTCCGTGCTCTGTTCAGCTTCAGTTCAGCTTGATCGAGCCGGTCGATGGGTGGTATACCTGCATTGTTGCGGGCGTCTCGACCCGACCGTAGCGCAACAGCCTCATGCCAAGCTGGAGCAGCGCCCGGCCAAGCATGCCAGCCGCGCGGTGGGCGATGCTGCGTTGCGGACGACGCGCGCTCGCGGCGAGCCGGGACTGCGCGGCGGCGGCGTGGCGCTCCTGATCGTATGCTTGCGCTATCTGATCGCTATATGCGAGCTGTATCATGATTCTTCCTCCTTGCATGTTTGAAAGTGCCATCCGTCATGTCACTTTGTTCTATTGCTATGGTGATATTATCATATATTTTGAAAATGTCAATACCAAATTGGCATTATATTCTAACCAATTGGAGAAATACTGCAAACGGAATAGCAGTTCCCGATCGGCTGCGGGCGCGAGGACTGTAGGCCGCCGCATCTCCGACCCGGCTGAGAAGATACTGTGGAAAGTGGAAAGAGGTGATTGCATTCACCGATAGGTCGATGGTATAATAACCCCAACCCCACACGGTGAAACCTACCTAGTACGAGAGCCTGAAACACCCGGTCAGCTTCTTCTGTCGCCTCACACGCAAACGCTCGTTATGAATGAAGGAGATCACCAATGCCCAACGATGGAGACGAGTTCGACCTAGACGTTCGAATCATGCCGGCCTCCGAAGGTCACGAGGCCAACGCCTACACCTGGGACACCTGTGCCGGCACCTGCCCCTGCGGGCCGACCGACTCGTGCGGTCAGGGCAACACCTGCTGGGACTCGTGTGATGGCACATGCTTTTGCATACCGCCTACCACCTGGTGCTGATCTGCACCGCTTGATTCCAAAAATGATGGCTGGTGTGCGGCAACGTCGATCGCGCATGCCTCTGTTGCTAGCGCCATGCATCGGCCGCAAAAACGCACGTCACCCCCTACCGAGACTGTGATGTACAGTAGTAGGGGCGCAGCAGCCTTAAGACCATTCTCAGAGCAAGGACGATCGGGCTGCTGCGCCCCTACTGCGTTGCAACCTCGGCGATGCATGGCCTGCACATCAAGGCATGCATCCCACGCACCTCCCTACTATCACGCTCCTACCAAATTCAAGTAGGCAAGCGCCGAGTGTCATGCTATACTGGTAGCATACAATCCACGCCATGCTCGCCGTAGGACGCCCGCAGGTCAGGTTCCGACCTGCGCCCGATGCCTTGCCGTTCATCATCGTTTGATCCGCGTTGCTCGGCCAAACGCGACATACAAGTAACGACGCACCATGTTTCGCGAGTACCTCGATTTCGAGATTCGGATCGATGCGCAGACGGCGAGCGGCTACCCCGTCTCGATTCGTAGCCCCGGCGGCGACACGCGCGGCTGGCTGGTGCCGCCGCTCGATTCGCCTGCCTATCTGCGCGCGTTAGAGCGGCTAGCCGTGCTCGACACCGACGAAGCATGTCTGGCCGAGATCGGCCACACGCTCTTCGACCGGCTGTTTACCGCACCGATCAGAGAGGCGTACGCGCGCAGCCGTGGGCAACTGAAGGACGGCCAGGCGCTGCGCCTGATCTTCGACATCGCCGCCAGCGAGGGGGCGATCGCAGCAATGCCATGGGAATTCCTCGCCGACCCGGCCCACGGCCCGCTGGTCATGCTGGATGCGCCGATCACGCGCTACCTGCCCATCCCAGCACCGATCCCAACGCTCGCGACGCCACTGCCGCTCAAGGTGCTGCTTACCGGTGCGAGCACTCCGCCACCCGTCGATATCGTCGGTGCCCTGGATCGCATTCAGACCGCATTGGGCGCGCTCGGCGCGTCGGTCGCCGTGACGGTCGAACGGCACCTCAGCCGCTCGACGCTCCGGCAGCGTGTGCGCGAGGGCTTCCACGTCTGGCACTTTGTCGGGCACGGCGGGATCGGTCGTGATGGCGAGACCGGTCTGCTCCAGTTTGAGGATGATCAGGGGACTGGGGATGTCGAGCGCGTCAGCGCGCCAGAGCTAGGAATTCTGCTCCAGCGCTCCGGCATCCGGCTGGTCGTGCTGAACGCCTGCCAGAGCGCAACGCTTGGCATTGATCCCTTCCGCAGCCTCGCGCCTGCGCTCATCCGCGCCGAGGTTCCTGCCGTCATCGCGATGCAGTTGCAGCTCTCCGAGGAGGCGGCCCAGGCGTTCGCGGTCGAATTCTATCGCACACTCGCGGGCGGCTGGCCGATCGATGCCTGCCTGACCGAGGGGCGCAAGGCGATCATGGGTGCGACTGGGCTGAGTCAGCCGTTTTGGGGCATCCCGGTGGTCTACACGCGCGCGACCGATGGCCGGCTGTTCGCGCCGCCGGTGCCTGCGACACCCGACCGCGCCGATGGCCCTCGCCCGATCGGCGATGGGCTGATCGCGCTGCGGGCCTTGATGGACATGCCGGCGGTCTACGCCGCCGTCGCGAGCAGCCGCGATCAGTTCCCCGAAGTGCTGCGTCAGATCGCCACGCTCGGTCGCTACAAGGCGCTGCACGACCAGTTCCAGCAGCTTGAAGCATGCGCGCACGTCCTCGATACGGATCGCCAGCGGCTCCAGCACGACCCGTTCGCCTGGCGCGACCTATCGCGCACCGAGCCGGACCTGTACGACCGGATCGATGCGGTGCTCGCGCTCCAGGGCACGGGCACGCACGATGCGCTCTGGACCCGTAAGCTGACCACCGCACAGCGCGAGGTGCGCGCGGCGATCGAGGAGTGCGATGCTGCGCTGCTCAACCGGGCCACCAACCGCATCGATGACGTGCTGGGGAGCGTGCCCTGGCAGATCAACACGCGGCTAGTCGAGGTGGCGAGCGGCCTGCCGCTCGCGGCGCTGGTGCAGAACCTGACGACGATCGCCAAGCGGCTCGACGATGTCGAGCTCGATGCGATGGCGCAGCGCCAATGTGCGATCTTTGTCGAGAGTGTCACCGCACTCGATCGGCTGAGTATACGACTGGCGCAGCTCGTCAGTTGGCATAATCTATTTCAAGAGCTGGACAACGAGCTGCGGCGCGTCGAGATCGAGATGCGGCTCGACGGCGCGGCGCTGGCGCTCGTGTGGCCCGATCTGCTTTTGCTGAACCAACAGATCTGCGATGAGGCCACCGCCGCGTGGGCGCTGCGGCTGGCCGCGCAGGCCGCCGAGCTGGAGCGCGTGCTGGCGACCACCGAAGTGAATCGGGTGATGATGTTGTTCTGGCGCTACCGCAACCAGGTCAGCCAGAGCTTCAACTGCGTCGATACCGACCTCCTGGCGTTCTGTAAGGAGCTTGAGCAGATCGGCGCGTCGCTTAATAGTGTGCTAAGGACGATCGCATGACCAGCGTTTCCGACCCACCGCCGCTCGCCGAGCAGTCGGCGTTTCCCTCGTTGGCGGCGCTCCGCGAGGCGCATAGTGCGCTGATTGATCGCCGCCGGTCGGCTGGCGATACCCCCGATGTGCTGGCCGCGATGGTGTCGCTCGTTCAGCGCGGGAGCGCGACCGGCGCGCTGCTGGACGGGGGTGACGATCGGCGGGCGGCGCAGAGCCTGCTGAACTATTGGGCGAACGCGCTCTACCGGGCTGAGCACGAGCCGCCCGATGCGACACTAGCGGAGTTCGACCCACTGCGCGCGCCGCAGCTCCCCGACTCGGCCTGCCCCTATCTGGGCCTCGACGCCTTCAGCGAGGCCAACGCGACCCGCTTCTTCGGTCGGCAGGAGCTGATCGCCCGCCTGGTTGATCGGCTGAATACGAACCACTGGCTGTCGGTCGTTGGTCCCTCGGGCAGCGGAAAATCGTCGGTCGTGCGTGCCGGCGTCCTGCCGGCGCTGCACCGCGCGGTGCCGGATGGCGGCGTGGCCTGGCTGATCATCCCCGCATTTGTGCCAGGAACGGCACCGCTCGAAAGCCTGGTGCGCGCGCTGCGTACTGCAGCTCGGAGTACGGATGCACTGGATGCGGCCGTGCCTGGGCTGGAAGCGCGCGAGCAGCGCGCGCAGTTCGTTGCACTGATGCGGCAGGAGGCCGGCGCGTTGGCGCGGCGGCTTGCTGACACACCAACCGTCGTCGTCGTGGATCAGTTCGAGGAG
>Ga0075423_10004004_pt1 | contig 13593 bp, 9 predicted proteins | sample SoiMethybrSBSTD2_FD_80114 | JGI IMG/M metagenome (GOLD analysis project Ga0075423, IMG submission 80114) | Bulk soil microbial communities from a Populus tree surrounding site in Tennessee, USA - Soil MetaG P. TD hybrid SBSTD2 | ecosystem: Environmental > Terrestrial > Soil > Tree plantation...
AGATCTTCGGCACCAAGCACGAGCGCGACGTCAAACGCATGATGCCGATCGTGCAGGCCATCAACGCGCTCGAGCCCACCTTGACCGCGCTGGACGACGCGGCGCTGCGCGCGAAGTCCGACGAGTTCAAGAAACGGATCGAGGGCGGCGAGCCGCTCGACGACGTCCTGCCGGAGGCGTTCGCGGTCGGCCGCGAGGCGGCGCGGCGCACGGTCGGCATGCGTCACTTCGACGTGCAGCTGATCGGCGGCATGGTGCTCCACGACGGCACGATCGCCGAGATGGCGACCGGTGAGGGCAAGACGCTCGTCGCGACGTTGCCGGCATACCTGAACGCGCTCACCGGCCGCGGCGTGCACATCGTCACCGTCAACGACTACCTGGCCAAGCGCGACGCGCAATGGATGGGTCCGATCTACCACGCGCTCGGACTCAGCGTCGGCGTCATCCAGCACGAGGCGTCGTTTCTCTACGATCCGAAGTTCGTCACCTCCGACATCCGGCTGACCTCGCTCCGGCCGTGCACGCGTCCGGAGGCCTACCGGGCCGACATCACGTACGGGACCAACAACGAGTTCGGCTTCGACTACCTGCGCGACAACATGCGCTTCAGCCTCGAGGAGCTGGTGCAGCGCGAGCTCCACTACGCGATCGTCGACGAGGTCGACTCGATCCTGATCGACGAGGCGCGCACGCCGCTGATCATCTCGGGCCCGGCCGACGAATCGACCGACCTCTACTACAAGATCGACCGCATCATCCCCAAGCTCAAGCGGGCGGCGACGATCGTCGAGGGCAAGCTCTCCGAGGTCGAGGCCGAGAAGCAGGGCGACTTCATCGTCGATGAGAAGGCGCGCGCCGTGGCGCTCACCGAGGAGGGAATCGCCAGCTGCGAGCGGCTCCTGAACGTCGACAACCTCTACGACCCGCGCCACATGACGATCCTGCACCACATCCAGCAAGGGCTCCGAGCCCATGCCCTGTTCCGGCGCGACGTCGACTACATCGTCAAGGACGGGCAAGTCGTCATCATCGACGAGTTCACCGGCCGCCAGATGCCGGGCCGTCGCTGGTCGGACGGCCTGCATCAGGCGGTGGAGGCCAAGGAAGGCGTCCGGATCGAGCGCGAGAACCAGACGCTCGCGACGATCACGTTCCAGAACTACTTCCGGATGTACGACAAGCTCGCCGGCATGACCGGCACCGCCGAGACCGAGGCCGAAGAGTTCGCCAAGATCTACAAGCTCGACGTCACGGTGGTTCCCACGAACCGCACGCTGCTCCGCGTGAACTTCCCCGACGTCGTCTACAAGACCGAGCGCGAGAAGTTCAACGCGGTCGTCGACGACATCATCGAGCGGCACGGCAAGGGCCAGCCCGTGCTCGTCGGCACCGTGTCGATCGAGAAGTCCGAGGCGCTGGCGAGCCTGCTCAAGAAGCGCGGGATCCGCCACGAGGTCCTGAACGCGAAGTACCACGAGCGCGAGGCCGAGATCGTCGCGCAGGCCGGCCGCGAGAGCGCGGTCACGATCGCGACCAACATGGCCGGCCGCGGGACCGACATCCTGCTCGGCGGCAACCCGGACTTCCTCTCCAAGGAAATCTTGAGGAAGCGCGGGCTCGACCCGGTGATGGCGGCCGCTCCCGAGCGCGAGGCCGCGCTGACCGAAGCCCGGCGCATCACCGAGCCGGAGCACCAGCGGGTGGTCGAGCGCGGCGGCTTGCACATCGTGGGCACCGAGCGCCACGAGGCGCGGCGGGTCGACAACCAGCTGCGCGGACGGTCGGGTCGCCAGGGCGACCCGGGCTCGTCGCGCTTCTACCTCTCGCTCCAGGACGACCTGCTCCGCATCTTCGGCTCCCAGCGCGTCGAGCGGATCATGGAGCGTCTCGGCATGCAGGAAGGCGAGCCGATCGAGCACAAGCTCGTCACCCGCGCCATCGCGACCGCGCAGAAGCGCGTCGAGACCCACAACTTCGAGATCAGGAAGCACCTGCTCGAGTACGACGACGTCATGAACAAGCAGCGCGAGGTCATCTACGGGATGCGGCGTCAGATTCTCGAAGGCGAGAGTCAGGCCGAGACCATCGCCGAGTGGGTCGACGAGCTGGTCGAGAGCACGGTCGACGCCTACGCCGCGCGCGGCGCTCATCCCGAGGACTGGGACCTCGGCGGTCTGACGGAGGCGCTGCACCGGCAGTTCGACACGCGCGTGCCGGCGGCCGACCTCGAGGACATCGTCTCGCGCGAGGCCCTCGACGAGCTGGTGCAGAGCGCGGTCAAGGCGCGCTTCGCCGAGCGCGAGCGCGAGCTCGGAGCCGACCTCCTGCAGGCGCTCGAGCGGCACGAGATGCTGATCGTGCTCGACACGCAGTGGAAGGACCACCTGCTCTCGATCGACCATTTGAAGGAAGGCATCGGGCTGCGTGGGTACGGCCAGCGCGATCCGCTCACCGAGTACAAGAAGGAAGCATTCGATCTCTTCGAGGACATGTTCGAGCGGATGAAGGCCGCGGTGATCGAGCGGCTCTTCAAGGTGCAGATCGTCCGCGACGCGCCGATGGAGCTGCCGACGATGACCGCGCTGGCCGCCGCGCGCGAGTCCCGCGGCGAGCTGCCGGGCGAGCCGGCGCGGCCGGCCGCGCCCGCGCAACGGGTACAGGCGGCCCCCCGCACGCCCACCGGCGAGAAGATCGGGCGCAACGATCCCTGCTATTGCGGCTCCGGTAAAAAGTACAAGAAATGTCATTACCTCAAGGCTTAGAGGGCGATATCTAGGGTTTCGACAGCCGTCCACCCCCACGGCTGGTGCTTTTTTCTTTGGTTGTATTGGGTGCGCCGTGCTAGAAAACCCCATGCGCCTCGAATCCGTCTCGCTGCACGGCTTCAAATCGTTCGCGGAAAAGTGCGTCCTGAAGGTCATGCCCGGGATCACCGCGATCGTCGGGCCGAACGGGTGCGGCAAGAGCAACATCTCGGAATCGGTCCGCTGGGCCCTCGGCGAGCAGAGCGCGAAGTCGCTCCGCGGCCAGAAGATGGAAGATCTCATCTTCCACGGCTCGGCCTCGCGCAAGCCGGTCGGCTTCGCCGAGGTCGAACTGATCTTCAGTAACGACGGCGCGCTCTCGGTGCCGTGGACCGAAGTGGCCGTCAGCCGCCGGCTCTACCGGACGGGCGAGAGCGAATACCTCCTGAACAAGAGCGCGTCGCGCCTGCGCGACATCCTGGACCTCTTCGCCGGCACCGGCGCGAACCCGCGGGCCTATTCGGTCATGGACCAGGACAAGCTCAACCACGTCCTGACCGCGAAGCCGCACGAGCGCCGCGTGTTCATCGAGGAAGCGGCGGGAATCGCGCGCTACAAGCAGCAGCGCAACGAGACCGAGACCAAGCTCGACGCAGCCCGCCAGAACCTGGTCCGGGTGCGCGACGTCATGGACGAGGTGCGCCGGCAGCTGAACTCGCTCGAGCGCCAGGCCAAGAAGGCCCAGCAGTACAAGACGCTCCAGTCCGAGAAGCGCGAGCTCGGGCTGGCCCTGGTCGCCGCGGACTACGCCGGGCTCAAGAGCGAGGGCGAGCGGCTGACGGGCGAGCTGGCGCGTCTGCGCGACGGCGAGGACGGGCTGCGCACGCGCCTGTCGTCCCTGGCCGCGCACGAGGCCCAGGCGCGGGAAGCCCTGCAGGCGAGCGAGCATCGACTCTCGGACCTGCGGCAGGCCGTGTCGAAGGTGCAGGGCGAGCTCGAGCGGCTCCTCGAGCGCCGCGAGCAGATGGGCGTGCAGATCCGCGAGCTCGGCGAGGAGAGCGTCCGGCTCGACGAGGAAGTCCGCTCGACCACCGAGCGGAAGGCGTCGATCATCGTCGAGCGGGAGAACGTCCGGCTGGCGCTCGGCGATACCGAGCAGGTCGCCGCCGAGCGCTCGCGCGCCGCGACGGAGTTCGAGGCGGCCCTGGAGCGCCAGCGCGCCGCGCTCGCGGTCGAGCGCGATCATGCCGAGGCACTCCGCCTGGAGCAGGCGCGGCTCGCCTCCGAGCGCGTCGATCTCATGCGCAGCGCCGGTGAGCTGCGTGAACGCGAGACGCAGCTGGCCCGGCGCGCCGAGCGGCTGGCCGGCGAGCTCGCCCAGGCCCAGGCCGAGGCCGAGCGCCTCCTGGGCGAGCGAGGCACGCTCGCCGCCGCGCGTGATCGTGCCGCGGCCGAGCTCGTCTCGCTCGAGGAGCGGCGCAAGCTGCTGGAGACCCAGGAGGCTGAGGCTCAGCGGCGGTTGACCGACGCCGAGACGCAGCTCGCTGACGCCCGGGTCGAGCTGGCGGTGCGGCGGTCGAGCTTCGAGGCGCTGTCCGAGCTCGAGCGCGTGCGGGAAGGTTACGGCGCCGGCGTGCGCGCCGTGTTCGCCGACGGCCGCCGCGACGCGCTGCACGGCATCGTCGGAACGGTCGCCGATCTCCTCGAGGTGCCGTCCGGCATGGAGCGGGCCATCGAGGCGGTGCTCGGCGAGCGGCTGCAGTGGGTGGTCGTCGAGCGCTTCGAGCACGCGCGCGCCGCCGTCGACTATCTGCACGAGCACGCGCTCGGCTCGGCCACGTTCCTGCCGCTCGAGCACCTGCCGGCGCCGTCCGATGCGCTCCCGAGCGACAACGGCGTGCGCTGGGTCGCCCGGAGCGTCAGCGCCTCGGCGCCGAGCCTCGTCCATCACCTGCTCGGGCAGGTTGCGGTGGTCGAGCACCTGGATGAGGCCGAGCAGCTCTGGCGGCGCAACGGCGTGGTGGCGACTTACGTCACGCCGGGCGGGGAAGTCCTCGGCCCGACCGGGCGCCTGCACGGCGGCGGCGATCAGGCCGCGAGCGCGACCGAGCATTCGCTGCTGGCACGCAAACGCCAGCTGCGCGAGCTCGAGTCGGAGGTGCACCGCCTCTCCACGGTCGTCGAGGCCGGGCAGACCGAGATCACGACCCTCGGCGCGGAGTTTGCGGCGCTCCGAGAGCAGATCGGCGAGCTGGCGCGCGCGGTGCAGGCGCGGCTGGCCGAGCGCCTGGCCGGCGAGAAGGACGTGGAGCGCGCCGGGCAGGAGCACGCGCGCGTGCAGCGCCACGTGGAGACAGTCGAGCTCGAAGCGCGCCAGGTCGCTCGCGAAGCCGAGGAGACGAGCGCGACTCTGGCGCAGCTCTCGCAGCGTATCGCGGTCGCGCGCGACGCCGAGGGCGCGATCGAGGCCGCGGCCGCGCGCGTGCGCGCCGCGATCGAGGGGGCGCAGTCCGACGAGACCGCGCTCAGCGCCGAGCTGACCGCGTGCCGGGTCGATCTTGCCTCGGTCACCGAGCGCGTCGAGGCGCTCGGCCGCGAGCTCACCCGGGTCGACGAGATCGAGCGCGACCTCACCGAGCGGCTGACCCAGGCCGAGCAGCGCCGGACCCAGCTCGTCGAGCGGCGGGCGTGGCTCACGGAGGAGCGCGAGCGGACCGACGTCGCGGCCCGCGAGGTCGCGGTGGACCGCGACCGCACCGACGCCGAGGCGCGGGTGGCCGCGGAGCACCACGAGGGGCTCGCGACCGAGCTACGCGGGGTCGAGCACGAATCGCGGTCCGCCGAGAGCGAGCTCGGGCGGCTGGTCGCCTCGGCGCACGAGATCGACATCCGCGCGACCGAGTGCCGGGTGCGGCGCGAGGAGCTCGGGCAGGATGCCTGGCGCGTTTACGGTGTCGACGCGCAGGCGCTGATCGCGCATCACGATCCGGAACGCGACCTGTCGACCGTGCGCGAGCGCGTGGCGGATCTCGAGGAGCGCCTCAGCGCGATCGGACCGGTGAACCTGGTGGCCGACGACGAATACCGGGAGCTCGACGAGCGGCTCACGTTCCTCCGCACGCAGCACGACGATCTCACGGCCTCGATCAAGGACCTGGAAAAGGCGCTTCGCGGCATGACGCGCACGGCGCAAGAGCGGTTCCTCCATGCGTTCGAGGAGATCAACAACCACTTCAAAGGGCTGTTCGAGCGTCTCTTCGAGGGCGGCCGCGCAGAGCTCCGGCTGGTCGAGGCCGAGGAGGGCGGCGATCCTCTGGACACGGGCGTCGAGCTGATGGCGCAGCCGCGCGGTAAGCGGCTGCAATCCGTGACCCTCATGTCAGGCGGCGAGCGGGCGCTCACCGGGCTGGCGCTGCTCTTCGCCATTTTCTATTTCAGGCCGAGTCCGTTCTGCATCCTCGACGAGGTTGACGCGCCGCTCGACGACGCCAACATTCATCGTTTTCTCCGTGTTCTCAGGGAATTGACGGGCCAGACCCAATTCCTCGTCATCACGCACAATCGGAAGACCATGGAGGCCGCTGACGTCCTCTACGGCGTCACGATGGAAGAGCCGGGGCTGTCGACCCTGGTCTCGGTCAACCTCAACGCTCAGTAACAGGATGAAGAAGCCGGCCGGATAGGCTACGCTCGAAGTATGTCGAGTGTCGGCGCGTACTTGCGCGGGCTCCGCGAGCAGCAGGGTATGTCGGTCGACGAGCTCTCCCGAGCGACGCGCGTGCTCAGCCACTACCTCGAGGCGCTCGAAGCCGATGACGTCCGCGCCCTTCCCGCACCGGTGTTCACGAAGGGATTCATCCGCGCGTACTGCCAGGCAGTCGGCGTGCCCCCGGACGAGGCGCTCAGGCTCTACGATCGGATCGGCGTGCCGGCGCCGGATCTGTCGCAGGCCCCGGCCAACGCGGTGCGCGCTCACGCGGCGCCCGATCTGCCGCATCGCCACGTCGTGCACGAGCCGCCGGACTACCTGACCGTCACGCCGCCTGGTCTGCCTCCGCAGGGCGAGCCTCGCGACGGCCGCTCGCGCGGCACCCTGCTCATCAGTTTCATCCTGCTGGTGGTGCTCGGTGCGGCGTTCTTCGCGGTCACCCTGGCGCTTCAATCCGGGCGGGAAGCGGAGGGTGAGCGCGAGGCGCACGTCGCGATCCCGCAGCCTCTGCCATCGGCCGAAGCGCCGGCTCCCGCGCCGGCGGCGGTTCCCGTGGCCGCCGAGGGCCCGGCGCCGCCGCAGCCCGCGCCGACTCAGGTCGCGAAGCAGTCGCCGAACGGCGCACCCGCGACGGCGCCGACCGCGCCGCCGAGCTCGCTTCCGTCGCCAGCGCCGCAAGCGGTGCCTGCACCAGCCGCGCCGGCGAGCGCTCACGTGCCTGCGGCCCCGATCGCTCCGGCCCCGCCGCGGCCCCAGATCGCTTCGAGCGCCGTGACGGCGCCGCCGGCCGCCGCGCCGGCACCGGGCGGGACCGCGGCCGGCGTTCGCGGGCCCGGCGCGCCGTATCGACTGATCGCGCGGACGACCGAGACGACGTGGATGCGAGTCCGCACCGACGACGGCCGGACGAGCGAGGAAACGATCCCGGCCAACGAGATCCGCGAGTGGATCTCCAACGGACCGTTCATCATCACGATCGGTAACGCGGGCGGCGTGAGCCTCGAGCTCAACGGCCGCCCCGTGCCTCGGCTCGGCGCCAGCGGCTCGGTCATCACGCGATTGGTCCTGCCCTCGGAAAACCAGTGAAGTTCTTCTCGGCTCTGGGTGAGCGTCTCCGCGACGGGCTCAAGCGGTCGCAGGAGTTCCTTGCCGGAGGCATGGGCTCCGTCCTCGACACCGATCGTCCGATCGACGAGGCGCTGCTCGAGGAGCTCGAGGAGCACCTGATCGCGGCCGATCTGGGCGCCGCGCTGGCCGCCGACTTCACCAACCGCGCTCGCGAGGAACTCATGTTCGGGACCGTCACGCGCGCCAGCCAGCTGCGCCCGCTGTTCCGCCGGTTTCTCGTCGACACGCTCGCGCCGTCGGCCCAGCCGCTCAACCTCGACCATCACCCGGCCGTGGTGCTGCTGCTCGGCGTGAACGGATCCGGCAAGACGACGACCGCAGCCAAGCTGGCCGCCTCGCTGAAGGGCTCCGGCAAGCGCGTGATCCTCGCCGCGGCTGACACGTTCCGCGCCGCCGCGATCGAGCAGCTCGAGCGCTGGGGCGAGCGCATCGAGGTCGAGGTCATCCGGCAGGCCGCGGGCTCCGATCCCGGCGCGGTCGTGTTCGACGCGGTCAAGGCCGCGACCGCCCGCGACCTCGACGTGTTGATCATCGACACCGCGGGTCGGCTACACACCAAGACGAACCTGATGGACGAGCTGTCGAAGCTCCGGCGCATTATCGAGCGCCAGCTCCCCGGCGCGCCGCACGAGACGCTCATGGTGCTCGACGCGCCGACGGGCCAGAACGGGTTTGCCCAGGCGCGGATGTTTCACGAGGCGATCGGCCTCACCGGCGTGTGTCTGACCAAGCTCGACGGCACCGCCAAGGGCGGGATCGTCGTGCGCATCGTGCGCGAGCTCAAGGTGCCCGTGAAGCTGATCGGCCTCGGGGAGAAGATCGACGATCTTCAGCCGTTCGAGCCGCAGGCGTTCGTCGACGCGCTGGTCGCCGAATGACGGAAGGGGACCCAGCCGAGCGCTTCATGCGGCGCGCGCTCGAGCTCGCCGAGCGCGGACGCGGCCTCACCTCACCGAATCCGATGGTCGGTGCCGTCCTCGTCGCGCCGGGCGGCGAGATCGTGGGCGAGGGCTTTCACGCCAGAGTCGGCGGGCCCCACGCCGAGATCGAGGCGCTTCGCGCTGCCGGCCCCCGCGCGCGCGGCACGACGCTCTACGTGACGCTCGAGCCGTGCTCGCATCACGGTCGGACGCCGCCCTGCTCGCGGGCGGTGATCGATGCCGGCGTGGCGAAGGTCGTCGCGGCGACCGGCGACCCCAATCCGCTCGTGGCCGGCCGCGGGCTCGCCGAGCTTCGCGCCGCCGGGATCGCCGTAGTCACCGGCGTGGGGGCCGCCGACGCCGAGCGCCAGAATCGGGCGTTCCTCACCGCGATGCGCGAGCATCGGCCGCACGTCACCCTGAAGGCCGGCATGACCCTCGACGGCAAGATCGCCGATCTCCACGGGGCCTCGCGCTGGATCACCGGCGAGCGCGCCCGGCAGCACGCCCACCGGCTTCGCAGCGAATCGGACGCGATCGTCGTCGGGATCGGGACCGTGCTGCGCGACGATCCCGAGCTCACCGTCCGTCTCGGCGAGCCCTGGCCGCGAGAGCCGTGGCGCGTCGTGCTCGACACCGCGGCCCGCACGCCGTCCGGCGCGCGGCTGATCCGCGCCGGGCAGCCGCGCCGCGCCCTGATCGCCGTCGGCGCCGAGGCGCCGGAGCCTCGCGTCCGCGCGCTGGCGGACTCGGGCGCCACTATCGTCGCCTGCCGCGTCCGCGACGGCCGCGTGGACCTGGGCGCGCTGCTGGCCGAGCTCTTCGCCCGCGAGGTCCGCGCGGTGCTCGTCGAGGGCGGCGGCGAGATCCACGGCGCGTTTCTCGATGCCGGGCTCGTCGACCGCGTCGCGATGTTCGCCGCGCCGCTACTGATCGGCGGACGCGGCGCGACGCCCGTCGTCGGCGGCGCGGGGCGCGAGCTCAAGAGCGCGGTGCGGCTCGGCGGCTTCGCCGTCACGACCCTCGGCGACGATCTGCTCATCGAGGCCGACGTGATCCGCGAGCCGAAGGGGGTCTGATGTTCACGGGGATCGTCGAGGAGGTCGGCGCGATCCGCTCGATCGAGCTCCACGAGCGGCTCGCGCGCCTCGAGATCGAGGCCCGCGTCACGGTCGAGGGCGTCGGCATCGGCGGCAGCGTCGCGGTGAACGGCGTCTGCTTGACCGTGATCGAGCGGCGGCCCGACGGCTTCGTCTTCGAGATCGGTCCCGAGACGCTCTCGCGCACGGCGCTGCGCCATCTGGGCCCCGGCGCGCCCGTCAATCTCGAGCGTCCCCTGCGGTTCGGCGGCGCCCTGGGCGGCCATCTGGTCCTGGGACACGTCGATGGTGTGGGGACCGTGGACGCCGTAACGCGTGTAGAATCAACGGCGCGGGTGCGGGTCACCTTACCGAGCCGCGACCTGGAGCCGCTCCTGATCCCCCAGGGGTCGGTCGCCGTGGACGGCGTCAGCCTCACGGTGGCTGCGCTGGGTGACCAGAGCTTCGAGGTCATGTTGATTCCGCACACGCTCGCGGTGACGACGCTTGGACGGCTGAAGCCCGGTCAGGCGTCGAACATCGAGGCGGATGTGATCGGCAAGTATCTGGTACGCTCGCTCGCGCTGAGGGGGACGACATGACCGGGTTTTCGACCATCGAGGAGGGCATCGAGGAGATCCGTCGAGGGCGCCTCCTCCTCGTCGTGGACGACGAGGATCGCGAGAACGAAGGCGACCTTGTGATGGCGGCGGACCGGGTCACACCCGAAGCCGTGAACTTCATGGCCAAGCACGGCCGCGGCCTCATCTGCGTGCCGCTGCTCGGCGAGCGTCTGGACGAGCTCAAGATCTCGATGATGGTTTCCGACAACACCGCGCCGATGGGCACGGCGTTCACGGTCACCGTCGACGCCAAGCGGGGCGTCACCACCGGCACCTCGGCGTACGACCGGGCTGTCACCATCCGCACCCTGGTCGATCCGCTCATGCGCGCCGACGACCTGACCCGACCGGGCCACATCCTGCCGCTGCGGGCGATGGGGGGCGGGGTCCTGAGGCGGGCCGGCCACACCGAGGCCGCGATCGATCTGGCGCGCCTGGCTGGCTGCTACCCGGCTGGCGTGATCTGCGAGGTCCTCGACGAGGACGGCGCGATGGCCCGCGTGCCGCAGCTCACCGAGCTTTCGGCCACGCACGGCCTCAAGATGATCACGATCCGGGACCTCATCGAGTACCGGATTCACAAGGAAAAACTCGTGCGGCGGATCGCGACCACGAAACTGCCGACCGAGTACGGCGACTTCACCGCGATCGCCTATGACACCACCGTCGACAGCCGGGTGCCGCTGGCGCTGGTGATGGGCTCGGTCTCCGGCGACTCGCCGGTGCTCGTGCGCGTCCACTCCGAGTGCCTGACCGGTGACGTCTTCAGCTCGCGCCGCTGCGACTGCGGGCTCCAGCTCGACAAGGCGCTCACCCGGATCCAGGCCGAGGGCCGCGGGGTCTTCGTCTACATGCGGCAAGAAGGGCGGGGCATCGGGCTCCTGAACAAGATGCGGGCCTACGAGCTGCAGGACCAGGGCAAGGACACGGTGGAGGCCAACGCCGCGCTCGGTTTTCACGCCGATCTGCGCGATTACGGCATCGGCGCTCAGATCCTGGTCGACCTCGGCGTGAAGAACCTGAAGCTCCTGACCAACAACCCCAAGAAGATCGTCGGTCTCGAGGGCTACGGTCTGCACATCGCCGAGCGCGTGCCGATCGAGATCCCGGCGACCGAGACGAACCGGAAGTACCTCAGCACCAAGCGCGACAAGCTCGGGCACCTCCTCTCGTCGTTGCCAGACTGATATGGCCGGTCGCGCGCCGAAGTTCCGCCGGGCCGCCGGGAGCACCGGCTCGTTCAGGTTCGCGATCGTCGCCGCGCGCTTCAACGAGCGCATCACCCAGCGGCTGGTCGCCGGCGCGCTGCAGGCGCTGCGCGCCGCCCGGCTGGGCTCCGACGCGATCGAGGTGCACTGGGTGCCCGGCTCCTTCGAGCTGCCGCAGGCGGCGAACCATCTCGCCACGAGCGGGCGGTATTCTGGCATCGTGTGCGTCGGCGTCGTGATCAGGGGACAGACCCCTCACTTCGAGCATGTCGCGCGCGAGGCCGCTGCGGGGATCCGGCACGTCGCGCTCACGACCGGTGTGCCCACGACCTTCGGCGTCATCACCGCGCTCACCGAGGAGCAGGCCTGGGCGCGCGCGGGGGGCGACGTGGGGAACCGCGGGGAAGAGGCCGCCGAGGCGGCGCTGCAGATGGTCGAATGGATGCGCCAGCTCGGCGATCATCGCGCGGCTCCACGAAGCCCCGCGCGCCCCGGACGGGGCCATGCACGGCGACGATAGCCGCGTAAGCCGCAGCCACGGCGGCAAGCGCCGGAAGGCTCGCGAGGTCGCGCTGCAGTTCCTCTATCAGCTCGACCTCAACGGCGACGACGACCCGAGCCCGCACGACGACGAGTTCTGGGCGCGGCATCCTGTGGACGAGGACACTCACGCGTTCGCCGACACCCTCGTACGCGGCACCAAGTCGAACCAGGCCAAGATCGACCACGCCATCTCGCAGTTCGCCGAGCACTGGGATCTCGAACGGATGGCCGTCGTCGATCGCAACATCCTCCGGCTCGCCGTCTACGAGCTCTTGTGGACAGCGGATGTCCCGCCGAAGGTCGCGATCAACGAAGCCATCGAGATCGCCAAGAAGTTCGGCACCAAGGAGTCGAGCCGATTCATCAACGGCTTGCTCGATCGCATTCACAAAGAACTCCGCCCGACGTTCTGAGGCCTGTCCCGGTGCGGTACGCAGTGCTGTCGGACATCCACGCCAATCTCGAAGCGCTCCAGGCCGTACTCGCCGACGCGGCCCCGCGGACCGACGCGACGATCTGCCTGGGCGACCTGGTCGGCTACGGTGCGGACCCCGTCGCATGCATCGAGATCGTGGCCGAGCGGGCGCAGGCGATCGTCTCCGGCAACCACGAGCACGCGGTGGCGGGGCTCATCGACCTCGACTGGTTCAACCCGCATGCGCGCGCCGCGGCCGAGTGGACGCGCGAGCGGGTCGACGACGACCACCAGCGCTATCTGGCGTCGCTGCCGCTGACCGCCGAGCTCGGCGACGCCACGCTCGTGCACGCCTCGCCCGATCGCCCGGACGAGTGGGAGTACCTGCTCACCGCGCAAGACGGCTTCGACGCGTTCTCCGCCTTCACGACGCGACTCTGCTTCGTCGGCCACTCGCACCTGGCCGGCGCGTGGTCGCTCGGCTCCTCCGGCCCCGAGCATCGCGTCGGCGCCGTCGACCTCGAGCTCGAGCGGGGCCGCCGCTACCTGGTCAACGTCGGGAGCGTCGGCCAGCCACGTGACCGCGACCCGCGCGCCGCGTACGCCGTCTGGGACGCCGAGCGCGGCACGATCTCGGTCCGTCGCGTCGCCTACGACGTCGCGCGCGCGCGCGACAAGATCCTCCGCGGAGGGCTGCCGCGGTTCCTGGCCGATCGGCTCGCGTGGGGCTCCTGAGCCTGCGTCCTTCGCCCCGCCGCGCCCTGATCCTCGTGGCGACCGCGTTTGTCATGGGGCTCGGGTTCCCGAGGACCGACTGGGAAGGCGTCGTCTGGGTCGCGCTCACTCCGCTGATCGTCGATGCGCTGCGCCAGCCCGTGCGCATCGCGTTCGGGTGGGGATGGGTCTTCGGCACCGTCTTCTACCTGGTGCTGCTGCGCTGGCTCGACTTCACGTTCAACACCTACAGCGCGATCCCGTGGCCGGTCACCTGGGGGCCGATCTTCGCGCTGGCCGGCTACTGCGCCCTCTATGTGGGCCTCTTCGCCGCGGGCGTCTCGTGGCTCGGCCGGCGCTCGATCGTCTCGGCCCTTTGCGCCGCGCCGTTCCTGTGGGTCGCCGGCGAGTGGATGCGCGGTCACCTGTTCGGCGGCTTTCCGTGGGGGCTCATCGGCTATTCGCAGTACCTGCGCCTGCCCGTGATCCAGATCGCCGAGCTCGGCG
>Ga0075423_10004005_pt1 | contig 13592 bp, 9 predicted proteins | sample SoiMethybrSBSTD2_FD_80114 | JGI IMG/M metagenome (GOLD analysis project Ga0075423, IMG submission 80114) | Bulk soil microbial communities from a Populus tree surrounding site in Tennessee, USA - Soil MetaG P. TD hybrid SBSTD2 | ecosystem: Environmental > Terrestrial > Soil > Tree plantation...
CTTGGTGAGGAGGCCCTGCGCCTGCGTGGTGCTGACGTCCGGCTTGTCGTCGCCGTAGACGGTGTCGACGAGCTTGAGGCCCTTGTACTTGTCGCCTGCCAGGGTCGTCTTCATCAGCTCGATCCAGGCGTTCTGGTTCGTCGCCGTGGCGGCGGCCGACAGGATGGCGATCTCGCCGGTGCAGCTCGGGGCGAGCTCGCAGGCCCAATCGGCGAGGTTCACGCCGACGCCGCTGAAGTCCACCTGGTTGACGAAGACGTTGTAAGCGCCGATCGCCGGGCTCGAGTCGAACCCGACGACCTTGATGCCGGCCGCCATGGCCGCCTTCAGGTCGGGCGCGACTTCATCCTTGCCGTCGGCCGAGATGATGATCGCGTTGACGTTCTGGGTGGTCAGGTCCTTGATGAAGGGGACATGGAGGTCCGCCTTGGGCTCGTTCGGCCCGACCTGGATGATCTTGCTGCCGGTCTCGGCGGCACCCTTGTCGATGCCCGTCTTGGCGGCCGCGAAGTACTGGTTGACGATGTCCTTCGGCAGGTAGCCGACGGTGATCGGGCCGCCGGCGGCCGTGGAGCCGCCGGGCGCGGTCGAGGCCGAGCCGCCCGGGGCGGTCGAGGGCGCTCCGGGCGTCGCCGACGCTCCGACGCCCGGCGTCGCGGCCGTCGAGCAGGCCGCGAACAGCATGATGCTGGCGGTGGCCAGGGCGATCGTTCGCCCGGCTGATCTGAGCTTCAAGGTTGGATCCTCCTATCCTGCAATTGACTCACCACGGCGAACCGCGCCGGCCGGCGGAGGCCGTCCTCCACGGACTCGATCGACGGCCGACTTGGCCTGGTGAGCAAAGTTGGGGATGACCACCGAGAGGATCAGGAGCAGCCCGAGGGCGATGCTCTGGACCTCGACGGTCACGCTGGCGAGGCGGAGCGCGTTCTGCATGACCGCCACGGCGATCACCGCGAGCGCGACGCCCGGGATGGTCCCCGAGCCGCCGAAGATGTTGACGCCGCCGAGCAGGACGACCGTCACCACGGTGAGCGTCATGCCGGCGCCCGCGTCCGCTCGCGCGCTGGACAGGCGCGAGGTCAGGATGATTCCGGCGAGCGCCGCGACCAGGCCCGACAGGACGAAGAGGGCGGTCCGCACGCGGAGGACCCGGACGCCCGAGAAGCGTGCCGCTCCCGTGTTCTTGCCGATCGCGTAGATCTGGCGGCCGATCCACGTTCGATGGAGGACGATGCCGAGGATCGCGGCGAGCGCCAGGAAGATCACGAACGGCCACGGGATCAGCGTCCCGGGCACGTGACCGAAGCCGAGCGCCGTGAACTCCGGCGGGAAGTTGCTGATGCCGCGCGGCCCCAGGACGATCAGGGCGAGGCCGCGGAAGAGGGCGAGGGTGCCGAGGGTCACGACGAGCGACGGCAGGCCGCCGCGCGCCACCATGAGGCCGTTGAGGAGCCCGCCGAGGGCGCCGACCAGCAGGACGATGACGATGGCGACCCCCAGCGGGACACCGGCCGCCCACAGGAATCCGAAGAGGGCGCTGGCCAGGCCGGCCATCGATTCGACGGACAGGTCGATCTCGCCGGCGACGATGATCAGCGTCATCGGCAGGGCCATGATCGCGACCTCCATGAGGGCCGCGATGAGGTTCGAGAAATTGCCTGGCGTCAGGAAGAACGGCGACAGGGTCGTGCCGAGGACGATCAACGCCGCGATCGCCACGATCAGCAACGTCTCCCAGCGGGCGAGGCCGCCCAGCCAGGACCGACCGCCCCCCGCGCGAGTGACGGGTGCGCTCATCTGACGCGCCGCGCGGCGGTGGCCCGCTGGATCCGGCGCAGGATGATCGCGTCCGCGCTGATCGCGAGGAGGATCACGACGCCGTAGATCGCCTGAAGCCAGAACTGCGACAGCCCGACGAGGATCAGGGCGTTCGCGATGAACCCCAGGAAGAGGGCCCCGAGGGCGGCGCCGACGAGCGTCCCCGACCCGCCGAAGATGTTGACGCCACCGACGACGACGGCCGCGACGACCGCGAGGACCAGCCCGGTCGCGGACGTCCCGTTGATCGTCCCGAACTCCATGACGTAGAGGACCCCGGCGGCACCGGCCAGCAGGCCGCACAACGTGAACGCGATGAAGACGACGAGACGCGACGGGATGCCGAGGATGGCCGCGGCCTCGGGGTTGCTGCCGACCGCGTACAGCTGCCGACCGAACCGGGTGAAGCGCAGGATCGTCGTGCCGACGACCACGATGGCGACGACGATGAGGACGAAGATCGGGATCCCGAAGATGGAGTCGCGCGCGGCGTCGGTGAAGCCGTCCGGGAGGCCGGCGAGCGGCACTTGGTGGCTGCCCGCGACGAGGTAGTCGATGCCGCGGAAGATGCTCAGCGTCCCCAGGGTCGCCACGATCGCGGGCACCCGGAACACCGTCACGACGACGCCGTTGATCATCCCGAGGACGAGCCCCAGGCCGAGCCCGAACGCGATCGCGCCGGTCGTGTCGAGGGCATGCCGCTCGAGGAGGCTCGCGACGCAGTAGGCGACCAGACCCATCGTCGCCTCGACGGACAGGTCCACGTTGCGGGTGATGACGACGAGCGCCTCGCCGACCGCGGCCACGGCGATGACCGAGGCGAGGACGGCGACCTGGCTCAGGTTGGAGACGGTCAGGAACTGGGGCGCCGTGAAGGTCACCAGGGCTCCCAGCACGATCATGATCGCCAGGAGGCTGAGCTCCCGCTGGCGCGCCACCACGCCGAGCCACTCGCCGCGCGAGTGCGCCGGCACCGGAGTCACGGCCACCCCGCTCTCAGCCATCGACGGCCTGGCCTGGCGCGTCGCCCGCGGCCACCGGCTCGAGATTGCCCGTCGCGGCGAACATCACCCGCTCTTCGGTCGCTCGGGCGCGCGGGATCTCGGCGGTGATCCGGCCCTCGTGGAGCACGAGGATCCGGTCGGACATCGCGAGGACTTCGGGGAGGTCGCTCGAGATGAGGATGATCCCGAGGCCCGCCGCGGCCAGCTCCGAGATGATCCGGTGGACCTCGACCTTGGCCCCGATGTCGATGCCGCGTGTGGGCTCGTCGAGGATCAGCACCCGCGGCTTCGACGCCAGCCATTTGGCCAGCACGACCTTCTGTTGGTTGCCGCCCGACAGCGCGCCGACCACCTGGTCCACGCCGATCATCCGGACGTTGAACTGCTTCGTGGATTCATCGGCGACGCGACGCTCCGTCGAGGGCCGAACGAGGAGCCGGGGGAAGAGGCGGGGGAGGATCGGCAGGGTCACGTTCTGGGCGATCGAGAAGTCCAGGACGAGGCCTTCCTGGTGGCGGTCCTCCGGGAGATACGCGATCCCGGCGTTCATCGCCTCCGACGGGCTGGCAAAGCTCACCGGGCGTCCACCCAGCCGGATCTCGCCCTCGTCACGCCGATCGATCCCGAACAGGACTCGGGCCACCTCGGTCCGGCCGGCACCGACGAGCCCGGCGAAGCCCACGATCTCGCCCGCTCGCACCGAGAAGCCGATGTCGCGGAACTCCCCGGCTCGGGTTAGTCCCTCGACCTCCAGCAGCACATCGCCGATCGGTGTCTCGACCTTCGGAAAGAGCGAGACGGCTCGGCCGACCATGTGCCGGACAAGATCGGCGGTGGTCAGCCCGCTCGTCGGTGTGGTGATGACGTGCCGGCCGTCGCGGAAGACCGTGGCGCGATCGCAGAGGTCGAACACCTCGTCGAGGCGATGGCTCACGAACAGGACCGCGACGCCGCGGTCACGAAGGCGGCGGACGATCGTGAAGAGCCGCTCGACCTCGTGGGCGGACAGCGAGGCCGTCGGCTCGTCGAGGATCAGGACGCGCGCCTCGACCGACAGCGACTTCGCGATCTCGATCAGCTGCTGGTCGGCCATCGACAGGCCGCGGACCGGCGCGCCCACGTCGAAGTGGACCCCGAGCTGGTCGAACAGGGCCTGCGCCGAGCGTCGCGTCGAACCCCAGTCGATCGTGCCGAGGCGGCCGGCCGGCGCGTGGCCGATGAAGACGTTCTCGGCGACCGTCAGGTCCGGAAAGAGGCGCGGCTCCTGGTGGACGACCGCGATGCCCAGCGCCCGGGCTCGGGCGGGGCCGGCGATCTGGATCGTCTCGCCGTCCAGGGTGATCGTTCCGCTGTCCGGCTGGTGGATCCCGGCGAGGATCTTCACCAGCGTGCTCTTGCCGGCGCCGTTCTCCCCGACGAGCGCGTGGACCTCGGCCGGCAGCAGGGTGAGCGACACGTCGTCGAGCGCCTGGGTCGCGCCGAACCGCTTCGAGATCCCGAGCAGCTCCGCGCGCGGCGCGGGCATCGCCGGCGCGGGCGTCGCGGACGCGGCCACCACCGGCTCGTCCGTCACGGACCCGGTGCCCTCGGTCATCGGGGTGTCTGCGGAGTCGGCGCGTCGACCGGGCGGGCCGCGTCGGAGGGGCTCGCGTCGACGAGGCGGACGTCGACGTTCCGACCGGCCAGGCCGGCGACCATGGCGGCCGGCGCGCCGACGTCCGTCAGCACGATGTCGATCTCGTCGGTCCGGCAGAACGTCGCGAATGCCGCCCGCTCCCACTTCGTGTGGTCGACGATCGCGATGACCTCGCGGGCGGCGCCGACCATCGAGCGCTTGATCTGGGCTTCCTCGTCGGTCGCGTCGGACAGGCCCGACTCGAGGGTGAAGCCCGCGGCGCCGAGGAAGGCCTTCTGGACGTTGATCCGGTCGAACAGCCCGTCGCCGAGCTGACCCACGACCGACAGCGCCTCCCAGCGCACACGACCACCGAGCATCAGGACGGTGATCCCCGGGTGGCCCGCCAGCTCGGCCGCCAGGCGGAGCCCGTTCGTGATGATCGTGAGCTGGCTCCAGCCGCCACGCACCTTCAGCTGCCGGGCGACCGACAGGGCTGTGGTGCTCGCGTCCATGACGATGCTCTCGCCGTCATGGACCAGGGCCGCGCCGGCCGCGCCGATCTGGACCTTCTCACCGGCCTGGAGACGTTCCCGGATGTCGAAGGACAGCTCCGGCCGGCTGCGATCGATCGCGATCGCGCCGCCATGCGCTCGCACGAGGCGGTGTGCGGACTCGAGGGCCATCAGGTCCTTCCGGATCGTCACCGACGACACGCCGAAGCGACTCGCGAGGTCGGTCACCCGGGCGCTGCCGTGCTCCTCGACGAGGCGTGCGATGCGGTCCTGGCGCTCGGCGGCGAACACGTCGTCGGGCGAGCCCTTGGCGGAACCGGGCACAAACGCTCCTTGCGGGAGGACATCCGGAGGGGTCCGGGGAGCAGCCATCGGGTTTCGATTGGTTGCTGGTCGCCACTATCCATACATCGGATCGTAATGTCAAGAAAGCAATTGCAATCAATCGAAACATGTGTCAGCCTGTGACCAACGCCGGTGGCGACGTCCGGCCCGGTCTCCCCCGGGCCGACCACGACACCCGCCGGCATCTCGCTTCCGACGCGGCGCCAGTCACCGACACCGTCTCCTCCGGTCCGGTGACGACGCCGGTCGGAAGCGATCACCATCGCGTGAGCACCATCGCCAGTGAGCGCCGCGGAGGCAGACGTGACCACCAACCCGACCGTCGTGGCGGCCCTCCAGGCCCAGCGCATCGAGCTGCCGTCGTGGGCGTTCGGCAACTCCGGGACGCGGTTCAAGGTGTTCGCGCAGCGGGGCGTGCCGCGGACGCCGCAGGAGAAGATCGCGGATGCCGCCCAGGTCCACCGCTACACGGGCGTCGCGCCGAGCGTGGCCCTCCACATCCCGTGGGATCGGGTCGACGACTACGCCGCGCTGGCCCGCCACGCCACCGACCTCGGCGTTGCGCTGGGAACCATCAATTCGAATGTGTTCCAGGACGACGACTACATGCTGGGCAGCGTCTGCCACCCCGACGCGCGCGTTCGACGCAAGGCCCTCGACCACCTCCTGGCCTGCATCGACGTCATGGACGCGACCGGCTCGCGGGATCTGAAGCTGTGGTTCTCGGACGGGACGAACTATCCGGGTCAGGACGACATCCGGGCCCGGCAGGACCGTCTCGCCGAGGCACTGGCCGCGGTCCATGCGCGACTCGGGCCGGACCAACGGATGCTGCTCGAGTACAAGCTCTTCGAGCCGGCGTTCTACACGATGGACGTCCCCGACTGGGGCACTGCCTACATCCAGTGCCTGGCGGCGGGTCCCCAGGCCGCGGTCGTCGTCGACACCGGCCACCACGCGCCGGGCACAAACATCGAGTTCATCGTCGCGTCCCTGCTCCGGCTCGGCCGGCTGGGCGGCTTCGACTTCAACTCCCGCTTCTACGCGGACGACGACCTCATGGTCGGCTCGGCCGACCCGTTCCAGCTCTTCCGGATCATGGTCGAGGTGGTGGGCGCGGGAGCGCTCAGCGACGAGACCGGTGTCGCCTTCATGCTGGACCAGTGCCACAACATCGAACCGAAGATCCCCGGCCAGATCCGGTCCGTCATGAACGTCCAGGAGGCGACAGCGAAGGCGCTGCTCGTCGATCGCCCGGCCCTGTCGGCGGCCCAGTCCGGGGGCGATGTGCTGGGAGCGAATGCGATCCTCATGGACGCCTACAACACCGACGTCCGGCCGATCCTGGCTGAGGTGCGAACGGCGATGGGCCTGGACGCCGATCCGATCGCCGCGTACGCCCGCTCCGGCTACTTCGAGCAGATCGCCGCCGAGCGCGTCGGTGGACAGCAGGCGGGATGGGGTGCATGACGACGACTGACGCCGAGCCCGTCGCCGGCGATGCCGGCCGAACGGGCTCGACCGTTGTCGAGCTGCTCGCGCGCTCGAACCGGCTCGGCGCCGATCCCGCGAACACGAATTACGCCGGCGGCAACACCTCTGCGAAGGGCATCGGCATCGATCCGGTGATGGGCGAGCCCGTCGAGCTGCTCTGGGTCAAGGGCTCCGGCGGCGACCTTGGGACCTTGACCGAGGCCGGCCTCGCGGTCCTCCGGCTGGACCGCCTGCGCGGCCTCGTGGACACGTATCCGGGCGTGGAACGCGAGGACGAGATGGTCGCCGCGTTCGACTATTGCCTCCACGGCCGCGGCGGGGCCGCGCCGTCCATCGACACGGCGATGCACGGCCTGGTGGATGCCGCCCACGTCGACCACCTCCACCCCGACTCCGGGATCGCCCTCGCCACGGCCGCGGACGGCGAGTCGCTCACCCGGGCCGCCTTCGGCGACCGGGTCGCCTGGGTCCCGTGGCGTCGGCCCGGGTTCCAGCTGGGCCTCGACATCGCCGCCATCCAGCGCGAGCAGCCGGAGGCGATCGGGGCGATCCTGGGCGGGCACGGGATCACGGCCTGGGGCGGCACCTCCGAGGACTGTGAGGCGCGATCGCTCGAGATCATCCGGACCGCCGCCGCCTACATCACCGAGCACGGCCGGCCCGACCCGTTCGGTTCGCGAATCGCCGCCAACGCGCCGCTGCCGGCCGACGAGCGTCGCGCCCGGGCGGCCGCCCTGCTGCCGCTCGTCCGCGGCCTCGTCTCGACGGATCGTCCGATGGTGGGTCACTACACGGATGACGACGTCGTGCTCGACTTCCTGGCCTCCGAGGAGCATCCGCGGCTTGCCGCGCTCGGAACGTCCTGCCCCGACCACTTCCTGCGGACAAAGGTACGGCCGCTGGTCCTCGACCTCCCGCCGGCCGCAGGGCTCGAGGAGGTGACGGCCCGGCTGCGCGAGCTGCACGACGCCTATCGGGCCGAGTACGCCGCGTACTACGCCCGGCACGCAACGGCCGCCAGCCCGCCGATGCGTGGCGCCGATCCCGCGATCGTGCTGGTCCCAGGGATCGGCATGTTCTCGTTCGGCCCGAACAAGCAGACCGCTCGAGTCGCCGGCGAGTTCTACGTGAACGCGATCAACGTGATGCGCGGCGCGGAGGCGCTGTCCACCTACGCGCCGATCGACGAGGCCGAGAAGTTCGCGATCGAGTACTGGCCGCTGGAGGAAGCCAAGCTGGCCCGGCTGCCCGCGCCGCGGCCGCTCGCTGCCCGCGTGGCGTTCGTCACTGGCGGGGGCTCGGGGATCGGCAAGGCCATCGCCCACCGGCTCGCGGCCGAGGGCGCGTGCGTGGTCGTCGCCGACATCGACGCCGCGAGCGCCGAGGCGGTCGCCCGCGAGCTCGGCACGGCCGACGTTGCGGTGGGCGTCGTCGCGGACGTCACCGACGAGGTCCAGGTCGCCGCCGCGCTGCAGCGGGCCGTTCTCGCCTTCGGGGGTGTGGACCTCGTCGTGAACAACGCGGGCCTGTCGATCTCGAAGCCGCTGCTGGAGACCACCGCTGCCGACTGGGACCTCCAGCACGACGTGATGGCCCGGGGCTCGTTCCTGGTCTCGCGGGAGGCGGCCCGGATCCTCATCGATCAGGCGATGGGCGGCGACTTCGTCTACATCGTGAGCAAGAACGCGTTCTTCGCCGGGCCGAATAACGTGGCGTACGGCGCATCGAAAGCCGATCAGGCCCACCAGGTCCGGCTCCTCGCCGCCGAGCTCGGCCAATACGGGATTCGGGTCAATGGCGTGAACCCCGACGGCGTCGTCCGGGGCTCCGGGATCTTCGGCAAGGGCTGGGGGGCCGACCGAGCCCGGACCTATGGGATCAGCGAGGACAAGGTCGGCGAGTTCTATGCCCAGCGCACGCTCCTCAAGCGAGAGGTCCTGCCGGAGCACGTCGCGGCGGCCGTCTTTGCCCTGACCGGCGGCGACCTCAGCCAGACGACGGGCCTCCATATCCCGGTGGATGCGGGCGTCGCCGCCGCCTTCCTCCGCTGACCGGCGGGTGACCGGACGGTGACCGGCCGACTCGTCGCCGCTGTCGACCTGGGCGCCTCGAACGGCCGCGTCATCGTGGGGCGGGTGGCCCCACGCGAGCTCGAATTGACGGAGATCCATCGCTTCCCGAACGAGCCGGTCCGGGTCGCCGGCACGCTCCACTGGGACATCCTGCGGCTCCACCACGAGGTCTGGGCCGGCCTCCGCGCCGCCGCCCGCGCCGCCGAGCCGACCGGCGGCCTGGTGAGCATCGGCGTGGACTCGTGGGGCGTGGACCACGCGCTGCTCGACGAGGCCGGAGCCCTCGTCGGCAATCCGGTCCACTACCGCGACGACCGGACGACGGCGATCGTGTCCGTCGTCCAGGAGGCCGTGTCCGCGGTCGACCTGTACGCCCGGACCGGCATCCAGCACCTGCCGTTCAACACGATCTACCAACTCGCGGCCGAGCGGGCGTCGATGCCGGCGTTCGGGGCCGCCCGGACGATGCTCCTCATCCCCGACCTGTTCGCCTTCTGGCTCTCGGGGGTCGCCGTCGCGGAGGTCACGAATGCCTCCACGACGTCCCTGCTCGACGTGCATCGGCGGACCTGGGATGACGAGCTCATCGCGACGCTCCAGCTACCACGCGGCCTGTTCCCGGGACTCGACGCACCCGGCGGTGTCCTGGGACCCCTTCGGCCGGACGTGCGCGGGGAGCTGAATGCGGCCGCCGGAACGCTCGTGACCCTGGTTGGCTCGCACGACACCGCGTCGGCGGTCGTCGGTGTCCCGGCCGGCGACGAGCCGTTCGCCTACATCGCCTGCGGGACCTGGGGCCTGGTCGGCGTGGAGCTGGACCGAGCCATCGTCACGGAGGCCAGCCGCCGGGCGAACTTCACGAACGAGGGCGGCGTCGACGACCGAATCCGGTTCCTTCGGAACGTCATGGGGTTGTGGCTCCTGCAGGAGTCATTCCGGACATGGAACGAAGCGGGCACCCCGGAGTCCCTTCCAGCCCTCCTGCTCGCGGCCGCCGAGCTGCCCGCGGGCGGTCCGCGGATCGACCCCGACGATCCGGCGTTTCTCCCGCCCGGCGACATGGGGACACGGATCGTGGAGGCGTGTGTCCGGTCGGACCAGGCCCCGCCCACGACCCGGGCGGCGATCGTGCGCTGCATCCTCGACAGCCTGGCCGCCGCCTTCGCGGCGGCCGTGCGCGACGCCGCGCGGCTGTCCGGCACCACGGTCGAGGTCGTCCACCTGGTGGGCGGCGGCGCCCAGAACGGGCTGCTCTGCCAGCTGACGGCCGACGCGTGCGAGCTGCCGGTGCTGGCCGGCCCGGTCGAGGCGACCGCCCTCGGCAACGTCCTCGTCCAGGCGCGCGCCCACGGGCTGCTGTCCGGCGACCTGGACGCGTTGCGAGCGCTCGTCCGGACGACCCAAGACATCCGGCGCTACGAGCCCCGCGGCGTGCCGGCGCGGAGCGTCGCACGGTGACTGCGGTCCGTCGCCGGCTTCCCCGCTGGTCGGAGCTCCGGCCGTACCTGCGAACGGGGCCGATCCGGCTGTCGCCGACCGAGCGAAGACTGGCATCGGCCGGCACGATCTGGGACCTCCGGTCGGTCGCGCGCCGACACGTGCCACGCGGCGTGTTCGACTACGTGGACGGGGCGGCAGAGTCGGAGACGAGCCTCCGCCGGTCGCGCGACGCCTATGCCCGTGTCGAATTCGTGCCGAGCATCCTGCAGGATGTGTCGGCGGTCGACACCTCGACGACGATCCTCGGCGCGGGCGCTGCACTTCCACTTGTCTTCGCCCCGACCGGGTTCACCAGGCTGATGAACCACGAGGGCGAGCCGGCCGTGGCCCGAGTCGCTGGCCGCCTGGGGATCCCGTATGCCCTGTCGACGCTGGGCACGACGTCGCCGGAGTCCGTCGCGGCCGCTGCCCCGGACACGAACAAGTGGTTCCAGCTCTATCTCTGGAACGACCGCGACGCGGGCGTCGACCTCGTTCGTCGCGCTCGGGCCGCAGGGTTCACGGCGCTCCTCCTCACCGTCGACACGCCGGTCGCAGGGGCCAGGCTCCGAGATGTCCACAACGGGTTCACGATTCCGCCAACGCTGTCGATCCGAACGCTGTTCGACATCGCCCTGCATCCAGGCTGGTGGTTCAACCTCCTGACGACCGAGCCCCTCCGGTTCGCCGCGTTCACCGAGACGCAGGGAACCGTCGCGGACCTGATCAATCGGGTGTTCGATCCGACGATCACGATCGCCGACCTGGGCTGGCTGCGTGATGCGTGGGACGGCCCGATCGTCGTCAAGGGCGTCCAGACGGTCGATGACGCGAGAGCGGTGATCGATGCCGGCGCCGAGGCGATCGTCATCTCGAACCATGGCGGCCGCCAGCTCGACCGAGCCCCGACTCCGTTGGAACAGCTTCCGGCGATCGCAGCTGCCGTGGGCGGTCGTGCCGAGGTCTATGTCGATGGCGGCATCCTCGGCGGCGGCGACATCGTGGCCGCGGTCGCACTCGGCGCCCGTGCCGTGCTGGTCGGCCGCGCCTACCTCTATGGCCTGATGGCCGGCGGAGAGCGCGGCGTCGAGCGCGCCGGCGAGCTGCTTCGCAGGGAAACGATCCGGACGATGCAGCTCCTCGGCGTCAGGCGGGTCGCGGATCTGAGCCCCGACCGAGTCCGGCTACGCGACCGATGAGCCAAGTCGGCGCCGCCGCTGCGCCCTGATGGATCGCCGGCCTTGACAACGGGTCGTACCGTGGGCCACCTGCGCCGACACGGCCGGCGCGGGCTATCAACGAGCGAGGACCCGAGATGAAGCACCTCGAACCGCGACCAGCGACCGCCGCCCGATCGGCCACCTTGGCCCTCGGTCGGTTCGTCGTGGCCGCGCGTCTCGGGAACGGGATCGACGGTCGGAGGGCGCCCACGGGATAGGCCTGTCCCGCCGCGCGCCACCTTCGACCGGTCCCATCCAGGGACCGGTCTTCGTTTTGCCCTCGCCCCCACACCAGGCGGACCATACCGCCACAGCACTGCCGGCCGGAGGTCCGGCGCCATGACATCGGAGACTGACACAGAGACATCGACGACGGTGACGCTCGACACGAGCGACGTCGCCGCGACACTCCCGCGGGTCACGCGGCCCGGCCGCGTGCCGATCAAGAGCTGGGTCGTCGAGCTCGACGCCCGGACGCAGGAGCAGGCCACGAACCTCTCGAACCTGCCCTTCGCGATCGACCACGTCGCGCTCATGCCCGACGCCCACGCCGGCTACGGGATGCCCATCGGTGGCGTCCTGTTCGCCGACAAGGCCGTCGTGCCGTACGCGATCGGGGTCGACATCGGCTGCGGCGTCGCCCTGGTCGAGACCGACCTCACGGTCGACACCCTCGGCGCCGACGGGCTCAAGCTCGTCCTCGGGCAGCTCGCCCGGGACGTGCCCGTCGGACGCGACAGCCAGCCCAAGCCGGTCGATCGCGACGCGGCCCTGGCTGAGATCGGCCTTGAGCTGCCGGCGTCGGTCCCGGCGCCGTGGTTCGATCGGGCCGTGAACCAGCTGGGGACGCTGGGTTCGGGGAACCACTTCCTCGAGCTTCAGCGGGACGAGGCCGGGCACGTCTTCGTCATGCTCCACTCCGGTTCGCGGAGTCTGGGCAAGACGATCTGCGACGCGTTCCACAAGCTCGCGCTCGGTGAGAACCGGCGCTGGCATGCGGAGCTGCCGCACGACGAGCTGGCCTACCTGCCGATCGGCACGGACGGCTTCGACGGCTACTGGTCCGCGATGACGTTCGCGCTGCGGTTCGCCGAGGTGAACCGGAGCCGGATGCTCGACGCGGTCGAGTACGCCTTCGGGCGCCACACGCGCGCCGGGCGACTGGAGCGCGTGGTCGATGTCCACCACAACTACGCGGCCTGGGAGAACCATCGTGGCTCGAACGGGATCGTCCACCGCAAGGGCGCCGTGCGCGCCCGGGTCGGCGAGACGGTCCTGATCCCGGGGTCGATGGGCACCGCGTCGTACGTCGCGGAGGGTCTCGGCAACGCCGAGTCGTTCGAGACGTGCCAGCACGGGGCCGGTCGGGCGCTGAGCCGGACCGCCGCGAGGAAGGCGAAGACGTCGAAGGAGGTCTATGCCGAGATGGCCTCCCTGGGCGTCGCGCTCCACTCGGGTGACCCGAAGACGGTCGCCGAGGAGGCAGCCTTCGCGTACAAGGACATCGAGTCGGTGATGGCCGCATCCGCATCCCTGGTGCGGCCGACCAAGCGGCTCACGCCGCTGGGCGTCGTGAAGGGATAACGCCGTTCAGTGACGCCGGCCCTCCGGGCCGGCGTCGTCGCGTTCGCCTAGAGCCGGCATTGGATCCTGATCGCGAAGGAACGGTGCGATCGCGTCGAGCACGCGCTGTGTCTGCTCCAAGCGACCGTGGAGCGCGTGATCGACGCCGTCGAGACGCACGTGGCTCGCGCGGCGGAGGAGACCTAGACCCAGCTCGACGTCCTCGTCCGTGAGGACCGCATCAAGCGCGGGATCCGCCTGGAGGAGCAGGACCGGGCAATCGATCCCCGGCAGGAGCACCTCTGGGTCGTAGCCGGCGAGCAGCTCTCGGGGACCGGCGAGCAGCTCGGTCAGCGTTCGTGGATCGAGCAGATTCAGCGCCTCGGCCTGGAACGCGAACCACGGGCTGTCCTCCCCCATCACCTCGCGCGCCGGCCGCGGCCGCGCCTCCCCCGGCTCGAGGA
>Ga0075423_10004007_pt1 | contig 13590 bp, 9 predicted proteins | sample SoiMethybrSBSTD2_FD_80114 | JGI IMG/M metagenome (GOLD analysis project Ga0075423, IMG submission 80114) | Bulk soil microbial communities from a Populus tree surrounding site in Tennessee, USA - Soil MetaG P. TD hybrid SBSTD2 | ecosystem: Environmental > Terrestrial > Soil > Tree plantation...
CCAAGATTCTCTTTAGCGATTCGGCAGTCATGGCTCCCTATCGGGGGATTACGGCCTTCGAGTTCCGAATTGCTAATGCTCGCAAGAATCAGCTGATTGAGTTGGAAGCCAAGGTCCTGTTTAGTCGAATTGAGGATCCCCAGAGTAAGGCAGGACGCCAGTTCCACGAGTTGCCACTGGAACGGAGAAAGGTTGCGTTTTTTCCGCTAAGTTGGACGATTGTCCATCCAATTGACGAGCATAGCCCGTTGTACGGATTGACTGAAGAGGATTTCCGCCGAGGTCACGCGGAGTTCCTGGTACTACTGACGGGTATCGACGAAACATTTTCCCAGACAGTGCATACCCGGTCCTCGTACCGCGCAGAGGAGGTTGTTTGGAACGCAAAGTTCGCCAACATCTTCAACCGTCTACAAGGAAATGATGGTTTAGGAATTGACGTGAGCCGATTGCACGACATCGAACCACTGAACGAGTGAGCTCCAAACACTAAAAGGCTGGAGGGACTCTGTGGGGCAGCTTGTTATGCACCAGGCGCCAACAGAATAGAAAAGGTCATCCGGCCAAGTTAAAAAGGGTCAAGCCAGCTGCAATACCCAGGAGGAAACAGCCTGCCCAAGCTCCTCGATGACTCGAGAATCATCTCGACCGGAGCTCTTGAGAACATGGAAGGAATGATCAGCGGTTTCGACGACGTGCAACTCAGCCAAGCTCCCCAGCCGGGCGCAAATTGGCCGCAGTAAATCAAGGTCAGCCAGTTTGTCGCGGGTGCCTTGCAAAAAGAGCATGGGAACTTTGACTCTGACCAAATGATCACCACGGGTTGTCCCGGGCTGTCCCGCCGGGTGCAATGGAAAACCGAAAAACACCAAGCCCCTCACACGAGGAAGACAATCCTCAGCTGCTGCCATTGAGGTCATTCTTCCGCCCATGGACTTACCTCCTGCCAAGAGGGGCAAATCACTCGCCGCTTCCCCGGCCACGGCAACCGCCTTTCGAACTGTCGCCAACAAGACAGGAGTGGGATCAGGACGGCGGTTTCCCTGCTCCATGTAGAGAAAGTTATAGCGGAAGGTTGCTATTCCCTGCCTCGCCAACTCACTGGATATCGCCTCCATGAACGGGTGCTGCATCCCAGCGCCTGCTCCGTGGCCCAAAACTAGGAGCCACTGGGCACTATCGGGACGTAACAACAAAGCTGAAACTTCTCCGGACTCCGGAGTCACAGAAAAACGGAGTGGGGATCCCTCGCGAGTATGAGACGCTTTCATAAAGATGTGCTTGGAGTAAACCGTGGTGGCAACAGAAGTGAAGTCTTCAACCGTCGGATTACTTCTCAGGCAGCCGGCTTGACTGCCAGGCCACCATCTGCCAGTGACCATTCTGCTTGGCGTAGACATCCGTAAACTGGACTCGAAAATCGGACTCTTGCCCTTTGCTGACGGTCTTCAATCTGGCGCGGCCAGTGACAACGGCGGTAGAGCCATAGAGACGCACCTTAAGATCCTCAGGTTCGATCGCTTGGTATTTTCTCTCCCCGGACTTGAGAGAGTCGATCAATTGAGACTTTGTGTCGACGGCACCACTGCTATGCGTGTAGGTCAGATCATCCGCCAGGAGCCGATTGAGCTCCTCCGCATCGACTTTCAACATGGCTTGAAAACGGCGACTCTCGAGCTGACGAATTTCCGATTCGGTCTTGGCGCCTCCAGCCTGACCGGCCGCAGAAGCGCCACCAAGAACAGACAACATGAGCAGTGCACAGACGACGATAAGACGATTCATCCTGTTCATTCCTTCCTTTCGTGTGATCGATTTCTTCAGTAATTTCGTTTGTCAGTTAGCTCACATAACCCGGCTGTGCCCAGCGACCTTCCCCGCCGGACTCATCGCGGCCCGCTACAGCGTCTGGAGACTCTGGGTCGCCTGACTCAGCTTGATCTCGTTTTTCCTTCTTCCGGACTTCCACCACATGGCGCTTGGATGGCTCCAGCATCGAGTGTAGCTCCAAAAAGGCGTTCCCCAGGCGTGTGGACATTCCGTTGTTTTTTATCCAGTAGATCCATCCTTGTCTTTCCAGCCAGAGGCCCCATCTATCCAGAACGAAGAGTGCAACACTCACTGTGACCATCACTCCCGCGATTTTCCAGAATTGCATCAGGTTTCTCTTAAGCTGTCAATGTATCCAATAAGCCAGAGTTGTGATGGCAAAAAAAAGCCTCCGGCGCTCTTTGAGAGCATCGGAGGCCTGGATCCTATTTGTCCCGCAGTACGGTCGAAGAGAAGCTGTTAAGAAATGATTGCTCCGTCGCGGCCGATCTCCTCGCTATACACTTGATCGCCATCGAAGCTTTCTTCCGTCGCCCGCTCTTCGCCCAGAGGCTCTTCAGACTGGAGCTTGACGTTGCGGTAGTGCTCCATCCCGGTGCCGGCGGGGATCAAGCGGCCCATGATCACGTTTTCCTTCAGGCCGCGGAGGTAGTCAATCTTCCCGCTGATGGAGGCTTCCGTAAGCACCCGAGTGGTTTCCTGAAATGAAGCTGCCGAGATGAACGAATCGGTCGACAACGACGCCTTGGTAATTCCCAGCAGCAAGGGTCTGCCCTGTGCTGCCTTGCCGTCTTCAGACAGGGCTCGCTCATTTTCTTCGTGAAAACGAAACTTATCGACCTGCTCCTCCAGCAGGAACTGAGTATCTCCTACTTCCTCCACCTTCACCCAACGCATCATTTGGCGAACAATGACTTCGATGTGCTTGTCGTTAATATTGACGCCCTGGAGCCGATAGACCTCTTGAATTTCATTTACCAGATAGGACTGCAGCTCCTTTTCGCCCAGGACAGCCAAAATATCATGTGGGTTACGCGGTCCATCCATCAGAGCTTCTCCCGCCTTCACATACTCGCCCTCCTGCACATTCACGTGCACGCCGCGCGGCAAGGAATATTCCCGCTCCATCCCGTTGTCATTGACAACCATGATCTTGCGGGTTCCTTTGGAGATGTCGCCGTACTTCACAATGCCGTCAATCTCCGTGATGACTGCCGTCTCCCGGGGCTTGCGAGCTTCAAACAGTTCAACAACCCTCGGCAATCCTCCCGTGATGTCCTTGGTCTTTGTGGTTTCGCGCGGGATTTTGGCGAGAACATCTCCCGGCGAAACATCGTCGCCGTCCGATATCATCAAGTGGGCACGCGAGGGCATGAGATACTTCTTGACGGTCTTGTGCTTGTCACTGCTCTTGATGATGATCTGAGGTTGCCTCTTCTCATCTTGGGATTCGATGACAACCCAACGCGATAGACTGGTTACTTCGTCCACTTCTTCCTGCATGGTGACGGCTTCCACCAGGTCCTTGAACTGGATGGTGCCTCCCACTTCCGTCAAGATTGCATAGGTGTAGGGATCCCACTCCACCAGGCCGCTCCCGATCTTGACGTCCTGACCTTCTTCTACCTTGATTTTGGCGCCGTAGACGACAGAATAGCGTTCCTTTTCACGGCCCTTCTCATCCACTACTGCAATGAGACCATTGCGATTCATGACGACTAGATCGCCGTCCTTATTACGAACAGTTGAGAGGTTTATGAATTTGATGATCCCATCGTTCTTGGCTTCCAGCGTGGATTGCTCTGAAACCCGGCTGGCGGTTCCACCAATGTGGAAGGTTCTCATGGTCAACTGCGTGCCCGGCTCGCCAATGGATTGAGCTGCAATGACTCCAACAGCTTCTCCTAACTCCACCATTGCTCCGGATCCCAAGTTGCGGCCGTAACACTTAACACAGACACCTCGCCGAGATTCACAAGTCAACACCGAACGAATCTTCACTCGCTCCACTCCGGCAGCCTGAATTTCTCCAGCCAGACTTTCGGTAATCTCCTCGTTTACATCCACGATGACATTGCCTTCGTAGTCCTTGATCTGATCCAGCGAAACGCGGCCCACAATTCGGTCGCGCAGTGGTTCGATGATCTCACCGCTCTCCACAATTGGGCCGACATAGATGCCATCTAGAGTGCCACAGTCCGGTTCGGAAATAATGACATCCTGGGCCACATCGACCAACCGGCGAGTGAGATAGCCGGAGTCTGCCGTCTTCAAGGCCGTATCTGCCAAGCCTTTTCGAGCGCCGTGGGTGGAGATGAAGTACTGCAACACGGTCAGGCCCTCGCGGAAGTTGGCTTTGATCGGAGTTTCAATGATCTCACCTGAAGGCTTCGCCATCAATCCGCGCATCCCAGCCAACTGGCGGATTTGCTGCTTGGAGCCTCGAGCGCCTGAATCGGCCATGATGTAGATGGGATTGAACTCCACACCCTCTTTGTTCTGAGTCTCAATCCCGCGAATCATTTCGTCAGCTACACGCTCTGTCACATTGGACCAGATTTCGATCACCTTGTTGTAACGCTCGCCCTTCGTGATTGCACCTTCCTGGTATTGCTGCTCGACTTTCAAAACCTCGCGTTCCGCAGATTCAACGAGCCGAGTTTTCTCACCCGGAATGAGCAGGTCTTCGATTCCAATAGAAATGCCCGCCTTGGTTGCATAGGTGAAACCGAGCGCTTTCACTTCGTCTAACATTTTGACCGTCTTCTCCAACCCCAACTTCAGATAACAGTACTGCACAAGTTGGCCGAGGCCCTTTTTTTTGAGCAAGCCATTGATGAAAGGCATTTCTTGGGGCAGATGATCATTCAGAATGACTCGCCCCACGGTTGTGGTTAAGAAATCTTTGCTTCGGCTGATCACCTCCGTGTGCAGAACACTTTGGTCGTCATAAGCCGTGGTCAGATCGATCACATCCCCGGTATAGCGGAACCGGATTGGAGTGAGAGTTTCGACTTCTCCTCCCTCGAGAGCAAGCAGAACCTCTTCAGTGCTGCCGAAGGCACGACCTTCACCTCTTGTCCCTGACTTCGACATGGTCAAATAGTAGCAACCCAACACGACGTCCTGGGTTGGCACCGCGATGGGCATGCCGTTGGAGGGAGAGAGAATATTGTTCGACGACAGCATCAGAACGGAAGCCTCGATCTGAGCTTCCGGAGAAAGTGGAATATGAACGGCCATCTGATCCCCATCGAAGTCTGCGTTGAAGGCAGTACAAACCAAGGGATGAATCTGAATTGCCTTTCCTTCCACGAGTGTCGGTTCGAAAGCTTGGATTCCCAGTCGATGAAGAGTTGGTGCACGATTCAAGAGCACGGGGTGTTCCCGGATGACTTCCTCCAGGATATCCCACACAATGGGATCCTGCTGTTCCACCATCTCCTTGGCCGCCTTGATCGTGGAGCAATGCCCTGCCTGCTCCAGGCGGTTATAGATGAACGGCTTGAAGAGCTCGAGGGCCATTCTTTTGGGGAGTCCGCACTGATGGAGCTTCAGTTCCGGGCCGACCACAATCACCGAGCGTCCGGAATAGTCCACCCGCTTCCCTAGAAGATTCTGGCGGAACCGGCCCTGCTTGCCCTTCAGGGTATCGGAAAGAGACTTGAGCGGACGGTTATTAGCGCCACGGAGCACGCGCCCCCGGCGCCCGTTGTCAAAGAGAGCATCGACCGCCTCCTGGAGCATCCGCTTTTCATTCCGGACAATTACATCCGGAGCATGCAATTCAATCAACTTCTTGAGCCGGTTGTTCCGGTTGATCACACGGCGATAGAGGTCGTTGAGGTCTGAGGTCGCAAAGCGCCCTCCGTCCAAGGGAACCAGCGGCCGCAGCTCGGGGGGAATGACGGGAATCACATCCAGAATCATCCATTCCGGCTTGTTCCCGGACTTTCTGAAGGCATCAACAACCTTTAACCGTTTCGAATACTTTAGCTTCTTCTGCTGCGAGTTCTCCGTCTTCATCTTGTGACGCAGCTCGATAGACAGTTCCTCGATGTCAATTTGCTTCAGCAATTGCTTAATCGCCTCAGCGCCCATCAATGCTGTGAACTTGCCAGGATACTCCTGCTGAAGCTGGCGGAACTTGTCCTCGCTTAAGACCTCTTTCTCCTTCAGCGGGGCATCGCCCGGGTCGATTACGACATAAGCCTCAAAATACAGGATCCGCTCCAGCTCGCGCAGGCTCAGATCCAACAAATGTCCGATGCGGCTGGGCAGTCCTTTGAAGAACCACACGTGAGAGCAGGGGCTCGCGAGTTCAATATGTCCCAACCGCTCTCGTCGCACTTTGGACAACGTCACTTCCACGCCGCATTTGTCGCAGATCACTCCGCGATGCTTCATCCGCTTGTATTTGCCGCAAAGACACTCCCAGTCCGTCACCGGCCCGAAAATCTTGGCACAAAAGAGACCATCGCGCTCAGGCTTAAAGGTTCTATAGTTGATGGTTTCCGGTTTGGTGACCTCTCCATGAGACCAGGAACGAATCTTCTCGGGAGATGCCAGGCTGATTTTGATACTGTCAAAATCAGCGGTCATATTGGCGCGGTCATAAGGGTTTTGTCTAAACAAGGTTAACCTCCTTGGGAGGAACGTGTCGAAATAGTCAAAGAATGAAAGCTTGAGGTACCAGCAGCGGCTGATTCCGTACTGTCAGCCCTTCAGGCCACAAGGTTTTTTCTAATTCTCCTGGCGCTTTTTGAGCAACTCCACATCCAGGCAAAGACTCTGCAATTCTCGGATCAATACATTGAAGGACTCAGGCAAGCCGGGCTCAATCGCGGCTTCGCCCTTCACGATCGCTTCATAAATCTTGGCTCGGCCGTAAACGTCATCCGCCTTGGCCGTCAGCAGCTCCTGAAGGATGTGTGCAGCGCCGTAGGCTTCCAGTGCCCACACCTCCATCTCTCCGAAGCGCTGTCCGCCAAATTGAGCCTTTCCCCCAAGCGGCTGCTGGGTGATTAGAGAATAGGGTCCGATCGAACGGGCGTGAATCTTGTCATCGACCAGGTGAGAGAGCTTGAGCATATAAATGTAACCAACCGTGACTTTCTGTTCGAAACGCTCGCCTGTCATACCGTCATAAAGATAGGACTTCCCCGAAATCGGCAGGCCCGATTCTTCTAGCTGCTTCTTGATCTCCTTCTCGGTGGCTCCGTCGAAAACCGGCGTCGCGAAATGCAGACCGAGCGCCCGAGCGGCCCATCCCAGATGAGTTTCGAGAATCTGGCCTACGTTCATACGAGAAGGCACTCCCAAGGGATTCAACACGATCTCGACCGGAGTCCCATCGGGGAGATGGGGCATATCCTCTTCCGGAAGAATCCTGGCGATCACTCCCTTGTTGCCGTGACGGCCGGCCATCTTGTCACCGACGGACAACTTGCGCTTCATCGCAACATAGGCCTTCACCAGCTTAATCACACCAGGAGGCAACTCATCTCCCTTCTTGAGCTTCCCAATGCGCTCATCATGCAACTTCTGCAAAACATCGATCTGACGAGCCGTCATCTCTTCGATCTCAAGCACCTGCTCGCCCCAGCCATCCTTCTGACCAGTTCTCACTCGCGCCAGATCCTTAGCGCTCAAGCGCTGAATGATCTCTCGAGTCAGCGTTGTTTTCTTGGTGAGAATGCGCTTACCGGTGCGCTCGTTGACCAAATCCGAAGTTAAGACGGAGCCTTCCAACAACTGGCAGAGGCGTTTGTTACGTTCGTCAGTGAGAATGCGGATTTCATCGTTCAAGTTCTTTTCGAGCTTGTCGATCTCACCGTGTTCGATGGACTTGGCCCGTTCGTCCTTTTCCTGACCTTTGCGCGAGAAGACCTTCACCTCGACCACCACACCCTCAATGCCTGGAGGTGTGATCAGGGAGGCATCTCTGACATCACCTGCCTTTTCTCCAAAGATCGCTCTTAAGAGTTTCTCTTCAGGGGTCAATTGGGTTTCGCCCTTCGGAGTGACCTTGCCTACCAGAACATCTCCCGGCTTTACGCTGGCACCGATTCGAATTACGCCACTTTCATCCAGATCTCGGAGAAAACTCTCACTGACGTTCGGGATGTCGCGTGTGATCTCTTCTGGACCCAGCTTGGTGTCGCGAGCTTCAATCTCGAACTCCTCAATATGAATCGAAGTGTAGTAGTCCTCTTTGATGAGCTTCTCGCTAACCAGGATGGCATCTTCAAAGTTATACCCACGCCAAGGCATGAACGCCACCAAGACGTTACGGCCCAAGGCGAGTTCGCCTAGGTCTGTGCACGGACCATCTCCCAAGACCTGCCCGCCCAAAACGCGATCTCCTTTTCGGACGATCGGCTTCTGATTGATACAAGTGTTCTGGTTCGAACGCTTGAATTTCTTGAGCTGGTAGATGTCCGCACCCACTTCGCGGGAGAGTTGGCCACTCTCACCGGTGTCAACGCGGACGATGATACGTTCAGAGTCTACGCTGTCAACCGTCCCAGCCCTTCTGCATAAGACCACCGCACCCGAATCATGGGCCGTGACTTTTTCCATTCCCGTGCCGACATACGGGGCTTCAGCCCGCAGCAAGGGAACTGCCTGCCTCTGCATATTCGATCCCATCAGGGCGCGGTTGGCATCATCGTTCTCTAAGAAGGGAATCAGCGACGCCGCCACACTGACGAGCTGTTTGGGTGACACATCGATATAGTCAATCTCATCTCTGCTCTTCAGAACGAAGTTACCGGCTTGACGGGCGTTGACCAATTCTGATGTAATGTTCCCTTCCCCGTCCAATTCGACGTTCGCCTGTGCGATGATGTATTTGTCTTCCTCCCAGGCAGTCAGGTAGAACGAGTATGGCTCAAAGTCTGCTGGTCGCTTCTTTTTGGCACGCAACGCTTTGTTCTCATTTTCGACAACCGCTTTTTCAAGATGTTCACCAATCTTGAAATCAGAATCGCCGCCATTTGAGATGGTCACATAGTCAACGACTTTCCCATTCTTCACTTTGCGGTAAGGACTCTCAATGAATCCAAACTCATTGATCCGGGCATAACAGCTCAGTGAAGAGATTAAACCAATGTTCGGGCCTTCCGGAGTTTCAATGGGGCAAATTCGCCCGTAGTGAGTGGTGTGCACGTCGCGGACTTCAAACCCCGCTCTTTCGCGGCTCAATCCGCCGGGTCCCAGCGCGGAAAGACGGCGCTTGTGAGTGATTTCGGAAAGAGGGTTAGTCTGATCCATGAACTGCGACAGTTGGCTGGAGCCGAAGAATTCCCGAACCGCCGCCATGACAGGCTTGGCATTGATCAGATCGTGCGGCATTGCAGTGGACATTTCCTGGTAAACGGACATCTTCTCCTTGATGGCTCGTTCCATGCGGACCAATCCGATGCGAAACTGGTTCTCTAACAATTCGCCAACCGCCCTCACGCGACGATTGCCCAAATGATCGATGTCGTCCACATTGCCGATATTCTTGCGCAGTTTGAGAAGATAACTAATGACTGCGTAGAAATCCTCTGCTTCAAGAGTTCGCTTGTCCAACGGTGAATTGAGGTCCAGTTTAATATTGAACTTGAGACGGCCCACTCGCGAGAAATCATATTTTCTGGAATCAAAGAACATCCCCTCAAAGAGGTTGGTCGCCGTCTCCAACGTGGGAGGATCTCCGGGCCTCAACTTGCGGTAGATTTCAATCAAAGCTTCCTGCGTGGTTTTGATGCTATCCTTCCGCATAGTCTGACTAATGACCACTCCGACATCGTCCCTCTCTGGATTGAAAATTGAGAACTCGGTAATCCCGGCATCGACTATAGCAGCAATAGTTGTCGGTTTGATTTCCTGGTTGGATTCAATCAGCACTTCTCCTGTCTCTTTGTTGACGACATCGGCCACAGTAAAGCATCCTTCGAGATCAGCAGCGGATATCTCAACTTGTGAAATGTGAGCCTTCGTAATTAGATTGTAAATGCTGTGTGTGATCTTTTTTCCAGAGTGGCATATCACCTCCTTCGTCTTGGGGTTGACTATGTCGTGAGAGATCTTAATGCCGATGAGATTTTCCGAAATGTTCCAGAATAATCGCCCTCCAGACAGGCTGACGAGGTCTGTCTTGTAAAAGGTGCGGATTAATTCCTCGTCGCTTTTCAGTCCCAACGCTCGCAAGAAGATGGTTCCGAGAAACTTTCGCTTCCGGTCAATACGGACATAAAGGATGTTCTTTTGGTCATATTCAAATTCAACCCATGAGCCCCGATAAGGAATGATCTTACCCAGGAAGTAGGTCTTGGCATTCGCTGACTCAAAAAAGACTCCAGGAGATCGATGCAACTGGCTGACAATTACGCGCTCGGTCCCGTTGATGATGAAGGTCCCGTTCTCAGTCATGAGCGGAATTTCACCAAAATAGACCTCTTGTTCCTTGATATCTCGAATCGATTTGGCGCCGGAGTCCGGATCTTTATCGTAAATAGTCAGTCGAATGGTAACCTTCAGAGGAGCGGCATAGGTCATGCCGCGTTCCTGGCATTCGGCGACGTCGTATTTCAATTTGAGACTCACCGGGTCTCCGCAGCGGTTGCAGAATGTCGAAACGTTTCGATTAAAGGTGCCGCACTTAGGGCAGACGATATCGTCAATCGAAAAGGGATTGGTCACTATGACGCTGCCACAACTCTTGCAATTGCTGCGAAGATGGGAGAGCCCCTTCAGGTTTGTACATTTGCATTCCCAGTTGCCGATTGCGAAATCCACAAACTCCAACGAAGACACGCCACGGAAATCACTGATTGGGAAGACAGAGTTGAAGACGGCCTCTAAGCCGATATCCTCGCGTTCATTGGGCAGGAGGTTCATCTGCAGAAATCGCTCATAGGACTTTTTTTGAACCTCAATCAAGTTGGGAATCTGAATCGAGGTCAGGATCTTTGAGAAGTTAACTCGTTCTCTCACCTTCCCATTGGACGAGACGGCCATGTTTTTGACTCCTTAAATTTCAAAATGCGATTTGGAAAATGGCTGAGTCGGCGGTGCGGTGTTGCAGACTCAGGTGCTGAGTTGGCTGATAGCGGGGAATGCGAAGAGGGGAGACACACACCTCCCCCTGCAAGCATTTGATGATGTTTTGAATCAAAATTCAAATACTTAACCAACGCGCCTCAATACTATTTTAGCTCGACTGTGGCCCCAGCATCAGCGAATTTTTTCTTGATCGCGTCAGCCTCGTCTTTGTTGACTCCTTCCTTCACAGTCTTGGGAGCACCGTCCACCAAATCCTTGGCTTCTTTCAAGCCCAGGCTGGTCACCTCTCGGACGACTTTAATCACATTGATTTTGTTGGAGCCGACTGCAGTCAAGACCACGGAAAACTCCGTCTTCTCCTCGGCCGGTGCTGCGGCCCCGCCACCGCCTGCCGCTGCGCTAGCCATGACCACAGGGGCAGCCGCGGCCGCTGAGACGCCAAAGGCCTCTTCCAATCCCTTTACCAGCTGAGAGGCCTCTAACAAGGTAAGTTCCTTGATTTCACCTAGTATTTTTTCTACTTTCTCAGACATTAAGAATCCTCCTCAAGATATACGAAATAACGAATTAGGGGTTACTCCCTGAACTTCTTTTGCTCCGCAGCCTGACCCACCACCACAGCGAGATTTCGAGCTACTCCTCCGCTGGCGCTGGCCAATCGTTGAGCTTGAGAATTCAGCAAGAACATCAATTTTGCAATCAATTCTTCCTTCGAGGGCAAACTAGCTATTTGCTCCAGGCTGGCGAGGTCCACCACTCTACCTTCGACAATTCCCGCCTTAAAGACGAAGAGCGGATTGTTCTTAGCGTAGGTGGTCAGCGCCTTGGCGAGAGCAACTGGATCCTTATCGTTGTAAGCGACGGCGCTGCTGCCCGTGAATTTTTCCCGCAACGGCTCAGCTTCTGTCCCCTGAGAAGCCCGCTGCGCTAAGGTATTCTTTACGACTTTGTATTTCGAACCCGCAGCACGAATCGCGCGACGTAGCTCGGTATCCTGCGAAACTGTCAAGCCCTGAAAACCCGTCAGGAAAAGGTTCCTGGCGCGTTTGAACTCTTCGTGCAAGCCGTCAATCTCTTTTTTCTTCTCATCTCGATCCATATCAGACTCCCCCAAAAGTCATCCACATCCTCGTTGTTCGTACTCGACCACCCTAGCTGAGGAAGACACAAGCACGATACTCCCATCATTTATCCCGGTTCGCCCGCAGCGAGGCTGGCGCAGAGATCACTTCTCGATGGCAGTCAGATCCACTTGGAGCCCGGGCCCCATCGTCGAGCTCACATAAATGCTCCGTACGTACTTCCCTTTGCTGGCGGCGGGCTTGGCTTTGACCACGGAATCAATCAAAGTCTTTGCGTTTTCCAGTAAGTGGTTTGCACTGAAGGAGACCTTCCCGACCGGTGTGTGAATGATCGAAGTCTTGTCAACCCGAAACTCCACTTTGCCAGCTTTGATCTCCTTCACAGCCTTTCCCAATTCGAACGTCACTGTCCCTGTCTTGGGATTTGGCATCAGGCCTTTGGGCCCGAGAATCTTGCCCAGCTTCCCCACAGACTTCATCATGTCCGGAGTTGCGATCAGAGCATCGAAGTCTAGCCATCCTTCCTGGATCTTTGCCACCAGATCTTCACCACCAATATGCTCCGCGCCTGCCTCTTCGGCCTCCTTCACCTTTTCTCCAGAAGCGATCACACAAACCTTTTTGCTCTTGCCCAGACCGTGCGGAAGAACGATAGTCCCTCTCACCATCTGATCGGCGTGCTTCGGGTCAACTCCGAGCCGCATGGCGACCTCCACGGTCTCGTCAAACTTCGCATGGGCAAGCTTCTTCACGAGAGGCAGAGCCTCGTCCAATTTGTAGGCTCGATTCTCTGTCTGAGCCTTAGCATTCTTGTATTTCTTACCGACTCTTCCCATTGGTTCTCCTCAATTCAAGTTTGAGCTGTTCCAGAGACTCTGAATCTTTGTTGCCTGGCGGTTAGCTAACGACGTCGATGCCCATGCTGCGTGCGGTGCCCTTCACGATCTGAATCGCTGCGGCGATGTCGAAGGCATTCAAATCAGGTAGCTTCAACTTGGCGATGTCTTCAACCTGTTTCTCGGTCACCTTGCCAACTTTATTCTTGTTGGGTTCGCCGGACCCCTTGGCAATCCCGGCAGCTCGCTTAAGCAGGATCGACGCCGGCGGTGTCTTTGTGATGAACGAATAGGAGCGATCCGCATACACCGTAACCACCACCGGAATGATGAGCCCTTCCTGATCCTTTGCGGACGTCTTGGCGTTAAAGGCCTTGCAAAAGTCCATGATGTTCACGCCTTGCTGACCCAACGCAGGACCAACCGGAGGCGCTGGCGTCGCTTTTCCAGCTGGGATCTGCAGCTTAATGTAACCTGTGATTTTCTTTGCCATCTAAACGCTCCACCCGCCCGCCTGAAATGATTTCAATTGTTCTCGACCAATCAAATTTTCTCAACCTGCAAGAAATCCAGCTCTACAGGGGTTTGACGCCCGAATATCGTAACCATCACTTTTAGCGTATTTCGATCCTCATTCAAGTCATCAACCGTACCAGTAAAATTACTGAAAGGTCCGTCGATGATCTTGACGTTTTCTCCCCGCTCAAACGTCAGCTGAACCTTGGGCTTCTCCGCGGTAGCTTCCGCGTGATAGATGATCTGGTCAACCTCTTGCTGGCTCAGCGGCG
>Ga0075423_10004008_pt1 | contig 13589 bp, 15 predicted proteins | sample SoiMethybrSBSTD2_FD_80114 | JGI IMG/M metagenome (GOLD analysis project Ga0075423, IMG submission 80114) | Bulk soil microbial communities from a Populus tree surrounding site in Tennessee, USA - Soil MetaG P. TD hybrid SBSTD2 | ecosystem: Environmental > Terrestrial > Soil > Tree plantation...
CGCGAGGATGATTCCCCCGATGGCCCGGGACGACGTCTCCTCGCGGCCGAGGAGTACGGCGGCCGCGAGGGTGAACACCGGGATCGCGGAGATCAGGATCGACGTGTTGATCGCGGTCGTCAGCGACAGGCCGAGAATGAAGAGCACCTGGTTGAACGAGACGCCGGCGAGCGCGAGCAGAAAGATCCGGCGACGGTCCGAGGGAGCGATGCGCTCGGCCGGCGAGAGCCGCCGCACGACCTCGAGCATGACGGTCGCTGAGACGACGCGGATCGCGGCGAGCGCGAACGGAGGAATCGAACCGAGCGCGAGCTTTCCGAAAATCGGAAAGAGCGCGAAGCCCACCTGCGCGCCGGCGAGCGCCGCGTGGACCTTCCCGGTTGAAGTCAAACCGGGGCCGCCGCTCTCAGCGGACAACGGGCGAGCCGAGCGTCCCCACGATCGCGGAGAGGGACGGACTCGAGGCCGACACCAGCCGCGCGCCCGGCTCGACGTCGCGGAACGCGTATCCGAGCCCGATCGGCCCGAGCTGCGGCGAGACGGCCGAGCTCGTGACCCGGCCAGCCTCGATCTTCGACGGCACTTCCTCGCCGGGAAGCCGCAGGAGCTCTCCGGCGGGGATCGCTCCGTCGGGGAACCGGAAGGAAACGAGCCGCCGATTCACGCGACCGTACGTTCGCAGCCGGGCAACGACCTCCTGGCCGACGTAGCAGCCCTTCGTGGTCGAAATCGCATCGTCCATCCCGACCTCGTCGGGAAGGTTCGTCATGTTCATGTCCGTGCCGAACCGGGGGCGGCCCGCCTCGACGCGCAGGATCTCCGCGGTTTCCTCGGAGATCTCGGCCGAGCCGGCGTCGCGGAGGAGAGCCTCCAACTCACCGCGCGCGTGCGCGGGGGCGAGGAGATCGGCGGAGAGCTCGCCCTTCGCGGGGAGGCGCTCGATCGAGCCCGGGACGGCGAGCCCGGCGCCCGCGGGGCCGAAAACGGCGACGCGAACGAAGTCCTGTGTCCGATCCTCGATCGCGACCTTCGTGAAGACGGCGTACTTGCGGAGGTGATCGAGGACGGGCTGCCGGAGGGTTTCCGGAACGACAATCCGAATCCGATCCTCGAGCCCGAGCACCCGGGCGACGAAGAGGAGCTTGCCCTTCGGCGTCAGCCCCGCCGCAGCCCGGCTCTCGCCGGGCGCGAGTCCCCGCATCTCCTGGGTGAGCTGCCCCTGGAGAAACGACTCCCGGTCCGCCCCGGTTACGTCGAGGACTCCGGCCGGACGGAAGCGGTGGGCGAGGTTCTCCGTTGCAGCCGGATAGCCGGGTGGAACCACGGGCGCGCCGATCACGCCCACGGATTATAGGGACGCTACTTCGGCGCGATCGTCGCCCGCACCCGCACTCTGGGCGCGTCGGCGATGTCGAGAGTCTTCATCAGCGTGGAGACGCGGATGTCGTCGTCCGTCTCGCCGGGGTCGACGGATCCGCTCCGGTCGCTCGACTTCACCACGTTGCCTTTCTTGTCGAGGATTTCGAGCCAGAGCTTGATCCGGCACTTCCGATCGCCCCGGTTCGCGACGTTGAACTCCCACCAGAGCCACGACTTGTCTCCGGGATCCTTCGAACGCGCCTCCGCGACGTCGTTGTCGTCGGGATAATTGCGCAGCGTCAGGCTCTCGACCGAACAGCCCTGATACGCCCAGCCGAGCCGCGCGTCGGCCCGGCGCGGAACGGGAATGGTCTTTTCGAAGGAGCCGCCGGCCGCGGAAAGCCCGGACGAAATGCCGATCGCCGCGACCGAGAGGAGGACCGCCCACCGTCGTTTCATCACCGCCTCGACTTCGGGTCTGTGAGTCGCGGCATCGTATCATCGCCGGCGTGAGCGAACCGGACGGCGCGCGCCCCGACCTCCACGTGATCGACATCTTCATGATGTCGGTGAAGTGCGGGAATTGCGAGGCATACCAGACGATCGTCGGCTTCAAGAAGTTTCCGGACAAGAACGTCTACACGTACGAGTGCGAGAACGAGATCTGCGACCCGAACGTGACCCGAACGATCGTCGAGGTCCCGAAGGAGTTCGACAACTCGACCAAACGCGCCGAGGAGCTGCCGTATTACTCCGGGGAGGAGCAACCGGAAGAGCCGGGGTAGCTCCGGTCGCCCCGAACGGCGAACCTGTAGAATGACCCGTTTATGAGTCCCGCAGCCGGACCGCAACCGGTCCCCGCCCTCGCCCCCGATCTCGCCGACCGGCTGCGGAGGCGCCTCGCCTCCTCCCCGGCGCTCCAGTGGCTCCAGCCGACCCTGGAGGAGCTCGATCTCGACTCCTGCGTCCTCGGGTTGAAGTACCGGCCGGAGCTGACCAACGGTTCTCCGACGATCCACGGAGGCGTGCTCGCCACCCTCGCCGACACGGCCGTGGCATTCGCGCTCTCGACGAACTTCGACGGAAAGATGGGGTTTGCGACGACGGACCTCACGATCCATTTCCTTCGCCGCGCGAAGACCGACGTCAAGGCCCGCGCGCGGATCCTGAAGAAGGGAAAGCGCGTGAACGTCGGTGAGGTCGACATCCTCGACGCCGACGGCAACGTCGTCGCGCGCGCTCTGACGACCTTCCTCCTCACGACTTCCAGCTTCGATTACCTTCCCGGAGGTGCCCGGTGAGCGACGAGCCCGTTCCGTTCCCCGCCGCCGAAGCGGCCGACGGCGAGAAGAAACCCCGCCGCGGACGGCGGGGTGGAGTTCGCCGCCGGAAGCCGCGCGGCAAAGAGGAGTCGCACGCGCACGCGGAGCTGGCTCCCGTGCGGCCGGCCCCCCCCGCGCCGGCCCCGGCCGCCCCGGTGGCGGCGGCCACGCCTGCGGCGACCGCCGGCAGCTTCGGCACCGCCGCTGCGCCGGCATCTCTGTCGTTCGGGTCGGTCCCTCTTCTTCCGACGCGGCCATCCGCCGAGCAGCGCATCGCTCTCTTCATCGACTTCGAGAACATCGCCCTGGGCGTCCGCGACGCGCAATACAAGAAGTTCGACATCAACCTCGTCCTGCAGCGGTTGATCGAGAAGGGCCGGATCGTCTTCAAGAAGGCCTACGCGGACTGGACCCGCTACTCGGAATACAAGCGCGAGTTCCACGAGGCGGCGATCGAGCTCATCGACATCCCCCAGCGCGGCTATACGGGAAAGAACTCCGCGGACATCCGGATGGTCGTCGACGCGATGGATCTCATCGGCTCGAAAGGCCACATCACGACGTTCGTGATCTGCTCGGGAGACTCGGACTTCTCGCCGCTCGTCTCGAAGTTGAAGGAGAGCGACAAGAACGTCCTCGGCGTGGGAGTCAAGAGCTCGACGTCGAACCTCCTGATCTCCAACTGCGACGAGTTCATCTTCTACGAGGACCTTGTCCGGGAGACCCGGGCGCTCCCGTCGATCGAGAACCTCCCGAAGAAGCAGCAGGACGTCTTCCGCCTCATGCTCGACTCGATCCAGGCGCTCCAGCGGGAGAACTACGACGTGATCTGGGGTTCGATGGTGAAACAGACGATGCAGCGCAAGCAGCCGTATTTCAACGAGACCTACTACGGATACAAGTCGTTCTCCGAGCTCCTCGAGGACGCCGAGCGCAAGGGCCTGATCTCTCTGAAAAAGGACGCGAAGAGCGGGGGATACATCGTTTCTGTCTGAGCGGCTAGGGACCTTCGGCTAGATTTCGCGGAAGAAGAACCGGTCGAGGACGGAGAGTCGTTCCGACCGGTCGAAGTCCGGATCGATGATCCAGAGCGCCGCCGCGATCGAGGACGCCAGCGAGTTCCCGTCCTGCGGCGTGAAGCAGAACCCGATCACTTCGTTGTCGCCGTGCACGGTGACCGTCGGTTTCGCGACGACCGTCTGCGAAAAGATCCGCCCGTAGTAGCCGTGGTCGCGCCCGAACGAGAAGATCTGGTTGGCGGAGCGCTTCTCGGTCATGGCGATTCGCGTGTTGCACTGCAGCATCTGGAGAACCTTCTCGCGGGAGGCGGGCTCGGAGAGCTGCATGTCGAACCACAACGAGTGCATGTACTGCGTGTTCAGCTTCATCGCGGACGAGAAGATGCGGGGCTTCCAACCCATCGTCTCGAAGAGGAAGTAGGCGTCCCTCGCGTGATGCGTTCCGAATTCGGGATCGTCGTGCTTCCCGGCCGTCGGGGCCGGGACGAAGCTCGAATCCTGGGAGACGTCGTTCGCTCGGCGCATGCAGACGAAGCGGCCGCTCTCGAGCGCGAGCTCTCCGTCGCGTGAGCCGAGCGTCTTGATGAGGGTCGCAATGTTGTGCGTGTTGCAGGAGACGATCTGGACGAACCGGTCTTCTCCGGGAATCAGGGCCTCCTCGTTGATTCCGATCGCGTATGGCTTGCCGAAGCCGAACTCGCTGCCCTGCGCGATGTATCCGTTGGGGCCGGTGAGCCTCTCGTAGATTTTCTTGTTCTCGTTGCCCGCCGGCGTGCAATCGATGACGACTGTCGCGCGCTCGAGCGCCTCCCGCGCTTCGTAGGACACCTTGTGCCCGAGCGCCTCGAAGTCCGCGGTCTTGTCGGCGTCGACCGCGAGGTGCGCGCCCCGCCGCATCAGGTGGCTGACCTTGGCGCGCTCGGTCGTCATCGGAGTCCGTTTGTGGAAGGTGATCTCGTCGATTCCGAGATGGCGCTTGAAGTCGGCGAAAAAACCGATCAGCGGCTCGCCGATCGTCCCGGTTCCGACGACGTGTACGATCTTGCTCATGGGGGCGTCTCCGGTGCATTCGCTTCCACCGCGGAGAAGCTTCCGCGGCAGGGGCGGCCCGAAGAATACGATGAGACGGCGGATTCACCAACGCGGACCGCGAGCGTGAGCGGACGGCTGCATGCGTCTTTCTTTCCGGGGCCGGCGGGCCGACTCGAGGCGCTCTGGAAGGATCCGGAGGGCGAGCCGGCGGGATCGGCGGTGTTCGCGCATCCTCACCCGGTCCACGGTGGAACCCTCCACAACAAAGTCGTCTTCCGAGCGTCGCGCGCTCTCTCGCGCGCGGGATTCGGCGTCCTGCGTTTCAACTTTCGCGGAGTCGGACTGTCCGAGGGAACCTACGATTCCGGACGGGGGGAGACCGACGACTACCGCGCGGCCCTGGACGAAGCGGAGCGCCGCGGCGGCCGACCGATCGTGGCGGGAGGGTTTTCCTTCGGGGCGGCGGTCGGTCTTCGCGCGATCCCCGGGGACGAGCGCATCCTCGCGTTCGTCGGCGCGGGCGTCCCGCTCGCATCGGATAGCGGACTCGATGTCCCGCGACCGCAGGTGCCCGCGCTCTTCGTCGTCGGGGAGAACGACGTCTTCGGGCCTCCCCGGATGCTGCGGGAGTGGGCGGCAGGGTCCGGCCGGATCGTCGAGGTGCCCGGCGCCGATCACTTCTTCAACGGCAAGCTCGACGAGCTGGAGCAGGCGATCGCCGCGTTTCTCGCGGAGCTGACGGCGAGGGCGACGTGAACGAAAGCTCCGGATCCCTGTCGCCGGAAGCGCGCCGCCAGCTTCTCGACCTCGCGCGCGGCACTCTCGTCGCGCATTTCCGCGGAGAAGAGCCTCCGCGCCTGGCCTCCGACCGGGCCGAGACGTTTGGTGAACCGCGCGCTCTCTTCGTCACCCTTCGAATGGGCGGGCGACTTCGCGGCTGCATCGGGACCCTCGCGCCGGAAGGTGACCTCGGCCGGACGATCCCGCGATTCGCGCTCCGCGCGGCGTTCGAGGATCCGCGCTTTCCCGGCCTGACGGCGGCGGAGCTGCCCGCCTGCACGATCGAGATCTCCGTTCTGACCGCGCCGCGCCCGGTCGAACGCCCCGACGACATCGTCGTGGGCCGCGACGGGCTGATCATCGAGCTCGGCGGGAGGCGGGGGCTGCTCCTGCCGCAGGTGGCGACCGAGTGGGGCTTCGACCGCGTGACGTTCTTCAACGAGCTCGCGCGCAAAGCCGGTCTCCCATCCGACGCGTGGAAGCTGCCGGCGGCGAGACTGTGGTCCTTTCAGGCCGAGGTGTTCGCGGAAGGGGAGGAGTCGGGATGACGCGGCGCGGGACCGGCAACCGCCAGAAGAAGATCGTGGTGCCGCGGGGAGCCCGGGGAGGGGAGCGCCCATTCCGCCCTTCGCCACCGCGCCCGGCGACTCCGGCGCGAGCACCGAAAGCGGATCGCAAACGGAAGGACGATGCAAAGAGGGAACGGGAGTAGGCTACCTCCGTTCACACCCGCTTCGACAACCTGCCGGTCCCCACACGAGGACCACTTCGAAGGAGGAGCCATGCGAAAGCCCACGGTTCTTACGATCCTGCTCGTATCCGTCTTCCTGACCGCCTCGGTTTCTCTTGCCCAGGCCGTCAAAGGCGAGAACGTGGTCGTCGGCAAGGAGGCGATCACGACCAAGCTCGCGAACGGAAAGACCTTCGTCACCCAGGGAAACCATCAGGTCTTCTTGACGGCGGACCCGAAGCATCCGTTGAACGGCGCTTCGGGCGATTGCGACGGCGCGTGCGTGGTGGATGCGAGCAGCGTCGCGATGTGCATGGGATCCTGCACTCTCGTGGACCGCGAGGGCGATCTCGCCTTCTTCACCTGGGACGGGCAGACCGAAGGCGGATGGAAGTTCGCCGGCGGCTCGGGTAAGTGGAAGGGCTCGAGCGGTCAGGGCACGTGGAAGAACACCATTGCCGCGGCGCCCGGCAACTTCGCCCGCATCGGCTGGGAAGGCTCGATGTCGATGGCGGCGGCGGCAACGCCCAAGAAGTGACCCGAAGGGTCATCCCGAGCGAAGCGAGGGATCTCTGGGATTAGCGCGCGGGGAGTAGAGCAACAACGCCGCAGCCACGGCCGCGTTCAGCGAATCCACCGGCGGCCGCATCGGGATCGTGATCCGGCGGTCCAGATAGCGATAGGCGCCGGCGGGAAGACCGCCGCCTTCCGCGCCGATCACGATCACGGACTTCTCGGGAACCGGCTTCTCGAAGGGGTCCTCGCCCCCTTCGGAGACCGCACCGCAGATCGTGCGGCCCGCCTCACGGGCCGACGCAGCGAAAGGCTCGAAGGAGACCTTTCCCGAGACGGGGACGCGAAGCACGCTCCCCGCGCTGCCGCGCACCGCTCGTGGGTGAAAGAAGTCGGCGCTTCCCGGCGCGGAGACGACTCCCGCTGCACCCGCGGCCTCCGCGACGCGCACGATCGCTCCGAGGTTGCCGGGATCCTGGATCCCGAAGACGAAGACGACCGGGCCCTCGCGCGCGAGGATCTCCGCCGAGGGAACGTCGCGGCGCCGCGCGATCGCGAGGAGATGCTGCGGAGTGTGTGAGTCGGCGAGCCGCTCGAGCACGGCTCGCGAAACGAGTCGGGGACGCGTCGAGGTGAGGACTGCAAGCCGGCCGGGCCGCACGCTCTCGTCGTGCAGCACGTGGTCGAGAGTGGCGCCGGCGGCGACCGCGTCCAGGATCGTCTTCTCTCCTTCGAGGAGCAGGTGCGTCTTCTCCTCGAGGGATCGCGCGATCTGACGGATCAGCGGATTCGTCGGGGATTCGATCGCCGCCATGAGCCCGCATTATTCATGAACGCATGCTATAAACCGGCGCGATGAAATCGTGGCGCGCGCGGCTCGTCCTGCCGGCCGTCGTCGCCTCGGGCGCCGCCGCTTCGCCCGCCTCCGCGGCGTGGACCTTCCCGCTCATGATCTTCGCGGCGTTCGTCGTTTCGTGGGGAGCGGAGGCCGCGGAGTTCCTGATCTCGCAGGGCCTCGCGCTCGCGATCTTGGCGCTCATCCAGACGCTTCCGGAGTTCGCGGTCGAAGCGGTCATCGCGTGGAAGGCGGGGAAGGACCCGGGCATGGTCCACCTCGCGATCGCGAACTTCACCGGAAGCCTGCGGCTTCTGACCGGGCTCGGTTGGCCCATGATCTACGCGGTCGCGGCCTTCTATTCGAGGCGCCGCTTCGGCCGGCGCCTGGGCGCCATCCACCTTCACGACGAGCACGCGGTCGAGGTTCTCGGGCTCCTTCCCCCGCTCGCCTGGTTCGTCGTCGTGTGGGCGAAGAGCAGCCTCTCCCTGGTGGACGCCTTCGTGCTGACGACGACCTACGTCGTGTATCTCACCGTGCTCCTCAAGATGCCGGCCCGGGAGGAGGCGGCCGAGGAGGACGAGAAGATCCCGCGGGTCTCCAAGTGGGCCCTTTCGCAGCAGGGCTGGAAGAGGTGGGCCGCGACGGGAGGACTCCTCGTCGTCGGGGGCGCGATCATCTACTTCGTCGCGGAGCCTTTCCTTGCCTCGATGCTGGCGCTCGCGGTGAGTCTCGGCCTCTCGCAGTTCGTCTTCATCCAGTGGGTGGCCCCGTTCCTCTCGGAGTTTCCCGAGAAGACGTCGGCGTTTGCGTGGGCGCGGCGGGTCACCCGGGCGCCCGTCGCGCTCATGAACATGGTGTCGTCCAACATCAACCAGTGGGGGGTGCTGTCGGCCATGCTCGCGGTCATCTACTGCTGGAGCAAGGGCGAGGTGACGGCGCTGCCGTTCGACGAGTTCCAGCGCCTCGAGATCCTCCTGACGATCGTCCAGGCGTTCCTGGGCTGGCTGTTCCTCGCCTCGATGAGCCTCTCCGCCTACGAGGCGACCGGGCTCTTCACGCTCTGGCTCATTCAGTTCGTGCGGCCTTCGCTCCGCCGGGAGATGATCTGGGTTTACGGAGCCTGGATCCTGTTCGAGCTCATTCGGATCGCGCTCGGCCGGCAGCGAATCCGCGCGTTCGAGGTCTTCGGGCGGGTCTGGGGGGAGAGACGATGACGCGTCCGCCCCGTCTGTCACGCCGCGCCGCCGGGCTCGCGCCCTCCTCCACGGCCGCCGTCGCGCGGAAGGCGAAGGCGCTCGCGGCCGCCGGTGTCGACGTCGTCGACCTCGGAATCGGAGAGCCGGACTTTCCGACTCCGGAGTTCGTCGCCCGAGCGGGCGTCGAGGCCATCCAGGAAGGCCGGACGAAGTACACCGACGTGGCGGGGGAGCCCGCGCTGCGGGACGCAATCGCCGAGAAGTACCGCCGCGACTACGGGGTTCCGGTCTCGCGGGAGAACGTCCTCGTCACCGCGGGCGCGAAACAGGCGGTTTTCAACGCCTGCCAGGTCCTCTTCGAAGCGGGCGACGAGGTCGCGCTCTTCTGCCCCTTCTGGGTCTCGTTCCCCGAGATGATCCGCCTGTCCGGCGCGACGCCGCTCCTGGTTCCGACCGAGCTCGAGATGCACTGGAAGCCGATGGCGTCCGACCTCGTTGAACGCGCGAGCGATCGAACGCGCGGCATCATCGTCAACTCGCCCAACAACCCGACGGGCGCCGTCGTCGAGCCGGAGGAGCTCGAGAGCCTCGCCGAATGGTGCGCGTCGCGCGACGCGTGTCTCCTATTCGACGAGACGTACGACCGCTTCCTGTACGACGGCCGCCGGCACGTCTCCGCCGTCTCGCTGTGGGAGGAGTATCCCGACCGGATCGTCGTGACCGGTGCCGCGTCGAAGACCTGGGCCATGACCGGCTGGCGGCTCGGATGGGTCCTCGGCAGCCGCGAGCTCATCGGGGCGATGACCTCCTACCAGAGCCACTCGACGTCGAACGCCTCTTCGGTTTCCCAGCGGGCGGCGCTCGCCGCCCTCTCGGACCCCGAAAGCACCGACCGCGCGGTCGCCGCGATGCTCGCGGAGTACGAGCGGCGCCGGGATCGGATCGTGACGGGACTGGCGGCGATCCCCGGAGTCCGGTTGCTGCCTCCGGAAGGGGCTTTCTACGCGTTCGCGGACGTCTCGGAGCTCTTCGGTCCGATGGACGTCGCGGGATCGGCCGAGTTATGCGATCGGCTGCTCTCCGACACGGGCGTCGCCGCGGTCGCCGGTGAGGCTTTCGGGGAGGACGACTGCGTGCGGTTCTCCTTCGCGACTGCGCTCACGGCGATCGACGAAGCGCTCCGACGCATCACCGCCTGGACCTCCGCCTCCGCGCGCAAGGACTGACCGTCCATGCCGGCGGCGTTCGTCACCGGCGGCACGGGGTTCGTCGGATGGCACGTCGCGAACGCGCTCTCCGCCGACGGATGGACGGTCCGCGCGCTCGCGCGGGGAGGGCCGGACCGGCGCTCCGGGCTCGAAGACCTTCCGGTGGACATCGTCGCCGGGGATCTGTCGTGGAAGAGCGAGCTCGCCGGCGCTCTCGCCGGTTGCGCCGCCGTCGTTCACGCGGCCGGTCTCGTCAAAGCGCGGACCCTCGCCGACTACCGGGCGGTGAACGTCGCCGGAACCGAGCGGCTCCTCGCCGCGGCGTCGGCCGCCTGCCCCGAGGCCGTGTTCGTCTACGTATCGAGCCAGGCAGCCGCGGGCCCGGCCCGCGCCGGCCGGCCCGTCGCCGAGGGTGACCCGGCGCTTCCGGTGTCCTGGTACGGAATGTCCAAACTCGAAGGGGAGCAGGCCGTCGCGCGGGTATGGAAGGCACCGTGGGTCGTCGTCCGGCCGGGAGTCCTCTACGGACCGCGCGACCGCGGACTCCTGACCTACTTTCGGATGGCAGTCGCCGGACTCGTCCCCGTGCCCGCCGGGAAGGCGCAGATCCAGGTCGGAGCGGTCGAGGAGACCGCCGTCGCGGTCGCGCGGGTCGCCGGTCGGCCGGACCTCTCGGGACGGGTCGGATTCCTCTGCGATCCGCGCCCGGTCACCGTCTCGGAGCTCGCTTCCGCGATCGCGCGTGGCGCCGGCCGCCCGGTCCGGATGGTCGGCGTTCCCGACTCGGCCGTGAGGCTTGCCGGGGCGGTCGAGACCCTCCGCGAGAAGATCACGGGAGTTTCGCGGCCCTTCAACTCGGACAAGGCCCGCGAGATCCTCGCCGGCGACTGGCTCTGCGATCCGGAGCCTCTGCGCCGAGACGTCGATCTGCCGCCGCCGGTGCCGCTCGACGAAGGACTTTGCGCCGCCTGGAAGTGGTACCGGGAAAAGGGCTGGATCTGACTAAGTCTCTCGGGGCTAAGCGCTAACGGCTCATAGTGAAGGGCTCTTCTGGTCCCCGCTTGCATTTTGTAAAATTTGCTAAGATTCGGGCCGACTTCTTGAGTCAGGTGGGAGGAGGCATGAGCAAAATCGCTCCGGCGGCGAAGGATGAGGTCCGTTCGACCTCCCTCTTCGAGAAGTGCCATCGCTACGAGGTCGCCGAGCGGGTCCGCGACGCGGGCGTGTACTCCTTCTTCCGCGTGATCGAGTCCGCGCAGGACCCCGAGGTCGTTTGCGACGGCCGGCGGATGGTCATGCTCGGGTCGAACAACTACCTGGGGCTGACGAACGATGCCCGGGTCAAGGAAGCCGCGATCGAGGCCGTCCGGAAATATGGATCGGGCTGCGCCGGATCGCGTTTCCTGAACGGCACTCTGGATCTTCACGTTCGCCTCGAGGAGCGGCTCGCGGAGTTCATGCACAAGGAGGCGGCCATCACCTTCGCGACCGGCTTCCAGGTGAACCTGGGCGCGATCTCGTGCCTCGTCGGCAAGGGGGACGTCGTTTACCTCGACAAGCAGGACCACGCCTGCATCATCGACGGCGCCCGGCTCTCCTTCGGCGAAGTCCGCAAGTTCAAGCACAACGACGCGCAGGATCTCGAACGTCAGATGCGCAACGACGTCTCGGCGCGAGGCCGCCTGATCGTCGTCGACGGGGTGTTTTCGATGGAGGGCGACATCGCGCCGCTTCCGGAGATCGTTGCCGCGGCGCGCAGGTTCGACGCCGCCGTCATGGTCGACGACGCCCACGGGATCGGAGTCCTGGGCGCCGGGGGACGCGGGACCGCCGAGCACTTCGGGCTCGAGGACGAGATCGACCTCGTGATGGGGACGTTCTCGAAGTCCATGGCGTCCGTCGGCGGATTCATCGCCGGTGACGAGACGGTGATCGACTACATCAAGCACCGTGCGCGCACGATGATCTTTTCGGCAGCGCCGCCGCCGGCATCCGTCGCCGCGGCCCTGGCGACCGTCGAGATCATGGAGCGCGAGCCCGAGCGCCGGACGCAGCTCTGGGAAAACGCGCGCTTCTTCTCGGAAGGGCTGAAGTCGCTCGGCCTCGACACCGCCGGATCGAAGACGCCCGTCGTCCCCGTCGTGGTCGGGGAAGATCAGGTCGCTCTCGCGATGGTGCAGCGTCTCCACGAGGAGGGCGTTTTCGTCAACTGCGTCATCTCTCCGGCGACGCCTCCGGGCCGCGCGCTCATCCGGACGTCGCTCATGGCGACCCACACCCGGGACCAGCTGACGCGCGCGCTGGAGGCGATCGGAAAAGTGGCGCGCGAAGTTTCCCTGCTTCGCCCCGTCGGCGTCTGACGGCACCCGTCTCGATCCAGCGGATCGGGCGCGGAAAGCGCGACCTCGATCGTTTCTTCGACGTCGCAGAACGTCTTTACCGTAACGACCCGAGCTGGGTCGCGCCGCTCCGCTCCGACCTCGCCAAGGTTTTCGCCAATGAGAATCCCTTCTTCCGCCACGCCGAGATGCAGCTCTTCGTCGCGAGGCGCGGCGCAGACGACGTCGGCCGGATCATCGCAATCGTCGACCGGGCCCACAACGACTTCCACGGCGAAAAGACCGCGTTCTTTGGCTTCTTCGAGTGCGAGAACGACCCGGCGATCGCCAATCTCCTCTTCGACGCGGCGTCCGTCTGGGCGAAGGAGCGTCGGATGACGACGCTGCGCGGACCGGCGAACCCGTCGCTGAACGACGAGGCCGGGCTGCTCGTGGAGGGCTTCGGTTCGCCGCCGGTGTTCATGATGACCTACAACCCGCAGTACTACGTCGCGCTCGTGGAAGGAGCCGGGTTTACGAAGGCTAAGGACCTTCTCGCCTACTGGTTCGAGGTCGGTCCGGAGCCGCTCGCCCGGCTGACCCGCCTGGCGGATCGAGTTCGCAAGCGCGAGCCGGACGTCGTCGTGCGGCCGATCACGAAGAAGAGTCTGACCCGGGACCTTCCGGCGGTGCGCGAGGTCTACAACACCGCCTGGGAAAAGAACTGGGGCTTCGTGCCGATGACCGGCGAGGAGATGGATTTCATGGCGGGGCGGCTGAAGCCGCTCCTCGACGAGGAGTTCGTTTTTCTCGCGGAGCGGCGGCGCGAGGACGGATCCATCGAGCCGATCGCGTTTCTCATGGCGATGCCCGACTACAACGTCCCCATCGCGGCGACGAAGGGGAGACTCCTGCCGTTCGGCTGGCTGAAGTTCCTCCTCGCGCAGAAGAAGATCCGGACGCTGCGCGTGCTGACGCTCGGGATCAAGCGCGAGTACCGGATGCGCGGAATCAATGCCGTGATGTTCGAGTCCGGGCTCCGCGCGTCGCTGAAGCGTGGCCTGACGGGCGTCGAGGTCTCGTGGCTCCTCGAGGACAACGACCTCGTGATCCGGGCAGTGAGGCTGTGGGGCGGGCGGCTGTACAAGACGTATCGGATGTACGACCGGGCGGTGTAACCGGATCCTCGTTCAGAATGAGACCTTGACCGTCCCGCGGATCAGGCGCGGTTCCTGAGCTCCAAGGCGGTCGCATCGCGATTCACCAGAAATAGC
>Ga0075423_10004010_pt1 | contig 13589 bp, 13 predicted proteins | sample SoiMethybrSBSTD2_FD_80114 | JGI IMG/M metagenome (GOLD analysis project Ga0075423, IMG submission 80114) | Bulk soil microbial communities from a Populus tree surrounding site in Tennessee, USA - Soil MetaG P. TD hybrid SBSTD2 | ecosystem: Environmental > Terrestrial > Soil > Tree plantation...
GCCGGCCGACGCAGCACGCGCTCGAGCACGTAGTCCCAGACGTGCGTGTCGCCTCTGGAGACACGACCGTGGAGGACAGGGATGCGTCCCTTGTTCACGCGGTCGCCGAGCATCGAGAGCAAGGCGGGGAGCACCGTCATCGAGCCGAGGATGGCGACTGCAACCATGATCATCGTCCCGACGGCAAACGACGTGAAGATCTGCGAGCCGCTGAAGAACATGCCGGACATCGCGATCAGAACGGTGAGTCCGGAGATCAGCACGGTGTGCCCCGACGTCGCCGAGGTTCGCAGCAGCGCCTCGCGCCGTGAGTAGCCCTTCGCGCGCTCCTCGCGCTCGCGCCGGATGTAGAAGAGCGAGTAGTCGATGCCAACCGCCATGCCGACGAGCAGGATCACGGACTTCGCGTCGTTGGCCATCGGGAAGAGGTGGCTCGCGAGCCCTGCGAGCCCGAGCGTCGCGAGAACCCCGGAGAACGAGAGCGCGACGGGGAGACCCGCTGCCACCATCGCACCGAAGGCGAACAGCAGGATCGCGATCGTCATCGGCACCGTGCTGATCTCCGCCCGCTTGAAGTCTTGACCGATCGACTTCTCGAGCGCGTGGTCGGAGCTCGCCTTCCCGAACTCGGCGACGTAGACGCGCGGATGCCGTTTCTGCACCTTCGCGACCGTCGTGAGGATCGGCTGCATCCGCTTCGCCGCCTGATCGGGCTTGCCGCGCACCCGGAACGTGATCAGCGCCGAACGCAGGTCCCACGCCATCAGGTCGGGGTTCTGCGGCTCGAGCGGCGAGCGGAGCTTGCGCACGTCGTCGATCGACTGGAGCTTGTCGACGGCGTCGCGTACCGCCTTGTACAGCTCCACCGTCGGCGTGTCGAAACGGGTGATCTGCACGAGCACGGCTTCCTCGACGGGCGGGCTGAGCCCCACGCGCGAGAGCAGTTTGTCGGCCTGCGCCGACTCGCCCGTCGTCGACTCGCGCGACGGCATCGGCTTGGTGCCGAAGTGCGCGCCGAGCGCGACGGCGATCGCCACGAAGGCGATCCACCCGAAGAGCGCATCCTTCGGATTCGCCGCCGCCCAGGCGCCGATCCGGCCTGCGAGGTTGTTCCTCTTCATCGTGCTCGTCGGTCTCCCCTCGCAATCGCGAGTCCGCGCACGGCGGCTTCCTGACTCGAATCTAGAACGCCGGGTAGAGGCGAGGCACCGTCTTTCGGGGGGTTTTCCGGCTGGGTTCGCGCGCTGCCGGCTCATCTTGCCGTGGTAGGAATTGGCGCCTGATGGAGACACGCGAGCTCGGCCGCACCGGCGTCCACGTCACGCCGCTCTGCCTCGGCGCCATGATGTTCGGCGCCTGGGGCAACACCGACCACGAGGACTCGATCCGCATCATCCACCGCGCGCTCGACGCCGGGATCAACTTCATCGACACGGCCGACGTGTACGCACGCGGCGAATCGGAGGAGATCGTCGGCAAGGCGCTGAAGGGCCGCCGCGACTCGGTCGTGCTCGCGACCAAGGTGCACGGCACGATGCACGACACGGATCCGAACATGAAGGGCAACTCGCGGCGATGGATCGTGCGCGAGGTCGAGGCGAGCCTGCGGCGCCTGCAGACGGACTGGATCGACCTCTACCAGATCCACCGCTGGGATCCCGACACGGGTCACGACGAGACACTCGGGGCGCTCACGGATCTCCAGCGCGCCGGCAAGATCCTCTATCTCGGCTCGTCCACGTATCCACCCTCGGCGATCGTCGAGGCGCAATGGACGGCGGAGAAGCGCGGGCTGTCGCGGTTCGTGTGCGAGCAGCCGCCGTACTCGATCCTCGTGCGCGGCGTCGAGACCGAGGTGCTGCCGACGTGCACGCATTACGGATTGGGCGTGATCCCGTGGAGCCCGCTCGCGGGCGGTTGGTTGTCGGGCAGGTACCGCAAAGGCACCGAGATGCGGAGCCATCGCGCCGATCGCATCCCGGCGCGGTACGACCTGTCCCTGCCGGAGAACCAGCGCAAGCTCGACGCCGTCGAGCAGCTCGCCGCGTTGGCTGAGCAGGCCGGCCTCAGCCTCATCCACCTCTCGCTCGCCTTCGTCCTGCGCCACCCGGCCGTGACGGCGGCGATCGTCGGCCCGCGCACGCTGGAGCAGCTCGAGGGGCAGCTCGGCGCGGTGGACGTACAGCTCAGCGACGAGCTCCTCGATGCGATCGACGCGATCGTCCCGCCGGGGACGACGATCAACCCGGTCGACGCCGGCTGGCGCCCGCCGCGCCTCGACGACCCGCGCTCGCGCCGCCGCCCGGCCTGATGGCCGCGACGGTGCGCACGCGCGACGGACGCACGCTCGAGGTGCACGAGGACGGCGACCCGGCCGGGCTGCCGGTGATCGTCCACCACGGCACGCCGATGTCGGGGCTCCCGTACGGACCGCACGCCGAGCTCGCGCGCGAGCAGGGCATCAGGCTGATCGGCTACGACCGTCCCGGCTACGGTGGGTCGGCACGACACGCGGGGCGTCGCGTGGCCGACTGCGCCCGCGACGTGGGCGACATCGCAGACGCGCTCCGCCTCGAGCGTTTCGCCACGTGGGGCGTGTCCGGCGGCGGCCCGCACGCGCTCGCGTGCGCGGCACTCTGCGACGAGCGGCTCGTCGCGGCTGCCAGCCTGGCGTCGGTCGCGCCGTATGACGCCGAAGGCCTCGACTGGCTCGCCGGGATGGGCGAGGAGAACCACGTCGAGTTCGGCAAGGCCCTCGCGGGCGAGCACGAGCTCCGCCCGTACCTCGAAGCCGAGGCGGAGGACGTCCGGAAGGCGCAGCCAGAGGACCTGCGGCGACTGATGGAGACGCTGCTCGGCGACGAGGACCGGGCCGTGCTCACGGGGCGCCTCGCCGAGTACATGATCGCGTGCGATCTGCACGCCCTCGACCCGGGCGTCGACGGCTGGCTGGACGACGACCTCGCGTTCGCGGAGCCGTGGGGATTCGACGTCGCCGACATCCAGCGGCCGGTCCTCTTGCTGCACGGCGAGGACGACCGCTTCGTGCCGGCGTCGCACGGTCGCTGGCTCGCCGCACGGATCCCCGGTGTCGAGGCGCGGATCGACACCGCCGACGGGCACCTGACGCTGCTCGAGCGCCGCATGCGCGAGGCGAACGAATGGCTGCTCTCTCTCAACTGAACGTCGCGGTCAACGCCGGCCTCCGCAAGGGCATCCTCGCCGCGGCCGACAGCTCCCGGATCCAGCGCCTCGTCCGCCGGCACGGGATGCGCCTCGGCGCCGCGCGCTTCGTCGCCGGAGAGACCCTCGACGAATGCATCCCCGTGCTCCGTCGCCTCAACGAGCAGGGACTGTGGGCGAACACGACGCTGCTCGGCGAGGGCGTGCTCGAGCCGACGCAGACTGAGCGCGTCGTGGTCGCCTACCGCGAGGTGATCGACCGTCTCGAGTCTGAGCAGCTGCGCGCGAACGTCGCCCTGAAGTTGACGCACCTCGGGCTCGAGATCGACGAGGAGCTCGCCTACGCGAACATCCGCACCCTCGTCGAGCTCGGCAGCTTCGTGCGCATCGACATGGAGCAGTCGGAGTTCGTCGACGCGACGCTCCGCATCTACCGACGCCTGCGCGAGGACGGCTTCGACAACGTCGGCACGGTCCTGCAGGCGTACCTCTACCGGACGCCGGACGACCTCGAGTCACTGCTCCCGCTGTCGCCGAACCTGCGGCTCGTCAAGGGCGCGTACCTCGAGCCCGAGAAGGTCGCCTATCCGCACAAGGCAGACGTCGACGCGGCCTACGTGCGGCTGCTCGAACGGATGCTCGACGCAGCAGGGCACACGGCGATCGCGACGCACGACGAGCAGCTGATCGAGCACGCGATCGGCTACGCGTCGGCGCACGGCATCCCGAACGACCGGTTCGAGCTCCAGATGCTGTACGGCGTCCGGCCTCAGCTCCAGCTCGCGCTCGCGCGGCGCGGCTACAAGGTGCTCGTCGCGACGCCGTACGGGCCGGAGTGGTATCCGTACCTCATGCGCCGCCTCGGCGAGCGACCCGCGAACCTCCTCTTCTTCTTGAAGAACACGATTCGGGGGTAAGCGCCGCCCGTGGCGCTCCTCGAGCGAATCACGATCCACGGATACCGCGGCGCACGCGACGTCGTGCTCCAGCCGGGCACGACGTGCGTCCTCGTCGGCGAGGCCTCCTCGGGGAAGTCGACGGTGCTGGCCGCGATCTGGACGCTGCTCGAGGCCGCGGCGCCGATGCCGACGGGCGAGAACGTCTCGCGCGGTCATACGCGCGTGCACATCCAGGCGACGGTCGCCGACCGGACGCTGTTCCTGGACGCGAGGCCGCCGGCAACGATCAACCTGAACCGGGAGGGCGCGCCGCCCGCGCTCTTCTTCCCGGCGAACCTCCGTCCGACGACGCTGCTCGCTCCCGCCGACCACCCGGCGAAGCGCGCGATCGGCGCCGTGCGCGCGTCGGAGACGAACGACGGCGGACTGTCGCTCGTGCGGTCGATCGCAGCGCTCGTCGACGCAAGCGTGCGCGGGCTCGTCATCCTCATCGAGGAGCCCGAGCTCTACCTCAGCCCGCCTGCGCAGCGCCACCTCCACCGGCTCCTGCGGACGCTCTCAGCGCGCGGCCGCAATCAGATCCTCTACTCGACGCACTCGCCGACCTTCCTCGGCGTCGACCGTCTCGACGAGCTCGTGCTCGTGCGCCACAACGACCGCACGGGGACGAAGCTGCTCCAACCCGCCGCGCTCCCGGAGCGCGACGCGTTCCGGCTGAGCTCCGAGATCGACGCCGAGCGTGCCGAGATCTTCCTCTCTCGCGCCGTGCTGTTCGTCGAAGGGCGGACCGAGAAGCTCGCATTTCCGTTCGTGTTCGAGGCGCTCGGCTACGACGCAGATCAGGAGGCGATCGTGATCGTCGACTGCGCGGGGAAGGGCAACATGCCGCTGTACGCCGAGATCTGCAACGCGTGCGGAATACCGTACGTCGTCGTGTACGACCGGGACGCGCCGCGTAGCGAGGAGCCCGCCGAGGCCGAGAGCATCGCGAACGCGACGATCGCGCAGGTTGCGGGACGCCGGCGCGCGATCATGCTCGTGCCCGACTTCGAGGGCGTGACCGGGCTCAAGGTCAGGCGCGGCAAGCCCGCCGCGGCGTACCGCCGGTTCCACCGCGGCGACGGTGACGTGCCGGGCCCGCTGCGAAACGCCGTCGAGCGAGTCGTCGCGGCCGCACGCCGCGCCCCGCGGACGACGCGCGGCTCGTAGCGACCGACTCGCACACCAGGCCGAGGCTCCTGCGGACAGCCCGCGTGGTCAGACCAACGTGCGCGGAAGTGCAACATCTCGTCCACAGTCCCTGCAAAGGCCGCAGATCGTCGACGTCTTGGACGTGGCGGTTCGAGCGTACGTTCTTGGTCAGACCACGTGCCGGGGGGCTACTCGGCGACGGCGCCGACCGGCAGCTCGACCGTGAAGGTGGAGCCCCGGCTCATCTCGGACTCGACGTCGATCTCGCCGCCGTGCGAGGTGACGATCTCGCGGGCGACCGCGAGACCGAGGCCGGTGCCTCCTATTGCCGACGCGGCTTCCGAGCCGCGATAGAACTTCTCGAAGACGCGCGACCGGTCTCCCGGCGGGATGCCCATGCCCTCGTCTGCGACCGCGAGCCGCGCGCGACCGTCGTCCTGGCTCAGCACGACGCGCACCCCGGCGCCGGGCGGCGAGTACTTGATCGCGTTCGAGAGCAGGTTGCCGATCACCTGCGCGATCCGGTCGCGATCGCCGTCCACGACGACGGGGTCGTCGGGGAGGTCGAGCTCGAGCAGGTGGCTCGAGTGCGAGAAGAAGAGGTTCGCCTGCTCGCGTGTGAGGTCGACGAGGTCGAACGGCGCCCGGTCGAGGGTCATCCCACCGCCTTCGAGCAGCTTCACGTCGAGGAAGTCGCCGGCGATGCTCGCCAGCCGGCGCGCCTGCTGGTCGATGATCTCGAGGTACCGCCGCTCCTCCTCGCGCGGGAACTCGCGCTCGAGCAAGAGCGACGTGAACCCGCAGACCGACGCGAGCGGCGTGCGGATCTCGTGCGAGACCATGCTGATGAGATCGCGCTTGTGCTCCTCGCTCTCGCGTAGGAGCTTGTTCTGCGCGAGCAGCTCCTCCTGGTTGTGCTCGAGCGCGCGCGTCATCGAGTTGAACGCGCTCACGAGGGCGCCGACCTCGCCGGCACCGTGCTCCTCCACGCGGACGTCGAGGTGGCCGGCCGCGACCTGAGCGGCTGCCTCCGACGTGCGCCGTACGGGCGCGGCGACCTGCCGCGCGACCCATGCGCCGAAGAGGAGCACGAGCGCAGCGGAGAGGACGAGGGCGACACTGCCGCCGACGATCGATGCGCGGGCGAGATCGCGCGCGTGCGACGCGCGTGCCGCGGACCGCGCCTGCTCCGTGTTGAGAATCGTGTCCAGCTCGTCTCGGATTTCGTTTGCGCTCTGTTTCTCGAGTTCGTCGGCGGCCTGGCTTTGGGCAGCCTTGGCGTTGACGGGGCGGATGATTTCGATGATCGGCAGCGCAACGTCGCTGACGTATCTGTTCAGGAGGCCCTGAGCGTCCTCGGCCCGGTGAAGCTGCTGCGGGTCGTCCTCGACGAGCTTCGTGAGTTGCTGAAACGCGGCTGGAAGCTCCTTGTCGGCGGCGTTGAAGCGTGACCGGAACTGCGCGTTGCCCGTGATCGCGAACCCGCGAAGCGACGCCTCGAGATCGGCCGCGATGCTCTGCAGCATCAGCGTCGCCGCGGTCACGTCCTTGGCGCGCGACTCGCGCGCCTCGGCATGTCGCAGCGACACGATCGCGATCAGCGACGAGGCGACGACGAGCACGACGACCATCGCCACCGCGGAGGCGAGGACGACGACACGCCCGACGAGCGAGAGCCTCCTCACGCCGACCGGCTCACCAGCCCTCTCACCATCGAGCCGAGCTCGTCGATCCGGAACGGCTTCGCGAGGAAGCGGTCGGCGCCGGCCTCGAGTGCCGAGGCGACGTCCTGCGGCGACTGCCACGCCGACATGACGATCACCGGCACGTCGCGCAGCTTCTCGTCGTCGCGCATCTTCCGGAGCACGTCGGTGCCGCTCGTCCCCGGCATCATCACGTCGAGCATCACGAGGTCATAGTGGTCGCCGCTGAGGCGCGCGAGCGCCTCGTCGCCGTTGTCGACCTCGTCGCACACGAACGCATCCCCGAGCGTCACGACCACCAGCTCGCGGAGCGGCGGCTCGTCGTCGACGACGAGGATCTTCGGCCGGCGCGGGCTCATCCGGTGAGCCGGAAGAGCAGAACTTCACGCCGCGTCGGCCGCAGGCCCGTCGAGGTGACGGTGAGCGTGCCACGGGCGTTGTCGTACAGACCGGTGCCTCCCACGACCGCGATCTGGTAGAGGAGGCGCGACTGAATCGCACCCGTAACGACGAGCGAGCCCCGCGGCAGGAAGTACGTGCCGCTGCAGCCGCGGTCCCGGGCGTCGAAGTACGTACACATCAACGTCGCCCGGCCGATCGGCTTGCCCGACACGCTCGGGTTGTAGAGGCGCTGCTTGACGAGCTCGACCGCGCCGGCCCCATGCGTCCCCCTCCGGCTCTTCACCAGAGCGTACGACGTCTGAACGTCCGTGATCCGAATCTGCGCCGGGCCGGTCTGATCCGGCCGGTCCGCGCCCTGAGCCGTGGTCACGGCGACCGCGGCGATTGCGCCGATCGCCGCTATTACCTTGCGTGCGTGCACAGTCACCCCCTTGTCGTCGCTTTCTCCGGCGACGAGCCCTGTCCCGGGGGAAACAGTACCTTGGTCCCGACCGTTTTTACATGCGCGGCGCCATGACGGCGTCGATGAGGCCGTACTCGAGCGCCTCCTCGGGCGACATGAACCGGTCGCGATCGATGTCCCGCAGCACCTGGTCGACGTCCTGTCCGGAGTGGCGCGAAATGATCTCCGCCATCCGGCGGGTCATGTCGAGGATCTCGCGCGCGGCGATCTGGATGTCGGCCGGAGTGCCGCGGAAGCCACCGGAGCCCTGGTGGATCATGATCTTCGAGTTCGGGAGGGCGAACCGCTTGCCCGTGGCGCCGCCGCAGAGCACCATCGCTCCCGCGCTCATGCCCATGCCGAGGCAGACGGTCGAGACGTCGGCCTTCACGTACTGCATCGCGTCGTAGATGGCCATCCCCGCGTACGCCGATCCGCCGGGGGAGTTGACGTAGAGGTAGATGTCGCGGTCGGGATCGAGCGCGTCGAGGTGGAGCAGCTGCGCCGCGATCAGGTTCGCGATCTGGTCGTCCACCTCCTGACCCAGGAACACGATGCGCTCGCGCAGCAAGCGCGAGTAGATGTCGAACGAGCGCTCCCAGCGACCGTCCTGCTCGACGACCATCGGGACGACGGAGCCCATGATCACGGCTACCTCCTGTAATGTGCAACTTGTCGGTTGCACACACCATAGCGCAACCAGGAGGTTGCACATGATCCGCAAGGAGATCGTCCTGCCGGCGCCGCGCGACGACGTGTGGGAGGCCCTGACCGAGCCCGACCGGCTCGAGGAGTGGTTCGCGAACGAGGTCGACCTCGATCTCCGTCCGGGTGGGGGTGCGAGCTTCCGCTGGTCGAACGGCGAAGAGCGGCACGCGACCGTCATCGAGGTCGAGCCCGAGCGGCGGCTGTCGTTCGAGTGGGACGACGAGGGCGCGGTCGAGTTCACGCTCGACGACGACGTCGACGGGACGCGTCTCGTCGTGGTGGAGTCGTCGCCGGCATGGAGCACGGCGCTCGACCTGCAGGCCCTCGCGCTCGCGCGTGTCTGATCCCCTGGGGCAGGTCTTCGGCGCGCTCGCCGACCCGAGCCGACGTCAGGTCATCGGTTACCTCTCCGAGCGCGGGACGGCGACCGCAACGGAGCTGACGGGTGAGCTGCCGATGACGCGGCAGGCGGTTGCGAAGCACCTCGCGACGCTGGCCGACGCCGGGCTCGTCGAGTCGCAGCGGCAGGGCCGCGAGACGCGCTACCGCCTCACCGACGCGGGCGCCGAGTGGGACGATCGCCTCGATGCTCTCGTGCAGCACCTGCAGCGCCGGGCGGGCGACGGCTGAGTCTGTCGCGCGGCGAAGGTGTCTGAGACCAGTTCCTTTGCCCGCGGGCGCCGCTCGCTGCGAAAAGGTGTCAGACACCGTTCGGCTTGCCTGCGCAAGACGGTCTCGCGGCGAAGGTGTCTGACACCGTGCCCGCCCCGCTAGGCTCGCGTGCGTGTCCACGTACGACGCCGTGAAGGACCTGCCGCTTACCGTCGAGAGCTACGCGCTCGAGCCGCTCGAGCACGAGGTCGCGCAGGGGTTCACGCTGCGCCGTACTGTCGTCGTGCTGCGCGGGGGCGGCGAGGAGGGACGCGGCGAGGAGGTCGACTACGACCCGTACGTCCACGAGCAGTTCCAGAAGCGGACGGCCGAGCTCCCGCTCGTTGGCGAGCACACGCTCGACTCGTACTCCCTCCTGCAGTCCGGCCAGACCGACTACCGCCGCTGGGCGCTCGAGTCGGCCGCGCTCGACCTCGCGCTGCGCCAGGCGGGGACGTCGCTCGGGGAGGCGATCGGCCGTGAGCAGCGACCCGTGCGCTTCGTCGTCTCGACGCGGAGCGTGAGTCTCCTCGGTTGGCTCGACCTCTATCCGGAGCTCCACTTCAAGCTCGATCCCGACCGCACGTGGACCGACGAGCTGATCGAGCGGCTCACCGGCGCGGGCGTCGTCGAGACCGTCGACTTCAAGGGCGTCTATCGCGGCGACTTCGGCTCACCGCCCGACGCCGACCTTTACGCCCGGATCGCCGAGGCGTTCCCGCGCGCATGGATGGAGGATCCGGCCCTGAGCCGCGAGACGCTGCGCGCGCTCGACGGGCACAGAGACCGCATCACGTGGGACGCCGCGATCCACGAGTGGAGCGACGTCGAGGCGCTCCCGTTCCGGCCCCGCTGCCTCAACTCGAAGCCGTCGCGCTTCGGCTCCGTGCGCCGCCTGCTCGACTTCTACGACGCGTGCCAGCGGGAGGGGATCGCGCTCTACGGCGGCGGCCAGTTCGAGCTCGGCCCCGGCCGCGGGCAGATCCAGCTGCTCGCGGCACTCTTCCACCCCGACGCGCCGAACGACGTGGCGCCCAGCGGCTACAACGCGTCGGAGGCGGTCGCGGGGCTGCCGCCGAGCCCGCTCGAGCTCACCCGCGAGGCGGGCTTCCGAGGCTGAGCGCCTTCGCGGCGAGCCGACCGACCGAGGCGTCGCCCGCGGCTCCGATCTCGTACCAGGCCGCGCCGCGACGCGGCTCGCCGCGGCCGACGACCAGGTAGCGCACGTCGAGGTGGTAGTGCGCCGGCTCGCCGGGGCGGGCCGGGATCTCGTGGATGTCGAGGTCGAACGGCCGCGGCGCCGTCGGGTGCAGCTCGACCTGCAGCGACGTCTCCTCGTGCGCCTCGCGGAGCGCCGCGACTTCGAGCGAGATGTCGCCCGCCTCGACGTGGCCGCCGGGCTGGAGCAGTCGGTCGAGATTCGTGTGCTGCACCAGGCAGGTCCGCCGGCCGTCGGCGTCGACAATGTAGGCGGAGGCGGTGAAGTGCGCCTTCGGCTCGCTGCGTGAGAGAGGGTCGCCGAGCTCGTGCGCGAGTCGCAACATCGCGCAGCGGTCTGCCTCCTCGCGATCGTCGGACGACACGTGTTCCTGGAGCAGCCGAATCAGCACCGCCCGGCGCGTCATTCGTACTGGAGCGCTTCCAGCACGTTGAGCCGTGCCGCGCGGCGGGCAGGGAAGATCGCAGCCAGGATCCCGACGACAATGGTCGCGAACGCGAAGACGATCAGCGACCCGACGGGCACGGAGAAGACGATGAAGTCGACACGTGCCACGAGCAAGCCGCCGAGGACGATGCCGAGCGCGATGCCGAGCACGCCGCCGATAAGCGCTGTGATCACGCTCTCCTGCCTGATCATTCGCCGTACCTGACGACGCGTCATGCCGATCGCGCGCAGCATCCCGATCTCTCGCGTCCGCTCGAACACCGTCAGGACGAGCGTGTTGACGATCCCGAACACGCTGACGATCACCGACAGCGCGAGCAGCACGTAGAGGATGTTCAGGATCGAGTTCAGCGCGCTGATCTGGTTGTCGATGAACTGCTGCCGGGTCGCGACCTTGGCGTTCGGGAACTGCGCGAGGACCCGCTCGAGCGCGGCCCGGTTCTGGTCTGTCTCGCCGCCGCTCATCCGCACGAACGAGTAGAGGTTCTGCGGCGTCGCCTCGTGGCGGTCCCACGTCCCCTGCGAGATCGTCACGCGACCGAAGGGCGAGCCGCCGGTGGGCGGGTCGAAGATGCCCTTGATCACGAACGTCGTGTGATCGCCGTTCGAAAACGTCAGCACGACCGGTGAGCCGAGCTGCAGGTGGTGTGACTTCGCATAGTCCTTGTCCACGAACGCGCCGTTGGCGCCGAGGTTCGCGAGCGTCTGCTGCGATCCGGACTGCCAGTCGAGCTTGAACATCGTGCTCGCGGCCGGGTTGACGGCGGTCGCGAAGAAGCTCTTGCCGAAGGCCGCGGCGTTGCCGGTCCGCACGTTCGCGACCGCCTGCACGCCCGGGCTCTTCGCCACGGCGTTCGCCGCGGCGGGCGGGATCGGCGAGAAGTTGTTCTGCGCCGTGATCGCATAGTCCGCGTTCTGCCAGATGTGCTCGACCGCGCCGCGGAAGCTCGACGTGATCCCCGCCGCGAGCACTGCGACGAGCGTCACGAGCGCGAGACCGATCATCAGCGCCGCCGCCGTCGAGGCCGTCCGCTGCGGGTTGCGCCTCGCGTTGTCGCGCGCCAGGACGCCCGCGGCGCCGCCGAAGCGCCGCGCGGGCCAGCCGAGCACGCCGGCGAGCGGTTGGATCACGCGCACGGACAGGAGTGCCACGCCGAAGAAGATGCAGACGGCGCCGAGGCCCATGAAGAGGAGCACCTGCTTCGTCCCGAGATGCGGCCCGAACAGCCCCCAGAGAAGGGCCGCGAAACCGAGGACCGTAAGCAGCGCAGAGCCCAGCGTCCGGTAGCGGGCGAACCGTGACGGAGGCAGCGTCGCCCCCTCGCGCACCGCCGCGATCGGCGGCACTCGCGTCGCGCGCAATGCCGGCCGCAGGCTCGCGATCACCGTCACGCCGATGCCTGCGACGAGCGCGATGATCACCGCCGACGTCTGGAAGACGATGCCGCTGTTCGGGAGCGTGAAGCCGACGGCGTCGAAGAGCTTGAAGAGGAGCTTCGCGAGGCCGAACCCCAGGAACAGCCCGGTGACCGAGGCGAGCACGCCCATGACGAGCGCCTCGACGACGATCGAGCCGAGCACCTGGCGCCGGCTCGCCCCGAGCGTGCGCACCGTTGCGAGCTCGCGCGTGCGCTGCGCGATGGTGATCGAGAGCGAGTTCGCGATCACGAAGCTGCCGACGAACAGAGCGATGCCGCCGAAGGCGAGCAGGAAGTCGCGCAAGAACGAGATGAACGAGTCCGTCTGCTTCTGATCCTCCTGCGCCTGCGCCGTACCGCTGCGCACCTGGGCAGTCGGCGGCAGGATCCCACGCACCTCGCTGAGGAGCGCATCCTCCGAGAAGCCCGGCTTCCTGGCGATCGCGATCTCGTCGAGTTGGTTCGGCCTGTCGAAGATCCGCTGAGCCGTTGTGGTGTCGAACCCGGCGAGCGTCGCCCCGCCGAGTGCGGACGCGGCGCCGAACGTGACGATCCCCGAGATGCGGAAACGCTGTACGGGCCCTTCGGCCTGGACGCCGATCCGGTCGCCCACTGCAAAGTGCTTTCGCTTCGCGGTATTTCGGTCGATCACGATCTGTCCCTGGCCGGGCCAAGCGCCGGAGATGAGCGTGAGCGGGTTGAACGGCGAGGCGCCGCGCGAGATGCTGAACCCGAGGTTGGGGGCGCCGCCGAAGACGATCGCCTTCCCTTTGTGGTCGATCAGCGTCGCCGTTCCGTTGACGCTTCCCTCCGCCAGCGCCACCCCGTCCAACCGGCGCACCTTGACGAGAAGCGAATCGTGGAGCGTCGGCGCGAACGAGCCCTGACCCTGGGTGACGTCCACTGCCGCCTTCCCGGTGATCACCGCATCGGAGCCCTGGCGGACACTCGTGAAGATGAAGTTGAACGCATTGTCGATCGATCCGGTGAGGACGAGCGTCCCGCTGACCATCGCGACGCCGAGGACGATCGCGAACGCTGTCAGCGCGGTCCGCAGCTTGCGGCCGAGCAGGCCTGCGAGCCCGACCTTGATCATGCGCTGACGCGGGCCATCGCCGCGAGGATCTCGGGCGCCGGGCTGCGCTCCAGCTCTTCGACGATACGACCGTCCGCGAGGAAGAGCACGCGGTCCGCGATCGTCGCGGCCTGCGCGTCGTGCGTGACCATCATCATCGTCTGGCCGAGCTCCTCCGCCGAGCTCCGCAGCAGCTCGAGGATCTCCGCGCCCGTCTTCGAGTCGAGATTGCCGGTCGGCTCGTCGGCGAA
>Ga0075423_10004012_pt1 | contig 13584 bp, 10 predicted proteins | sample SoiMethybrSBSTD2_FD_80114 | JGI IMG/M metagenome (GOLD analysis project Ga0075423, IMG submission 80114) | Bulk soil microbial communities from a Populus tree surrounding site in Tennessee, USA - Soil MetaG P. TD hybrid SBSTD2 | ecosystem: Environmental > Terrestrial > Soil > Tree plantation...
TGGGATGTATGTGAAGGTAGTTAGCGGTAGAAATGGAAGCCATCCCACGGGGCTGTTGCTGCCTCATGTGAGACGAATACGCCCGGCGCAGCGGCGTTGATTCTTCGGCAGCCCTCGTCAGACGCTGGCACTGAGACGCTGCCTTGATCAAGGAGGCTTCCGGGAGAGTGCACTGGGATCTGATCCAGACGCTTTCAGTCGAGTTCAGTGTAGGCCAACGTCGTGAGTCTCTCGATGCGATTCAACGAGAGAGGCGCCGGCTATGGAAACGACTTGCCGCTGAACGAACTAGGGCATGGAAAACGTGGAAGCGAATCGCGACACAAGCCGCGTCGAGCGATCCCAATAAGACCCACCGCAGCGTTCCATGGAAACGCCTACGCCAGAGGTGGTTGAGATTCAGGGAGTTTGACAGGAACCGTGTTCTACCGATTCCGCGGCCGTGGATAGTGGATCTGCCGGAGCCCCCGTCGTAGGGCGCACTCGATCTCTGGTCCGGCGGTCCGTATCCCAAGAGAAAGCGCTTGACAGGCCAGTTGTCCGCGCTGTACCCCGGGGAAACACGAGACTGGGCCGCGGGCGTTCCAGTCGCCAGGGGGCGGGGTGCTGAGAAAGACCTTTGTAGGGCCTATGCTCTCCGCTACAGGAAGGTCGTGCCCCTCGAACACCCCGCCACGGGGTCCGTTCCTGGCGCCGCAGTTCCAGGAACGCCGATCAAGTTCACGAACCATCCGAACGAGTTCGACGCGCTGGCACCGCAGCCAGGCGCACACAACACCGAGATCTATTGCGGCTGACTCGGTCACTCGGCGGCGGAGCTCGAGGATCTGATGGCGAAGAACATCGTCTGAGCGGGAGCGAGCAGTCATGCTGTCGCCACGCTACTACGTCGATCTCGCGGACGGCCGCTTCAACCTCACGACGGCCGCGGACCTCGCGGAGGTGTTCGCCCGGCTTGAGGCCGCGCCGACACGGGATCACCTTGCCGTGCACTTCCACGGCGGGCTAGTCTCGCGAGCGTCCGCCGAAGCGGGAGCCGAGGGCTTGCTCCCTTACTACGAGAGCGGCGGCGCCTATCCGGTCTTCTTCTTCTGGCACTCGAACCTCGGGACGACGTTGACGAAAAACCTTGACGAGATCGCGAGCGAGCCCGTCTTCCAGCGTCTCGTGAAGCGTCTCATCCAGCTGGCGCTCGGCAAGCTCGCCGCCCACGCGGGCGCGCGCGCGGCGGGTCCGCTCGTACTGGAATCCGAGAACAGGGTCCCCGACGACCTGCCGTCGCTGGCGCGCTACGCAAACGAGCGGGAGCCGGACGGAGTGGCCGGCGTCGCGCTGACCGAGTCGCAGGCGGACGCGGCGCAGGCGGAGCTCGAAACCGACCCCATCGTCCAGGCAGAGTCGCGCGCGATCGCCGCGGCCGTGGCTCCCCCGGCTCCCGAGACGACGGTGCGGGAACGCGCCGCCGGCGCAAAGCCGGTCGCGCCTCGTCGCACGCGCATGTCGGCGGCGGTGGTGCAGGAGCTCGCCGCCGAGCATCCGGCCCCGGGCGCACGGCTCGGCGTCGTGACCTTCGCCACGCTGGCCATCCGCGGCGTGATCGCGCTGCGGCGGGTGATCCAGCGCTTCTCCGGGGGACGCGACCACGGACTCTACACCACGGTCGTCGAGGAGCTGCTGCGCGAGCTCTACGTCGACAGCCTGGGCGCGCTCGCTTGGACGCTGATGAAGAAGGACACGCTCGACGCGTTCGGGCCCGACCCGGCCATGCACGGCGGGACCGCTTTCGTCCAGCGGCTCTCGGCATGGTGGAAGCCCGGGCGTCACATCACTCTCATCGGGCACAGCACCGGCGCGATCTACATCGGCCACTTCGTGGCGCACGCGAACTCGGTTCTCCCGGCGGAGGCGAAATTCGACGTCGCGCTGCTCGCGCCCGCATGCTCGTTCGCGTTCATGGCAGAGAAGCTGCCGCTGTTCGAGAAGCGCGTACGCCGCATCCGCCTCTTCGGACTGAAGGACACGCTGGAGCGTGGGTACTGGGAGGTGCCGGTGATCTATGGGGCATCGCTGCTTTACATGGTGTCCGGCCTGTTCGAGGAGCCGACCGTCGACCAGCCGCTCGTCGGCATGGAGCGCTACTTCTCGAACGCAGCGCCGTACGTGACCCCGGAAATCAGCGCTGTCACGGCGTATCTCGCGGGAAAGTGCGTGTGGTCGATCGCGACGGGCGCAGCAGGGCTCGTCAGCGGCGCCGAACGGCACGGCGGCTTCACCGAAGATCCGCAAACGCGCGACAGCCTACGCGAGTTCCTCCGTACGGCGGCCGGCTGACGTGGCGCAGGAGGACTTCGGTATCGTCGTCGGCATCAACGACTACCAGGACCCGACGTACGGTCGCCTGGACGGCGCGTGCCGCGACGCCGAGGACTTCGCGGCGTGGCTGAAGAGCCCGGACGGCGGAAACGTGCCGAAGGAGAACGTCAACCCGTTCACGAAGCTCTCCGACGCCGGCGGCAACGAGCCGATGCTGAGCCACCTGCTCATTTTGCTCCAGAACATGCGCAAACGCGCCGCCGCCGGGAAAAAGCGCGTCGGCCGTCGCCTGTACATCTTTCTAGCCGGCCACGGCATCAGTCCGCCTGAGCTGGACGAGGCCGGTCTCTTGACCGTCGAGGCCGGCGACTCGGTGACGCCGTACCTGCCCGGCAAGCAGAGCGCGGACCAGTTCTGCCTGAGCGCGCGCTTTGAGGAAGTGGTGCTATTCATGGACTGCTGCCGCGTTACCGACCTCCTTCTCCAGCGGTTCACGCTGCCGATCAGCGAGAAGCCGGATCCTGCAGCCGCCGGCAAGATTCGCCGCTTCTATGCGTTCGCCACCGCGCTCGGCAAGACGGCGCGCGAGACCGACAACGCGGGTGTCGTCCGCGGTGTGTTCTCGCGCGTGCTGCTCGAGGGTTTGAACGGCGCGGTGTTGCCCGACGAGACCGGGCGCATGAGCACCACGCAGGTGCGGACGTATCTGGAGGCAGAGCTGCGGAAGATCAAGATCAACGGCGAGGAGCAGACGCCTCACTTTCCGTGCAAAGACGAAATCGTCCTCGCGGAGGGTCTAACGCCTCGCCGGCTGGGCGTGACGCTGACCTACCGGCAGCCCGCGCCATCGATCGCCGTGCTGGACGGCGGCAACAACCTCGCGCCCGTCACTCCGGAGAACTTTACCGTCATCTCCGGCGGCAGCCGCTTCCTGCTCCCGCCGGGAAAGACGTACGTGATCCAGGCGCTCGACGCCACCGGCGTCGCCACGCGCATGATCTCGCTGAAGCTCGACGCGGCGGACGTCGATGATGCCATCCTCTAGCCTCACCCTGTACGGTCTAAGCGCTCACGCGCCGGACGAGAGTATCCGCATCGAGATCCTCGACGGCAATCTCCGCCCGGTCGCACTGCCACAGAACCTGGGCGACGTCTCCGTGCAGGTTCCGGCAGGTGTGTACGCGGTGCGCTTCTACCGCGGCCCCCAGTTCACCGAGAAGCTCGCGACGCTGCTGCCGGGTTCCGCGGGCGTCCACGTCGATCTCGGGTCGGCCGACGAGCCGATGTTCGCGACGGCGGCACCGGTGCGGCAGACCACGACGACGCGTGAGACGCAGCGCGAGCCCGCACGCCGCTTGAGTCTCTCGCCGCCGATCACGCCGCTAGGGCACACGGGCGGAAGCCACCTGCTGCTATTCCTCCGCGATCCGTTCGAGGGCGGAGAACCGACCGCCGGCGTGACGCTCCACGACGTCGATGGCGAGCAGCTCGCTGACCTCGATCAAGAAGGCCAGCGCAGTGCGCAAGAGCGCTGGGCCGCCATGCACCTCAACTTGGATCCCGGGCCGTATCGGCTCCGCCGGCGCTCGGTGCGCACCGGATTCGTGGAGCAGATGGTGTTCACTGTGCGCGACTGGCAGACTCAGGCGTTTCTCATGATGGGCGACGCCCCTGGCCAACAGCGCGCGGTCGTGCGGACGTCCATCCTGATGGGGCGTCCCAACCTTGGCTTCAACCCCGAGCGCTCCGCTGGACCGAGTCCGCCCTCCGCGCGCTCGAGAGCAAGGGCAACATCCCGGGCTCCGTGCGGACCGAGATGCTCTGGGCGAAGTTCGAGAACCCGATGCTCGGCATCTACGCGGGTCTCCTTCATCTCCGCCGGACGCAGATCGATCCTGGACTCCTGACGGAGGTGTTCGACAACCTGCGTCGCCTGGTGGGCCTGTTGCCAGACGTGCTCGCGATCGGATGGGGCCTCGTCACGCGCGCGGAGCACGCGCGCACGCCCGAACGCATGGCGATTCTCTCCACGTCGGGCGCGTGCGCCGTTCCGCCCATGTTGGCGGAAAGCTGGCAGCATCTGCTGCGCGCGACCATCGAAGCGCGCCAGATCGTGCCACCCGGTTCCCTCGCCGATCGTGTCGGCGGCCGGCTCGTCTCAGGGACGCCGTGGGTCAGATGGAAGGATCAACTACCGCCGCCCGAGCCGCTGCCCGAGACGCCGCCGCCGATGCCAGATGTCGAAGGCATGATCGGCGGCGCGGACAAACCGCCGGAGCCGGATGTCGTCGAGGGCGTGCCGTCCATCGAGACGTCCGAACCGGGGACGGTGCGCTCCAGCAGCCTGTCCGAGCTCCTCCTGAGCGCGCTCGCCACGATCGGATCGCAGTTCACACTGGGCGCCGGACTGCCACTTCTGGCCGAATGGTTGAGCAAGTACGCGGATGCGGCGATGTGGCTCCGCACACCGCGCTTCACCGACCTGGAGCGACGCCTCGCCTATTGGCTCGCGCCAGTCCTCGACCCGCGCTTGGCCGATGTGAGCCGCGCCGATTCGAAGCTCGCCGGCGCGTTGCGGTCGTCGGCAAAACAGCGCGCTGCCGATCTTGCCAGCCTGCTGGCCGAGCTCGATATGACGTCGACGACGGCGCTGCGGACGGCGTGGGCGGTGTTCACCAAGCTGTTCCTCCGTCCTGTCGTCCCGCTTCGCCCGCAACTCGAGGCCTTCGCGAGGGAGGAGAGCCGCGGCCAGGAGCCGTTCGTCAAGCTGTTCGCGATGCTCGGCAAAGTACCGTCGGAGCTCCAGGAGCCGATGAGCGGGCGCACGCTGACGTTGGTCGAGGTCGCGTTCCTCTACTACCGTGGCAGTCCGGCCGACGAACCGGCGGCACGACCGTCGACCGAGGGCGCCGCGGCGCTTCTCGCCGAGGCCGGGTTCGTCGTTGCCTCGCGCGGGGCGGCGCCGGCAGCGGCCGACATTTCGGTTCACCACTCGCTGCTGCAACGGCGCGCGCTGGCCTACTTGGAACGCGCCGAGCGATCCGGCGCCGTCGGCTTCCGCCCGATGTGGCAGCTGCAAGTCTTTCCGCTCGCGGACAGAGGGGAACGGCGCAAGTTGCTGCCGATGCTGATCTCGGAGGAGGAAGCGACAGCCGCGGAGTGGCGCGCGAAGCCGGACGCGCCTCCGCCCGCCGCGACACGCTAAGGGAACACAAGGCAGGCCTCCGGACGCCTCTACGTGAGAGGACCGGTCCTGATCCTGCTTTGGTTTGTCGGCAAAAGATTGTCCTTCGCCACAAACCTCGCGCGCCCAAGGAGTCAATCTATCGGTCCGTCTCTGGGGCTCAAGGTATTCGCTCGTCCTCGAATCCGGGGGGAGCCGTCCTCCCTCCTGCCCAGTGGCGCATGTGGAACTGAAAGAGCCAGAGTGAGTGAAGCGATGCGTCTAACGCGCGACCGAAGCGGTACACGAACTGACCGTCACCGATCGAGCGCTGCTCACATTCAGCGGTCGCTTCGACCATGCCGTCGTTCAACTCCCGGTACCAATACGTCTTGACCTCCACGCGAGAGCCAAGGACCTCGCGGTAGTGGTGGAAGTAGAGGCCGCGGATCATCCGCTCGATCGTGTTGTCGTGCGCCTCGGAGTCCCATAGACCTCGGTATGCCCGGCCGTGGATGACGCCTGATGGCGTGGTCAGCCAGACCGGCTCCACTTCCTCACGTAGACGCCGATGCAGGCGCCGATTTCGTTGAATGCCCGGGAGCACCCGGTCCCATAGCTTGGTCGTCGTCGGGGTGTCGATTCCCACATGTAGGGACAAGTACGTAAGAAAACGTTCGTCGCATACTGACGCGCCGAGATTACAGGGCTCACATGCTGGAACCGTGATGAGATCGGGCGGTCGCGGCACCGGAAAGATGCCTTTGGGCGGAATGTGATCCCGCGTTGTGGGGGACGGCGCCCCACAGTACCCACAGACATCAGTGCTATCGCCGCTCATCTTCGTGCTCGGGCAGTTGTCGCTTCTGCGCAAACACCTCTACGCTTACGACATCACTTGGATTTAGCTTGAATTTTTCGGTCAGCGATACCGCGGCGAAAAGCTCGACTACTCCGGGAACGGGAACCTGAGCTCGCCGCACTAGCACTGGCTCTCCGGCTCCGCCGAACCGCGCAGTGGCAGCGTAGTACCAATACGCCTTTCGCATTGTTGGAATCCATTCATACGGGGCTGGATAGGCTATTCCTGTCGCCGCTTCTTCGAGCTTTGGCTCGAGCCCGCCGAGCCCGTCAATGACGGAATCGTTGACCGCCAGATTCAAGGTGCCGGGGGCTAGTCCTTCCCAGCCAGTGGCGTTCAAAATCATCGAGACCCGCTGAGGATTTCGCTTCTGAATCTCACTTTCTCCGGGCGGAGCCGTCGCGGGTCGGCTCATCGCGGAACTTCTAGGTCGCACCTGACCCTCGAAGACGATTGGTTTCAGTCCTTTCGAGGGAATTGATCGATAATTTCTTCTGCGATTCTGCGCGCTTTACCGGTCGGGTCCCGCAACCACTCGTCATTCGCCAGAACGTCCTTCTTGAACCAGAGCTCGGCGTCGGGCTTGCCCCGAGAGGCGCCTTTGATCCGAGAGAAGCCGGGAGCGACGTTCGTCGGCACGACGACGGCCGGGAGCGCGTGGGGATTTTCGAAGATCGAGAACCGATAGCGTACCTTCGCGCCCGGGAGATCGGCCTGGAACACGCCGACGGCCCCGAGCCGAGCGCATCGACCATCCACGAACGGGCCATCCTCGGCAAGGTAGCCGGTGTCCTGGCCCGGGCTTTTCGGAGTGTATAGACCGATCTCGGTGACGACCTGGTTCCAGTTGAGCAGCGACACCAGCAGATCGTCGTTAATCACCAGGAGGGTCGGCATCGTATCGGGCATCTTCGGGTATGCCTTATTCACCGCGAGCCGGATGGAGGCCCACGGTCCGGTCGATCGGGCCTCGGCGTGGATGTACTTCGGCTCCTGGAGGCGTGCGCTGTCCTGCCCCTCAACCTTGACGATTTCGTCCTCCCAGCCGGGGCTTTTGACCTCGACGAACACCGGGGGACTCCCGACCAAAAATTCTCCCCGCTTTCCCTCGGCGCCAAGGGGCTCCCATTCCACGAACGGCATCCCGCCCACCTTCACGAGGAAAAAGCCGACGGCCAGCTCCGCGAATGCCTCATCGCGTCGCTGTCTGGGCCCCCGCAATCGCCGGATGTAGTGATCGAGGCCGCCCGTCTCCTTCGCGAACCGCAGCCAGGCCTCATGCTCGTCGGCCCATGCCGTGTTGGAGGGGAACTCGTCGGTTCCCAGCCACTGGGCGCCCCGGGCCACCTCGTGGAGGAGCGGACAGCAATCGGGATCGATGCTCATACCGTCCGACCAGAGTACACCCGGGGTGGCCTACGCGAATTTTCTGCAGACTGCCGCTCTCGAAGTCGGCGTGAGCTTTGCGGGCCGGCACCTTCTCACCGACCTGCCGGCGATCGGCGCTTACGAGTGGCAAAGTGGCCCAATTCGAGCCGGTCTAACCTGCCCGGACACCCGTCCGGAGCGCTGTAGGGCACCGAACACGCGATCGGGGGCAAGGCGCGTGCTTGACCGAGCCGCTACGATACGCTCCTATACGCTCCGAGTTTGAAAAAGTGCGGGCTAAATACGCGAGAAAAGTAATGGTGGAGGGTAAGGGATTCGACCGATCCGGCCCAAGCAGAAACCGCGTTCGCCTGGGGCCAGGCGGTCTTGTCCGGCGCATTTTCCGCCCATGTCGAGAAAGCGCGGTCCACGCCCCTCTTCCCACCGCCAGAGGAACTCGTCCTTCCTCCGCCCCGAGAAACTGTTCTGTGGTGCATCTCGGAACGATCCCATCTCGGACCTCAAGCCCATCAAGCAAGCGCGAAGTATGCTGCGGGCGACGCAGACAATGCGGCTGGTCATCATTCGATCACCTGACGCGCCCGCCCCGGGGGCTTACCGTGGTGGTGGCAACGGTCAACCCGCAACCGGTTCCTGGGTCCGAACAATAGGAGATCAACTAGCGATGGGTCAAGCAAGTCCCGAAGCGCTATCATCTTCAGCACGCGCTCGGTCACCGCCGACATATCTTTCGGGAAGCTCGGTGGCGGAGGGATCGGTCAGCGAGGAGCTCCTCTATCGAGCTTTGCCCATACGGCCACGTCCGGTCTTCGCCAATTGTGACCCGATCGGATATGCCGAGTCCCCGCGGTGGCAGCGACGGTTTGTTCACAAGCTTCCCGGCCTGGAGTCTCGCCCAGTACCCGGGCTCAGGAACCGGAATATCGGCCCGACGACACGCTTTACTGATGACGACGTCTGTAACGCCGAGCTTGGCAGAAACTTCTTCGGCTCCGACCAGACCAGCTCGTAAAGTTCATGGAGAGACAAGCGGTGGGCCATTCTCAACCTCGTCGTAGGACTCACCAATGTGTTGTGCGCAACCGCGAATCCTTAGCTCTCGAAAGGATTTGTACAGCTTCTCACTGCGGGGCGCTGGAATTCCCCTTCTCGCAACCGAGGGCTAATGAACCTGACCGAGCTTCTCTGTAGTCCTCGATCCAGCCGCGGAGTTGCGCTAGCACGCTCTACGCGTCGCGTAGCTCGGCGCCGTCCGCGTAGTCCCGTTTGAACGTGTGCACGAAGGCTTCGGCCCAGGCCATTGCTTTGGGGGACTGTACGAGGGCTTCGTCATCGGCACCAAACCCAACTCATGGGCATAGAGCACCGACGCCGTCGCGGTGTATTGGTCAGCGAGGTCCGTTGAAGCCCCGACGCCTCAGTGAGAGGGAAGCCGACCAGAACTGCCCCGGCCTCACCGCCGTACCACAGGGCGAAGAGAGAATCGCGACTACGGTGTAGTGACGGACTGTATCGAAATCGAGACGAGCGTAGGAGGCGACTTTCGGTAGACGGTCGGCTCTGACCCCCAGAGCGGAGAAAGGGAACCCACCGGGGTGAGTTACATGGCCGCAGCTGCCGCGCCATGTAACTCGGGCGCGCCTTGGCGAGCAACCCGACCTGAGGAAGCGTTGTACCGGCACTCGCGCCGTTAGCCTCCGCAATCGGGCGAGAGTATAAGTACGGGCGCTCTGAAAACGTTCGCGAATGCGCCCGGTGCGGACGCCCTACTGCCCGTCAGGCCAGGATCACCATGCCAGCCGCTGGGAGGTCAATTGCAACGCACGCGGTGGCGCCGAGTTGGTGGACGATAATGGGCGGCTCCGGCGGCGGGTTTCGCAGCTCCGCGTTGCTCCACTCCGCTCGATAGAGGACCGTGAGCGGCGAGCCGGGCGGGTGAAGGAGTCTGTCCACTGTCACCTTGGCGCTGCAGGGTGCCGTCTCACTAGGGTTAAGTGCGACGAGTACCTCTTGTTGGTGAAGGATACGCGACCATGCGACCATCTGACCTGCGCGAGGAAGGGCGAACGCATCGCTTGCCACGCAGATCTCCCGAAGATACTGCCGACCGCGCCGCAGGGAGAGGCCGACCATATCCTGACGGTTCCGAACGCGTGCGACCGCCGCGATTCTAAGATACGTAGGATGATCGCGATCGAAAAAGTGACAGCCAGCTGTCTCGAACGCCCCGAATGTGCCGCCGAACATCGTCTCGCGGATGTATCGATCCGGCAGTGGCACGCTTCCGTTCTCGTAGAGAGGCTCGATTGTCGGATCATGTCGAGCCTCCGTGCCGTCGAACGACTGCTCAGTCCCGTAGTAGACGCACGGGATGCCAAGCGTCGTGAACTGAGTGCTGACGGCATTGGCGACCCGCTGATCACGCAGAGTACTTGTGTCGTTCGCGGCGAAGCGTCGCTTCCCGCGCCCCACCATGTCATGGTCGTCAAGAATCGACACATGGTAGCGTCCTACTTGACGGTGCGTGCCCAAGATGTCGTGCCCCTGGAACTGATCGAAGAACTCGACTGGGTCGTGAAGACCCTTCACCATCGCGGCTAGTTTCTCGGCAGGCGCCCCGATGTCGAGTACGGCGTCGAGGTTGCGCCCGAAGACGTCCAGGTACTCGCGTGCCATGCGCCCTCCGCCTGTCACCTCACCGAGTATTAGGAAATTCTCTTTCCCGATCGACTCCGCATACTCGTGAATCGCACCGCAAAAGTGTCCCGACACATCCCGGGGAACGTGCCTCACCGTGTCCACCCGGAATCCGTCGCAGTCGCTTAGGGCGATCCAATACTGATAGACGCGGGCGAGCGCACCCAGCACATCGCCCCGACCGAGGCGGAAGTCCTTGAGGTCAAAGACATCTCCGCGTCGGAACTCGAGCTCGGGGTCCAACGGGTCTTGCCCAGGCTCAGGATCCCAACGTGTGACTTGGCCAGCCCGCGTATACCAATCAGGGTCTTGGAACTCCCTGGGCCAAACGCCGTCGTCGAGTGTTACGATCATGCGTGTACTCTGACCCGTCGCGGAACGCCAGCCATGGAAGGGATAGGGCGGCCACGCCCGATACGGCACCATCGTCGCGGCGGCTCCGCTGACGTCATAGAACCAGTTGTTTCCACTGTGATTATAGATGACGTCAAGCACGACATAAATCCCGTGCGCATGCGCGGCATCGACGAGGTCGCGTAAGTCCTGGCACGTCCCGAAGCGGGGATCGACATCCAGGAAGTTCTGAATGCCGTATCCGTGGTAAGTTTCCAAGACCGTCCCGCGGTACGTCTGGAGATCCGCGCGCTGGCGAAAGACTGGCCCCACCCACAGCGCGCTCACGCCTAGGTCGCGCAGGTACTCCAGCTTGCTCACGATCCCTTTGAGACTTCCCCCCTGGAATCGCAGCCCCGCCCCCATCCAAGCGCCCCTATCGGCCGCACGAAACTGCGCCGGCTGCGCGCGGTCGAAACGCGGCCGCAGAGGCTCGTGGCCGTCGCTGAACCGGTCGGGCAAAACGAAATACAAGATTTGGTCTCGCCAGCTGATGGGACTCGGGTGGACGGCCCCGCGCGGGACCAGGCTAGCGGACGAGAGTTCGCTAGGCGAGGTTGCCTCGACACTCGCTCGTGTCTTGGTTTGGGCTACGCGCATTTTCGTTCCCTCAACTGAAGAGCAGCGCGAAGGCCACGCCGGTTAGTCGCGTGTTGTAAGACGCTGCGACGCGTATTGAGTTCTTGTTAAGCGCTGGCAAAGACGACTACGGGGCGCAGTGTCGGTCGATATCGACGCCATGGACCGCATGCGCTGTCAACTCGTTACCCCTCGCCGCTACCGGCCAGGCGCTTGGTTCTCGACGGCGAGCTCTGCGTGTTCGAGCCCTGCTCGCCTCGCTGTTGGACTGGCTACCGTCGCTGCTGTCATGACGCTATCTGACCATAAGAGTAAGCGAGTGCCATACCTCGATCCTGTTGGGCACTCAGCGCTTTATGTTTCGGTAGTTTCCCGACTATCGCGAAGTCGCGCGCCACAACCCCGACGGGCGCGGTGCCGGCGTGACCACCGATATTTTGCACCGATGCAGACTGTCGCGAGGCAATGGTGCAGGCACGCGATTTCGCGATGCGCTATACGCTGATCTCGTAGGCAAAGTCGCCACCGCGATCGCAGACGACCTCGAAGCAGTCAGTGAGGGCGCGGTGAAGCCGAAGATTCGCAACGTCCCGCGTCGCCTGCGTGAACGCGCAGTTGGCTGTTAGCGCAATATCGACGGCCAGCCCACGCGTTCCTGACACCCTAATCCGATTCGCCGACACGTCGCTGCGACGTTGACGCTCGCCGAACATCACGCTTCGATATAAGTCTACAGCAAACTCGTTACTCACGAGATGGCCTGGTTGAGTCGTGAAGTAGCTCACACGAACGGTCCGGTTTTCGAGGGCGATTCGTTTCGTAAAGTCGGGATCGGCGTGATACACGACACCGGTGCGGCCGCTCAACTTCTGGCTTCGATCCTGAACCAGTAGGGACCGAAATTGAGCTAGATCGATCGGCGACGGCCCGGGTGTTGTCTGCCGATAGCTCCACTCTACCGTCTTGGCGTCAATCGCCCGGAACTCGTACAAATTGAAATTGTCTGGGTAGTAGCAATCCAAGTCGGCCAGAACGGTAGACTTCGGGTTGTACTTCCTGCCGAAGACGCCAGCACTTTGGAGCACATCACACGCGATGTAGGCGTGATTTGGCGTGGAGACCGTATTCTGAAGTACCTCACCGTCGCACGGCACGAGGTCGCCGCGCAATCTCTCATCAGTGAGGTACTGGTAGCACTTGAACGTCCCACTGACGACGATCGGCTCTCTTCCGTTCATCACGAATGCGTGCGTGATGCGACCTCCGTTCCGGTCCATGACGAGGAGAACATAGCGATTGTAGAGCACCACGTTTTGCAACAGATCACGGTCCCAACAGAGCGCATCCGCGAGAATCGGCTGCCCGAGGTAGCGACTATCGCGCGGCGCCTGGGCCCGATACGAGATGCCTTTCAGCTCTTCGATTACCGGGCCGTCGTTTAGATAGGAGCTCTCGTCCCGCCCCGCAGCCGCCCATACCGCCCACACGGCAGCGTTGAGAAACACCTGTGCATTTCTGAGTTGCAGGCTGGCCGCTATGACAAAGTCCTCTGGCTCGACGACGTCACGCCGCTCGTTCGGATTTCGATAGTTAATCGATTCGAGAGGCTGCTTGTTCCACTGTGATTCGTGGAGATACATCGCGAACGTCATTTGCGCGAGTGTGTATAGCTCGTTACGGAACCGGGGCGGCCAGTCAATAATCGCGTACTCAACGGCCTGGGAGATCTCCTCTAGGGATGCGCCGACCCAGAGGCTCGAGAACTGCTTCCAATTGTCGTACCAGGCATCGAAATGCAGGTCCTTCCCATACTCATCCTGCGTTTGAGCACCGCCGGGATCGACCGAAGGGCAAATGGCCGTCTGCATGTCGATCGTCCCCACACAGTCGCGCGCCCGATCGAGGTCGCGCGACGTTACGGCCGTGATCCAAGGATGCGCGGCGATCCACTCGAGAGCGGCATGATACTTGTCCTTGAAAGGAATCTCGCGCCCGGAATAGTCGCCATCAAACCAGCCATTACCGGATGCCTTATCCGCGTCGTCGCTGTATATGAGCAGATGCTTTGCGCGGCTGACTGGATTTGCCGCAAAATGTAGGAACTTGCGACGGAGATCGATAGCGAGTTTGCCGCGCTCGTGCTCAGCGTCCGTTGTTCCGACGATCTGCTCACGCAGCTGGGCGGAAA
>Ga0075423_10004013_pt1 | contig 13583 bp, 12 predicted proteins | sample SoiMethybrSBSTD2_FD_80114 | JGI IMG/M metagenome (GOLD analysis project Ga0075423, IMG submission 80114) | Bulk soil microbial communities from a Populus tree surrounding site in Tennessee, USA - Soil MetaG P. TD hybrid SBSTD2 | ecosystem: Environmental > Terrestrial > Soil > Tree plantation...
CGTTGTCGCAGCAAACAGCCGATTTACTGCGGCAACGGCCCTTCGTCGACGTACCGACGTGGGCTGTCGCGCCCGGGTGGGACGCTCCAGCTGCCCGCATTTGCTGCGACACCAAGAAGAGGAGGTCTCCCGTGGGGGAGGTTGTTCGACTATCTGGCGGCATGGTTACGCTCCAGGACGCCGTCGACGCCTTCTTGGACCATCACCACGACCTCGCTCGCTCCACCCGACGGGTCTACCGGGCCTCGCTCGCCAGCCTGGTCGCCGAGCTCGGCCCGGCGACCACGGTTGGCGAGCTGTCCGGCCCGATGCTGGCCGGCTGGTTCCGCAGCCGCTACGCCACGGCGGCGCCGGCAACCCTGGAACCGGGAGTTGGCCACCCTGCGGGCCGCGGTCGGCTGGTGGCGCCGCCGCGGCTGGCTCGCCGGCGATCCGACCAGCGACCTTGAGCGGCGCCGCGTCCAGGTCGACCGCACCCGGGCTCTCACCCGCGGGCAGCTGGAGCGGCTGTTTGCCCGCCGCAATCTCCCATTGCGGGATCGAACCCTGTGGCGGCTACTGTATGAGACCGCGGCCCGGGCCAACGAGCTCCTAGCGTTGGACGTGGAGGACCTGGATCTGGCCAACCGGCGGGCCCGGGTGCACAGCAAGGGCGGCGCGCTGGAGTGGGTGTTCTGGCAGACCGGGTCGGCCCAGCTGCTCCCCCGCCTGCTGGCCGGCCGGACCAGCGGACCGGTCTTCCTGGGTGACCGCCGGCCGACCAGCGCGGTCGCCGGCCTGGACTTGGACCCGACCAGCGGGCGGGCCCGGCTGTCGTACCGGCGGGCCGCCGAGCTGTTCCAGGGGCGCACCGGGTGGACGCTGCATCAGCTGCGCCATTCGGCCCTCACCCACGCCGCTGAGGACGGCACCAACCTGCCGCTGCTGCTGGCCCGCTCCCGGCACGCCTCAGTGCGCTCCTTTGAGCGGTATGCTCGCCCCGGCCCCGAGGCGGTCGCCCGCCACCTCGCCGAGACCGATCCGGCACGCCGCCGACCGTGACGCACCCGCACCACATCTCGAGGCCGGCCGCTGCGTGAGACGGTAGTAACTCAGGTCTCGACGTGGCGGACCTCATTCCCCTGTCTATGACCAGGGATGTCGGGTCAACCCTGACCCCTTGGACGTCCTGGCATCCTCACAAGTTCTCGGGTCCTCCGCAGCCTTGCCCGGCAAGGAATCAGCCTTGCTCAAGGAAGGAGGGGCAGTCCTGCTCGGGCCAAGTGTCGCCTCTGTAGGAAGATCCAGCCGATTTGGGCCTTTCCGCCATGCAATACCGAGTATTGCCTCAAGTGCGGTGGAGGCCCCGGGCCCTACATCCGAATCATCAGAGGCGGAGCACCTGGCTTGGGACGCCGCGACAAAGCTGCGCCGCTGTCTAGAATTCATGCCATGGAGCATTCCGAACCGCGTGCACCTGTCCATGCCGGCCAACCCGCCAGCCTTCGAGATCTCGGCTGTGACGAGCGGTGGCTGCAAGACTGGCTCGTCGCTGAACCGACACGACTTGGTCTCGGCCAGGTGGCGGTGCTTGCGCAGGAATTGAGCCATCCCAGAGGTGGCAGCCTGGACATCCTGGCTGCCGACGGCGACACCTGCTACAGCGTCGAGGTGCAGCTTGGAGAGGTCGATACCTCCCATGGGTTCCGGGTATTCGACTACTGGGCCCGCAACCGAGCTCGATATGTCGACAAGACCCATGTGGCCGTGCTGGTGGTCGAAAGCGCGGAGGGCCGCTTCCGCCACGCCCTCCAGGCCCTGGCCGAGTATGTGCCACTGATCGTGGTCGGCCTGCGGGTATGGCGTGGCGTCAACGAGGCGATCATTGTTCCTGAGCCCCTGATCGTCAACCAAAGTCTGGATGTGGGCGGCACCGTCGGACAGGTCGAGGGCAAGGACCGCACCAAGGATGACTGGCAGGAGCAGTTGACCAGTGACGCCTGGGCTTTCCACGATGCGTTCATTGGTTGGACCAGAGCGCACCTGGGCGAGGTCCGCGTCGACTACTCCCCGAAGTCCTACATTGGGGTGCGACGCGGCCGACGGGTCTGGGCGCCACTGTGGCCCCGCCGGGACGGCGCCCAGCTGTACCTGCCTGACCCTGACGGATCGCGGGCCGAAGAACCATCGGTGGCGTTTGAGAGCTTCCGTGAGCGGCTTCGCGAGGAAGGGCTCGAGCCGAGCTGGCAGCGGACCTACAACGCCGGTTCCAACCCAGTCAGTCTGCGGCTGCGCCGCTCGGATCTGGACAGACCACTCGTGCAGGAGCTGCTGCGAGCAAGCTTCGAGATCCTTGAGGCCGGCACATCCCCGTGGTCCGAGCGCCACCCCCAGCTCGCCATGGTCGACAACGCCACCGCCTCAGACACCCTGCATGTGGAACGGCGGCTGGGCGGTGGCGACGCACGCGCGTAAGCCATCAGGCTGCCACGATGGATGGTCAAGCGGCTCGACCTGACGACATCTATGCAGCTCGGTGCTACGTAGGCAAACGTCGTACCAGTGAGGCCACTGCGACGCTTCTCTGACCATTGAACCCTCTTGTTGCCTACTCGCCACACGAGTTGGGTGGCTGCGGCCCGGAGAGGCCGAGTAGGTCCAGCGCGGCCCGCGCCTCGGGAAACTGATGCACGAACGGCCCATGCGGAATCGCTGTAGCCCCCTCCAGGCTCTTGTGCAGAGCAAGCCCACGAGGGGTTAGGAGGTTGGGGAGACGGCAGTGCCGCCACAGCACTCGCGGGCCGGTGCCGTCAACGATGAAGAGGTCCGGCCGATTCCACACACACAGCGTCCACGGGCCACTTGCGGAGCTTGCCCATACCCCGACAAGCCCGGCGTCCTCCGCGGCGCCGACCGCCTCCAATGCGGCGAGCCGCGGGTTCCCAAAACTACCCGTGACGTGCAGCAGCCTTTCGCCGGGCAAGCCGAACCTTGCCCGCGGGGTGCGGGAGTTCGTGGTCGGCACCGGGGGCTACGGCCATCAGGCATTCACGACGGTGCGGGTGGGCAGCCAGGTTCGTAACACCGACGCCTTTGAGGTGCTGGAGCTGACGCTTCGGCCCGGCGGCTACCAGTGGCGCTTTCGTCCCGTTACCGGTGGGGCCTTCACCGACACTGGCGCCGCCGACTGTCACTGACCGAGGGCCTCCAGCTGGGCTGGCAGGCCCACCGGCCCACCCACCAAGGGACGTACTGCCCTGGCCCCCAGCACATACCTGGCCTAGCATTGAAGCCGAAGGGATGGTGGCATGGCCCAGCCGAGGCTCGTGCAGGAGGCGGCTGGTCCGTCGAGCCGAGTGGCGTCTGGTGCGGTGGTGGCCCCGGGCGGGGCGGCACGGCGCAGCGACCTGGCTCCGCGTTGGGCGGCGCTGCTGGTCTCGGCTGCCGGTCTCATCAACCTGGTCAGTGCCGTGCTGCCCGCCGAGCGTGCCCGGCTGCGGCTGCTGGACGAGCTGGTCCCGGGGGCGCTGTCGCGCGGGGCGACGGTCGCCACCGCGGCCGCCGGGGTCGGGCTGCTGCTGCTGGCGGGTGGGCTGCGGCGCCGCCAGCGGCTGGCCTGGGCGGCCACCGTGGCGCTACTGGCCGGCAGCGCCGTGCTGCATGTGGTCAAGGGCCTGGACGTGGAGGAGGCGCTGGTTACGGCGTTTCTGGCCGGGTTGCTGGCCGGCCAGGGTGCCAAGTTCGTTGCGCGGGCGGGCCCGCGAGTGCCCCGCAGGCTGCTGGGCCCGGTGCTGGCCGTGGTCGGGCTCACCCTGGGTTACGGGGTGGTCGGGCTGCTGGCCAATAGCGGCGACGTCGCCGAGGACCTGAGCGTAGCGGCCATAGTGCGGGAGGTCGCCCGGATGGCGGCCGGGCTGGGCGCCGGGGTGGCCATGATCGGCCGATTCGGGCGGTTCTTCCCGGCCTCGGTGGCGGCGGTGTTCTGGGTCGGGGCGCTGATTGTCGGGGCGCGTGCCCTGGCCCCGGCGCTGGTGCGACACGCCGCCGACCCGGGCGTGGGTGCGGCGGTGGCCGCGTCGGAGGATTCGCTGGCCTACTTCGCGCTGCGCGATGACCGGACTGCCGTGCGGGCTGGGGAGGCGCTGGTGTCCTACCGGCCGGTGGGCACGGTCGCGCTCGCCGCCGGGGATCCGCTCGGGCCGAGGGGGCAGTGGCCAGCGGCGGTGGCGGCGTTTCTAGCCGAGGCGGCCGCCCAGGGCCGCATCGCCGCGGTAGTGGGCTGCGCGGCGGCGGCCAATGTCTACGCAGCGGCTGGGCTGACCATCCTGTACCTCGGCGATGAGGCCGTGTTGGACCTGGACCGGTTCACCCTCCGGGGACGGCCGATGCGGATCGCCCGCCAGAGCTGGAACCGGGCCCGGCGGGCCGGGTTCACCTCGGTGGTGGCCCGCTCGGGCGAGCTGGACACCGAAAGCGTCGCGGCCCTGGGTGAGCTGTCGCGGCGCTGGCGGGGCGAGGCGGCCGAGCGGGGCTTCTCGATGGCGCTGGGGCGACTGTTCGACACCCGCGACCCGACGACGATGGTGGTCGCGGCCCGCGACGGCGAGGGCAGGTTCCGCGGGTTCCTGCACCTGGTGCCCTGGGACGGCGACGGCGCGAGCCTGGACGTGATGCGGCGCGACCGACGGGCGCCGGGATGGTTAAACGACTTCCTGATCGTCGAGGCGGCCCGGCGGCTGCCGGGTTTGGGCGTGCGCCGGGTGTCATTGAACTTCTCGTTCCAGCGGGCGCTGCTCGCAGCCGGGGAGCACCCGGGAGCCGGCGCTGGCGCCCGGCTGACGCGGTGGCTGCTGCGGCGCCTGTCCGGCCCGTTCCAGATCGAGACGCTGTACCGGTTCAACAAGAAGTTCGACCCGGCATGGCAGCCCCGCTACCTGGCCGTCGAGGCGCCGGAGGAGTTGCCGCGGGTGGCGCTGGCGGTGTTGCGGGCCGAAGGGCTGCTGCCGTCGCCGTGGCGGCTGGCGCGGTGGGAACCGCCAGCGGTCCGGCAGCGGCAGGGGAAGCGGTGACGGCGATGCGCCCGGACCTGCTTGTGCTCGTGGCGGTGGTGCACCGGCCGCTCGCACCGCCCAGGGCCCACCATCGGCTGGTCCGCATCGTCCGCATCCCCCCCGACCTGCTCCGCCAGTTGGGCCGCAGCGGCCCCCTGGAGAGCCCCTGGCTGGCCGTTGGCCTGGGCGCGGCGCTGGTGGCCAGCGTCGCGGTCGCCATCTGGCTCCATTACCGGCGCCGCCGTGCCGGTGTGCGGCCGCGCCATCGCGGGCTGCGGCGAGTGGTCTTTGCCGCCTGGCTGGTCCTGCTGACCGTGCTGGGCGCCTCGGCCGCGGTCAACGCCTACGTCGGCTACATCCCCACCGTGCCCGCCCTGTTCGGGACTCTGCCTGGTGATCCCGCCGGGAGCCGCTTCTCACGAGTCGACCGGCTGCGGATCGGCGCTCCCACCCTTGGCATCCCGGCGGAGCCGGTCTATGTCTATGTGCCGCCCGGCTACGACGCCGCCGCCAACGCGCACCGCCGCTACCCGGTGGTCTATCTGCTGCACGGCTACCCCGGCGGCCCGGTTGACTGGTTCCGCGCCGCCGAGGTCCAGCAGGTCATGGACGCCCTGCTGCGCTACCACCTGGTCCAGCCGATGCTGCTGGTCGCGCCCGACGCCAACGGGGGCTGGTTGCACGACTCCGAGATGCTCAACCAGGTCGGCGGCCCCCAGGTGGAGACCTACCTGACCAATAGTGTGGTCGCCGCGATCGACGCCCGCTACCGGACGGTGACCGACCGGGCTGGCCGGGGTGTCGGCGGGGTGTCCAGCGGCGGCTATGGCGCCCTCAACCTCGGCCTGCGCCACCAGGACCGGTTCTCGGTGATCCTGGCCCAGATGCCCTACGGCGACCCTGGCCAGGCCGCCCTGGGCCTGCTGGGCGGCAGCCAGGCACTGTGGCTGGCCAACGCCCCCCGCTACTACATCCCGACCATGACCTTCCAGCATCCCATGGCCGTGTACCTGGTCGCTGGGTCCCGCGACCCCCAGCTGGCCGAGGCCCGGCGGCTGGCCGCCATGCTGACCCACCGGGGCCAGCTGGCGGTGGTCAAGGCAGTTCCGGGCGCGACCCACAGCTGGCACGGCGCCCGGGTCGAGCTCCCCTATTCCCTGGTGTTTGCCTCCCAGCACCTGTCGGTAGCCACCGGCGGCCGTGCGCACCTCGCGGGGGCCACGGCGCCACAGTGGCCCCTCGGCCAAAGCTGAGACCAATGCAGCCGGCCGCAAGTCAGCAGGCAAGACCCGACGGCGCGATGCCTGGTCGGCTTGCGGTCGAGCCTTGCCCGGCCGAGGTGACGCTGGAGCTGGCGGTCGACGGACGGCTACTGTTCGTCTCCGACCTGCACCTGTCCGGTGGGGGGCCGACCAGCGACTTCGCCGCCACCGATCAGCTCGTCGAGCTCGTCGGCTCCCTCGAGCACCATCCCGGGCCGGTCATCCTGGTCCTTGGCGGCGACATCCTCGACCTGCTGCAGGCACAGGGACCCGCCCACCGGGTGTCGCAGGCCAGCCTGACAGGTGGACAACTGCCCTGGGCGCAGGCGCTGGACCGGGTCCTCGGCGGACCCGACGCCGTCTTGCTCGCGCGGGCGCTGCGGCGGCTGGCCCGGCGACCCGACGCCCGCATCGTCTACCTGGTCGGCAACCACGACGCGGCGCTCGCCTGGGACGCCGCCGCCCGCCGCCGGGTCGTCGACCAGCTCGGCGTCACCGACGTCGCCCTCCGACTCCGCGTCCGGGTCGGGTCCGCGGCCGGCGAGCCGCTATGGCTGGCCGCCGAGCACGGCGACGCGTTCGACCCCTACAACCGGCGCACCGACCCCTTCGACCCGCTCGACTCGCCGCCAGGAGAGCACGTCGTGGTCGAGGTCGTGAACCGGCTGGAGGCGGCCGCCCTAGTCCGCCCGGACCTCGCCCTGGACCAGGTGAACAACGTCCGCCCCACCGCCCTGGTGCCCAACTGGCTGGTCGCCAACTACTTCTACCGCTTCCTGCACCACGCCCTGAGCCGCTTCGCCTTACCCTTGCTGGCCGCCTTCGTCCTGCTCCATCTCCCGGTCGCCGCGCTGGTCCTCAGCGATCTGTCCGGCCGCTTCACCGAGGCCGGCGAGCTCGGCGCCCAAGCCCTGCGCTGGGCGCTCGCGATCGTCACCGTCGACCTGGTTCTGCTCGGGGTCCTGGCAGCCTTCCTCGGCCGCAGCCTGCAGCACGCCCTGGCAGCCTACGGCGCCCCGGGCCCAGATCAGGACGACCAGCCGGACCCCAGCCTCCAGCCCACGGGGGCGGCGCCGGGCGGCCAGCTGTGCCCTGCGCAGGTCCTGGCCACCGGCCACACCCATCAGGCCCGGCTGCGCCGGGCCGACCATCACCTGGTGGTAGTGGACGCGGGCTGCTGGGTGCAGGCCCTGGTCCCGGTGCGGGCCTGGCTCGGCCTGCCACCGGTATTCGTCCCCGCCTACCCCTGCACCTGGGTGGATGCCACCGTCACGCCGGCAGGGATGGTCGTGTCGCTATGGGAGCGGAGGCTGCCGGTGCGGCGCCGGCTGATCCTGATCGAGCGGCTGGTCACCGCCGGCCGCCTGCCCCACCCTCGCGCCGTCCCTCCGCACGTCCTCACCTCGGTGACCGTCACGGCCGAGAACATGTTCGACTGAAGGCCTCTCAACCACTACGCGCTCCTGCGCTCCATCGAGCGGCTGTACGGCCTCCCACGGCGCCGCGCGGGACTCTCCAACGGGCCATCACGTCCATCAGGGTGAGGTTGGTTCGGTGGCGGGTGGCTCGTGGCGTTCGCCGACGACCGCAGGAGCGCCCCGCTTGGGCCGGGTCGCCCGGTACCACAGGGCGAGCACGACGATGGCGCCAACTTCGACGACGGCGGCCAGGATGGCACTGCCCTCGAACTCGTGCTCGGAGAACCCGAACAGCCCGGTGGTGCGGCTGAGGATAAAGGCGATCAGGGTGACGGCCGACAGGACCATCCCGCCGAGGGCGAAGATCCCCAGCGGCGGACCACCAGGGCCACAGCGATCACGACGGCGGCGACGTTGAGCAGGAACAGCGCACCGACGATCTTCACCTCCTTGTATTCCCCGCTCCACAGGACCAGGTGCACGGCCCCCGAGACAAGGATCAGGATGGCGGCCACCCAGCGAAGAGTGCGGCTGGGCGTTGGGGTTGGTGCAAGGGACGTTGGCACAGGGGTCCTCCTCCAGGAGCGTGAGCCAGTAACCGACCCTGGCGTTCCCCGGTTCGGCGCTCGGCCGGCTAGGACTTGCCCAAGCAACGGTCAAGGTTTGGCAAAGGCCGCTCGCCCATGGCTTGCCGGTCGCATGATGGTGGGGTGCACCGGTTGTTGCTGATCGAGGACGATCCGGCTATCGCCGAGCCGTTGACCAGGGCGCTGGTCCGCGACGGGTATCTGGTCGAGGCGGCTCGTGACGGCCCCACCGGGCTGCAGCGCGCCCTGGCCGGCGACTACGACCTCTTGGTGCTGGACCTCGGCCTCCCCGGCCTGGACGGCCTAGAGGTGTGCCGGCGCCTTCGGGCAGCCCTACCGACCCTGCCGGTGCTGATGCTGACCGCCCCCACCGAGGAACTGCACGCCGTGGTCGGGTTCGACGTCGGCGCCGATGACTATGTGACCAAGCCCTTCCGGCTGGCCGAGCTGCTGGCCCGGGTCCGCGCCAGGCTGCGCAACCGGCCGGTCACGGTCCTGGAAGCAAACGGCGTGCGCGTCGATCTCGCGGCCAGGCGGGCGTGGCGGGAGAACACCGAGCTGGCGTTCACCCCCAGGAATTCGACCTGTTGGCCCGGGAGGCCGGCAAGGTCGTGCGGCGTGAGCGGATCATGGAGGAGGTCTGGGGGTCGCCCTGGTACGGCTCGACCAAGACCCTGGACATGCATGTCTCCTGGTTGCGGCGCAAGCTGGGCGACGACCCAGCCAATCCCCGCCTCCTGACCACGGTCCGCGGTGTCGGCGTGCGGCTGGAACGCCGTTGACCAGACCTTCCGATGAAGCGTCGGCTGCTGCTCTCCTCGCTGCTCATCGCCCTGCTGGCGGTGGTGGCGCTCGGCGTGCCCCTGGCGTGGGCGGGCAGCCGGCTGGTCCGTGGGGAGGAGCACCGCCGCCTGGACCGTCTGGCCGACGCCGTGGGCTTCGTCGCGAGCGGCGGCTCCGAGGGCCGGCAGGGACCCATCGCGGCGGCGACGCTGACCCATGTCGCCCAGAATGAGCGCCGGGTTGAGGTGACCGACGCCAGGGGACGCAGGGTCGCGGCCGGCCCTCGCCTCGCCGGCCCGATCCTGCAGGCCCGGATCACCACCGCTCAGGGCACGGCCGTGCTGGTCAGCGAGTCTGCCGGGCCCATTGACCGCCAGGTCCACCTGCTGTGGCTCCTGGTCGCCGAGGTTGGCCTTGTCGCGCTGGCCGCCGCCGGTGTCTTCGCCCTGATCCAGGCCCGACGGCTGACCGCTCCCCTGGCCGCCTTGGCCGATGCGTCGGCCCGGCTCGGCGAAGGGGACTTCTCGGCCCGCGCCCGACACTACGGGCTCCGCGAGGTGGATGTGGTGGCCGACAGCCTGACCGCCAGTGGGGCCAGGATCGCCGAGCTGGTAGCGCGGGAACGTGAGTTCTCGGCGAATGCCTCCCATCAGCTCCGCAGCCCGCTGACCGCGCTGCGGATGCGCCTGGAGGAGCTGCTGGACCTGGCCGACAACCCGGCCGCCAAGACCGAGGCGGCCGCCGCCCTCGAGCAGGCCGAAGGGCTAGAGACCACCGTCGATGAGCTGCTCGCTCTTGCCCGCCGGGGTCGGGTGAGAACCACCACCGTGGTGGATGCGGCCGAGCGGGTCCACCGGCTCGCCGACCGCTGGCAGGCGCAGTTTGCTGCCGCCGGACGCGAGTTGCTGGTCAAGGCCGACCATGCCGCCCTGGCCCGGCTGGCCCCTTGGACTAGGCGCTCGACATCCTGGTCGACAACGCCCTCCACCACGGGGCCGGCCGGGTCACGATCCAGGTTCGGTTGCTCGGGGAGCGGCCGGTGGTCCATGTCGCCGACGAGGGTGCGGGCATCCCGGACGCCCTGCTGGGTCGGTTGTTCGATCGACATGTGGGCTCCCCGAGCGGCGGTGGGGTCGGTCTCGCCCTGGCTCGCACCCTGGTCGAGTCGGACGCCGGACGCCTGGAGCTCGTCCAGGCCCGACCGCCGATCTTCGAGCTCTACCTGGTGGCCGACCGGGATGAGCGTGAGAGCCGACGAGGTCAGGGAACGCCTGCTGCTGGCAGAGGACGAACCGGGCCTGGCTGAGATGCCCTGGCCTCCGTCCGCCCACATGCCGGCGAGTTCGGGACCCGGCTGACCGCCGAGCTCCGCTCGGCCACGGTGCAGGGTGTGCCGACGGCGCTGCGCCGGGTCGTGGACGCCCTGGTCGACAACGCCATCTCCTACTCGCCGCCCGGCGCCCAGGTCGCCGTCCGTGTCCGGCCGGCCGGTACCGACGGCGTCCTCGAGGTCGCAGATCAGGGTGCCGGCCTGGACGAGATGGCGGCTGGGCGCCTGTTCGAGCGCTTCGCTCACGGCCCCCAGCGGCAGGGCCGGCGCGCCCGCTTCGGCATCGGCCTGGCCCTGGTCCGGAGGTCGTCAGCGCCCTCGGCGGCCAGGTCGAGGCCGCGACGGCCGGACCCGGCCGGGGTGCGACCTTCACGGTGCACCTACCCTGTTGCTAGGCGTCCACCGGCAGGCTCCAAGAACGGTCTAAGAACCCTCGGGCATGCTGACGGCATGGCAACCGTTCGCGACCATGGCCCGCTCCCTGCCACGGCGCCGAGTTCGACCCCAGGCGGGCCAGCGCCGTCGTCACCGGTCCCGCGCCGACGCCGCTGGCTCCCGTACGGATCGCGGTCGGACCCGACGGTGGCCTCTACACCTGACGCTGAGGCGGCGCCTCGGGTGAGCCCACGATGAAAGCCTTCGCCGTGCTGACCGGGTTTCACCGCGGTCTCACGTGCGCTGGCGTAGAAGCGTCCCGCAGGACCCAGCAGCAGGAGGGCCATCGCATCATGCCTGAGCCAAGCGCCCGAGCCAACGGCCGGCGGCGACCGGCCGACCTGGTCGTGGCCGCGGGGGTGCGGCTGGCCGGAGCGGTCATCCGGGCCACCGGGCGGGGCCAGGGGGCGACCCTGCCGGGCCTGCTCGCCGAGCGCTGCGCCCCGGGGGTGGCGGCCCGCCGGGCGGCCCGGCTGGACCGGGTCGTGCTGGTCACCGGCACCAACGGCAAGACCACGACCACGGCCATGCTGGCCGCCGCCCTGGCCGCCGGTGGCCGTCGGGTGGCCAGCAACGCCGCCGGCTCCAACCTGTACCGGGGGCTGGCGACGGCGCTGCTGGCCGCGGGTCGGGCGACCCAGGACGCCGTCCTGGAAGTCGACGAGGCGGTGCTGGCCACCGCGGTCCGGGAGCTGCGGCCCCGCCTGGTCGTCTTGCTCAACCTGACCCGTGACCAGCTCGACCGCCACCACGAGGTGGGCGGGCTGGCCAGGCGCTGGCGACAGGCGACGGCGGCGCTGGGCCCGGGAGCGGTGGTGGTGGCCAACGGTGGCGAGCCACCGACGGCGTGGGCGGCCCAGGCGGCACCCTCGGCGCTGCTGGTCCGGGTCAAGGGCGGCGGCCTGGGCCGCGACCACGCTGGCTGCCCGGCCTGCGGGAGCCTGCTTTCCCAGGCCGGCGCCGAGTCCTACGACTGCGGCCACTGCGGCTGGGCCCCGGGCCCGGCGTCGGTCAGGGTCGAGCGAGATGGCTACCAGGCCAGCCTGGACGGCCTCGGTCGAGCGTGGTCGGTCCGGTTGCCGCTGGCCAGCGACGGCTCGGCCCTGGACGTGGCCGCGGCGTGGGCGGCGGCGACCCACCTCGGGGTCGACCCGGCCGCCGCCCTGGCCACCATCGCCGGGATCGGAACGGTCCAGGGACGCTACGCATCCTGTTCCTGGCACGGGGTGATGGTGCGGCTGCTGCTGGCCAAGAACCCGGCCGGCTGGGACGAGGCGCTCGGTGCGGCCGACGACCGGCGGCGCGCGGCCGTGGTCGCGGTCAACGCCGGGATCCCCGACGGCCGCGACACCTCCTGGCTGTGGGACGTCGACATGACCAGGCTGGGCGACCGGCCGCTGGTGGTCGCCACCGGCGAGCGGGCCGAGGACGTCGCCCTGCGGCTGGACGTGGCCGGGGTGCCCTGCCGGATCGTGCGGCCGCTGGCGGCCGCGGTCGCCCGCGCCGGTGGGCGACCCGGCCGGCGCGAGGTGGATGTGTTCGCCGACTACACCTGCTTCGGGCAGGCGCGGAAGCTGATCGGGCGGCGTGGCTGAGCCCCTCTGGATCGGGCTGGTCTACCCGGAGTTGCTGGGGACCTACGGCGACCGGGGCAACGCCGAGGTGCTCGTCTGGCGGGCGGCCCGCCACGGCCTGGACGCCACCCTCGCCGAGGTCCCGGCGGGCGAGCCGGTCCCGCCATGGCTGGACGTCTATGTGCTGGGCGGCGGCGAGGACGCCGGCCAGGCGACCGCCGCCGGGCTGCTGGGGTCGGCGGCCGGCGACGGCCTGCGCCGGGCCGCCGCCCAGGGCCGGGTGGTGCTGGCCGTCTGCGGGGCGTTCCAGCTGCTGGGCAGGGTGTACCGCGACGGCCAGGGGCGGGAGATCCCAGGTTTGGGGCTGCTGGACCTGGAGACCGCCGCCGGCACCCCGCGGCTGGTCGGCGAGGTCGTGACCAGGACCCGGGAGGGGGAGTTGCTGACCGGCTTCGAGAACCACGCCGGGCGCTCGTTCCTGGGCCCCGGCCTCCAGCCGCTCGGCACGGTCGTCCGCGGCGGCGGCAACAACGCCAGCGACACGACCGAGGGAGCCAGGCAGGGCGCCGTGCTGGGCACCTACCTGCACGGCCCGGTGCTGGCCCGCAACCCGGCCCTGGCCGACCTGCTGCTCCGCAAGGCCCTCGAGCGACGAGGCCGGCAGCTGGGCCCACTCCAGCCGGCCGGCCGGGACCAGGCCGCCGACCTCCACCTGGCCCGCCTCCAAGCCACCCTCCCCCACCGCAGCCGCCTCCGATAACGGGCGCGGCCGGACCTGACCAATTGCCGCCAGTCTCATCAGGCTCTCATCGGCGCACTGTTAAGACCCGTCCGGTCTCGCCACCACCGGCGGACGGCCCGGCACGCCAGCGGGAGACAGGAGGGAACCAGTGCTCCCCGGGAGGCCCCCAAGCCATGCGAGGCGAACGGCCATCCTGGCCATGGTGGTACTGGCCACAGCCAGCTGCAGCCAGGCCACCCGGCAACCGCAGCAGGATCCCCCGGCGACCTCCGCCATGGGGACCCACTGGCCGGGAGCCTCCCCCACGACCGCCGGCCACCGCCGGAGCAGCGGATCGACCTCGCCTGATGTCTATGCCGCCGACCGTCCGGGCAGGCTGAGCCCGGTCGTGCGCGGGTTCCCGTCCCGGGTCTATGTGCCCA
>Ga0075423_10004015_pt1 | contig 13580 bp, 14 predicted proteins | sample SoiMethybrSBSTD2_FD_80114 | JGI IMG/M metagenome (GOLD analysis project Ga0075423, IMG submission 80114) | Bulk soil microbial communities from a Populus tree surrounding site in Tennessee, USA - Soil MetaG P. TD hybrid SBSTD2 | ecosystem: Environmental > Terrestrial > Soil > Tree plantation...
CGACTGCGATAGAGGCCGCTCCCATTCGTTCCCGCATAGAAGACTTCCGGATCCTTGGCACTCTGCGCAATTGACCGGACGTTCGTTGTGACAAGGCCTGTATTGAGAGTCTTCCACGTCATACCTCCATCCTCGCTGCGATGCACGCCGTCCCGACCCGCAATATAAATCACGCCTTTCTTGGAGCGGTCTCGTATCATCGCGATGATCATCTGATCCGACAGCGACTCTCCGATCCGCACCCAGGACTTCGCTCCATCTGTGGTTTTGAAGAGACCGGAGAGCGTCGCCGCATATGCGGTTTCTGGCTCGAAAGGATCGACCTGGATCGACGTGACGTTCAGCGCACGCGACGTCTTCACCATCTCAGGTGGAATTAATCCGTTATTGACCTTTTCCCAATGACCGCCCTCATTGGTGGTCTTATACACACCCCCGCTCGTGCCGGCATAGAGAGTCGCCGGCCGCGACGGGTCCATTTCGAGCGTTACGACCATCAGAACTTCCTTCATCCCCTCCATCCTCTTGGTCCAATTGCCACCGCCGCTCTTCGTCTCGAACACGCCCATGGTGGTCGCCAGGAAGATATGGTTGTTGTCGAACGGATCGAACACGAACTGATTTACGACCGAGGAAATCGTCGCATCGTCTAACCCTGAACGCATCGAGACCCAGCGTTGTCCGCCATCATAGCTTTTGTAGACAGCATCTCCCTTGGTACCCGCATAGATCGTTGCCGGGTATGCAGGATCGACCGCCATGGCGATCACGCGGGAATGGCTCATGCCCTTCGAAAGGTTCGTCCAGGTCTGGCCTCCATCGCGCGATTTATAGATGTAGTCGTTCGTCGCGACATACATGATGTCGGGATTCTTCGGATGAAGCTGGATTACGACGATAGGATCTGTGCGATCGCAGCCGGTGAGAAACGATAAGAGGACAAAGAGACAGGACAGCAGGCGCAAAGCAAGACGGGGGGTCTGGTCGCTTCCTGCTATTGTTTCTTGTCGCTTATCGATAGTTCGTAAATTGCAAATCGACGCCAAAATCCTTCCCTCTGAGCAATGTAATGGCCGCCTGCAGTTCGTCTTTGCTCTTGCTCAACACGCGCACCTGTTCGCCTTGAATCTGCGCCTGCACCTTTAGCTTTGAATCCTTGATCGCCTTCGATATTTCTTTCGCTTTCTCAGACGTCAAACCACTCTGAATTTTTGCCACCTGCCGTACCGTTCCGCTCAACGCCGGCTCGATCGACCCCTGAACAAAAGCCTTCGGCGACACGCCGCGCTTCACGGATTTGGCCTGGATAATGTCCTGCACCGCGTTCAACTTGTATTCATCGTCCGACACCACGACTAATTCTTTCTCTTTCTCCTTGAGTATGATCTCCGTCTTCGAGTCCTTAAAGTCGAACCGCTGCTTGATCTCCTTCGTCGCCTGATCAAGCGCGTTCTTTAGTTCCTGCATGTTCACCTCCGACACGACATCGAAAGAACATTGATCAGCCACGTGCACCTCCTCTCTGAATCAGACCATTTTACTTATTTGTCAGCAACAGCCTGTGCCGTGGGGCAGGTGAAACCCATCATCATCTTGCTTGACGGCTGTCTGCATTCGTCCCGCGGACCCGCCGCCTGCCATCACGACCACTTCGCTGCTCGTAAACGGCCGCTTGAGGATCACATAGCCATACCACTGCTGCAGGCTATCGCCTAACACGATCAAGCCCAGGATGGCCACCACCGCCACCAGCACCGCATCGAGATACAATGGGAATGATTCACCCGCTGTCAATGTCGCGGCCCTCGCCAGGAACATTCCAAACATCTCATAAGAACCGGTCAGCGTAATCAAGCCGACAAAGAGCATCGGCACCGCCGTTACCCAGAGATAGGATGACTTCCACATCTTGATTAACACCGTCGTCCCTATGCAGAGCGCCAGCGTGCCCAGCAACTGATTGGCAGCGCCGAACATCGGCCAGATTGTCGAGATGCTGCCAGTCCCGATCAGGTATGCCCAAGCTCCGACTACCATGCCGCTGCTCAGCAGCACCCCCGGCCACCAATTCATCTGACGAAACGGCGCATACACCCGCCCCGCCATCTCCTGGATGAGATAGCGCGCCACGCGCGTTCCCGTGTCGATCGTCGTCAGAATGAACAGGGCCTCGAACACCAGCGCAAATTGATACCAATAGGCCATGAGCCCCGACATGCCCGGCAGCGCCGCGAAGATGGAAGCCATGCCGACTGCTAGAGACACCGCACCACCCGGCCGCCCCGCGATATCCACCTCAACCACCCTCGACAATTCCGAGATCCGCTCTGGGGCGAACCCCATCGCCGTGAGCACATCGGCGGAAAGACTGGTATTAATTGCCAGGTAGTCGCCGGGAATCAGGACCGAGGCGGCAATCAGCGCCATCACTCCGACGAAGCTTTCCAGCAGCATCGCTGCATAGCCCACCACCGCCTGCGATTCCTGCTCAATCATCTTCGGTGTCGTACCCGACGATACCAGTGCATGGAAGCCCGACACGGCTCCGCAGGCAATCGTAATGAAGAGAAAAGGAAAGAGTGTGCCTGGAATAATCGGTCCGCCACCGTTGGCGAATGCTGTGATCCTCGGCATCTCGATAGTCGGAGCCATGAAGATCACGCCAAAGCCGAGCAGGAATACGACCCCCAGTTTCATGAATGTCGAGAGATACCCGCGCGGCACTAGCAACATCCAGCCAGGCAATACTGAGGCCAGGAATCCATACCCAGCCAGCAGCCATACGAGCGTCATGCGTTCGAATTCGAAGAGCCAAGCATAAGACGATTGCGCGACCATGCGCCCGAACAGCACCGCCGCACTGAGTAACACGATGCCCAGTATTGAGACTTCCGCCACCGCGCTTGAGCGAAACTTCTGGAGATAGAAACCCATGAACAAGCCGATCGGGATCGTCATCGCGATCGTGAACGTGCCCCAGGCATTGTGAAAAAGGGCATTTACGACTGCAAAGCCCAACCCCGCCAGTGCCACCACCACAATAAAGAGCACTGCTACGGCTGTAGCCGTGCCGGTCACGAGGCCCAGTTCATCGTGTGCAATTTCAGGAAGCGAGCGTCCGTTGCGTCGCATCGACGCTACGAGAATGACAAAGTCTTGGACCGCTCCCGCCAGGACTGCGCCAATCACCAACCAGAGAAAACCTGGAAGAAAGCCGAACTGTGCTGCAAGCACGGGCCCCAGCAGTGGCCCAGCACCGGCAATCGCCGCGAAGTGATGGCCAAAGAGTACGACTTTGTTGGTCGGGTGATAATTCACGCCGTCGTTCAACCGCACTGCCGGCGTGACGCGCTGATTGTTCAACTCGATTACGGTTCTCGCAAGCCAGCGCCCGTAGAAGCGATAGGCCAGCACATAGATACACGCCGCCGCGATCACGAGCCACAGACCATTGACTTTTTCGTCGGGGGAAGCAAGACCGGTCACAAAGGCAAGCGCAACCGCACCGAGAAGCGCAACAAGTACCCAAAGCACCAGCTTTAACGCCGACATGCGGGGCATCCTAACATAAAAAAAAAAGGAGCTCGCTGTACTGTTCTGCTCGAACGGCGATTCGCCCCTCTTAGGAGGGATGTAAATCTTTTTAAGCCCACATTAGACTGTCAGTAATATGGATGATGTCAGACCCTACCATCGCGGACTCTATCGCTTACCGCTCAGCTATCCCGCCATGTATTGCGTGACCTCGACGGTCGGGGAAGGAAAGATTTCAAACCTATCGGCCGTGGGATGCTTGATCGAAACTGATGAACCGCTGTCTGAGGATCAACAGGTGGCCCTGCGCCTGCTCCTCCCAGACAAAACGGAATCACTGCCCATCGATGCGGCCCAAGTCAGGTGGGTGCAAGGGACTCGCGCCGGCATCGAGTTCGTTCACATTGACCGCGAGGCCAACCTTCGCTTACACGCGTTTGTGTGGGACAAGATGGTCGAAAGAATCCAATCCATTCAACAGCAGCGCACTACGTCGGCCTAACGACCGCTCTCCTTCTTCCCCATCGCTGCCAAACAGATGAGACCAATGCCGATCCAGACCAGCTCGCGGAATCGCCGCAAGAGCGCAAATGTGATTCCTGTGATGTCGGAATAGCCGAACGCCTTCAACAGCAACAGATTGCCGCCATCTTGCGCACCGAGACTACCGGGGATGAAGAAGGTCCCCCCTTTGATAAAGACTGACAGGCCACCTATCGAAATGGCCGACAGCAGATTCGCCGGTCCGCCGAGATACGAAATAATCACGAACACTTCCAGCGCCTCAGCCAGCCACCCCAGAAAGTAGAAACCGGTCGAGGTATAAAACCTCGATTGATGATGGGTATAAAAATTCAAAATGATGTGGTCGAGCGACTTTAGCTTCTCTTCGCGGACTTCGAGAAAACCGATCCGGAAGCCGAGCTTCCGAAGCATTTGCAGCATCCACGTAAATAGACCGTGCCGTTGTACAAAGAGGAATGCGGCAATCCCGAACAACAACAATCCCACACTGAGCAGCCCTGCCGCGACAAGCTGCCCGGATGACCCGTTCGATCCCAAGACCCAAAAACTCAATGCGATCGCGATCAAAATGAACAGGACCTGAGCGATCGTCATGGTGGTCTTGGCGATCACCACAGATGCAAGCCCCTCAACCATCGGTACGTGGTATTTCTGGAGTAGATAGGCCTTGAGAGGCTCGCCGCCGACGTAGGCTGTCGGCGTCGTCATATTTACTACCTCGCCCGCCGTTCGAATCCCCAGCACTCGCCAGAAAGGAACATCCTTCGCCGATGGCCCAAGTGTCATTTTCCAGCCATAGGCCTCAAGCACATACATGATCACGGAAGGAATGAGTATCGCGATGAGCGCGGTGGGACCAAGTTGTGCCGCCGCATCGTAAATGTTGCCGGGGCCAATATGCCAAACGAGGAGACTGAGGGTGAGAAGACCTAAACCTAATAGAAGATAACGCAACACGCGGGATTAGATAATCATGCTTTCATTGTTACCACAGCAGACGGACGAATCACCCACACCATCAACAGAGCAAAACCGATCGATCCGATCGCCGCCATCCAGAGGAACCACTCGAGCTTGCCGAGCAATGCGAACAGGAACACTAAGACGGAAAAATCGCGGCTCGCCACATTCTTCAGCATGAAGTCCGACCAGGCTGCATGGGCGGGTGTCTTCCATTCACTGGCCGTTCTAATTTTTTGCGCTTTGTTCACCAACACAAACGAGAGAATGTTGCCGAGGATGGCGGCGGCCCCCAGCGTGAGCGGGATCCAGGCCTTGTCACTGTCCGACACGTTCATAGAGGCGCCTATCGCAATGCCGCCGAAGATCGCCAGGTGCACGACATTGTCCATAGCAATGTCCAGCCAAGCGCCGAAGGGAGATTCGGTAAACGTGAGGCGCGCGACTTCGCCGTCACTACAGTCGATGATCGCCGCCAACTGAAATAGGAGCGCCGCAGCAACTCCTGCGGCGTAGGTGCCGTATCCAAATCCGGCTGCCGCCAACAGCCCGACCACGGTCGCCACCATCGTAATGACATTCGGCGACGCTCCCAACGCGAGAAAGATCCGCGTGAACCAGCGTGAGAGTTTCCGATTGAAGTACCGGTCGATGAATCCTTCGAACTCACCCTTCAATGACAAAAACAACCGGCGTTCGGCCTGCCGCACCTCGGCTGACGTGCCGACCGGTTGGTACCAGCGGGAAGGATCGGCTCCCGTGGTCACCATTCGTACACGGCCATCTAACGCAGCGCGCTGTAACCAACGGCTGAGGGGAACCATTCCGACCTCGCCCGCCAGCCGCCCCGCTGTACTCAATTCAGACCCGGGTAAGACCATGAAGTCGGCGATCTCGCTCCTCCCTCCGCCCAATATGAATCCACGTGATAGTGCCTGCTCCGGCTGTGGGGAAGGCTCGTTGGACGCCTGCGCAACCACGAGCGCCTGTCCTTCTTGAACGTCTTGGCGCAACTGCTCGATCAACTGACGCGAGAAAACCGTGGCAACGCCAGACAACAGGCAGAATCCGTGCACCTCCGCGGCCAGGGATTCCCATGTGCGGGGATCGTCCAACGGAAATTCACGAATCGGCATCCAGCGAACGGGAATCGTGACGCGCGGCCCCTTGCCGAGCGCCTGCTTCAGTTGATCCTCTTCGGACCCAGCAACGACGATCAGTTGCCTGATGCCGGCGCGCTGGAGCGTCAACACAGTACGTTGAAAGAGTCCGACTCCGACAATCTGGGTCAATGGACCGACGGCCTTCCGCACAGAGCCGCCGAACAGATCGATGGAGGGCAGCAGAACCGCCGTTGAGAGACCCTGCAGTGCCGTTCCTTTTTCCAGCGCTCGTTCACTCATACCAATGCCAGCTTTAGAGTCATGGATCGCGCTAAGGAGGCTTACAACCTTGGGAGCACGTCCCGTTCCGCTTTCTCGATGTCTTCCGGGAAATCGATTTCGGTCCAGGAAAGACCGCTGATGACTTCATAGCCGACCTTGACCTCGCGAAAGAAATCGATGAGCGCTTCTTCGTACTCCATCTGCCAGGCTTCACGATCGACGAAGGTCCGCAGCGACGCCACGACATGCGGCGTGTCCGCATGACGCACCTTTAAAAAGCCGACACCCTCTCCTGCCTGATCATACCGCGACGGCATCTTTTTCGTCAGCGCGATGACGCGCCCCCCTTCGACGACGACCATGCATTCTTCGCCGGTCTGCTTCACGGAATCATCCATCAGCAGCGCATTGGCATAGGGAGACTGCACCAGGCGTCGCAGGATTTCCCGATGAAAGAGCACGTCAGCATCCATGATCACGACGTCGGCGTCCAGGGCCGTGCGCGCGATCCAGAGCGAGGAAATGCTGCCGCGATAGAATTGCTCGTTGACGAGAAAGTTCACTTGCAGGCCGAACGACTTGGCCTCCACCGCTGCACGGATCATTTCCTGTTTGTACCCCACCACGATGTCGGCGCGTTGAACGCCGAGACTGGCGAGCGACTGGAGATACCGATACAGCAGGCTTTGCCCGCCGATTTCAATCAGACATTTGGGACGATGCTGCGTGACCGGCCAGAGGCGCTTACCGACTCCGGCGGCCAGAATAATGGCTTTCATCAGGGTTTGCTGGCCTGTTCGAAGGCGTCGAGAAACGCGGTGAACTGCGCTTCGGTCAAGGCGCCCATGTTGGCGATGCGGAAGATTTTGTTCTCGAGATTGCCTTGGCCGGCGTAAATGACGTACCCCTGCGCTTTCAGTCGGTCGTGCAGCGTCTGATACATGAGCCCTTCCGGCAGATAGTAGGCCGTGATGCTGTTGGATTGCCGATCTGGTGTCAGAACCGGCTTGATCCCGATCTTGGCCATCCGCTCTCGGATCAACGTCGCCATCCTCTTGTATCGCTGAATGCGCTTGGGCACACCTTCTTCCAACAGTTCATTGAGCGCTTCGTCGAACGCGTAGCAGATCTGAACAGCCGGTGTGAAGGGAATCGTGCCTCGGCCCTGATCATCGACGTAGTGCGTGAGATGCAAGTACAACGACCGTTTCGGATACGTCCGCATCCGCTCCAAAAATCCTTTGCGCACGAGGACGAAAGACACACCGGGGAACCCTTGGATGCATTTCCCCGCGGTTCCTGCCACCATATAAATATTCGAACCAGCAATATCGATATGCTCTCCGGCCAACGCGCTGACGGCGTCCAGAATGAACACGCGGTTCAGGCCGTCGACGACCTCGGCAATGGCCTTCCCGGGATTGAGCAAGCCGGTGGTCGTTTCATGATGGACCATTCCGACGGCATGCACCTCCGGATGCTGTCGGAGTGCTAAACGCAACCGTTCGGGATCCGGCCGTTCCGTCCAGTCGTGCTTGAGTTCCGAAACGCCCAGTCGATGCAGCCCGACCATCTGCGACATCCGTTCCCCATAGACGCCGTTGTTGATGATCAACGCCCGTTTGCCATGGGGAATAGAAGACATCAAGGCGGATTCGACCGCTGCGGTGCCGGATCCGGTAATAAGGACCGCCGAATAGTCCGATTCCGCGCCTGGCACGAACGCCTTCAGGAGTTTCGTTTGAATCCCGTGCTGCAATTCGACGAAGTCGGACTCCCGATGGCAGATATCCGGACGCAAAAGCGCCTGTCTCACGCGATCCGACACATTCACCGGCCCTGGATTAAGCAACATCATGATGTTTCACTTCCTTCTCCACTACCCGGCAACGTGATCGTCTCCGCTCAGGGGCGAGCCTTCAAGAGCGGCTCGATCGCTCATTCTATCGCTTTCATAAACCGTTTCGTAATGTCCGGCGGATCGAGGACGATCCGTCCGGCATCTTCAGCAAATTCGTTGACCTTGACCAGCAGCATGCTCGGCCCGTCTTTTTTGAGCATGTCCTTGAACTCGTAGACCAAATCGTCGTGATCCAATACGCGCTCGACGTTCACATACCCGGCAGCTTTCGCGACTTTTTCTAGCGGGACCACATTCGAAATGGTCGGTTGATTTCCCGTCGTCCCGTATACTTCGTTGTCGAACACCACGTGGATAAAGTTTTTCGGCTTCAAGGCCCCCACAGTTGCCAAGGTGCCCATGCCCATCAAGACGTTGCCGTCGCCGTCGAAGGTGACGACCTGCCTATTCGGTTTGGCCAGCGCGACTCCCAATGCAATAGCGGGAGCATTGCCCATCGAACCGATCATATAGAAGTGCGTCGGCCGATCTGCAATCTTCTGGGCTTCGCGCGACGGAAAACCGTTACAAACGATCACGGGCTGATCGGTCAGCAGTTGGAGCAGCGCCGCCATCGCTTGCGCGCGGCTGATCAATGTTCCCTGTTCCGGCCTCATGGATGCAACCCCTTCACGACACCCTTCGTGATAAATAAGGCCACCGGAATCCGCTGCTTCATGAATGTTTCTGCCACCCATTTGAAATCCTCGATCGAGGTCTTTTCGGTCAATGTCCGGTGGGGGATTTTCATCGTATCGAGGAATTGCGGCATCACCTCGCCCATCACCAGATGTTCAGGCGCATCCTTTCCCCCTTGGCCGCGCCAGGAGACGATCAGGATGCAGGGCTGCCGGTAAATAACGTTGAGAGAAATCAGCGTGTTGAGCGAGGTGCCGAGTCCGGAATTCTGCATGAGGACGGCAGGAATCTTCCCGCCCATGTAGGCACCCGCCGCCATCGCTACTGCTTCGTCTTCCCGGACCGCCGGCGTATAAAGACGCCGGTCCATCAATTCCGCGATGATTCCGCCAAGGATGGAATCGGGAACTCCGGTAAAGAAGTTCACCCCCATGTCCTGCATGGCCTGTACGAAGGCATCGCTCTCGATCATCGTCAGCCTCTTCAACTCGACTGAAAAGCGCGGCGCATTATAAGCCATGCCTCAACGTTTTCTCAAGGAAATGAACCCCGTTGCGCCTCCCCGCACAGCATGATAGCGTGGGACGATGCAACTAATCCTTATTGTGTTGGGACTCACCCTGTTTCTTCTCCGGCCTTCCCCCACCGACGCGGTGTCGATGACGAACGATCCGAAGGGATTTCAGAACATTGCTTGGGGGGCCGCACTGCAAGTACGAACCGATCTTGAACCGACGCGCAAAGGCGCCAACTTCACCGAGTACCAATTCAAAAATACCCCTCCCTCTTTTGCGAACATCCCAGTCGAAAGTCTTCGCTTGTCCACGGTCGACGATCAATTTGCCCGCGTGACCATCCGCTACCAGGGCGAGGAGACGCATAAGCGGATCCTTGCGTATCTGGAGAGAGAGTTCGGTAAGACAGAACACTTACCCGGTCAGATGTTGCGCGGCCTGAATCAGCAGTATAATTGGCGAGGAATCGAGTCAGAGATTAACCTCACTTATCAAGCGAGCACGGAGCGCGGGTTCGTGTTTCTGGATAGCCGGACGTTGGCGCCGCGCTTCAACGATCTGCTCGCCGACACTGCGGAGTAGCCTATGCGTTCCCGGCGAAACAACCAATACCATTCGTACCGGCGCACGCTGGGCCGCGGTGTCCTTCTCGCTCTCTTATGTTTCAGCAGCGTAGCGCTGGCGGTACAGATGAAAGAAGACCCGAAAGGTTTTGAAGGTATTCCCTGGGGAGCCACCCTGTCAGAATCCGAACATTTCGGGAAGATAGAAGACTCTGGCCGCTTGAAGACCTATGAACTCAAAGAAGGTCCACCGACCTTCGGCCCAGCCAAGGTCGAGTCGATGAAATTCACTACCGTCGACGATAGATTCGCCCGCGTCACGGTCCGATACCAGGGCAAAGAGGCGCACGATCAACTGCTGGCCTTTCTCCAATCTCGCTATGGCCCGCTCGACCGTACACCGGGGCAATTCGCAGGAGGTGCAGTGAAAATCTTCGCCTGGCAAGGCGTGGACACCGAGGTCAGCCTCCGCTACGAAACACGCACCGACCGTGGAATCATCTTTTTCGAGAATCCGACGCTCGCGAGCCGGATCGAAGGAGCAATGGCGCCGGATCCGGACCTCGGCGGCGCCACGTATTAGCACGCTCGCCTGCAAAACTTTTTATTGACAACTGCACCACGCTTTCGCATCATGCTCAGCCATGCATAACGCCACCAAGCTACGAGCCGCCCTCAAGAAACCTGGAGCGCTGAAAGTCGTCGGCGCCCACGACGCGCTGAGCGCCCGCCTCATTGAGCGCGCCGGCTTCGACGGTGTCTGGGCCAGCGGATTCGCCATTTCGGCATCGCTGAAATGCATTCCCGACGCCAGTTTCATCACCTCCAGCGAACAACTCGAAGTCGAACGCAATATCGCCGAAGCCGTGAACATCCCCGTCATCGCCGATTGCGATACGGGATATGGCAATGCGCTGAACGTCATGCGCACCGTGAACGACCGTGAACGAGCCGGCGTCGCCGCTATCTGCATCGAGGATAACGTTTATCCAAAACGCTGCAGCTTTTACGCCGGTGTCCGCCGCGAGTTAATTCCGATTGACGAGCATTGTGGAAAAATTAAAGCCGCCAAGGCGGCGCAGACAATACCTGACTTCATGGTGATCGCCCGCACTGAAGCGTTGATTGCTGGTTGGGGCCAGGAGGAAGCGCTAAAACGCGCAGAGGCGTATGCTGAAGCCGGAGCCGACGCGGTATTGATCCACTCGAAATCCAAGAAGTTCGATGAACTCAAGGCCGTCTACAATGCTTGGTCTGGGCGAGTGCCACTGGTCGTCGTTCCGACCATCTTCGATCAAACGACTGCTGCAGAGATGGAAGAGGCGGGAGCGAAAATTATTATTTACGCCAATCAGCCTGTGCGTGCAGCGATCCGTTCGATCCGGGACACGCTTGCGCTCATCAAGCAAGACACGAGACCTGGGGCTGCGAATGACCGCATCGTCACCCTGCCGGAAGTCTACGACATCGTCGGTGTGCCGCAAATGGAACAGGATGAGAAGGCCTTTCTGCCGGTCGGTGGGGAAAAGATCACCGCGATTATTCCGGCAGCGGGATTTGAGAAACAATTGCTGCCGCTGATCGATGACAAACCCAAGTGCCTCCTGGATATCAAGGGGAAAACTATCCTCGAGCGAGCCGTGGGCGCCCTCAACGATTCCAACATCAAGGAGATTGCGCTCGTCCGCGGGTATAAGAAAGAAGCCATTTCGTTGCCTAACATCCGCTATTATGACAACGACCGCTACGAAGAGACCGGCGAACTCTTTTCGATCTTCTGTGCGGAAAGCGAGATGAACGGGCGAACAATCGTGCTGTACGGCGATATTATCTTCGACAACACGATTTTAGAAAAGCTCCTCAAGAGCCCGGCCGACATCGCGCTTGTCGTCGACTTGGCGTGGCAAGACCAGCAGCAACGGAGCGGGCAGCCGTCCCATATCAACCCTGATTTGGTCACCTTGGCAGACCCGCCCGGCATGGGTCACATCTCCCGGTTCGTCATGCCGGAAGGAGACCACCGCGTCCGGAGGATTGGTCAACACGTTCCGCACGACCAGGCTCATGGGGAATTTATCGGCATGGCGATGTTTTCCGAAATCGGCACGAAGGCTCTTCGGGATTGCTATCGAACTTCACAAGAACGGTACAAGTCGTCCGGGTTCCATGAAGCAGCCAGTGTCAGTAAAGCTTCCTTTACCGACATGGTCCAAGAACTCATCGACCGTGGCCATCGCGTGGACGCCGTGCCGATTTTCAAGGGCTGGATGGAAGTCGATTCCTTCGAGGAATACCAGAAGGCCTGGGCCAAGGTCCGGCAGTAGCGATTGCATACTACTACGTATTCCGCCAAACAGCTTTCGAAACAAGGCCTTCCGCGTTAGTCTCGCGCACGCAACCTCCTGAGTCCCTTTCGACGGACCCCCTCTTCTAGTGGGCGACAAAGCCCCTCTCTTTAGGGGTAGCCGAATCTTCAGGCTGCGGTACGCTCAATACATTCGACAGAGGGAACGACTGAGGAGGATCCAGATGAAATCGAGCATCATTGAACAGAAGTTGGCTGCGATAAGCGCCCATGCCCCTCTTGATCGCCGCTTTGCCGAGCGAGTCTCCATCCACTTTCGCGTCACTTATACATTCAAGGAAGGCGCCAGGCTCATTAGAACCGACGGATCCCTCAAGGACCTCTCAAAGACCGGCTGCAAAATCCTCGGGTCCATGCTTCCGGCCGCAGGTGAGAGCCTCACCGTTACCCTGCATTTAGAAGACGGACCTCTGCGCCTGACCGATGCCACAGTGTCCTGGATCAAAGGCAGCGTGTTTGCCGTGCGGTTTCCCAAGCTGACCGAACACGAGCGCAAACGCATACAAGGGGTGATCTGGAAATACGTTACCTTTTCATCGCCCAATAATCACCGGGCTGCATTTCGTATTGTCTGAGCATGAACCGTTGAATTCCACCGCGGAGGGCGGAGATGAGACCGTCGACGAACAAGCAGCCTGGCCGAGCCATCAAAAAGGTATCCCATTCCAACCGGCGCCAGACAGAGCGGGTTCCGACTCAATTCAGCTTGATGTACACAGGCATGCATGACGGACAGATGCTGATTGGCAACGGATTCGTCAGGAATGTTTCTGAAGCCGGCATCGGCATTCGTGGTAACCACCTTGTCAAATTGGGAATGGACCTGTCGCTGCATATTGATTTACCCGGAGTCGCGGAATCTGTGTGTATCGCGGAGTGCCGGGTTTCTTGGGTGTCTGGACACCGCTTCGGAGTCGAAATGATCACGCCCAGCGAGCTGAGATTTTATGTCTGGAACCATCTGTTCAGGCCGTCAAACAGAAATTTAAGGACGAGGTGAAGTCGTGAAACACGCCAGGCTCCGTACCGAAAAATCATCGGAAGATGTCCATCGGGTCTGCAACGGCCGAGCCGACTCTCGGATTACAACCGATTTCGCGTTGATGTACTCCGCCCAGGACGAACGGGGTGACCTCATCATCGGCGACGGCGCTGTCGTCGATATCTCCAACAAGGGCTTAGGCATCCGCGGCA
>Ga0075423_10004016_pt1 | contig 13580 bp, 10 predicted proteins | sample SoiMethybrSBSTD2_FD_80114 | JGI IMG/M metagenome (GOLD analysis project Ga0075423, IMG submission 80114) | Bulk soil microbial communities from a Populus tree surrounding site in Tennessee, USA - Soil MetaG P. TD hybrid SBSTD2 | ecosystem: Environmental > Terrestrial > Soil > Tree plantation...
TCCTCGTCCGGCGCCGGGCGGCCCGGATCCTTCGGCGCGGCCTCCGGCCATGCACGCGAAATTTGTGAGGGACGTGCCAAGGAGGAGAGCGAAAGTAAATGGACGCATCTGCTGGACCCCAGGGAATATCGCCACTTCGAAACTCAGGCCACCGTTTCTTCCTGCGGAAGCGCTCGCAGCTCGTCTTCGGCGTCGCGGCGGTGCTTGACTGCCTGATCGGACACGATGTGCCCGTCCCGGCACGAAATGATCCGCGTGCCGTATTCGGCAATGTCGTGTTCGTGCGTGATGAGCAGGATCGTGATGCCCCGCTCTTTATTCAGCTTCTGGAAAATTCCCATCACATCGATGCTCGTACGCGTGTCGAGATTGCCCGTCGGTTCATCGGCCAGCAGGATCGACGGCCTGGTGATCAGCGCCCGTGCGATCGCGACCCGCTGCTGCTGTCCGCCCGACAGTTGGTTGGGATGGTGGTCGGCGCGCGAGTCGAGCCCGACCTCGGTCAGCGCTTCCATCGCCATCTTGTGCCGCTCGGACGACCGCATCCTCGCGCGATAGAGCAGCGGCAGCTCCACGTTGTCGAGCGCGGTCGTGCGCGACAGCAGGTTGAAGCCCTGAAAAACGAAGCCGATCTTCTGGTTGCGGACTTCGGCAAGCTGGTCCCGCGTCATCTTCGAGACATCCTGCCCGTCGAGGAGGTACTGGCCCGAGGTCGGGCGGTCCAGACACCCGAGGATGTGCATCAGCGTGGACTTGCCGGAGCCCGATGGTCCGGTGACCGCGACGAATTCGCCTGCCTCGACGTCGAGCGACACGCCCCGCAGCGCGCGCACCTCGACTTCGCCGACGATGTAGGTTTTGACGAGGTTCCGGATTGAGATGACGGGAGGCATGAGCCCTCCCTCCTATTCGAAGCGGAGCGCGTCGATGGGATCGAGACGAGCGGCTTTCTGGGCCGGATAGAACCCGAAGAAGATCCCCGTTGCGGCCGCAAACCCGAACGCCATCGCCACGGCATCCGGCGGCACCCTGGCCGGCCACGACATCCAGCGATTCAACCCCTCAGCGAGCCCGAAACCGAGCGCGATGCCGACGCCGCCGCCGAGCAGGCTGAGCGTCACGGCCTCGACCAGAAACTGCAGCAACACGTCGCGCCCCTTGGCGCCGATCGCCATGCGCAAGCCGATCTCGCGCGTGCGCTCGGTGACCGACACGAGCATGATGTTCATGATGCCGATGCCGCCGACGATCAGCGACACGCCGGCAATGCCGGCGAGCAGCGTCGTCATCGTGCCCATGGCCTGCGTCCGCAGATCCGCCATTTCCTCCTGCGTGCGGACCATGAAGTCGTCGTCCTGGCCCGGAATGATCTGGTGGCGGCTTCGCAGCACCAGCGCGATCTCATCAGCCGTCTTCGACGTCTCGGTCGCGGATGCGGCTGAGATCGTGATGTTCTGAATGTTGGTGATCCCCATCAGCTTCTTCTGGATCGTCGTGTAGGGCACGAGGATCTGATCGTCGTTGTCTTCGCCCATGCCCTGGCCCTTGGACGAGAGCACGCCGATGACGCGGAATGGCTGATTGCGGATCCGGACGATCTGACCGACCGGATCGGCGCCCTCGCCGAAGAGCTGGGTGTTGACCGTGCTGCCCAGCACGGCGACCTTCGAGGCGCTCGCGACATCTTGAGCGCTGAAGAACGATCCGATGCGTGTCGGCCACGCGCGAATGAGCGGGAGATCGACGTCGGTTCCCTGAATGCGCGTGAACCAGTTCTGATTGCCGGCGACGACCTGGTAGCGATTCTGGACGCCGGCTGCCATGTACTGGATGCCCTGGACTTCATTGCGAATCGCGTCAGCGTCGTCGACCGTCAGCGTCTGCGCCGAGCCGATGCCGCCGCGCGCCCCGCCCTGGGTGAAGTTGCCGGAGTTCACCGTGATCATGTTGGTGCCGGCGCCCTTGATTTGTTCTTCGATCACGGACGTGGCGCCGTTGCCCATCGCGACCAGCGTGATCACGGCGGAGACGCCTATGATCATGCCGAGCATCGTCAGTGCGGTTCGGAGCTTGTTCCGGCCGAGCGCCTTGAACGCGATCCGGAACGTCATCAGCGGAGACATGGTTACCGCCCGCGACCTCCGCCGCGATTCGCGCCGCCGGCCCCGCCCGGTCCACCGGGGAATCCACCACGGCCCTGTCCCATGAACGGGAAGCCGCCGACCGGCGCGGGTCTCGTTTCGTTACCGGTCAGGACGTTGGTGACGACTTCGGTGCCAGGCTCGATCTCGCCTTCGAGAAGCTCGGTCGCTTGTCCATCGGCAATACCGAGGCGCACCGGAACCGGCTTGATGTGTTTGTCGACGTAGAGCCACACGCGGCCACGAGTGTCAGCAGAAGGCAGCGGACCAAAGAGCGCGTCGATGGTCGTTGCGCCTGAGGCAGATGAGGGAGGGGCAGGCGGTGGATCGGCCGTGTCGGTGCGTCTGCCGGACGTTCCGCGTCCGCTGCCAGAATTACCGCCGGCTGCTGACGGGTCGATGCCGCGCGCCCTCATCCGCTGCATCATCTGTTCGCGCTGCTCCGGCGTCATGTTCCGCCGATCGAAACCGCCGCGTCCGCCGCTGCCAGACCCCTGGTCGCCGTTATTGGCCTGGTTGCCGCCATCGCTGCTCGCACGCCCTCGCCCACTACCGCCGCCGAAGCCTCCACGGTCCGATGGCGCGGCACCTTCAGGCGCACCGCGCCATTCAACCTGTGCCTGTGAACTCGGCGTGTTCGATCGCGCTGTGGGCGTTTGCTGACTCGCAGGATCTCGACGGCCTTGCGGTTGATTGGCTGCTGACACACCGGCAGGCGCTGTTCCGGGAGCCGGCTGATTCTGCGTGTTCGGATCGCCCCGCGGTGCCGGTGCGCTCGGCGCCGCGTTGCCCCGGCCTCGACCGCCACCGGGCCCGCTCTCCGGCGGCGTCTGGCCGAGCGCGGCGTAGATGTCGTTCGTCGGGCGGAAGCGCAGCGCCGCGTTCGGCACCCGAATCGCGTTGGACCGGCGCGCGATCTCCACGTTCACGTTAGCCGTCATCCCCGGCTTGAGCTTGAGCTCGGGGTTCGGCACTTCGATCACCGTCGCATAGGTGACGACGTTCTGCTGCATGATCGGCTGAAGCCGGACCTGCGTCACGGTGCCGACGAATTCCTCGGTGGGGTAGGCGTCCACGTGAAACGTCACGCGCTGGTGCGGCCGGATTCGGCCCACGTCCGACTCGTCGAGGTTCGCGACGACCTGCATCTTGGTCAGGTCGGCGGCCAGAATGAACAGCGTCGGCGCCTGCATGCTCGCCGCGACGGTTTGGCCGCGGTCCACGTTGCGCGAAATCACCAGCCCGTCGATCGGTGCGGTGATGACGGTGTGATCGAGGTTGACCTGATTCTGTTTGAGCTGCGCTTCGTTCTGCGTGATCGCCGCTTCGGCGGATCGGATTTGCGCATCGGCCGACCGCACGTTGACCTCGGCGGTCTCGAGATCCGAACGCGGAATCAGATTCTTGACCGACAGCTCCTGCGCGCGTTTCAGCTTGGTTCGCGCATCGTCGGCGGCGACCTTCAGGCGCTCGAGGTCAGCTTGCGAGCGAAGCAGATTCGCGCGTGCCTGTTCGATCTGCGTCTGAATCGTCGACGGATCCAGCCGCGCGATCACCTGGCCTTTCTTCACGAGCGTGTTGAAGTCGGCGTACAGGTCCTGGACGATGCCGGACACCTGCGTGCCGACCTGGACCGTGGTGACGGCCTGCAGCGTGCCGGTGGCTCCGACGGTCTCGGCGATGTCGCCGCGCGTGACGACCGCGGTCTGGACCGTCGGCGCCGGCGCGGTCTTGTGCAGCCGGTAATACGCGTAGGCGCCCCCGGCTGCGCCCAACGCGATGATCGTGAGGATTGCCTTCTTCATCTCGCCCCGGGGGGCCCGCCCTAGACTTTCGCCGGCTGCTTGTTCCGGTGCAGGAGGCTGCCGAGGCCTTCCTCGAAGAGCGTGTAGACCGTCGGCACGAGCACGAGCGTGATCAGCAGCGATGTCGTCAGTCCGCCGATCACCACGCGCGCGAGCGGCACCTGCAGCTCGCTTCCTTCACCAATCCCCAGCGACATCGGAACGAGGCCGAGGGCCGTCGCGATGGAGGTCATCAGAATCGGGCGCAGCCTGGTCCGGCCGGCAAGCTCCACGGCTTCGCGGATGCCGAGCCCGTCGCGTCTCCTCAAGACGTTCGTGTAATCGACGAGCAGAATGCCGTTGCTCACGACAATACCGGCCAGCATGATGATGCCGATGTAGGCCTGCATGTTGAACGAGGTGCCGGTGAGCTTGAGCGACATCACCACGCCGAACGCCGCGGTCGGCACCGAGAACATGATGATGAACGGATCGCGCAACGACTCGTACTGAGACGCCATCACGGCGTACACGAGAATCAGCGCGAGGATCAGCACCATCCGAAGCTGATCGAACGCCTTCGCCTGCTGCTCGACCTCGGCGCCCATGCCGACGCTGAAGTCCTTCGGCATGATGCGCTGAAGCTCCGAAAGCCTCGCATTCACGGCATTGACGGCATCGCTCAAGGTCGTTTCCGGATCGGCGCTCACGAAGGCGATCCGCTGCTGGTTCTTGCGCTGAATCGACTGCGGCCCGACGGCGTTGTCGATGCGCATCAGGTTCTTCGCCGGCAGCACCGTCCCCTGGGGCGTGCTCACCAACACGTCCTCGACGTCGTCAATGTTCTGGCGCTCGTCTTCGCGGAGCCGCACGATGATCGGGTATTCGTTGCCGTGTTCGCGGAACTGCGCGGCCGTCGTGCCGGAGACGTTCGTACGAATCGTGTTGGCCAGCGTCGTGGCGCTCACGCCCAGCAGGGCGGCCTTGGCGCGGTCGACGCGGATGGCGAGCTCGGGCCGGCCTTCGTCGCGACCGAGCCGCGCGTCGGCGAGGCCCGGAATCGTATCGAGCAGATCCTTCGTGGCCTGGGCCACGCGCCTGGCGTCCTGCAGATCTTCACCGCGGATCTCGAGCGAGAGCCGGCCGCCGCCGTTGTTGCCGCCGCCGGAAAGGAAGCGATTCAACGCGCCGTTGCCACCCGAGGCGTTGGCGCGGACGATGACACCTGGAATGCCCGACAGCTGACGGCGCAGATCCTGAGCGATCTGATCACTCGACCGCGTCCGCTCGTCCTTGGGCTTGAGCAGGATCTGCAGGTTGCCGCGGCTCACCGATCCGCCGCCCGGCCCGCCGGGCCCGCCGCCGGGGAAGCCGCCGGCGCCCGCGTTGGTGATGACGTCGGTTGCTTCCGGCACGAGCTGGCTCACCGCCTCTTCAATCCGGCGCAGCACCGGATCGGTGATCTCGATGCGCGTGCCCTGCGCGAGCTCGATGTTGACCTGCACCTGACCCTCGTCGGCTTGCGTCGAGAACTCGCTCGCGAGGGTGGGGAACACAAAGGCCGCTACGAGCACCGATGCGGCCGCAATCGCGATTACCGTCGGCCGGTGGGCGAGCGCCACATGGAGAATCCGCCGATATCCGTCGTCCATCGCGTTCAGGGCGCGCTCGCTCAACGTGTACAGCTTGCCGCCGAGACCCTTCCGCTTGTCGGGCGGCGGCGGCAGCACGAGCAGCTTCGAGCAGAGCACCGGCACGAGCGTGACCGCCACGAACAGCGACATCAGCAGCGAGAAGACGACGACCACCGAGAGCTGCCGGAACATGACGCTCGAGACGCCCTCGAGGAACAACAGCGGGACGAACACGGCGATGTGCGTCAGGATCGAGGCGAGAATCGCCGACCAGACTTCCTCGCTGCCCTCGATCGACGCCGTCAGACGGTCCTTGCCGTAGTGCTCCATGTGCCGGAACGCGTTTTCCAGCACCACGATCGCGCCGTCGACAATCATGCCGACGCCGAGCGCCAGACCTCCGAATGTCATCGTGTTGAGCGTGAACCCGGCGAAGTAGAGCAGCGCGAAGGTGCCGATCACGGAGATCGGAATCGAGGTGCACACGATCAGCGTCGAGCGGAAGTTTCGGAGGAACAGGAAGATGATCAGGATGACCAGCACCGACCCGATCATCACGTGCTCCTGCACGGCGCCGATCGACCGTTCGATGAACTTCGCGCTGTCGTCGAGCAGCGACAGCCGCACGCCGGGCACCTCGCGGTTGATCCGCGCGATTTCGGCGCGCACGCCCTGCGCGATCTGAACGGTGTTGGTGCCCGACTGTTTGGTGACCGACATCCGGACGCCGGGGCGGCCGTTGATGCGCAGCACCGAGCGGTTGTCCTCGGTGGAGTCGCGCACTTCGGCGATGTCCTTGAGATACACCGGCACACCCGACTGGGTTTGAACAACGAGATTGCGGATCTGCTCGAGATTCTCGAACTGTCCCTGGCTGCGCAGCAGAAATGCGCGGTCGCCGCGGTAGATCTCGCCGATCGGGATGTTCTGGTTCTCGTTGCGCAGGACGTTGGTGATCCGGTCGACCGACAGATTGAGCGCCGAGATTTTTTCTCTCGACAGATCGACGTGAATCTGGCGGCGCAGGCCGCCGTTGACCGTCACCGCCGCCACGCCCGGCACGCGCTCGATGCGCGGCGAGAGCATGTTCTCCGCCAGCTCGCGCAGCGCCACGCGGTCGAGCGAGCCGTCCGTGCTCTCGACCGCCAGGCCCATGATCGGCATCTGGTTCGGGTCCGATTTCTGAATCGTCGGCGGATCGGCGTCCTCGGGCAGGCGGTTCCGCACCCGGTCGAGCCGCATCCGGATGTCGTCCATCGCCTCGTTCAGGTCGTGGCCCCAGATGAAGTTCAGCGTGATGTTGCTGTTGCCTTCATTGGAGTTCGAATTCATCTGCTCGAGCGCCGAGACGGCGCTCAGCTGCTGCTCGAGCGGCCGCGTGACGAGCTCTTCCATCTCGAGAGGACCGACGCCGGTGTAGTTGACGCGCACGTTGATCGTCGGCTGGGCGATGTCGGGCAGGAGGTCGACCGGCAGCCGCGTGAGCGAAATCCCGCCGAGCAGGATGACGATGCAGCTGATCATCGTCATCATGACGGGACGTTGAATGGCGAAACGCGGAATGCTCATACAGTGCCTCGAAGGCTGTGAATGCTCAATTCTTAATTCTTAATTCCCAATTTTTAATTTCTGCTTTCTCTAACTCCCCGACCGTCCGCTCCGGCCCTCGCCGCCACCCTGGCCTCCGCTGCCGCCCTGGCCTCCGCTGCCGCCCTGGCCACCGCTGCCGCCCTGGCCACCGCTGCCGCCCGTGCCGCCGCCACGTCGTCCGCCGCCGCCGCGGCGCCCGCCCCCGGCCGCGTTACCCGGCTGCTCCTGACCAGGGAGCAGAATCCGATCGCCCTCACGCAGCGCTCCCGCGCCGGTCGTGATGATCCGGTCGCCCTCTGAGAGTCCGCCCAACACTTCGGCGAGGTCCGTACCCATCAGGCCCGTTTCGATCTTCTTGAAGTTCGCGATGTTGCCCTGCGCGCCCTTATTGGGTAGGTACACGCCGCGATTGCCGCCCTGGTCGACCAGCGCGCTCATCGGCACGACCAGCGTGTTCTCCCGGTGTTCGACCGTGAACTTGACCCTGGCGTACATCCCCGGTTTGAGCCGGAACTGTGTATTGGTGATGTCGACCTCGATCTGCGCCGTTCGAGTGGCGGGGTCGAGAATCGGTGCGATGTGCGCAACCCGGCCGGGAAACATCTCGCCGGGAAACGCGTCGACTTCGACCTCCGCCTCGAGTCCCTGCTTGATACGCCGGAGATCCTTTTCCACGACGTTGGCGACCAGCCGCACCAGGCTGATGTCGACGATCGACATGAATGCGGTATTCGGCGTCACCCAGGCGCCGGGATCGAGCGTGCGCTTGCCGATGAAGCCGCTGACCGGGGAGTAGATGACCGTGTTGCTCAGGTTGATGTTCAGCTCGTCGAGCCGCGCCTCGGCCTGCGTGTACTGCGCCTTCGCGAGATCGAGCTGTGCGACCGCCGCCTGGAAGCGCGCATCGGTGTCGTCGAAGGTCTGCTTGGAAATCAGCTGCCGGTCGAAGAGATTCTTGGTTCGCTCCAGATTGGTCTGCGCCAGCCGGAGATCGGCTTCGCGCTGACGGATCGTGGCGCTCGAGACGTCGAAGGACGCCTTGGCTTGCTTGATCTGTTCCTGCAGCTCGCGATCCTCGACCTTCGCCAGCTTCTGGCCGCGGTTCACGCGATCGCCCATCCGCACGAAAATGTCGTCAAGCCGGCCGTTGATTTTGGCGACTGCTTCGACTGTCGCCGCACCGATGAGATTGCCGACGACGACGATGCTGTCGGACATGTCGGCGCGTTTCACCATGGCGATCTCGACGGTCATCGGCAGGCGCGGTCCACCGCCCCCCGGCCCGAAGCCGCCGAATCCGCCGAATCCGCCCGGACCGCCAAAACCGCCGCGGCCACCGCCACCCGCGGTGCCGGCTGCCTGCGGCGCACCGCCGCCGCGCCAGTAATACGCACCGGCGCCGATGACAGAGGCGACGATGATGACCAGAATGATCGAACGCTTCATGATTGGATAGTCGTCCCCGGGAAACGACGTTAGAACCCGCCGCCGCCTGCAGCACCAGCGCCGCCGCCAGCCGCAATGATCGTGATGTTCGTGTTCTGCAGCGTGGTCTCCTGCAGCCGCTCGAACTCGACCTGTGCCTTGCGGTAATTGAGGATCGCGCGCAGTTCGCTGTTGCGGGCGTCGTTGAGATCCCGTTGCGCCTGGACGACCTGATAGTTCGTCGTCATCCCCACGTCCATCTTGCTCTGCTCGGCGTCGAGCCGCTGCGTCGACAGGTCGCGCGCCGCCTGAGCAGCCTGCACCGACTCAGCGGTATTGCGCACGTTGATGGCCGCGTTGGTCAACTCGGTCGCGACCTGCAACTCGATCTGCTTGACCTGGGCGTCGACCTGGTTCAGCTGAACACGTGCGCGGGCCACGGCCGCCTCCTGCGTGCTCGTTCCGAGGGGATACGTGACGTTCAAGCCGACCGTCCAGCTCGGATACCGATTGTGGAGCAGCGACGAGAAGGCATCGAAGATGCTGCCGGGGACCACTTGCTGAATGTTACTTCCGAGCTGACCGTTGCTCTGGCGCACGAGCTGCGTGCCGCCGATCCCGTTGACGCCGTAGGTGAGCGACGCGTCGACAATCGGCAGCGCCTGGTTCCGAAGGTACGCCAACGTCGTCTGGTTGCTCTGAATGTTCTTCTTGGCGATCTCGACATCGGTGCGTTCGTTGAGCGCGCGCCGAATGGCCGACTCGAGATCGACTGTGGTCGGTTGGAAGTCGGGACGGTCCACCGGATCGATCGTGGCGCTCCAGTTCGTATCGTCGGTGCCCGACACGATGAGCCGCTTCAACACCAGCTCGGTCGTCCGCCTGGTGTTCTGTGCCGAGACGAGGCCCTGGCGGCGTGTCGCCTGCTCGGCACGCGCCTGCACCACGTCGATCGGCGCCATCGTGCCGACCTCGACGCGCGTCTGGTTGTCCTGCACCAGCTTGTCGGCGAGGTCGAGCGACTGCTGCGCCACTTCCACCGCCTGTGTCGCGTAGACGAAGTCCCAATACGCGTTGCGCACGTTGGAGACCAGATTGGTGATCGATGCCTTGAGCTGGACGTCGGAGATCTCGCGGTTGATTTTCGTCACTGCCAGCGTGCGGCGCTGCGCGTCGATTCTGAAGTCACGGAGAATCGGCTGCGTGAGCACCGCTTGCCAGGTCGAGTTGTACTGAGGGTTGAAGAGCGCGTTGTTGCTGTCGCTGTCAGCTCGGTTGTTGTTGAACGTGGCTGACAACAAGCCGCCCCACTTGGGCAAATTCTGGGTGATGCTGCCGTTGTACACGAGGCGCTCCTGCGTGATGCCCCTGCCGCCCGATGACAGCTGCAGCTGGCTGCTCGGCACGCCGACCGAGCTCGAATGATTGAAAGCCGATCCGAGCGTCGGACTGTAGAACGCTTTCGCGCTTGCGTACGCGATGTCCTGCAGCTGCGGGTTCAGACGCTGCACGCGGATGTCGAGGTTGCGATCCAGCGCGAACTTGACCGCGTTATCCAGCGTGAGCTGCACCGACGGCCCGGGCTCGGCGTTCACCGCCTGAGGCTCGGAAAAAGTCGGCTGCGCCGCGGCGTCGGCAGCCTGCTTCATCAACTCGTGCAGCCGCTCGTTCGAGATCTGCGCGTGAGCAGGAGCGCCCGCGAGCAACGTCGCGAGCGCGGACAAGAGGCATAGAGAGCGTTTCATTGCAAATCCCCTGTGGACAGATTGCAGAGCTAGCGCTTGCCTGGATCGGGACGCGACTGTCGCCCTTCCGGCGAACGACGCTCTTCAGGGCTGCCGGACCGGGGGTTCTGGGCCTGACGTCGCTCCGCCATGGCCTTGAGCCGCTCGCGTTGTTCGCTCGTGAGGACGAGCCGCATGCGGACGAACATCACGGATCGCGTCTTGTTGAGGTTGGCGCGGGCGGTTTCCACCCGATCGATTTGGCGGGCGAGCACCGCTTCATCAGTGCTGCTTTCGAGGAGCCGATCGAGTTTGGCTTCGCACCGCCGAAGCTCATCGACCTCCTGACGAAGCTCGCCGATCGTGCTCTCGTGAATGCTCTGGATTTTTGCCACCTGCTCGACCGTCAGGCCAAGCTCTTTTTTCGCCTGCTCGTTTCGCCACCAGATGAAGGGCTGCGGAGTCGATTGGCTGGCAGCGACGAGATCGGCGCCGGTCAGTGTCGCCAGAACAGCCAGGATCAGCACGCGTCGCGCGACCGACAATGTCATGCCTAAACCTCTGAAATATCAGTTCTTGTGGAAATACGATAGTACGGCTGGATGTGTTTATCAGGTCACAGATTTTTCACGCGACGACCCTCGATCGGCCGTTCGCGATCCCAACACGCTGCTCAGTCGACGTTTCCTCGAACTACCCCTCTTTAAAAGCCTGTACAAGCGTGACTTAGCTCACGGCATGCCCGTCGGCGCGACACAGAACGCTTCGAGCTTCGCGACCACGGCACCGACGAGGTTGTCGGGGGTCGACGCTCCTGACGTCAACCCGATGCTGACGGGTCCCGTTGCTGGCAGCCAACCCGACGCGACGACCTCGGATTTCGTGCCCGCGGGCCGGTGGCGGATCGCGTCCGGCGAGACGATGCAACCGGGATCCGCGATGTGGAACGTGGGACGGGAGTCCGCGCAGATGCGCGCGAGATTGCAGGTGTTGCTGCTGTTGTAGCCGCCAATCACGATCATCAGGTCGATCGGCTTATCGCGCAGCAGCGCGACGACGGCGTCCTGGCGATCCTGGGTGGCGCTGCAAATCGTATCGAATGCCTGAAAGCGATCGGCCAGTGCACCTTCGCCGTAACGATCGCGCATCGCGGCCTTCAACATCCGCTCGATCTCGAGCGATTCCGACATCAGCATGGTGGTCTGGTTCGCGACGCCCACGCGCTGCAGATCGCGGTCCGGGTCGAAGCCCTCCGACACCGCGCGGCTGAACGTCTCGAGAAACGCGTCGCGATCGCCGCCGTTACGGATGTAGTCACACACCCGTTCGGTCTCGTCGTCGTTGTAGACGACCAGGTAGGGGCCGCCGAACTGCACGGCCTGCGACGCGGTCGCCTGCGTTTCTTCGTGCCACACCTTGCCGTGAATGATGGACGTGTAGCCGCCTTCTGCATACCGGCGTACGTTCTTCCAAACATTCAGCACCGATCCGCACGTCGTGTCGATGAGCGTGCAGCCACGCCGATCGAGCTGCTGAAGCATGGCGACCGTGACGCCGAATGCCGGCAGGATCACGACGTCGTCTTTCCCGACGCTGTCGATTGCACCGTCGAAGTCGCTCAGGAACCGGATCCCCATGGCTCTGAGCTTCTCGTTTACGTGCGGGTTGTGGATGATCTCGCCGGTCAGGTGCACCTGGCGGTCCGGGAAGCGCTGCCTCGTCTGATACGCGTAGTCCACGGCGCGGTCGACGCCGTAGCAAAATCCAAATTCCCGCGCGAGGTGGACGGTCATCCGTCCAACGCCGTATGTGAAGTCGCTGTCCTTGATGCGGTCGATGAGATCGCTGTGATAGTTCTCGGCCAGCATGCCGGCGACGGCATCCTTGAGGTCGAGACCCTTTCGAAAAATCAGCGAGGGCACTACTACGGGGTACTAATACCGGAGCGGGCGGCTGCTGATTTCGCGGATCCTGGGCGTCAACGTGTCGAAGGGCAGCAGCTCCAGGTTATGGGGTCCGCCGACCACCGCTTCGATCTCCGAGAGAAATGCATCGTCGTCGTCGAAGATCGGCGCGGCGAGGGCCGCCGGGATTCCAACCGGTCTGGGCGAGCTGACGGTAGCGACGACAGGCGCCATCACGCGCGAGCGCGAGTCGAAAAAGATGCCGACGCCGACGCCGACGAACAACCCGGCAGCCGCGGCCGCAGCGGCCCAGCGGGGCGCCAGGCGCCCGGTGCTCGAGCTGAAGTGCTTGCGGACCATGCGCGCGGGGAAGCTGAGCACGCGCGCCGGGTGGCCGAGGTGCTCGATCCGCCGCGAGATGTGCTGCTGCTGCAGCCGGAGCTGCTCCGGCGTGAAGATCTCGTCAGTCTCCTGTTCGGCCTCGGTGCGCAGGCCCTCCATGAAGCGCGTCAGCTCGCCGTATCGGGCGCTGCAGTCGGCGCAATCGGCGAGATGGTCGGCGGCTGGCGGATCGACGCGCTCGCCGCCGCGCTCGGCGACGTAGCACTCGAACAACCGATCGTCGTGAAGATGACGCGGGCGGCCGATCACGACTTGCCTCCGAGCAGACTGCGCAACTTTCGCGCCGCGCGAAACAGGTGCACGCGCACCGTCGATTCGTTCAGGCCGGTGATGGCACTCACTTCTCGCGGTGTCCGATCACCGTAGTGGCACAACATGAATACTGTGCGCTGACGACCGTCGAGGCGATCGATCGCGGCAGCCAGGCGCTCGCGGCGTTCGCGTGCCAGGAGCCGCGCTTCAGGATCGCGGTCCGCGCCGCCCGCTGCAGCGTAACGCGCTTCGTCCAGCCCGCTGGCATCCTCGGCCGGCGCAAACCAGCGATCGCGCCGCGCCCGGGCCTTGCGGCGATCGAGACAGCCGTTGATGAGAATGCGTGTAAACCAGACTTCGAACGGCCACGCCTCGCGATACGAGCCAATATGGCCGAACACCTTGACGAAGGCGTCCTGCACTGCCTCGTCGGCTTCGGCAGCATCGCGCAGATACTGATAAGCGATGCGCAACGCGCGCCGTTGATGCGAGGCGACGAGCTCAGAAAACTTCTCGCGCGCCCGTTCGGCTTCGCCGCGCTCGACGAGCCCGCGAATCTCGACCGCCAGCTCCGTGTCTTGCGAAACAGCAGGCGCGCCGACGCGCCGCCCGCGGAGCGCGGGATCGGTGGGCGAGCCAGCCGGTTGGTCGGATTGCGAGACAGGGCGCGGATCACTCATAAAGTCATACGATCCGAGTGGTACGTTGTTTACAGTTTACCGCA
>Ga0075423_10004017_pt1 | contig 13574 bp, 7 predicted proteins | sample SoiMethybrSBSTD2_FD_80114 | JGI IMG/M metagenome (GOLD analysis project Ga0075423, IMG submission 80114) | Bulk soil microbial communities from a Populus tree surrounding site in Tennessee, USA - Soil MetaG P. TD hybrid SBSTD2 | ecosystem: Environmental > Terrestrial > Soil > Tree plantation...
CCGCTGGGCAAATTCACAATGCTGAAACAGGCGGAAGGTTCGGAGTACGGGGTTAAGGATGGAGATGTGGTGAAGGCAAGTATGATTGGAAAAATCCTTTCGGTCTACATCAATGGCGTGAAGATCGTTCAACTCAGCGACGACAGGTTTGCGAGTGGTAATCCAGGCATCGGGTACTACCTCGAAGGGGCTAGGGGTGTTATAGGTGACTTTGGGTTTTCGAGCTTTATGGCGACTGACAAATGAATCCCGGAATTCATAACCCCGCCCGTCCGAGCAAGGGGAAGGTGCTTCCGCAGTCTACTGTTGGTAGGTTGTCCTCATCTCTTTCTCACAAAGGCACTTGTTCCCGATTTCAATCCACCACGATTGGATAATGTCAAATTCTCCCGTAAGCTATTGCAACGTTAAACTTTACGTTAGTTCTACCAACAGTTGATGGCGGAAGCACCAAATTTCGGGGGAGTGGAAACGGCTCCGATTCCAGCTCATGGGCACCAGCGGTTGCTGACCTTAACTCTACCACCGCTCGGTACTGTACTTTGGCTATCAGGTGGAGGCATCCTGAGATGCCGACCTATTTCAAAACCTCTTACGCATCTTGACCTGCAGAGAATACCCCCCGTTTTGATTGCGCATTGCGCTCAACGAATATTTGCGAGTAGCCTGGTACTCGACCTGGAAGACCTGTCCTTGAGCTGAAGTGACGTCAGTAGCAAAGGTAAAAAACAGATCTTTGGTCACTCGCTGCTGGATGGCCAACCGGGCTCCCGCGTTGCGCTGGTTTCCCCCCATCTGCGGATCGATGGTCAAGGAAGAAATGCCGGCCATTTTCCCTACCCGGCTGCCGACCTGGCCAGCCAGTTGGCCGGCCAAAACAGATTGGGGCGTTGTCGGACTCTTAGCCGCAGCCTCGGTCGTGTGACCTGTGAGCAGAAGGTTGATTACATCGACTGGCGGAAGCGCTGGGTCGGACGTGTAAGTGGTGCTCAAATGGTCGAACGGGCCTACAAAATTCAGGTTGATGTTGAACTTGTCGATGATCGTTGTCACCGAAAGATTCAAAACCGGCTCGGTGCGAACAGGATTGGCGAATTGGATCAGGCCGCTTTGCACCTGATATCTTCGTTCATTGAAAAAGACCTCTCCTCCCGTAATGTTGGCCCTACCGAGGATAACCGGGTCCGCGACAGTTCCACGTACGCGCAAGTCGGCAGAACCCTGCATGCTCACTTTGCTGCTCGATAGACCTACTTCCTCCGCCGACCTGAGCGCCACATCCAGTTTGATATGTTGTGCGATTCCCTCGCCGGGAGGTGATGACGGCCCCGTAAACTGATCGGCAAAAGTAGCGAGATCAAAGGACTCGGTAAGCGAAAGCCGCTGAATGAGGACCTGCCCATTCAGCAGAGCCGAATCGGGGGTTCCATTCAGATTCAGATCGCTGCGCAACTCGGCTCTGGCTCCCTCCGGATAGCGAAGGCGAACTTGTGTCGCCGACAGCCTGACATTGAATTGAATTGCAGGCTGATAAGTGACAAAACCTTGAGCGGTGACATGGCCGCCACCGGACTCAGCTGTGAAGCTCTTAATATCGACTCGGTCCTTCTGGACTTCCAACTGAGCATTCACCTTATCCGCGCCGAGTGGTGCCTCTGGCGCTTGAAATGCCGCGTCGATAACGCGCAGCGTTCCGTGAATCTCGGGACGGGCACGAGTGCCCTGAGCGCCGATGTCCAGCTTGACCTGACCCGAACTGTCGAGAGTTGGATTCAGCAGTTGAAGGACATGAAGATCGACGTTGCCAGTGGCAGTCGCTCGCAAGTTGCCGTCGGTTGCGAATGGGACTACAGCTTGTAGTTGAAGATTAGCTCCCGTACCCTTCAATTCGGCGCGCTCGAGAACCACGTTTCCATTGCGGTAAGCAATCAGAATGGGAGATGCGCTGGCAATTTGTAGTGACTGATAGTTCAGACTTAATTTTGGGATCTCGACATGCGCCTCAAGGCGTTCAGGCCGCTTTAAAGGACCCTTCAACCACCCATGTAGCTCACTTTGACCACGGACATCCCGGATGTGGCCAGGCGCATAACTGGCAAGGAGCGGGCCAAGCTCCACAATCCGGGTGTCGACGTTCGCCGTGGCGTCATAATCGGCATTCAGACGTACCGCCCCCCGAGCCTGGATGTAGGCACCCGAAATGGTGGAGTCGAGAGTAAAGGTGGTCTGTTGCTGAGCAAGAGCGGCATGTACCTTCAAGCCGTCAAGCGCCTGCTGCTGCCATTCCAGCTTCGGGGCCTCTAAAGTCGCTTCGAACTGGGGCTCTTTCAGCACACCTTGTCCCCGCCCAGAAATTTTTATGTTGCCGGCCGCAGGGAGGTGACGGGCGCGCACTGCTTCGATTTTTTCGAGGTGGATGGCGGGAAAATCCACCTGTGCCTCGTATCTTTCCTCGCTTGGATAGTAGGTGGCTTTGGCAGTTCCCGATCCTGCCGGAGTGCGTGCGTTTGCTCTGGAGTGAATGACGTTTCCGTTGCTTTCAACCTCCAACGATACTTCCTGAATGGGCTGATCCCAGGCCCGCGCCTCGGAGAGACGCACCGATCCCTGCCCGACCGGGTTCGTTTGTGATCCTTGCAGTGAAATATTGGCGGACAAGAGCCCCGTGACCGGGTAGTGCAAACTGGCCATCTGCTGGATGTCAGCCAGAGGCAGCTTGCTGGTGGCAACCCGCACACGGAGAGGGTTCTGGGTACTGTACGACCAGTCTGTTAGCCCAGCAGTGATATCAAATTCAACACGGCCTTGGGAATCGGTTTGGATTTGTCCCTCATGCAAAGCGATGCCTGAAGAAGCGAGGTCAAGCTGGGCTCGAACAGCGCGCAGCATCGTCTTTTGGTAGCGAACGTTTTCTCCGACCACCTGGCCAATCAGCCGAGGGTCTTGCATTTTGCCTTGAAGTTGGCCATCAAAAGAGGTCGATCCGCCGAGACCCAGGAGATCGGTCCGATTGAACCCAGCCGTGGAAGCCCGCACCACCAGTGCGAGGATGTCGACTTCGTGCAAATCGCCTGAATGGGCTTTTATTCCGAGGCTGGACTGATTACCCAGAGTGCCTTCGAGCGTAAGTGTCGTTCGAGGCGTGCGCACATGTGTGTTCTGCAGGGACAGCACATTGTTCCTTGCGTCGTAGCCTAGGTGCAGGGCTCCCTCTAAGGGAATAGCACTTGAACTGCCGCCGTGTTGCCCCACTGGCACCTGAGCTGAAATCACAGCGTCGCAGCGAATTTGAAGGCTTTGCAGGCTGTCGCGCCATCCTGCGTTAACCGTTCCGTCTAAATGTCCGGTGACTTCCAGCCCTTTGAGCGGTTTTGTCCGCAAGGCGGCATTGCCGGCCGCGAGCGAAACGCCGCGCACTGCTGCTTCGAGGCGAGCTTGAGGCTTGTCTGCCACATGAAGTATCGTCAGATTCGCCGTTAGCTGGCCGCCTAATGCTTCCGCTTGCACATCACGGGCTTCGAGAGTACCTCCCTCGAGGCGATAATTCGCGCGGAAAGAACGAACACCGGCACGCACTTCCGGCAAATCGAACGCCAGCTCGGGGCTGTTCACTCGGCCTGCGAGAGACAGCCCGTTCAGCACTGCCTGTTGGGGCGCGTTTTGATAGTGGATGGTTCCTTTAGTGGTCAGTTGCCCACGTGGTAAGGAACTGCTCTTGAGGAGCTTGCCGAGTTGGGCGCTGGAAACCACGGCCTGATAGGTACCGTCGATGGAAGGATTACTGTAGTCCCGTAAAGTGAGTTCAGCAGTAATCTTGAAAGGAGCACTCGCCAGGACCATGGAATTCAGATTCAGGTTGGACGCTGTCGCGCTGAATCGTGTCTGGAAGTCATGCCCGAGAGGATTGAAGTCTCCAAATTTGACATGCCCCTCGCGGTAACTCAAGGCACCGCTGTATCCGTTTTTGGAGGGATTAAACGACGCTTGCGCCTGGAGATCGCAAACTTCAGCGTCCAGAGGTGTTTGACGGTCGTTGTAATAGATTTCGCCCTCATTGATGAGGAAGCGCCCGATTGCCAGATCGAAGATACTGGTAGGTGTCGTGCCTGGAGCTGGAGGCGGTGTCTGTGGTAGGTTGGTCCTGCCCTGCCTATCAACGGACAGATGAACTACCGGACGGTCAACCACGATTTCCTGTAGGTCGATTTTATGCTTCCATGCCGACACCAAGCGCAGGTCTATGGCGAGGTGGTCAGCGGTAAATAAAGGTTTCTGGGGGGCACATTCTGTGCCGTGCACCGCGATACGATAGAGATCAGCACGCAGTCCCCACAACCGGAAGGTGAAGTCACCCAGCTCCACGCGCCCACCAATCGCCTGTTGGGCATACTTGACCAGTGTGGCGAGCAGATATTGGTGAACCGTGCGGGTGCGTACCACGAGGACGCCTGCAGTCAAGAGAACGGCAAGCAGGAGAAACGCAATCAAGCCAATAACAAGAATTCGTCTAAAGCGCATGACTGCCTCTGAACTACGGGGTGCACCCTCACACTAGAAGGCCTGACCGAGACTGACAAATATTTGTGTCGACTTGAACCCTGGAACGGGGTTCAAATTGTGGCCGATATCAATCCGCACTGGACCGACGGGCGTTTGATAACGCAGACCGAAGCCAACCGTGTTGCTGTAGCCACTGAAGAAACGGCTAAAGCCAATGTTGTTGTAAACGTTGCCGCCATCATAAAAAACCACGCCGCTCAGCCCTTTTTTCAAGGGTATGGGAAAACGACCCTCGGAATTAAAGATAAAGAGCTGATGGCCACCTGTAGGGACGCGAGTGAATGCCGTACATGTCGAAGGATCATTCTCCTCGGTACAGAGAACGGCCGTCCTTTGCGGTCCTGCGCCGTTCAGGGGGAAGCCTCGCAAGCTGTCAGATCCTCCGGAGAAGAACAGCTGGCTGATGGGGACATGGCTTCCAGCAAATGACTTCACTAATCCCAGGCGCAAATTGTTAGCCCATACCATCCAGGGCTTGAGCTGCCAATAATACGCGGTCTGCCCAAAAAAACGGACTACGTTCTGGCTGGAACCGATCAGCTTCGGACTAACACCGAAATCCACGGTTTGGAAAAAGCCTTTGTGAGCGTCAAGCGGGTTGTCGCGCGTGTCACGCACGAATGCGGCGGACAGCGTAGAGGATCTCACTGACTCGTCTTCGGGTGGGATGAAGTTCTGAATCAGCAGGTGAGTGAGTGTAGTACGCTGATAGGTATAGCGAAATTGCAGGCGCTTCGTCTTGGCAGCGTCGAGGATTCGTTCAATTTGAAACGAACCCTGACCGAATCGCGCGGTGAAAAGCGGATTCTGTGTACTTCGCTCCACCGAGAAGCTCCAGAGGGCGTTCCAGTTCAAGCCGCGAAATTGCGGATGGAGGTAAGTGAAAGAAGCTCGCTGGTCCAATCTCGAAAGGAATGTTGCGAGGGAAGCCGTTTCTGCCCGTCCGCGCAAGTTAAGCCGGCTGTACTCAATGGAACCCAGCGGGCTGATGATGGTTTTCTGAATGACCTCAAAGGAAGGAGGCAAACCGACCGTAGGCAGTCCAGGTAAAGCCACGACACCGGCAGCGAGGCTACCGCTCCGCGGTGTGGATTCTATTCCCAAACCGTAAGTCAAGGAATTGCGTTTCGCCTCATGGACTCTTACCAACACTTCTTCTTGTTGCTGATCTGTGACCGGCTTGCGAGGCGAGACATTGGCCCAATCAAAGATTCCGAGATTGAGGAGGTTGCTTTCGGACTCGAGCAATTTACCGGTGCTCAATGGGGCTCCTGGTTCGATGCCGGTGTTGCGCTGAAGAAGACTTTGTCGCGTATGTTGATGCCCTAAATAGGCCACCTGATTCACCTGAACCTGCTGGCCCTCCTCTATAAGGTAAGTTACCAAGACGCGACGAGGATTATCCGTACCAGGCTTGACGGTTGATTTGAAATCCACGTTGGGGTAGCCCAAATTCAGGTAACTTGCCACAATCTGATTTCGGTCCTCATCCAATCGTGCACGGGAGTAGGGCTCCCCGGGCTTTAGATTGAGACCATTTGGAACCAAAGCGGCCACGCTTCGGGTCTTGTTTCCCTCGACACGGAGCGACTCGACCAGCGTGGGTTCGCCTTCAGTGATTTTGAAAGTGACGTTCACGTGGTGCTCGCGGTCGGCGACATCCGGTTGCACCTGGACGTCGGCAAACCCACCGTTGCGGTAAAACGCTGTCAGGTTCTCCACGCTGCGGTTCAGGAGATGCTGGTCGAACTTGCCGCGCGAGAAGAAGCGGCCCTTCTGCACTACTACCTGGTCCATCAGTTCCTCTTTGTTGAAATGGCGGTTCCCAATGATGTTGACGTTCGGCACGCGGTGCCGGTCTCCCTTTTCGATCTGATAGACGATTGACACTTGTGGTGATTCATGAGTCTGAGAATTTACTTTCACGTCGAAGTATCCCTTACTCTGAAAGTAAGAGACGAGATTTCGTCTGCCTTCTTCCACCAGGTCACGGTCAAACGCGTTCTCCTCGTAGACGGGAATCAGTTTCCGCAAAGTCTTATTTGAGACTCGCGCCCCCGCGACTCGGACGAACACCTCGGGACCGGGCGTCACTTGAAAAATCATGTCGGCGCGGTTCGTTTCGGGGTCATAGTTCGGACGCTCCAGACGCACTTGACTTGCGAGGCGATTCTGTTTGCTGAGATAGTCCCGGATGAAAGAGCTCGCTCGCTGGATCCGCTCCGGGTCATATGGTTTGCCCGGTTTCAAAGAAGCTCCTTTCAGTCGGGCGCGAAATGAGCCCAGGGCTCGCTGCAGGCGAGTGGCTTCGTTGGCGGGAAGACCAGTGACCTCTACTCGCCCAAATTTCGCTTGCCGGCCCAGGGTGATATCAAAAACCAGATCAGCCAATTGATGAGCTTCATCGAGTTTACCTTCACTCTGTACGTGAGCGACAAAATATCCGTTATTAGTAAAGAACCCCCGCAATGCCGGCTCCGCAGCTTTCAGCCGGCTCTCCTCATAGGGTTCTTGAGGGGGGTAGTTAACCACTTGAAGCAATCGAGGGTAGCTAAAGGTCTTGAGCGCACCAGGAAAGTAGACCATCCCGACGTAATATGCGGGCTGCATGACGAACGTGACCCGTAGGCCGCCAGGATCTAGCTTTACCTCGACGTCAATTTTGCTAAACTGCCCCGTCCCCTGCAAAGCGGCTGCCGTGCTTTGAATTTTTTCCGTGGAGTAGGGTTCTCCCTCCTTTTGCAATACTAGCGAACGAAAGGCTTCCACGTTCATGGTTGGCCTGGCCACCAGGTCCACACCTGCAACGTTTTGCCCTTCGTAAGAAGCTTGCGGTTTGAGCTGCTGGGCACTGAGCATGAAATCTCCCAGGGTTGGGAGCAGCACAAAAAAAACGAATCCTCCGAGCCAGGGACGCTTTCGCGATCCACGGCGGCCACCCGCCGAGGCAGTGCTGCGCTGGCCAAAAAGAACTCCGCTCGCCGCGCGCAGACCAGCCCTTATTGCCTGAATCTCCTGCAGCGGCTTGGTTGCGTTAGCGTCGAACGATTCACCGATCCTTTCCACGCGTGCGAGCACGCTGTCGATAACTCGGTTAGCCTGTGCCAGGTGCTTGTGGGACAATTCCACGATCCCATTTGCCATTCCCCTGACGCACTTGCCAACCTCGGTGGCGTTGTTGACACAGTGCTTGAGAGTGACCACGAACTCACGAGTGGTCGTGCCGAGTTCTTGGAAAACTGATCGCTGCGACTGTACCCATCGTTCGATTTCCTGGATCTTGGCCTCCAATCGCAATACGACCAAAAAAAACGCCACCTGTATCATGACAGAAATGGCCGCGGTCGCGACAGAAACGATGAGCGAAAATTTGAAGGTCAACCCATTGTGATTCGCTTCCACTCACTAGCCGCAGAGGTTTCGAGCCGTACTTCTGTCGCCGCTGATCGGGTGGGACCCCTCCTCACCTCGAGTCTTTTGTTAACTCGCCACAGTCTACAGGCCTAATGCCTGGGACTGCCGGCGTCCTTCGTCATCCGCTGTGTCTGATACGGAGCGCTCAAATCGTCGTGCGCGGAGGGCCTGCGCAAGAGCAGGCGGGAGCCAAACTGATTTGCGTAAACTTGGGTGAATTCGGCTCCAAAGAAAAAAATCTGGGTGGAGTAATAAACCCAAATCAGGAGGGCCACCAGCGAACCGGCTGCGCCGTACACCGAGGCAACGGTGCTTTTGCCGATAAAGAGTCCGATCAGGGTTTTTCCGATAGTGAACAGAAAAGAAGTTACGGCTGCACCGACCCAGACATCATTCCACTGGATTTCGATATCCGGCAGATACTTGAAAATCATCGCGAATAGTAGGGCTGCCAAGCCAAATGAGAGGAATAGGTCGGCTGCCTGTCCGAGATAAACCCAGCCGGGCGGGCTCGTCCCGAACAGATGCTCAATAGCCCCTAGCGCTGCGCTTAGTGCCAAAGTAAGCAGGAGCAAAAAACCGCCTCCCAACAGTATTGCCAGCGACACCAGTCGACTCTTGATGATCTCTCGCAAGCCAATTCCGGACGACGGCGGGATCTCCCAGACCGTGTTGAGCGCATCTTGAAGCTCGACCAGCACTCCCGTGGCACCGAGTAGCAAAGTCAAAAGGCCCAAAAGAGTTGCCAGTATTCCGGTAGAGGGTTTTTGGGCGCTTTCGAGCATTCCCCGGATTGCTCCACCCACGTCGGGCCCAACAATTCCCTGAATTTGGGCTAGGATCCGGCCTTCGGCCGCCTCCCTTCCAAAGAGGAGTCCAGCCACAGCAATCACGATGATCAGCGAGGGAGAAAGAGAGAATAGGGCGTAGTAAGCCAAGGCCGCGCCCAGGCGCGAAGCCTTGTCGTGGCGCCACTCGGCAAAGGCACGTTCAAACAAGTTGCAAACTGCTCTCAGGGTAACCATGTGAGATGCTCACAAGAAAAACCGAAAACTCAATTATGATGATGCAAGAGGCTTTTTATGGGCAGTTCACTTCTAGACAATAGGACCTTAGGCCGATTGAAGGAAGGATCCACCGAATGGGTAGAGCGACACTCTGCGCGGGCTTCATGACCGACCAACGGAGCGCGTCTTTCAGCGAACACTCGCGAACCGCAGCGGAGATCCGGCTACCCGGTTCGGCGGCAGGGAACTCACGCTCTCCTTCAGCGTATCCTTTTTTCCTGGGAGGGGTGTTGCCTTGAGGTCGAAGCCAATGCTGAATTAGGACACGTTGGGACCCGTCGTGTCAGGGCTGGCACGATCCGTGGCATATAGCCAGCCTTCCTACCAGCTCCTGAATTCATCCGTATTCTTCGGGTCGATCAAACCGTCCGCCCGGCGTTTCGCAACGTGAATGAGCTTCATTACACCTACCTCCTGTTTGTCTGCAGCAAATTCTCTGCCACAAGCCCTCCTTGGAAAGCTAAGCTGGCTAATGCAGTTTTGAGCCGCACAAAAACGAGCAGGGAAAGAATTGTCAAGGATGGGCAGTTTTTTCTCGTTCAGACTTTCGGGTTGAAGCTGCTGGGGAAATTGTTGTCTTTAAGGAATAACTCTTCTTGAGGAGAATCTTAGGCAGAGTGCCACAGGATGCTCAATTCCGAGATCCACCAGTCATTGAGATCCCTTTTTTGCGTCTGACAATTAAATGGAAGGAAGGGGAATTCGTAATCAGCAGGATCGCCCAAGGCGGCAAGAGATCCCACACCCTAGCCGTCAGACGACGGTGATCCTCACGCTTAAGAACAGGGAGTCTGCAGGGGGTGCTTGGAACAAAAGAGTGAAACCGCCCCCACCCATTGCAGACGAATCAACAAGTTTATCTGTTCTTGCGGGCAGTGTCCGTCGCCAAAAGTCTATCGCTGTGGGATTAGTGCACTTGGAATCGTGCGGAAAAGCCGCGACACTTTTTGGAGCAAGTTTGGATGGCAACGCAGCATCAAACACTGATCCCAAGCCTTCTGGCATCTAGCAAGTTTGGCGAGGCCGTAACCGAGCTGCTTACCGCCAGTGGCATGCAACCCGCGCGCATGATGAACAAGAAGGACTATCCCCGCTCAAAACCACTTGCTTCGCAATCAGGCGCTCCTCATTGCCTTCGTCAGGCAGGTACTGTTCCGCCCGATCCAGTGACAGGCGCAGATATCCACCGGTTCGTCGCCTTTCGCTGCGAGAATCTTTGAGATGGTCCCCCTTCCGAACTTTGTCACCCCTACGCCAGCCATGAATCCCGGATTTGCCGCCCCGGCGACCAGCGCGGCTAAGTTGCCGGCAAATGTATCGAACTCTGGAGCGTTGACAACTCCTTCGATCAGTTCCCAGTGCTGGCGCGGTCCACGGTTGCTTTTGGTCACCAAGAAAGACCATTTGAAGTCATCTGGAATTTTTTCAGACTGAAAGAGGACATATCCCATGTCCCCCACCAAAAGCGCCTGGTTGTGCTTGACGTCTTCAACCTCTGTGAGAAGCCTTGAGGCAAGTGCGTTCGAAACGGCTGTCACAAGGAAAGTCCTCTCCTTGTCGGGATCATTTTCCATCATCCAAGGGTTCAAGGCACGCAGGTCGTCGACATCCGTTGTCATGAATACGTCTGCAACATCTTTTCTGAAGAACAAGAACGCGGAAGTCCGATTCTCAATGATTTTCCTCTTATTGATTCGAAAAAAGAACACCGCGTCCCTCACTTGAAGTTTGAGTATCTTAAAGGCAATTACCAATCTCAGGGTTTGCGCGAAGCTGGGAAATTGCCTTCACATTCAGTTATGATGAGACGGGTCAAAGCGTTTCATACTTCTTGCGACTAAGGAGAGCCTCATTTTTTGCCTAGCGGTGCTTCCGTCATCAAATGTTGCTAGGCTGCCAGGGGCATTCCTCGCGTAGCAAAAGTGAACGGTTGGGCCGAGTGCATGGCGGCGCGAATCGGACATTCTTGGACGCCAGAAAAGCTATCCTCGATGAGAAAATCTCTCTTAACGTCAGCCGTCGCGTGCTTAGCCCAGCCTGCATGGCTGGCTTCTTGATTTCGCGCCCGAATTTCAGTGCCCGGTTGGGCCTGACGAAATTGTAATAGCAGCGGAACAACTCGATGTGATCTTCGAGATATTCCTTCCACCGGGCTTGACAAATCGTTCGTCGACCTAGATAGGCTGAGCCCTATCGGATCGTGAGATTCAGCCGTTCGACGAACGAGGTGTTCAGCTTCACTGAGTCCTCCGAGTCCCGCAACGCCTGTTCCAATCTCCCAGCTCCGATCACGGCTCTTCGCTCTACTCCGGCAACCCGATCGTTCCTGTGCGTCTTGATGACTTGGCCATAGATCGATGCCGCAGCGTAGGTAGCTCTCTCGCTGTGGCAACATCCCACACCTTAGCAGTCCGGTCCGCACTGGCTGTGGCGAGCAGCTTGCCGTCCAGGCTCCGCTATAAGGAACTCTGCTATAGGAGGACCTTGCCGGGCGGTTCTCTCATGACTCTGCAGAACCTCGTCTTAGGAATACCCAGAAGCCCCCCTTAAGGACCCCACCTCCCCACCAGCAACTTCCGCCGGTACGGTCATTGCTATAACGCACACTCGTCTAACAACCCTCCTACTAACGGCTACTCCGCTAACAGCAACTGTGCAAAGTACCGTACTAATTCATCGGGCAATCATGCCATCATCTTGGACCCTTCTCAATGTGCTGAACTTTGGGACCCAGCCCTTGTGCTCAACTAAAGAATTGGACAAGGCGGCGGTATGCTAGGCCATTCATAAGTCAGGGGGGGCTGATAGCTTTCGATTCCACTGTCAATGGACCTTCGGATATTTTCGTGGTCAGTCGGCAGGGTGGCTCACAGCGTCGCCCCACCAAGGAGCCTTCCGCAGATTTTGTTCCTGGTTGGTCACGCGACGCTCGCTGGATTTGTTTCTGCTCGGACAGGGGTGCAGGATCACCGCACATTGTGACGCGATCGGTAAGGAACCGGCACCTCCGCCAGTATTTGTAAAGGGAGTATAATGCCCGGCTGAAGAGGGAATCTTCTTTGTCGTCGTTTTCGTTAGTGTTGTGTGATTACGACGAGGAAGCACTCAAGGGAATAGGTTGGTTGTTCAGATAGCGTGGCGTGACAGGAGGCAAAGACATCATCGTAATGGGCGGCGGCATTGGAGGACTTAGTGCCGCTCACGAGCTTGCGGAACGCGGGTTCCGGGTTCGGGTATTCGAGCGCAAGTCACTCTTTGGGGGCAAAGCTCGAAGCGTAGAAGTGCCAAACACAGGTGCCAACGGCCGCAAGAACTTGCCTGGCGAGCATGGGTTCCGGTTCTTTCCCAATTTCTACGAGCACGTGACCGACACGATGAAACGCATCCCGTATCCTGGTAATGCGGCGGGAGTGTTTGGCAACATTGTTCCAGGAACCCGGGCCCAAATTGCCCGTGAGGGAAAGATGTCTGTCATCGCCGTGGCCGGCCATCCGCAAACAGTGGAAGACTGGGTCGTTGCTTTGCGGGGAGTGTGCGATAGCGCCGACCTCGGAATTCCAGAGTCCGAGGTTCTCTTTTACGTAGATCGCCTTCTGGTTCTTCTGACCAGTTGTGAAGAGAGAAGAGTCGCCGAATACGAAAAGATTCCCTGGTGGGACTATATTGACGCCCGCGACAAGTCGGCTGCCTACCAGCAATTCCTGGCACGTGGCATGACGCGATCGATGGTAGCCATCCGGGCGGAGGAAGGCAGCACCCGCACAGTCGGATACATTGGCCTGCAACTTGCGTTGGGCCTGACAAAGATCGGCGAGCGCGTGGACCGGTTGTTAAACGGACCAACGAACGAAGTGTGGATTGAGCCATGGGTTAACTACCTGAGGTCATGGGGAGTGGAATTTCACTCTGGTGCTCTTCTTAAGAGCTTTCACATGGATGGATCAAGGATCTCGCGCCTAACGGTCGAACAAGACGGCGAGGCCTTCGATCTGACCGCGGATCACTACATCGCTGCTCTGCCCGCAGAGGCGATAGCACCTCTGCTGACCGAAGAGATGAAACAAGCGGCCCCATCGATGGCCAACATTGGCAGGTTGAAGACCGCCTGGATGAACGGCATTCAGTTCTATCTCGAGCGAGATGTTCCAGTGGTTAATGGCCATACGATCTATATTGATTCACCGTGGGCGTTGACATCGATTTCCCAGCGTCAATTTTGGAAGACCAGCACTTTGGAACACTACGGAGACGGCCGATTGGGCGGGATTCTGTCGATTGATATCTCGGACTGGAATTCGCCGGGTATTCTCTATGGCAAACCAGCTATGCACTGCACGGCGGAGGAAATCAAGAACGAGGTCTGGGCGCAGCTTAAAAACCATCTTAACGTGGAAGGCGCACGGCAACTAGAAGACGAATCGCGCAAGCTAAAATGTAACTCTGGGGGTAATCGTCGCGCAAATTAAGATGTAACCCTGATTGAAAGGGGTTACATCATGAGTCGACAATCGAAATGGGAATACTTGAGAAAGA
>Ga0075423_10004018_pt1 | contig 13572 bp, 8 predicted proteins | sample SoiMethybrSBSTD2_FD_80114 | JGI IMG/M metagenome (GOLD analysis project Ga0075423, IMG submission 80114) | Bulk soil microbial communities from a Populus tree surrounding site in Tennessee, USA - Soil MetaG P. TD hybrid SBSTD2 | ecosystem: Environmental > Terrestrial > Soil > Tree plantation...
ACGGTCTTTCACGATCTGATAAACCGCGTTGTCGACGCGTTTGACCATACTCGTGAGAACAAAACCAGGCTTCATCCAGTTCTGATTGGAATCGACTCCTATAACAAATTTTTCGGCACGCCCCTGGCTGTCTTTTCCATAACGTTCGGCGGCGTCGAACGCTCCCAAACCGGAATTGCCGGCGGCTGTAAAAACGACATCGGCCCCTTTTCCCATTTGTGTCTGTGCAAGCTCTTTGCCTTTGACTGGATCGTTCCAAGCGGCATCGGTTACGCCGATATAGTTGGGAATTACCCGAATGCCGGGATTGACAGCTCTGGCTCCCTCTTCGTATCCGACTCTGAATTTGTGAATCAAAGGAACGTCCATCCCGCCGAGAAATCCGATCGTGCCCGACCTGGACGTCATTGCCGCGATCATGCCGACCAAATACGAACCTTCGTGTTCTTTGAAAATAAGTGAGGCTACATTGGGCAGCTCGCTGACTCCATCGACAATTGCGAAATTCAGGTTGGGATAGTCTCTGGCCACGGACTCAATGTTTGGAGTTTGCGAAAAACCCACGCCGATGATGATCTCGTACCCATGTTCTGCAAATGCACGCATGGCAGGCTCGATCGAAGTAGGATCACCCGGCTCTACGTCACGCAAAACAATCGGAAGCTCCTTGGCGGCGCGGCTCACTCCTTGCCACGCTGCAGCATTGAAAGAACGGTCGTCTTTCCCGCCGATATCAAAAACGATACCGACGTGAACCTTCGACTTGTCGTCCGCAGCGTACCCGGACACGCGGCAAGCAGAGGTCAGCACTGCAGCTATGCAGCCCGCGAGTATCGTGCACAGAACAGACTTCATACCGCGCGCATTGTACTCCAAACACAAACGCTTTTGTGCCTTTGCGCTTTGCGTCTTTCCTTCCCTACTTCGCGGTCGGCTCCGGTCAATCAGCACGGACAGGTCTTTGTTGGTGCGAGGCTGTCTTTTCTGCGTTGCCGCCACCCAAGGCTCCACTTCTTCTAAAGACGCTTGCAGTCCCTCAGATATTGCGGCGGGAAATTTGAATTGCGGCCACACAGCCATTACGGTCCGGACGGGAGTATTCACTTTCGGCGCAAGTGACGGGATGATCTCGGATGATTCAGTTCGAAGGCGAGCGGACGCGCGAGCAATCTCCTCGATAAAGGATCCGAGTGCCGCCCGCTTCGTTGGGTCGGACAAGACATCGGTTCGAGTATTGAGGTTGAACCGTTCGGTGTAAGCAGCCGGATCTTCGAGAATGACAAAGTCGCCCGCAAGGGCTTCCAGTGAATTCTGCGCGTGAGGCTCCCATATCGAAACAGCATCGACGTCCCGCTTTGCTAATGCAGCGGGCATTGCCTGGCCCTCCATGGCCAGTAGCTTCGCTACATTTTCTTACTGGCGCAGCCAACCATCCTCTGTGAGGAGGGAGTATTAGAACCACCTGCTTCACACTAGCCACAACGTCGAATCAACGCGCTGTCGACTCATTGCATATAATGCTCGGCGACATTTACTTCGAAAGCGGACAAACAGATCAGGCGAGGCGCCATTATGACGCGGCAAAACCGAAGGCTCGACGCAGCAGGAAATCCCGATTGCTGTGCCATGCAAAGTAGTACGAACAAGGAATTCTGAGGCTGGAGTTGATGGACTTTTCAATCCCATATCTGACGGTTCAAGCACTGGGGTTCGCAACCGGCACTGCACTGTGGTGGCTGATGGCGGCACTCCTGTGGAAATCGGAGAACCTTGGAGTCGCAAGAAAACTAGCAATTGGAATGCCCCTTGTTGCCTCTCTCTGGACATCCGGCAGCTTCGCCATGCAGATCATTCTCCTGGCCGGGATGTCCATGCAGTCACGGCCCTTCGGCGTAGCTTTCGGGACTGCCTGGACCTCGATTTTCTGGATGCCGTCCATGTGGCTGCTCATGCGGCACAAAGCGGCAATGCGTCGTTCTCGGCTTCGGAGCGCGCTCTTAATCACATCGTTCTTCATCACCATCATTTTTACAGCCGCGCTCTGGATCGTCCTGCTCATTCCTGCATTGCGAGTCAACGTAGGATTTTTATTGAAACTGCCGGCCTATAACGCCGCATCACAGCGCATTCTCATTCTTGTTGCTCCAAGCCTGATCATCGTCGCAAGTTTCGTAGCAAAGTTTCGGTATGCGGATGTCCTTCTGAAGCGAAGTCTGCTGATCATTTTGAGCGTTATTGTGGCGTCCACCGTGGTCTGGTGGATTAGCGCCATACCGCGAGGAATTCCTGTTGTTCTTTGGAGTTTGGCGGGAGCTGGGGTACTGCTTGTCTCGCCCGTGCTTTCGTACTTGGTGAATTGGATCGTCGAGCGCGGGATGCTCCGGCGTCCGGAGTACGCCACCTTTGTCAAGAGTTTCGCTGAGGAGAGTGGTCGTGTCGCCAATAAGACAGATCTCTTCGCACTGGTCGAGAGGACCGCTCGCGAAGCTCTCTACGTGGATTCGGTGCGTGTAGTACCTGCCACCGACACGGCTACAGGTGACGCCGAGAGAATTCTTGTCAAATCACCTCACGCAGATCTCGTGCTGCTGGTTTCTCCAAAAGTCGGCAGTCGGCGGCTACTCAAACAGGAAATGATATTTCTGCAGGCAATCGGAGGTGAGGTCAGCCGGCGGCTCGAAGGGCTGGAATTCGAACGTGAACGCCGAGGCCGGCAAGTTCAGGAGGAGCGGCTGCGCCATTCACTCACCGAGGCGGAATTACGAGCGCTGCGTGCTCAGGTCGATCCGCATTTCCTCTTCAATACGCTAAATACTATTGCGGACCTCATCACTAGTGACCCCGCGAAAGCGGAACTCATGACAGAGCGCTTGGCCGACTTTTTCCGGTATACACTCCTGAGGACCGAGCGAACGCTAGCCACCCTGGGGGAAGAACTACAATTTGTGCAGCATTATCTCGAAATCGAACAAGTTCGTCTTGGGAATCGATTGCGCATCGAGCTCTCCGCTGCCGCGGACGTGAGGCAGGAAATGGTGCCGGCTCTCATCCTTCAACCGCTCGTTGAAAACGCCATCCGGCACGGCTTAGCGCCAAAACCGGAAGGCGGATGCATTTCCGTGTCTGCATCGCGCGAGGGCCAGTTCCTCAAACTCGAAGTCGTTGACGACGGCATGGCATTGCAAAGTACGTCGCGCCACGGCAGTGGTATCGGGCTCCAGAACGTGCGCGAGCGCTTGCGCGCGCTGTACGGAGATGCTGCTCAGATGAACGTGGATTCCGGCTCCGCACAAGGCACTTGCGTGAGCCTCTTGCTTCCCGGAAATGGCCATTAGACGAAAACGCAGAAGGCGACAAAAGATTTTGTGCTTCGTGTGCTTTTTGTGTTCCGCTTTTTGCTTAGCTAAGGGACTTTCGCAGCATCGAGCACTCGCAGCCAGTTTTCCCCAAGCACACCTGGTGTCGCGAGTTGGCGGCGCCGAAGGGCTTCGACAATTTCGGGATATTTGCGAGCGTTGAAATTCTTGAGCGTGCTTCTGGCACTTCCCAATACACGCGGTTCGTAAAATGAACGTGGCCATCGATCAGCAGCGGTGCCGGGTTTCTAACCTGGGTGAACGCAAGGACACCAGTAGTAGCTAATAAGAGCAGAGTTCGAAGCAGGTTCATTCAGCCACTTAGCCACAAAGAGGACAAGAGTTCAATTCTCAATTCACCAATTCCCATCCGATGGGATTGGGAAGTGAGAATTGAACTCTTGTCCTCTTTGTGGCCGAAGTTCAGTTGCTCTGGGTGCCTCGTGGCAGCGCGTAAGCAATGTATTGCCCACCGGCAGAGGCTGTCCCCTGCACTGCAGCGATGATGTACTGGCGACCATCTACCATGTAGGTCATCGGCGAGCCGCTTTGGAAGTTTGGCATCAATACAGCACCGACTTCCTTCCCGGTTTGCTTGTCATACGCGCGCAGCATACCACCTCGAGGATGCTCGGGAGTCGTCGTCGCCTGGGGGTCACCTACGACAACAAGGGTCTTCGTAACCAGCAGGGCAACGCTGCCCGCCTGTCCCGTTTTTTCGGGGTAATTGATTCCAAGCCGCTGCAAGGCCGCACGAACGGTGTCGGGAGTGTCGCCGTGCGGGACCTTGAACTTGGTCTCACCCGTGTTCAGATCGATCGCCGTCAGGACTCCGTAAGGAGGTTTCACAATCGGCAGGCCCTCGAGGCCCGCTGTCATACCCCGCCCTCCAACAACTGGCGCAGCAGCGACTGCTGCGGGTGCCGCCGGCACTGCGGCTCCGGCGGTGGCTGCGCCCTGAGGTACGGCACCACGCGCTCCGGCCAGGGCACCGCGCGCGCCTGCGGCGCCTCGGCCACGGCCCGTAGCGGGCGCTTCCCAAATAGGACCGCGATTTCCGGTCTGCGTCTCCGGGCGGACAATCTGAAGGTACGACTCACTGATGGTCGATGAGGTCACCGAGGAATTGTTCGCCTGACCGTAGAAGGTCGCCGTCTCCGGATCAAAAGCGGCGCCCGGCCAATTGATTCCACCGACGGTGTTCCCAACATTGATGGATCCTGCAGCCTGAGCGCTTGGAACGATCTGAGGTATGTAAGGCGTGGGTTCCCAACGATAGCGCTTCAGATTCTCCAGTGCCTGCGCACGTAATGCCGGTGTGAAATCGATAATGTCGTCCTGCGCGAGAAATGCGCGAGAGTATGGAGCCGGCTTGGTCGGAATCGGTTGAGTGGGCGATGTTTTCTCTCCGGGAACGTTGGTCTGCGGCACCGGACGCTCAGGCATCGGCCAGATCGGCTCGCCGGTGATGCGATCGAAAACGTACAAGTAGCTTTGCTTCGTCGGTTGAGCGACAAGCTTCCGTGGCCGGCCCTCAATGGTGGCATCCACGAGCAACGGTGCCGACGAAATGTCGTGATCCCAGAGCGGATGATGCACAAGCTGGAAATGCCACTTCCGGGTTCCGGTTTTCAAATCCACTGCAACCAGGCTCTCGGCGAACAGATTGTTGCCGGGCCTGTTGCCGCCATACTCGTCAATCGTCGGCGTTTCAACGGGTAGATAAACAAGGCCCGCCTCAGGATCAACCGTGATTTGACTCCACACGCCGACATTCCCAGTCCACTCCCATGAGCCGTTTTCCCAGGTTTCGTTACCGAACTCGCCCGGATACGGAATCGTGTTGAAGCGCCAGACTTGTTTTCCGGTTCGGACATCGAAGGCCCGAACCAACCCTTTCGAATTCGTGCTGTAGTTATAGCCGAGGCCCTCGGCCATCGATGAGCCCACGATAACCATGTCATTAACGACGGTCGGTGTCGAATGAAGGCCGATTTCACCTTTTTCCAGATCGATCTGCTTGTCTTTTCCAATGACAACGCCTTCCTTGAGATCAATCACACCGTCTTTGCCGAATGAAGCGACAGGCTGGCCGTTCTTGGCATTGAGCTCGACGAGCCGATACCCGATAGTCACAACGATGATGCGCTCGTCTCCACGCCCGTCCGTCCAGTACGACACGCCTCGACCAGAGAGCTTTCGCGGTGAAGCATCCGCTCGAGCGCCTTCATCCATGCGATATACCCAGAGTTGCTCGCCCGTCTTTGCATCAAGCGCAACCACGGCTCGACGCGTTCCCCCAGTGGTATAGACGACGCCTTTGACCATGATCGGAGTTCCTTCGAGTTTCGCCTCGGGCCGTGGGCCCAGGTTATCCGTCTTGAAGGTCCATGCAACCTCGAGCTTGTTGAAGTTTGATGCGTTGATCTGGTCCAGGGGCGAGTACTTGCTACCCCGCAGGTCCGCCGTATACATCGGCCACTCGCCACTCTTGGTGCTGGGCATTGAGTTCGATTGGCTGGAGACCTCAGGCGCCAACGACCACATGACCAAACCGAGAGCCGCAACGGCCCCTACGAGGCCACAGAGTTTTCGGAACATGGTTCTCTCCTATTGGTGCTACTCCGAACCGTATACAGCGTAATGGGTGAAAGAGCACTTGTATAAATGTAAGAGATTGTCGCAGAGAACGGCTGGATGAGGAATTTGAAATTGAACGAATCCCGGCCACAAACCCAATCCGTTAATGTTCAATTGGCGGATTACTTGATTCGTCCAATTTCAAATCTTTCTGTTCTAGTCCCTGCTGATCCCCAACGCTCGGATTCTCTTATGAAGGTTGGTCCGCTCAATCCCGAGCATCCGCGCCGCGCTGGATACATTCCAGTTTGTTTGTTCGAGAGCTTTCAGGATGCTTTCGCGCTCTGCAGACGCACGCGTTTGTTGCAGAGTCGACGTGGGAGATTCGGCGGGTGCAAGCCGAATCTCGAGAGGCACGGCTTCGGCGGAAATGCGATCGGTACGCGACAAAATCGCCATGCGTTCAATAACGTTCTTCAATTCTCGCGCGTTGCCCGGCCATCCGTATGGTTCGAGCAGCGAGAACGCTTCCTGGTCAATGATCTTCATTCTGAAGTTATTTCGTGCGCAAAACTCGGTCAGAAAATATTCCGCTAGCTGGCGAATGTCCTCACGACGCTCACGCAGCGCTGGAAGCCGGATCGGCACCACGCTCAGACGATAGAAAAGATCCTCGCGAAATTTATCGAGAGCGACCAATTCCTGCAAATTGCGATTCGTTGCCGAGACGACGCGCACCGTCACTCGTAACGTCAGTTCGCCCCCGACGCGCTGGAATTCCCCTTCTTGCAGGATCCGTAGCAGCTTGGCTTGCGACGCCTCGTGAAGGTCGCCGACTTCATCAAGAAATATCGTGCCGCCGTCCGCCAGCTCAAACTTACCCTTGCGAGCGGTTACCGCGCCGGTGAAGGCCCCCTTCTCGTGACCGAAGAGCTCGCTCTCCAGCAGCTCCGCTGGAATTGCGGCGCAATTGACTTTGACGAAAGGTCCGGCAGCAAATGGACTTTCCCGATGAATGTGCGCCGCCATCAATTCTTTTCCAGTCCCGGATTCGCCCGTGAGGAGAACGCGCGCATCGGAACGGGCTACAAGCGTTGCCTGCTCGACAGCGTGCTGGAAAACCGGGCTCGATCCGATCATTTTCGGGGCGTCGCCGATGATTTCCCTGAATCGTTCGTTCTCGCGTCGGAGAGTGGCCTGGTCCAGTGCATTCTTCACGACGACCAGTACTTTGTCGCGTCCGAGCGGCTTCTCCAAGAAATCGAAAGCGCCCGCCCGAATGGCTTCGACTGCATGGGCGATGGTTCCGTGCCCGGAAATCATGATTACGGGAACCTGGTTCTCGTTTAGCCGAAGGAACCGAAGCACATCGATTCCGTTACCATCCGGCAATCGCACGTCGATCAGGCAAGCGTCCGCACGATACGACGGGATACGCGAGCGGAATTCGGCGACGGTTTTGCAAACGAGCACGTTGTACCCTTCCCCTTCGAGGATCATCTTCAACGAAAGGCCGATGTTCGGTTCGTCATCAACAATTAAAATCCGTTTTCCTGTCATAGCCGCAAACGTTTCATATCAGAGTTTCGGAAGAACGACACGGAATGCCGCACCGCCAAGTTCGCTCCGAATTACAGTGATGTCACCTCCATTCAATAAGGCGCTTTTGCGGGCGATGGATAGGCCCAGGCCCATGCCGTGTTTCTTGAAAGTAATCGCCGGCTCGAACAGCGAACGCGACGCTTCCTCGCTCAAGCCCGGACCGGAATCGTGCACTTCGATAAACACCATGCCATCGTTAACGGACGTAATACTCAACACGCGCCCCTGCGCGCCCGCTGCTTCGGCAGCATTTTCGAGCAGGTTCGTCAGAATGCCTTTGACCTGATCACCATCGGCAAAGGCTTGCGGCTGTGTTTCGGCAAGTTGCAGCGAATAAGTAATTTCGGCATGCGCGGGCCGAAGCAGGGCGATGCGTTCCTGGACCAGACTATTGATATCCAAAGGCAGCGGACGGGGCGTCGGCTCACTCGAAAATTCGGAGAATGCGCGCACCCGGCGCTCGAGAGTTTCAATCTCTTCGACTACGATTTGTACAGCCTGATCCATGAATTGCCGGTCCGCCTGAGTTTGTCGCGCAGCAATCTCTTCGACGGTAAGTCGGATTGGTGTGAGGGAGTTCTTCAGTTCATGCGCCATTTTTCGAGCCAACATCTGCCAGCTTGCAATCTGGGTGAGATAGATGAGCCGGTCGCGGCTCTGTTCGAGTTGATCGGCCATGTTATTGAAGGCTCGAAGGGCAAGCCCAGTCTCATCGGTACCGCGCTCATGCAGGCGCACTTTCAAATTGCCTGAAGCCAGTTGCGATAGCCCTCCCGTCAGTTGCTGAATCGGCGAACTGATGCGGTGTGCGAGGTATACGAGCGACAGAAGCGCGAAGACCCAGACGGCAACCACTAGAACCACGAGAGTGATAATCAGGCCGCGCCGAAGATCATGGGTTTCCGGGAGGCTGACTAATTCACGAGAGCGCCGGTACTGACGCGCAATGTCGTCCATTCGAACATTGCCTAATTCTCGCGAATAGACCCATACATCGCCACCCCGACGGACCATATATTCCAGGTGATCGCCGGCAGTTCCAGATAAAGCAAACCGCTCGGCCTCGCCACTATCCCAGAATTCCCGAATTCCATTCGGCCAATGTTCGATTTCCAACGCCACGTAGCGTTCAGCCGGAACGCGTCCTGAAGCCGCGTCCGCCTTGAGAGCCTGCCGCGTATGCTGGTAAAACTCACGCGCCGTCTGCTCCAGCGTTTTGGAAAGATCGTCAAGTTCCTTAGTCGCTGAGTAGGTGAGGCTGCGATCGAGCAATGACGTTGTAATCCAGACTGTGGCGGCGAGCGGAATCACAGTTGCTGCGAGAAATGCGACGATCAATCTGTTTCGAAGGCGATTCATAAAATCTTGAAATTGGACGAATCCAACTTCAAATTTCTTATTTCCTTCTTATCTTATCCAACGTCAGCGGGCCAATCTCTTCGGATCCGTGCACTTGTTCCTTGCGAGCACGCCGGCTGAAGATATCAACTAGGCTGCTCAACGTGAAACTGGAATTGTCAGGCTGAACACCTGGGTCCGGGGCCTCATTCGCCGCGTACTCGAGGCCGATCCAGAACGGCTGAGCCCCGCTGAGTGATCCGACGGCAAGAGATGTGTTATCGATACACCACGCTTCCGCCGCCGCCGTGGACAAGTGCGAGACGGTACGGGGAGACGATCCCAGTTTCGTGACCGCGAATTTCTCTTCCCACAAATCGTAGCTGACTACGAAAGTTTCCTGAGAGCGAACCAGAACTTTGCCGCCACGCTCCGAACGCGCTGTAATCTGAAAGTCGAACCTTACTGCGCCACCGTCGCGTAGGCGTTCGAGCGCCGATCCGATCAGAAAGTGCACACGTGGAGCGGAGACATGCAACTGGTCGCGCTCGATGTGAGCAGTCAGGGATTGTGCGGCCAGTTGAATACTCAGGGCCAGGACGTACAGCAGCAGCGACAGGATTGTGCGACTGAGACGCATTGCCCTGGTCCTCACCACCGGAACCCCATCATGAAAACCGGTTCAACGTTGCTGGACCGGATCGGAAATCCGAGTTCGATGAAGAACGGCGAAGAGTCCGAGGATCCAAAACCGAAACCTACCGAGTGCCTTACTTTGATGGGTGAACCGCTGTCACCTACGGCACCGACGTCATAGAACGCGTGAAGGCCTAGATTAATCGACCTCCTGGTGCCATTTATGTCGATACCTGGGCCCACCGGCTTGCTAATGCCGTACTGGAGTGTCCCATGCGTAACGCGGTTTCCACCCAAAGGGGCTACATCAAACTTATTCCATCCTCTGAGAGTTGTGGTGTCCCCAAGCGAGAAGCGCTCAAAGAAAGGCGCGTTGCCACCTATTGCGCCGCCCAGAAAGGAAAGAACAAGCGCGCTGCGATTGTGCACATAGGAATAGCCCGCGTGCACAAAGTGACGTGTGTAGATGAAGTCGCTGTCTAGATTATGAGTGCCCGACCGGAAATCGTAATCGGCTTCAAGAAAGTGTCTGTCCTTGCCTCGATCTCCCCAGTTGTTTCGATAGTTCAGCGATGCAGTCACCGCATTTGCATCGTCGTTATGAATCTCGGGATATTGGATTTGCAGGCTGGCCAGGCTTACGCCTACGGTCAACCTGAACGTGGGATCGAAGGCGAACGTAACCGTAGGGTCAAAGCTGGTGCGCTCTCGATAAATCCCTGTCGTGCCGGTGGCAGGCTGCCATTTGTCATGGTAGCTCGCATACCGCAACGCAAGACCCAGCCGGTCCGTGCCAACCTTGGTCGTCTCGAAACCAACATTGAACCCGGCAAATCGCTCGATCAGCTGATCCTGATCATTGGCTCCTCCAAACAGCAGGCGGGCGTTGCTTCCGAGATTGATCGGAACCGTAAGATCGATGCTGAAGTTTTGTTTGGAGTGGTAAACGAAACGTTGTTTCGGAACGTCGACAAACGGGATCCAACGCACGCCTCGGATTTCGTAAACGAGGACGATATGTTGCCGGTCGCTTCCCTTCACTACCTTCTGCACCGCGTAATGTCTTGGCCGCAGTTCGTCGTCGATCCGGCGTTGTATTTCGCTCGCCTTCGCCTGATCCAGCTTCTCCCCGACAAGCTTCTTCATCTCATCGCGAATACTTTGGCTAAGCCTCGATTCGTCGTAGTCTCGAATCTCGACTCGCTCGACGGTATAACGCGAGTTGACATTGGACTCTGCCCCGGCCTTCTCATCGGTCTTCTCGAGGACGAACATCACCTTGACGCGGTCCGGTTGAGACCCGCTCAGAAGGCGCGTCGTGGCGATGTAGTCGGGTTTGGCGATCTGGATTTGTACAACAAGATCGTCGGCAGTCTGTTGGTCGAAAGGTTGACCGACCAACTTCTGAACGGCGTCGCGAAGATCTTTGCTGATCTCGTCATCATCGATGCCGGTGATCTCCGCGCTTTCAACGACGCCGCGCGCGTTCACACCCTGCGGGCGATCCTGGGGAGCAGCCAAGGCGAGGGACGGAAATAGAGCAATAATGACGGTTATCGAAACTCTGAGAAGATTCATGTCCCGCACCAAATGCAAACGCGACGCCATTGCCTAAACACTTGATTCAGATCGCCCGGGCTGTTACGAACTGTGCCGCCGTTTCACAGGTGTGAACATCTTATGATTGCCAGCGGTTTTAATCTCGGGTGAGAATGACGTTTGTCATCATTTCCGGAGGTTCCGACCCGATGCTTATGATCCGACGCCGAATCCTACTTGCGACGGCTACCGCGCTCTTTGCCTTTCTAGGTCCGCTCAGTCTTGCATCTATTCCGTTCGTGACTCGGGAAGAAATTCCCAAGCAGATCAGCGACGAAGCATTTTGGAATATGGTGACGGAGTTTTCCGAACCCGGTGGCTACTTCCGCTCCGATAATTTTGTGTCGAATGAAACGGCTTTCCAATACGTTCTTTCGGGCTTGAAGAAAACCAAGCCGGGCGGAGTGTATCTCGGCGTTGGTCCCGATCAAAACTTCACATATATCGTCGGGTTAAAACCGAAGATGGCCATTATCTTCGATATCCGTCGCCAAAACGTGATGCAGCACTTGATGTATAAGGCTATCCTCGAAATGTCTTCCGATCGGGCCGAATTCCTTTCATTGCTTTTCTCGCGCAAACGTCCCGCGAATATCGGTTTGTCATCGACACCACAAGAATTGTTTGACGCTTATGAAAATGTCGAACCGGACTCGCAGCTGTATCTCGCAAATATGCAAGCGATCAAGAAACAGCTTGAAGAGCATCACAAATTCAAACTCAGTAGCGAGGATGAATCCAGCATCGAATACGTATACCGTGCATTTTTCGCGGGCGGGCCGGATCTTACATACAACGGAATCGGCGCGAACGGCTTTAACCGTTCACGGATGCCTTCATACGGCGAACTGATGGTCATGACGGACGAAGAAGGTGTGAACCGAAGCTACATGGCCACAGAAGAAAACTTTCTCGTGCTGCAAGAGTTTGAAAAGAAGAATCTGATCATTCCCGTTGTTGGCGATTTCGCCGGACCCAAAGCCATTCGGGCTGTTGGGGCTTACTTGAAGCAGCACGACGCTTTTGTTACCGCATTCTACCTGTCGAATGTCGAGCAGTACCTGTTCCAGCAGGACGACGACTGGAGCAAGTTTTATCGCAATGTTGGGACCCTACCACTCGATCCGACGGCTACGTTCATCCGTTCCGTCTTCAATGGCCTAGCGCTGAGCTATCCAACAAACGGTTACGGGCTTCGCTCAGCTTCGACACTTTCTTCAATATCAGAGCTCTTGAATGCATTTGCCGCCGGCGAAGTGCGGACTTACTACGACATAATCAACTTGTCGAAGTAACAATGACTGGTCAGACAAGGTCCGAAATCAAACCGGGTATGAGAGTGCGTGTGGTTGAAAAACAGAATCAGCGCACGGGCCAACTTACTGAAGGGATCGTGCAACGGATCCTCACGAAGTCACCGACTCATCCGCACGGCATCAAGGTGATGCTTGAAAACGGAATCGTGGGACGCGTAAAAGAAATCATACCGTCTTGAGTTGCACGAGACTTAGAACCATTTTGCGATACGGGAAGCCGTAAGAGTGGTGCCACGAAGGACGCCGTGAATTGAAATAGTCTCTCCGACTTTGAAATCCTCAAGCCGAATGGGCTCGGCGCCATCTTGAATAACGGTATCGCTTCTGATCACGACCGTGTATTCGTCAAGGCTATTCACATCGCCATCAGCGGGTTTCTGCGGATGCTTTCCGCCGACGCCCGGCAATCCAATCGGAAAGCGGGACGGCAAGGTCAGGCCGATCCTCTGTCCTAAGTTCTGAACCATCTGCGGGACATAGTGAAAAGACTGCGAATCGCCTCCACGTACTTTCAGGGTTTTATTCTTCACATCGATTCGGAGGATTCGGGCAGTCGTCGCGATCGATACTGGTTCCGGATCCGGTGCGAATCTATCGATTGCGCTGGCGGATGTCGCAGTCAATAAGAGCAGGATCATACTCAGCAGTCGACTCATGACGACGCATTATACTCCTCCACCCGCCGCTCGCCAAAGAACGGTCCCGCGTTTAACGACTATTTACATCTCGCCGAGTGGCATGAACGTAAAAATTCACGCGACGATGCACTCGAATTTCAACTATCCGCAAAATCGAGAGGGTTAGTTATTCACAGCGGATACCTCATCTCAAATGCACGTCAACTCTCAGGGCGCACTGAGGAAAAGTTTTCACAAGAAGAATGTGTGACAACAGTGAAAATTTATTTTTAAGAATTAAAAAAATGATGTTGACGAGTGTTTTGCGTTCTGGCAAATTCATCCTCGGTCGTTGTGGTTCATGTGACTTTGAACACCGGCAGATGAACGACGGATGGGGTTTACAAGCTTTGTTCGTTGAGCTAGGAAGCCGGAGCTGATCGGTCGAAACCAATCGCCGGTCGGCGCCCTTGGGAGCAATACTCAAGGGTTGGTCGCTCCTTCTGGCTGCTGTCTTGAGTCGGGCAT
>Ga0075423_10004019_pt1 | contig 13569 bp, 8 predicted proteins | sample SoiMethybrSBSTD2_FD_80114 | JGI IMG/M metagenome (GOLD analysis project Ga0075423, IMG submission 80114) | Bulk soil microbial communities from a Populus tree surrounding site in Tennessee, USA - Soil MetaG P. TD hybrid SBSTD2 | ecosystem: Environmental > Terrestrial > Soil > Tree plantation...
AACTTTCCACGGCATCGACTGGCACGCGAAACGCGCAACCTTTCGTCCCGCCGCAGCACGAGCATCGAACACACAGGAGTTTTACGACGTCCTGCGCCAGATGATCGCGTCGCTGAAAGACGCCCACACGCGAGTCTATTCACCCGATGAAAAGTTTGACTGGTGGAATCCGCGCTTCGTAACCGTCGGTCTGACCGTTCGCGAAGTTCAAGGCGCGCCAACCGTCCTCCACATCGAACAAGGTTCTGCTGCCGCGAAGATCGGCATTCAACAAGGCGACGTCATCTCAACTATCGACAATCTTCCAGTCGCTGCTTTCATTGCGCAACGAATGCGCTCGGCAGGTTTAGCAGATGACGTTAACGCTCGCTTTCGCACAGTCGCCACACTCTTCGACGGCGCCGCAGGCACTGCCGTAAAGGTTAGTTGGACCACTCGCAACGGAAAACAAAAGTCGGCCGTGCTCCAGCGCTACTGGAGCCAGCGACAGCTCGGCTTCAACAACCAGCGAAAAGGAAAGATCGCAGTTCTGAGAATCGACGCGTTCACGCAAAGCGTTGCGCTTGACTTCTCGAAAGTGTTGCCCGACGTGTTGAACGGCGCTGACGGAATCATTCTGGATTTGCGGTTCAACGGCGGCGGCGACGCTGAGGCGATGGCTGACGTCGCGTCGCTATTTCTCGACGACGGGACGAACCTCGGCAAATTCGCCGATCGTTCCGGAGCGTCGTTTGAGCTGCAAACTTTTTCAAAGCGCCTGTGGCGCGTTCCCGGCTTGTTGCCGACTAAACTTCCGCTCGTTGTGCTCACCAGTGAAAACACTTCCAGCGCCGCTGAGATCCTCGTGGCCGCATTGCAAACAAAAAATCGGGCGCGCGTCATCGGTACTGAAACCTGCGGCTGCGTGTTGGCAATCCGCAACAGGCACGCGCTGCCGGATGGCGGCGTTTTGGATGTCAGTGAGTTTGACTATCGCACCGCCGCCGGCGTTCGACTCGAAGGAGCGGGCGTGAAGCCCGACAAAACAACTCAGCTAACCCGCCGCGACATTTACTCACGCCACGATCCCGCATTCGAATTAGCAAAATCCACCCTTGCATCCTTATGATGCTCGTCGATGCTCTATCTATCGCAGGTTCTGAATCGGCCGATACGCGACCTCGACGGTGAACGTGTGGCCACGATCAAAGACGTGATCGTGCGTCTCGGCGCCGACGATCATCCTCCAGTCACAGGCCTCGTCGCGCGGTATCGTCGTCGCGATTTCTTCCTGCCGCGATGGCGCATCACCGAGTTGAATAAGCACGGCGTGCGCTTGAACTCTGACATTCTCGACTTGCGCCCATTCGTCCGTCGCGAAAGCGAGGTCCTGCTGGCGCGCGACGTCCTCGACAAACAACTCATCGACGTCGACGGCAAACGAGTAGTTCGCGTCAACGACGTGCAGATCATCGAAGCCGCGGGCGACTGGCGTGTGACCGGCGCGGACGTGAGTCTCCAGGGGCTCTGGCGACGACTCGCGCCCGCCGGATTCGCAGGCACGAAGAAACCTGTCGAAGTGCTCGACTGGGCCGACGTCGGCTATCTCGCCACCGATGCAGCTACCGTTCAGTTGAAATCTTCAAGCGATAAACTCGCGCGCCTGCATCCAGTCGAGATCGCTCGACTCGCGGAAGCGCTCTCCTACCATCACGGCTCTGAAGTGGTCGAATCACTCGACGACGAAACCGCCGCAGAGACACTCGAAGAGATGCCCGCCGAGCGCCAGGCCAAAATTCTCGGCGACATGGACCAGGAACGCGCCGCCGACATTCTCGAATGGATGTCGCCCGACGAAGCAGCGGATGTGCTCGGCGATCTTCCTGAAGAAAAGGCTGAGGAGTTGCTCGGCTTGATGGAGCACGACGAGCAGGCCGACGTCGCCGAGTTGCTTCCATATGAAGACGACACAGCGGGCGGATTGATGACGACGGAGTTTGTGACGCTGCCGCGCGCGCTGACTGTCGGCGAGGCACTCGCGCGGCTGCGCGAGATGGCAGAAACGCCAAACATGATCTATTACCTCTACGTCGTCGAAGAAGAGAACTCGTGGAAGCTGCTCGGCGTTATTGCGTTGCGGAGTTTGATCCTCGCGGATCCGTCGATGCCGTTAGAAGACGTCATGCGCACTGAATTTCAGCACGCCAGTCCCGGCGAGCCGGCGCGAGAAGTGGCGCAGCGAATTGCTGAATACAATCTGCTGGCGCTTCCTGTCGTCGATGAGGCAGGCGATATATGCGGCATCATCACCGTCGACGACGCGATGGAGATCCTTTTGCCGAAAGATTGGCGCCACAGATTTTCACGGATTTCATACACAGATTAGAGCAAAATCTGTGTATGAAATCCGTGAATATCTGTGGCTAAATAGACTGGACTTTATGAAGGACGACCCTCCAAATGGCGGAACCAAGCGCAGTTGTTCGAGCTGCCGGGCGGCGCTTAATGCGTCGTGGCGCTCGCGGTGTGCGCCAAACAGTCGCGCGCCGCAAACGGCTGCTGCTATATCTCGCCATTCTTGGCCCGGGAATGATTACCGCGAATGCCGGCAATGATGCCGGTGGAATCGCGACCTTTGCCTCCGTCGGCGCAGACTTCGGCTATTCCCTTCTCTGGATTCTGATTCCGATCACAATCAGTCTCGGCATTGTTCAGGAAATGTGTGCCCGCATGGGCGCCGTCACCGGCAAGGGTTTGGCCGATCTGATCCGCGAACGCTTCGGCGTCAGGTGGACTGCTTTGATAATGCTCGCTCTGCTCGTCGCGAATGCGGGCGTGACTGTTTCCGAGTTCGTTGGCATCGCTGCGGCGACGGAGCTGTTCGGCGTCTCGCGTTACATTTCGGTTCCTTTAGCGGCGGTCATGGTGTGGTCGCTGATCGTGAAGGGATCTTACAAGCGAGTCGAGCGCGCGTTTCTGCTGATGTCGCTCGTGTTTCTTGGCTACATCGTTTCCGCGTTTCTTTCGCGACCCGATTGGGGCGCGGTTGCAGTCGGATTGGTGAAACCCGAGTTGAAACTCGAGCACGCGTTTCTTTTTACGTTTGTAGCGATCGTCGGTACGACGATCTCGCCGTACATGCAGGTGTATGTTCAATCTTCGGTCGTCGAGAAAGGTGTGACACCGGAGACGTACGCGAAAACAAAGATCGACGTGTGGGTCGGAACGATCTTCGCGATCCTAATCGCCTTCTTCATCGTCGTCTCAACCGCGGCTACGCTTCACAAAGCCGGAATCCAGGTTTCAAGCGCTGCTGATGCTGCGAACGCGCTGCGGCCTTTGGCTGGAAGATACGCCGAAACGTTGTTTGGTATAGGGCTCTTTGGGGCTTCGATGCTGGCAGCGGGAGTCTTGCCGTTGGCCACCGCCTACTCGATCAGCGAAGCGCTCGGATTTGAAAAAGGAGTTTCGAGGAGCTTCAGGGAAGCTCCGATATTTCTGGGTGTGTTTACGTTTCTGGTTGCGGTGGGCGCGGCGATCGCGATTGTGCCGAACCTGCCGCTGATCCGAGTGTTGCTGGTCACGCAGGTAATAAACGGACTTCTGCTTCCGATCGTTCTGTTCGCAATCTTGCGACTGGTCAACAACCGCGAGTTGATGGGGCGTTACGTCAATGGCCCACTCTACAACGCCGCCGCATGGCTGACTGCAATCCTGGTCACCCTTTTATCACTGCTTTATATCTTTAGCACTCTCTTCCCGAACCTCCTGCGATGGTGAGGAAGAAATCTCACGCAAAGGCGCAAAGAAAGACGCAGAGCATTTCAAGAAACTCCTTTGCGTCCTTCTTTGCGCCTTTGCGTGAGACCTTTCTCAGGAATCGATTTGGTGATAAAAGGATGTGTCTAAAATCGTGGCTCGTCCTCGTTTTACCAACAAGATCGTTCTCTTCCTGTTTGCGTCAGCCGTAGCTTTGCTGGCGACGTACCTCTTTTGGTCTTTTGCCGGCGACGTGAAGGCGCTGTTCGAGCAGCGCATGGGAGGTAACCCATCTCCCTCGCCGGACACGATCGTCAGCGCCATCAAGCTGCTTTTGGTTGGAATTGTCGGATACCTCTTTGTTCGCGCCCTCAACTCAATCTTCTTCGCGTTCGCTTTCTGGCTGAAACGGATCGACGCTCCCACGCTGATTCGAAACATCTTCACGATCGTCGCTTTCACAATCCTCTTTCTGATTGCATTCACGTTTCTCTTTCCGGACGTAAATCTCGGGGCGCTCTTCACCACCTCGGCAATCTTCGGTGTCATTCTCGGTCTCGCATTGCAGGACACGCTCGGAAACTTTTTCGCGGGAATTTCTTTGCAGGCTGATCGCCCATTTCAAGTGGGCGACGTCATCACTGTGGGCGCGCAACGACACACGGGAGTTGTCGAAGAGATCAGTTGGCGCGCAATCAAGATTCGCACATTCCAGAATCACGTCGTCTTGATTGCCAACAGTAACGCCGCCAAAGAGCCGATCGAGGTCTGTCCGCGCGACAACCTGAACGCCCGACTCGTATTTTTCAACACCCTCTACACCGACTCACCGGCGAAGACAATCCACGTCGTCCGTGAGGCGGTGCGCGAAGCCGATAACGTTTCAGATAAGGTCACGCCAATAGTCCGCATCAGAAACCTGGGAGACGACGGCGTGGATTACGAAGTGAAGTACTGGCTCGAGGACTACGCCAAATACAACGACACGGATGCGCTAGTTCGACAACGCATCTGGTACGCGTTCCGCCGTGCCGGACTGAACTTCGCCTTCCCGACTCGCACGCTTCACATTGAGCGTCGTCATGGGGCGGAAATGCGGGACGGCGACGGCGGTGCGATTGCCGAGCGACTGTCTGCGGTCGATATTTTTGCGCCGCTGTCTGCGGATGAAACGACGATGCTGGCCCAGGCGGCGGTCAGCCACGTCTTTGCGCCGGGCGAAACGGTCATTCGCGCGGGCGACCCGGGTTCGTCGATGTTCGTCGTACATAAAGGACGAGTAAGGGTCCTGGTGAGTGAAAACGGGCGATCGCGGACGGTTGCCACGCTCAATGAAGGCGACTTCTTCGGCGAGATGGCCTTATTTACTGGGGAGCCTCGGACGGCCAACGTGATGGCGCTTGAAGAGACCGAGGTGCTGGAGATCGGGCACGCGGCGATGAAGCGCGTTTTCGATACCAACCCGGATCTGGTCGAATCCTTGAGCTTCATCATGGCCGAACGCCGCCAGGGCCTCGCCTCGCAAGCAGATTCCGGAGCCGCCAGCGTCCACTCCGCCGGCATCCTCTCCGCCATCAAACGCTTTTTCGGCCTATCTCAGTAATTTCCCAACGCAAAATATTATGTGTCTTTTGTGCCTTTTTGTGGCTAGTTTTCACGACTTGACAGGAATGCACTCAACCTTTATTATGACGCCACGCTCAGCTAAGCGACGACACTTCGGGAGCTGAGCGATAACAAGGAATATAGGAGGAGAGAAAACCATGGCTATTGTTCGCTATGACCCTTTCCGCGACCTGCGGACTCTACAGGAAGAAGTGAATCGGTTGTTCTCGACCAATCTAACCCGTGCCTTCGGCGATGAAGGCATCGGCCGTGGCGCCTGGGCGCCCAGCGTAGACATCTACGAGAACAAGGACCACATCGTGCTCGAAGCCGAACTTCCCGGCATGAAACAAGACGAGTTCGACCTCTCGATCGAGAACAATGTCATTACCCTCCGCGGTGAGCGAAAGTTTGAAAAGACGGACGAGACGGATAACTACCATCGCGTGGAGCGCTCGTATGGCGCCTTCACACGTTCTTTCACTCTGCCGCAGACGGTTTCCGCAGAGGGAGCTACCGCCGAATACAACAACGGCGTGTTGCGAGTGACGTTGCCGAAACGAGAGGAGACGAAGGCTCGACGCATTCAGGTGACCGGAACAGGCTCCGGCGCCTCGCAGAAGACAATCGAAACCACAGCCGAAACCGGAAAAGCGAAGGAAGCAACTGGCGGGCGCTAAAGCTTTGCCGGGTCGGTAAAATGCGAGCGGGCTCGTCGTAGTTTGGGATACGAATAGCGAGCCCGTTCGATTCTTTTAGTGCTTTGTACTTAGTGCTTTGTCCTTTGTTACTAAGCACGAAGTACAAAAAACAAAGAACTAAAGTTGTTATCACGATGCGTTTAGATAAGTTCACATTACGAGGACAGGAAGCGATTCAGTCGGCGATTGTGCTTGCTGAAAGGAACCAGCACCAGCAGGTTGAACCGGAGCATTTGTTGACTGCGATGCTCGAGCAGCCTGAAGGCATTGTTAGACCAATCCTCGGCAAGCTCGGCGCGAACGTTGCCGTCATTCTTAACGACACGCAAGCAGCCGTGGCTCGTTTTCCACGTGTGCAGGGCGGTCAACAATATTTCAGTTCGCGTTTGACCCAGATATTCACGGCTTCGCAAAAGCAAGCAGACCAGATGCAGGACGAGTTTATCTCGACGGAGCATTTGCTGCTTGCGATCGCCGAAGAGAAAGACGGCGATGCCGGCAAGATCCTGCGCCAGCACGGCGTCAACAAAGAAGATCTGTTCAAGGTGATCGAACAGATGCGCGGCGGTTCGCGCATCACCGATCAGAACGCGGAACAAAACTACCAGGCACTTTCTAAATACGCGCGCGACCTGACTGAACAGGCACGCAAAGGAAAACTCGACCCCGTCATTGGTCGCGATGACGAAATTCGGCGCACCATTCAAGTCCTTTCACGAAGAACAAAAAACAATCCCGTGCTGATCGGGGAACCCGGTGTCGGTAAAACTGCGATCGTCGAAGGCCTGGCGCAACGGATCGTTTCGGGCGACGTGCCGGAGACCTTGCGTAACAAGCGACTCGTCGCTCTCGACCTCGGCTCAATGCTCGCCGGCGCAAAATATCGCGGCGAGTTTGAGGATCGACTCAAATCCGTCCTGAAAGAGATCGAGAACGCCCAGGGACAGATCATTCTCTTCATCGACGAGCTGCACACACTCGTAGGGGCAGGCGCTGCTGAAGGCGCTATCGATGCGTCGAACATGTTGAAGCCCGCACTTGCGCGCGGTGAGCTGCGGTGCGTCGGTGCGACGACACTCAACGAGTACAAGAAACACATTGAAAAAGACGCGGCGCTCGAACGTCGTTTCCAGCAGGTCTACGTCGGCGAGCCGACTGTGGAAGACACGATCGCGATCCTGCGTGGCTTGAAAGACCGTTACGAGGTCCATCACGGCGTACGCATCAAAGACTCCGCCATCGTGGCCGCCGCAACGCTTTCAAATCGTTACATCACCGATCGTTTTCTGCCTGACAAGGCGATCGATCTCATCGACGAAGCCGCATCACGGCTGCGGATTGAGATCGATTCCCTGCCCCAGGACATCGACCAGTTGGAACGCGAGACCATCCAGCTCGAGATCGAGCGACAGGCGCTGCAGCGAGAGGAAGACGAAAAGTCGAAAGTGCGTTTGCGAGAGATCGAGCAGCGGATTGCCGACTTGAAGGAAACCTCTGCCGGAATGAAGGCCAAGTGGCAGTCTGAAAAAGAAGCAATCGATCACATCCGCTCCGCCAAAGCGGAGCTCGAGCAGCTTCGTTTCCAACTCGATCAGGCTCGCAACGCCGGAGAGCTGGCGCGTGCGTCTGAGATTCAATATGGCCGCATTCCTGAACTCGAGAGCAAGCTCAAACAGGAACAGGACAAGCTGTCGGTGTTCCAAGAAGATGGCGTGATGCTGAAAGAGGAAGTCGACGAAGAGGACGTCGCTGAAGTCGTTGCCAAGTGGACCGGCATTCCCGTTTCGCGAATGCTCGAAGGCGAGATGCAGAAGCTGGTGACGATGGAAGAGCGCTTGGGCCAACGAGTCATCGGCCAGGAAGAAGCACTCGCCGCGGTTGCAAATGCCGTCAGGCGTGCTCGCGCAGGCTTGCAGGATCCGAATCGTCCTATCGGTTCGTTCATCTTTCTTGGTCCAACCGGTGTTGGTAAAACTGAAACCGCTCGCGCGCTCGCGGAGTTTCTGTTTGACGACGAGCGAGCGATGGTGCGTCTCGACATGTCGGAGTACATGGAAAAGCACGCGGTCGCGCGCATGATCGGCGCGCCGCCGGGATACGTTGGCTACGAGGAAGGCGGGCAGCTCACGGAAGCGGTTCGACGCCGGCCTTATTCAGTCATCCTGTTCGACGAGATCGAGAAAGCGCATTCGGACGTTTTCAACGTGCTGCTACAGATCCTCGACGACGGACGGCTGACGGATTCAAAGGGTCGAACGGTCGACTTCAAGAACACCGTTTTGATCATGACTTCGAATCTCGGCTCGCGTGAGATTCAGGCTGCTGAAGGCGACGAGAAGCAGGTGCGTGAAGCAGTGCTTCAGGAATTGCGTTTGAACTTCAAACCGGAGTTTCTGAATCGCGTGGACGATATCGTTATCTTCCACCAGCTCTCGCAGCAGCAGATTGGCAAGATTATCGACGTTCAACTGGAGCGCTTGAAGGCGATGTTGAGCGAGCGAAACGTCACGCTCGTGCTGGAGCCGTCCGCGAAGGAACTGCTGATGCGCGAGGGTTACGATCCGAGTTATGGCGCTCGACCGTTGAAGCGCGCCATCCAGTCGCTGATTCAGAATCCGCTCGCTGTGAAACTCTTGCAGGGCGAGATTCTACCGGGTCAAACGGTAAAACTTTCGGCGAGTGGCGACACGATGGAGTTTAAGACCGACGCGGCGTTTGCGACCGCATAATTGGGGAGAACAAGAATGTCACAACAGTGGAATCCGTTGCAGGATTTGATGGTGTTACAGGATCGAATGAACCGTCTCTTTGAAGACGCGACGCAGCGACGCAACCAGGCGGACACAGCCGCGGGCGACGATTTTGAACGCGCGGATTGGACGCCCGCTGCTGACATCTACGAAACTGAGTCGGGCTACATGATTGCTCTGGACTTGCCAGGCATCGATCGCGATGCGCTCGAGATCGACGCCGAGGACAATCGTTTGATCGTCAAGGGAACACGCGCGATCGCTGAGTCTAAGCAGTATCGTACCGAAAGACCGAGAGGCAAATTCCTGCGCACGTTCAGCGTTCCCAGCTCAGTCGATCAAGGCAAAATCGGAGCTGAATACAAGGACGGCGTTTTGCAGATACGCCTGCCAAAACAGAGCGAGCAGAAGCCGAAGAGAATCGATATCAAGATTAGTTAGGCCAACGGATGAACACGGATTTAGGGACGGATTATGAACAGAGAAGAAAATGAGCTGAGGGTGACGGATCGTCGTCGGATTTATCTCGACAATGAGGGTGCTGAGCGCGTAAACGAGGAAACGGAGCAGCCAAGTCTCAAACCGTCGTACGTCGAAGAACTCGAAGCGCGCACGAAGGCTGCTGAAAAACAGGTGCAGGAAGTTCAGTCACGTTTCGATCAACTGCGCCAGCAGCTACAACGAGAAACTGACGAGACACGGCAGCGTTTGAACCGCTCAGCGGATGAGCGTGCTGCGAACGAGAAAGCAAAGTTTATTTCGACGCTGCTTCCGGTGATGGACAACTTGAACCGCGCGATCGACGCTGCTGTTTCAGAAAACGCGTCGCGCGAAGCGATTCTCGAAGGCGTTCGTGGTATCGCCAACAGCTTTCAGTCTGCGTTGGCGAATGCGGGAGTCGAGCCGAACGAGTCGGTTGGCGAAGAGTTTAATCCGGAGTTGCACGAGGCTGTCGACACTGCAGAAACAGACGCAGAGATGGACGGGCGCGTAATTGAGGAATATAGTCGCGGCTTCCGAATGGGAGATCGCCTGCTGCGTCCTGCACGGGTCAAAGTCGGACGCGCATCTGAGCAGGCAAGAGAGACAACCAATTAAGGAGAAATGAGAGTGCCGGCAAAAGAAGTCAAGTTCAGAGAAGAAGCGCGCAATGCGATGCTTCAAGGTGTGGACATACTCGCGAATGCGGTGCGCGTGACGTTGGGACCAAAGGGCCGCAACGTTGTTCTGGGAAAGAAATTCGGCTCGCCCGTGATAACCAAAGACGGTGTCACGGTTGCCAAAGAGATCGAGCTCAAGAATAAGTACGAAAACATGGGCGCGCAGATGGTTCGCGAAGTCGCTGTCAAAACGAACGACAAAGCGGGCGACGGCACCACCACCGCCACAGTTCTCGCGCAGGCAATTTTTCGTGAAGGCGTAAAGAACGTGACTGCGGGCGCAAATCCGATGGCCTTGCAGCGCGGGATTCAGTTGGCGACCGAACAGGTTGTCGCCGAACTGGAGCGCATGTCGAAGAAGATCAAGAGCAAGGAAGAACTAACGAACGTCGCTACGGTTTCGGCCAATAACGATCGCCACATCGGAAGTTTGATCTCCGAAGCGATGGACAAGGTTGGGAAGGACGGCGTCGTCACGGTTGAAGAGTCGAAGACGTTACAGACTGAGCTCGAGATCGTCGAGGGAATGCAGTTCGATCGCGGTTATTTGTCGCCGTATTTCATGACCAATCCCGATCGCATGGAAGCAATTCTCGACGAGCCGTACGTTCTGCTTTACGAGAAGAAGATCGCCGCCATGCGTGATCTGCTGCCGCTGCTGGAACAAATAGCGGGCGCTGGACGTGCTTTGCTCCTGATCGCCGAAGATATTGAAGGCGATGCGCTGGCAACGTTAGTGGTGAATCGTCTGCGGGGAACGATCAAAGTCTGCGCGGTGAAGGCGCCCGCGTTTGGCGACAGGCGCAAGGCGATTCTCGAAGACCTCGCGATCCTGACTGGTGGAAACGTCATTACCGAAGATCTCGGGATCAAATTGGAGAATGTCCAGCTTGGAGATCTCGGGACTGCGAAACGTGTAATCGTCGACAAGGAAACGACGACCATCGTCGAGGGCGGTGGCGATAGCAGGGCCATCCAGGGCCGCGTCGAAACTATCCGCAGACAGATCGAAGAGACCACGTCTGACTACGATCGCGAAAAACTCCAGGAGCGACTCGCTAAACTCGCCGGTGGCGTCGCGGTGGTTAAAGTCGGAGCGCCGACCGAAACCGCGATGAAAGAGATCAAGATGCGTGTCGAAGACGCGCTGAACGCGACAAGAGCCGCGGCGCAGGAAGGAATTGTAGTTGGCGGCGGCGTGGCGCTGCTGCGAGCTGCGAAAGTTCTTGATAATCACGATCATGAAGATCCGGACGTTCGCACGGGTGTAAACCTCGTCCGCCGAGCGTTGCAGGAACCGATCCGGCGCATTGCTGAAAATGCAGGAGTTGAAGGCGCCGTGGTGGTCGGGCAAGTAGAACAGTTGAAGGGGAACAAGGGGTTTAATGCTCTGACCGGTCAGTTTGAAGATCTCGCCGCTGCGGGAATCATCGATCCGACCAAGGTCGTGCGCACGGCGTTGCAAAACGCTGCGTCGATTTCGGGATTGTTGTTGACCACTGATGCCGCCGTAACCGACCTACCTGAACCAAGGAAAGCCGGTCCACCGATGTCGGGAGGAGACGACTACGATTATTAGCCACAAAAAAGCACAAAAGCATTTACACTCCAATCCGAGTTTATGTGCGCTTTACGGCCACAAATTTGCATCGAAAGCCTCGCCCGGATTGTTATTGCATTGAAACGCAACGGCGCTTATGCTGACGACATCCAAGTGCAGCAACTTGGATACACGCGAGTTGTTTGAAAGTCGAGTGTTTACTGTCGCTGCGAATTGCTGATCTAATCGCGCGCGATAGTCGTAAAAGAAATATGGTTGACTTAGGTTCATACAAAGACAAATTTGGCGACAGCGGCCAGCGTATTCTCGAATATGCGCTGAACGAATCCCGGCGTCGTGACCAGAACTTCGTGTCGGTGGAACATATCCTTCAGGCTTTGACTGTCGAAGAGCCTGATATGTTCAACTCTGCGATGCGTGACCTGTCGCTCGACCCCGTTGTGGTCAAAATGGCGATCGAAAAACGGCTCACCGGCAGCCGGCAGCAACACGTCGGAAAAGGATTTCGCATCGGGCCTGATACGACGGACCTGTTCAAACGGGCCATGGAACGAGCGCGCACGCAGGGCCGCAAAACAATTGAAGCAACAGACATTTTTGAAGCATTGAGCAGTCATGATGGACTGTTCGTCGACGTTTTAAGAAACATGGGCGCCAGCCCTGAAGCTGTGCAGGAAAACGTACGAGCACAAGTTCAGAAACGCGAGCAGGAAGAAGAACAGAACAGGAAGAAGTTTGAACTTCCGCCTTACCTGAAACACTTCGGCGTATCACTCAATCGTCTCGCTCGAGCGGACAAGATCCCGCCGACGATCGGACGAGAAAAAGAAATTCAACAGATCATCGAGATCCTCTGCCACCGGGAACGTGCAAATTCACCGATGCTTGTTGGTGAACCTGGGGTCGGTAAGACTGCCGTCATCGAAGGACTCGCACGTCTGATCGAGCTGGAGCCTGAGAAGGTTCCGATGCGTCTTCGTGGGTCTCACATCGTTCAACTTCAAATGGGCGGCATTGTGGCAGGAACCATGCTGCGAGGCATGTTTGAAGAACGAATCAAAGGCATCATCGACGAAGTCAAAGAACGCGACAACCTGATTCTCTTCATCGACGAAGCGCACACTATCATAGGCGCGGGTGCAGCACTCGGCACGTCGTCGGATGCTGCCAACATGTTCAAGTCGGCGCTGGCACGCGGCGAGATGCGTATCATCGGAGCGACAACTCTTTCGGAATACAAAGAGTACATCGCCGATGACGAGGCGCTCGCACGTCGTTTCCGTCTCGTGAAAGTCACCGAGCCGTCGATCAACGAAACGAGAGAGATCCTGCTCGGTCTTCGTCCACGACTCGAGAAAAACTACTCCGTCAAAATCTCAGACGACGCCATCAACACGGCGCTCGAGATGGCTCCGAAGTACATCCGCAACCTGCACCTTCCCGACAAGGCCATCGGCTGGCTCGACACGGCGGCAGTGAAGGTCGAGATCAACGAGCCGCAGAAGATGGTGGTCCGGCCGGAGCACGTTATCGAAGTGATTTCGCAGGAGTCGCGCATTCCGCGTGACATGATCTTCCGCGATACCAGCGATCGCTTTGCGATGACGGAAGCGATGCTGAGTAATCGTGTTATCGGTCAGAAGGAAGCGATCAAGGCAGTCGCGCAACGCTTGCGGCTGAACAAGGGCCCGCTGAAGGAGTCGCACTACAAACCTGACGGTGTGTTGCTGTTCCTTGGTCCAACGGGCGTCGGCAAAACCGAGCTGGCGAAAGCTGTGGCTGAGTTCATGTTTGGTGACGAAGAGAAGATGGTTCGCATCGACATGTCAGAGTACAGCGACGGCACTGTGAGCATCGAGAAACTGATCGGAATGCCGCGTGGAATTGTCGGCTCGGAGCGAGGCGGAATCCTGACCGAGCAACTGCGTGAGAATCCGTACACCGTCCTGCTGCTGGATGAGGTCGAGAAAGCTTCGCCTTACTTGATGAACCTCTTCCTGCAGGCTTTTGACGAAGGCTGGTTGACGGATGGACGCGGCAAGAAAGTTTACCTG